>JAABUH010000954.1_pt1 | contig 36378 bp, 58 predicted proteins | sample 5559121 | NCBI WGS metagenome assembly JAABUH01 (sample SAMN10711871, study PRJNA513364) | rock metagenome | isolation source: Antarctica rocks | place: Antarctica: Victoria Land, Battleship Promontory nord | collected 2015-12-28
GCGGCGTGGGGAGGACGAGGGGGCAGGGAAGTCGAGATGATTAACACTTGGCTTAGAATCTCGCAGTGGTGTAACTTTCCGCGACCAATGCACCTTGGACTAGGAACATTCAAGAAACCATCATTCATCTCATACATTCCTCGAAACCGTAAGGCATCTCAGCAAAGCACGAGGCCGCCTCCCTACTTCTTGTCCATGCCCATCGCGTTCTACAAACCCAAAGTCATCAGCCAACATCGAAGCAAAGAGTGAGCCACAGTAAAATCAAACACACCTTCGCGGAGTCCATCATGGATCCAGAGTTCTCGTTCTGGTTACCACTGATGGAGTCCCCGGCGCTCTGGGTGAAGCTCTTCTGGCTTTCCGGTTGTCCGGAGCTGGCGGCGCTCTGAAGGATGATGACGTCAACATTCGGTCACAATGATAGGGGGATGTATTGACGTCGGATTTGCCCGCAAGCATGTCCTTTCCCTTTAAAAATGAAGAAAATGAAGTCAGTCGCAAACTGGACGTATGGGCTAGGGAGGAGACATACCTGCTCGAGGTAGGACTTCTGGGAGTCGGGTTTCATGGCGGCACCGGCCTCTACGTAGCGGTCAGCGAGTGTACTACGAGCCTTGAGATTGGGAGAGTCAGGCCCAAGGGAAGGGTATATGGATAGAGCAGCATAGCTCGAACTGAGCTTGACGGTGTGCGCTAAGGGAAGTGCCAGAAGACAGGAAGGCGGGAAGAAGGAATGTGAGGCGACAGATGGCGCAAGAAGGAAACTCACTGTCAGTGAGGCTCTGGCGTCCAGTGTCAGACATTGTGTGGTGCTTGTGTGATTGGTAAGTAGGTAGTAGTAAGCGATTGGTGATTGTGATGGTTGTAGCGTGTGGGTGAAGATAGATTGACCCGGAGGGGTGGCGAGTTATATACTCTTTCCTTGAGGGCGGAAAGTCCGAGTTGCCGGTGGTGACGCGTGTGAAGTCAGGGTATATAGATTCCGCTATGACGAGGCAAGGGCCACGACTGGCAAAAGTACGCTAAGGAACGGCTGTAGCGCGTCATTTCATTTATGGGAGATCCGGGTCCGCGGTTCATGTTTTGGTGAGGACTGCCTTTGATTCTTGAGCGGAAGGAAGCGGAAAGACGAAGCCTCGTTGCCACTGCGTGCAGTACTGCTTCGTTGTCAAGACCTCCTAGATTCCTTTGATATTTCCGTGGACAGAGTCCGCCGGTCAAGATGGTGTCGAGCAAGCAGGATGTACCGTACCACATGCGAGAAGATTCGGACGAGGAACCGCTCGAAGAGGATGCGAACTCCGAGGGGTCGAGCAGGATAAGCGTTGATCAAGAGGTACAGAAGCAGCAGGAGGGTGTTGTTGCTCGTCGTAAAGCCAGACTGGGCAAGGTTGAGCTAGATCCGAAGATCCGTATGCCTTCCCGTTCTTCTTAGCGATCTTGACTGAGACCAGGGCAGACTACGCCGACTTCAAGAAGAATGGCCCCGGTCTCGAATCGCGTGCTTCCGTTAACGATGAGGGGATGATCAACATCTGGGTGGACCTCAAGAAGGTTCTACCCGACTTGCCGGCGGATTATGCGGTTCCTGTCAAGGAATATGCGATAGATCCGATTGGGAGTAAGGATTGCCCACCTCTAAACATCGTCATCTTCATCGTTGGGTCCCGAGGTGAGTCAAGGTTCCGAATCCGGCTCATGAAGTTCAGGCGATGTTCAGCCATACCTTTCGCTTGCACTCCGACTCATCCAATCCCATGGTCACCGAGTTCGGATCGCTACTCACCCTGACTTCCGGGACTTCGTGGTCGACTGTAATGAGCGTTTGTCAGGGAAGAAGGCGAAGGACGGAGCACCTCTCGAGGGGAGATTGGAGTACTTCGATGTTGGGGGTGACCCAAAAGAGCTCATGGCGTACATGGTCAAGAGTGAGCCAAATCAGGATAACTTCCGCTGAGATATTTAGATCCTGGTTTATTACCTGGTTGGGCGAGCTTGACGAACGGGGATATCTCGTCCAAACGCAACATGACGAAGACCATGCTCGACGGCTTCTACCGTTCCACCTTTTCCCCTGACCCGATTTCAAATCGTCCTTTCGCAGCAGATGCTCTCATCTCCAACCCTCCAGCATTCGCACACGTCCACATCGCCGAAGCACTGGCTTTACCGCTCCTCATCTCTTTCAGTTAGTATGCGAGCATATGTGGTATGAAAGCTGATCTCCTTAGCTATGCCTTGGTCCCCTACAACCGCCTTTAAGCATCCCCTCGTCAACGTCCGCGAGTCAAACGCAGAGAGCGGACTGACAAACTACCTCACCTACGCCTTCGCCGAAATGATGTACGCCTTTTTCGCATTGCCGGTGTTTTTACAAACCAACTCAAGGATAATAGGACCTGGCAAGGCCTTGGCGACGTCATTAACATCTTCCGGACGGATACTCTTGGGCTCGAACCCCTCACGCAGCGGTCCGGTCCCTCTGCCCTAGACCGCCTAAAGATACCTTGGACCTATTGTTGGAGTGAAGGGTTGATCCAAAAGCCAAAAGATTGGAAGGAGCATATCGGTAAATCGTGCCCTCCTGGCTGCATGTAAGAAGGCTAAGGAAGGTAGATATATCTGGGTTTTACTTCTTGGACGCGGAGAGCGAGTTCAAGCCTGATCAGGCATTGCTGGACTTCCTGAAGAAGGGTGCTCCACCTGTATACGTAGGGTCAGTATGAATCGACATCTCAATAACATCGCTGACTGACTGAGTGCAGGTTCGGCTCGGTTGTGGTCGAAGATCCAGAGGCGATGACCCGTACGGGCTATCCTAGCTAGTGAGACTGTCAACGCTAAGATCATCCCCAGAGACCATCTTCGATGCGGTCAAAGCAGCTGGCGTTCGAGCTTTGGTCAGCGCTGGATGGGGAGGACTGGGCGGTGTGAAGGTTCCGGAAGATGTCTTCATCCTGAAAGGTGTGTTCTTTTTCGGCGCTAATGGCTGATAAGGTAGGTAGTATCCCACATGATTGGCTTTTCGCAGATGGAAGGGTTGATGCGGTGTGTCATCATGGCGGTGAGCTTTGCGAACTTTTCCTAATTCCATATTGATATGTTTCAGGCGCGGGAACGACCGCTATCGGCTTACGAAACGGGTTGCCGACCATCGTTGTACCATTCTTCGGCGATCAGAAGTGCATCTTCAGTCACTGCCGAAGCTTTACTAACACGTCATCAGATTCTGGGGTGATATGATACATAAAGCTGGCGGAGGTCCCGCTCCCATACCCCACAAACAGCTCACTCCCGAGAATCTCGCAGAAGCAATCGAGTTTGCCGTTTCCGATTCTGCCAAAACGGCGGCAAGGGGAATGGGGGAGAAGATCCGATCGGAAAGTGGGGAAGAGAAAGGAGTGGAGAGCTTTCACAAGCATCTGCCTTTGAAGAACATGCGGTGAGTAGTGATGAGACCTGTAACCTGGCTAATAGCCAGCTGCGAGCTTGATCCCTCGCGTATCGCCACTTGGTATTCACCCGACTTGGTCCTTAGGCTGTCTAGCGCGGCGGCCGGGCTTCTTCATGAGGAAAAGAAGCTGGATATCGGGCTTGTTGAACCCCTTCGTACATCCTGCACGCAGGAGCTATTGACTCGATGAAGCTGACGCTCTGTTGATTAGGAGCCAAGGAGTACGAAACCCGTGCCCGGGTTATGGATCCTCTAAGCGGCGGGACGACGGCCATACTGCATACTGTCGCAATGCATTATGCAGGGATCGCTCAGCTCTTCTATAATCCGGTAAGTAGCGGTCGCCATATACGAGACTTGTCCTGATCTCTCGTTCTCCAGCCGAAAGGGATCGTCAATACGGTCACTTCCGTTCCTCAAGGTGGATGGAGTCTGCGAATTAACGCTTTTCTTAGCTGACACCCGTTCTTGTTAGGCATTGCCGGTATTATACTAGACGTCCATGAGGGCTTTGACAACATCCCTCGTCATATGGGATCCACCATTCGAGAGCGAGGTCCTGTCGATGACTTCCAGAGCGGGGTCAAGGAGGGCGGTAAAGGTCTAATGTATGGTTGGTGGGATGGAATTACTGGCTTGGTCACCGAACCCATCGAAGGTGGGAAGAAGGAGGTGAGTTCATGTGACGGTTTTTCCTTTTGCTATTGCTGATGCGAGTAGGGAGCTCTGGGTGTTTTGAAGGGGATGGGACGAAGTTGTAAGCCATTCCCAATCTGATTCGCGCTGACAAGCAGACGTCAATGTGACCGCTCGTCCCGCTGCAGGAGTCACAGGAATGATGGCACTCCCACTCCACGGGATGTGGAAATCGCTTCGTCGTCGTAAGGCTAGATCTCCTCAGAACACACTTCGAGAACCGCGGACAGCTCTGTCCAAACAAGCCGCGAGTCAGCTCTCGAAGGAAGAGAAAGAGAAGATCTTGGGAGCCTTCGAGGAGGCGAAGAAAGGCGCGAGGGAGAGGAGCAAGAAACTTCAAGGTCAGGCGAAGAAGTTTTTGGAGGGTGATGCGGATGCGTTGGATGAGAGCGGATCTTCGACGGTGGTACAGACGCCGAAGGATGGAGATACGGAGCATGAGGGAGTCGACGACCCAGCCGTGAATGAGTCCGCCAAGACGGATGAGATGAGTAAGGAGGAGCGGAGGGGATATGAGCGGGCTATGGAAGAGATGAGGCTCGAGCGGGAGAAGGAACAGGGTACGAAGGGGTTCTAGGCGGCCCTTGTGACTGGGATCGTTGTTCATATTTGTCTCATATCACTGTAGCAGTATAGCAAGACAGGTTAATATCATGTACATTCACGGGGTATCAGTGTCCGCTGTCTCTCTGCGGCGCTAGGAGGTCGTTGGTTTAGATGGGATCTAGGATCTGCGAGTGTGTATTGGGGGAAACTTGGCGTCCGTGCGCCTGCTCGCGGCAAGCACGGGGATCACCCCGGATCCCGCGGCCTCCAATTCAGAAGCTCCCACCTCCTCGTTTCAGATTTCCCTCGGGTCCGACTCGGTCCGCCGTATCGCTTGGTGGAGGAGGCGTTGAAGGGCGTCGAGGTCCGTGGGAAGACGTATATAGGGGGAGAAAGAACGTTCGCTATACTTTCACTTTCCCGAACTCTCCCATTTTTCTTCCGGGAGAACGCTATCGAACATCTTATATAGGCTGAAGGTATATCGGTTCGTAAAGTCGCATATAATCACCGGTGGAACGAAGGTACGATCCCCCTCTCTTGACCTTTGAGTCTCCCCTACCCACCGGTTCTCTTTGAGTACATCTGACATAAATGTCTTGTCATCAGGGGATAGGTCGAGCCACAGCAATCCACCTATCCTCACTAGGGTTCAACCTAGTCCTCAATTACTCCTCCTCAAACATCCAATTCCGAATCGACCAAATCCGAGATCCAATCATTATCTCCAAACTGTACTGTCATCGGTGTGAAAGCCCGATTTATCACAGTCGTCGAGCGCGAAACAGGTCGTTGATGAAGCTCTGAAGGTTTCTGGGAAGATTGATGTACTCGTACATAATGCGTATCTTCCCATTTTCCCCCTACCTCCAGGCCAAAACACCCTTTCACTTCCACTTCCACCTTCTCCTTTACACTTCAAACCACAATCTAACCCACGATCACTTCTCTACCTACCACACGAACGACTTCTCTTTCCGCCTTTTATGGAACCTTTGGGACCGTGACCGGGTATAAAGGGAATAGATCGAAGCTGATAATCCCTCCACCTTTAGCGGGAACATGCCAAGCAAAACCTTTCCTCGAATGTACAGAATCAGATCTCGACAAGATCCAAGCGATAAACTACCAAACTCCATTCCTCATGACTCAAGCTGCAGTCCCGCATATCCCACAAGGAGGGAGGATCATCTTCCTCTCGACAAGTCTCAACACTGCTAGTGCGCTATGTCGCTTCACCTTCCTCTCCTCTCCTCCTAGATGTGAACGAGGAAGCAAAGCACTGATATAGTGGCAATAGGTGACTGAGCCTTATGTCCTTTATTGTCCGACTAAAGGAGCTGTCGAGCAGTTGAGTAGCATACTTGCCAAGTCTCGTGAGTCCACCTCTCAGTATCCAGTTTATCACAGAAACTTAGTCTTGTCTTTAGTCGGTATCGAGAAGTTTCGGATCCGAGTCAATACCGTCGCTCCAGGTCCCACATCAACAGAGCTCGTACGTTTTCTGACGCAACATAATAACTAGCGCAGCACTGGTGTACGTCTCTCGCTCAGTTCCTCAAAGGTAAACCCGATGCTATGATCAAAGGTATCGCCTCGGCAAACCCTTTCAACCGACTCGGCAAACCCGAGGAGATCGCCAAGGCTATCGGATTCCTCGCCAGTGAAGAGAGTAGCTGGGTTTCGGGACAGGTCCTCAGGGCTAATGGGGCGTTTGTGGTATGAGAGGCAAGTATGTCTCGCTCGACTGTATACATGATTGTATGAGAAGATGCTATCAATCAAGCTTGCATCCGGTCATCGTCCACCTGGGATCGCTCGAAATCCAACGGGAAGCCTAAATAGGCAAATCAGCTCTCGCATTGGGACCAATACGAGATGTTAAGAAAGAGCTTGACCCACCCGTGAGATCCTTCTTCGACGCCAGCGCCACCAAGTCATGCCTTCCCATACTACCCGTCGTCAGCTTCACACTCGTGTTGAAATTTACGGTTTCCACTTACTGCATACAAGCATTCCTGAGCGTGTTCCACAACGTCTCGCTCGTCACACCCTTTGGCGAAGTTTTGGTGCGTTCACTCCAGCCAGCATATCCCTCTGTCGCGTCTGCATGTTGAAGGCGCAATGCGTCGAGGATCTTCTGAGCTGCCATGGGGTATTGGGCGAGATTGATATACGCAATGCCGAGGTTGAAGCTGTTCGCGTCGGCGATTCAGGGTATGAGCTCAATGGGGAAAACTTACAGAGCTCGGACGAAGTTGGGGTGAAGGGAAAGGGCTTTGTGGTAATACGAGATGGCTTCGTTTGATCGACCGCTGTTGGCGAGAGTGGCTCCAAGGCGATTGTACAGTAACCAGTCCTATCGGAGCGTCAGCAAGATTCAGCGGATGGAAGAGGTTACGCACATCTGGACGAGCAGAAAGTGCGGCAAGGAAGCAGTCTTCCGCTTTATGATACTCCTGCATGCGCGTCAGTTTCCAATGTCTCAGTCAGTGGATTGGGCCAGACTCTGCCTCACCTCGCTCGTATTGAATAGCACACCCAAAGCCACCTGCACCTCCGCATCCACCTCATCCGGGTTCCTTCTGGCCATATCAATCAATCTCTCCACCAATCTCCTTCGCCCTTCCACCCATCCAATACCTATCACCTTCTCCCCCACCCCGCCATCGGACAACTCTATCCATCTCTCAATCATGGCATTGACCGCCTCGAGCTCGCCTTCGTTCGTATAGCTCACTGCGAGTGCGAGGTATGCCGGGCGATGCTTTGGTTCAAGCTGGACGACTTTGGATAAGGCGAGAAGGGCTTGATCCTCCCGTTCGTTTTCCTGCTGCTTCAGACCGAGGCTGTACCAAGCTTCGTAGTTTGTCGGATCGTGCTGTACTTCCGCTTCGAGCTCAAGGACGCCCTTTTGTCTCAGCGGGATCAAACCTTCCGAACATACCTTGAAAGTCGGCGACTCCCTTCCGAAACGCTCGGCATCCACCACTCCAGCAGAATACGGGTTCCCACTCTGGAACAGATACCTCTCCACCCGATCACCTCTTCCCATTCCTCTTAAACCCGCCTTACCCGGCTCAGCCTCTTGGAACCGCTCCCAATCATCCTGTAATTCCCCCCAACCTTCCATCGCTCCAATCCCGATACGAGGGGATTGAGCCTGATGCATCTCCCCATTGTAAGCCATAAAGGCGTCATGATCGAAATCCTCTAGATCCTCCGACCAAGCCTCTGTTGCCCCGGGTGTAGCTGTCCGCGATTTGAGCGACTCCTTCAGAGTGGATGGAACACCGTTTCCCAGCGCTTCGTCAAAGTGGACACTCTTCCGCCTTTGTCCTGCAGGTCTCGTAATTGACTGCTCTGACATTGTGACGGCTCGTTGATCCTCAAACTGTTGCTCCCACAAGTCCCAATGATGGTCCTGCGCAGGTGGTTTGAGATGAGCCCCGCTGACGGAGCTGGCTGGAAGGGGTGCAGCCCTCTTCGCTTCCTGAGTGCCCTGACCAAGAAAGTCCCCAGCCCAATCCTTTCCACCGCTTCCCCTTTGCACAAACTTGGCTCCTTCGCCTACTTCATCTGCTACTGTACTCGTCGCTTGGCTCTCATCCACGACAACCTCGCGATCCCCAAGACCTCTGAGCAGGGTCATGAATTTGCTTCCAGCAAGCTTCGGGTTCGCAGCGAGAATGTCGTTCGATGAGTTCAGCTCATCAACGAACGACTGAGCGGATCGCGCGAGAATCTCTTGCGAATCGGTGAGAGGTTCGGCCTGAACAGGCGGAGCTGTGGAAGGTTGGGACTGAGTTTGCGCGATTGGTTGCTGTTGAAGAGGTCTGGGAGGGAGAGATTGCATGGACTGATACTGCGGCTGAAAGGGTGGAGATACTGCAGGGCGATAATAGGTTGGAGTATGACCGCTCCCACGCTGCCAAGGAGCGAGAGACGACTCGGCGTGAGGGATGAAGGGTTGGGCAGCTTGGTTTGGGGTAACGCTGCGATCGAGCTGTTGTATAAACTCATCATGCCAGGGACTGGCGACTCGCTGAGCTGCGAGTCTGGATGTGGCAGCTGAGGATTGCTGCTGCGGGACGAAGGCATCTGCCCCTTTTGAATTGCTGTGCTGCGGTTGTTGAGGTGTCGGGGATAGGTGGTTCCGGAGAGCTGAGAGATCGAACGGGGAAGGAGCAGCTCGATACTGTACACGAGCGGATGGCTGTTGTCTTCCTGAACGCTGGCTGTTGAAGGGCTAGTAGAAGACGATGAGCTTGGCGGCCAACCATGACAGCTCAAGAAATGGCTCTTCGGCGACCAGCTAACTCACTCGATTCGATGGTCCAGCCACATTTGGCGTCGATATCAACCGGTCCTACAGGTGTCAAATCAGCCCAGACTCGTGCAGATCCACAGCTCCGGAATATCATCTGTGCACGGCACATCGCATGAGCTGAAATAACGCACCTGTTGCAGCGAGTAATCCCTCTCCAGCCTGCCGGAAACGGCCTTGAGCGCAATTGTCGGACCGCAATCGACCCCGGAAAGGAATTGAGCCATCTTACTCCCACCTGGCCTTCGTTGCTAACTTCCTCACAGTAGCAAACTCCCTCGTGTGGCAGTTAAGGCTTAGAAACGAAATCGACAGAGAGAGAGGCAAAATGTCTCTGCTTGTTCGCCGGTTGCGCTTGACAGCCGGTGAAGAGGGAGGGACAAACAAGGTCCGCACGTGGCAATAGAGGTCGAATTCCACTTCGCTTGATCACTATGACACCTAAAGCTGTGAGACCCGGCATCGAGGTTATCATGTCCTTCTTTGTTCCCCGCTTCCCTGTCGCCGGCCCGTCGAGATCATTCCTCACGGCCCAACACCCGCTTCGGACCGTTGCCCGGATACATCCCCCTTGCCAACCTCTTCAATCTCGAGATTTCTCTATCTTAGTCTCCAGACATGCACGACAAGTACTAGGTCGTATCACACCGAAACGAATCGCTGTTCCCCTTCCGGAAGGTAGCGGGAACGGTTTACCTCACGCTTCGTTATGGCGACCTATCGTCGTGCGCATGCCTCATTTCTCTTTGCTCAAGCGCTTCAAGCTGATCATATTCAGTTCTGCATCGCGTTCGGGGGAGGCAGCTACATAGCCGCTGCTTGGTATACCAATGCCGATACTGCCAAATGGGCGGAAAGATTAGGATCTGGAAGATGGTGGCGTCGTGGACAGGAACAACCAACCGACCGAGAGATAGCTAGAGCAAAGCAAGGCGCAGCGGCAAAGGCGACTTCAACCACCCTATCAATCTTTCAAAGAAGCTGATCGGGATATAGGAAGCTCAAGCGACACTTAATAACCTCCCTGTCCAACTAAGCTTTCTCCCTAAGATCTTGTTGACACCTATCATCCGGATCTACATCTCAGCGAAAGAATGGACCCTAAACACACCTGCTGCTCGGTTCGCTCCGATGGCCATAGTTGGCGGGATGACTGTAGTCTTCCTCGGATGGAGGTCGAAACGTATGGAACCCTGGATGAGGAAATGGTGGTTACATCGACCCGTCGTATTTGTTGGTGGTATTGAACGAGAATGGATAAATTGCGTAACCCTATTTACCAGTGCCGTATGTCCCCCCTTCTACCTATTTCGCACCGCTCAAGCTGATCCCAAGAACCGCGTTCCCAGCTCTCACACCAATCTGTCCCACACCTCGCCTTCAATTCCATCGCCCTAATCTCCTTCGGTTCCTCAGCATACATGTACCTCACTACCCCACCCTCACCATCGCAATCACTCCCTTCGTCAACTCACACGCCCCACTTCCTAGCCTTTCTCCTCTGCGCAGGGTTGACCTCCTCACTCGCCTCACATCTATGGACGAACCTTGTTCGTCTACCTCGTTTACTTCGATCCCTCTCTTCCCCAGCTCGACTCTCTTCGACACAAGCTCTGGCAGCACATCAGGCGATCATTCCCAGTCTAGGGGCGAGTGGAGCGATCTACGCAGCTCTGACAATGACGGCTTGCGCATATCCCGATTCCAAAGTTGGCATCATCTTTCTTCCGTTTATCAGGATGCCAATCGGCTTGGGAGTGGCTGCAATCATTGGGATCGATGTCATCGGTCTACTCAGGGGATGGAGGTGGGTTCAACTGTCCCTTGCTGATTGTTATTGCTGATCGGTCGCTCGTAGGATGTTTGACCATGTTGCACATCTGGGCGGGGCGATCTTTGGTATTGTGTACTATCAATACGGTCGACAGCTTTGGCTCTGGACGAGAAGACAGCTCGGAGCGAGGGAGAAGGATTCGGGTTTCAGATGATGATGCACTTCTCATGGCTCCCAAGTATCAGTAACGCAGTATTTGATCCGTTATAAGATAACGTGAAAGGAGTATAAGGAGGCTTTCGCTGTCTCGATCAAGATCATTTCGAAGCATCTAAGCTGTATTTATCTACTGCTTCAGCTAATCAGCTTGTGACTTCGCATTTACACAAGTAACGGTGTTCTCACTATCGTCTAACGGAAGACACCGGTCTCGATCACCTCTTAAAGTCGTCACGCCCCCTTGCGTCCGTTTTCGTCCAGATCGAGACGCTTTCCGGTGGCGAGAGGAACTGTCCCCATCCATCTATCCATTATCAGCACAGCAACTCTGCTCGTGGGCCAGACAATTTCTCCCTGGTGCCATCCAAGGACGTCGGTCCAGCTCGAACCGGCATGCTCCTTCCCGATATCGCACTTCTTCTCGCCGTCGCCTTTGCCGTTACAGATGACGACGACGCAAGCGTCATGCTCCTCAACGCCTTTCCGAACCCAAGCAACGCAATTGGCTAAAGGCACGTTAGCGGACGGGAATTTAAGAAGAGGAAGATCAGTGCGCAAGGACACGCTGAAGACGATCCTAGGCGAGGGGAAAGGCCAGACTTACGGTGGTCCCAATGGTCAAGCTGTTCTCCATAGCTATCGCTCAATCAGCTCGATCAGACCACGAGCAACAATCGCTACTTAGGCAAACAGCTTGCGAGCTCTCACGATATCCTCAAGCTGGCGGACCGGTTTCTGTGGCTTATCCCCTCCGCAACCATACAGATCGCCATAGAAGACGCAAGTGCGCCAGTGAACAGGATCGCGGTTATCATGAGATGCCTCACGGATATCCGTTCAATCTTAGCAGGATAAGGGCGTAGGAGAGGATCCTGGTGACACCCAACGCTCAAGCGGTTGGCCGACTTGCGTGTCGTGCTACCGAAGTCAGCGCAGATCTTGACCCATAGCCCTCTCTGGCTTGGGGCGAAGCTCCAGCAACTCACGTTGTCTACTAAAGTCCTAAGCAATGTCAGAACGTGGAAAAGCCAAATCAGGGAAGGCTCACACAGCATCCATGGGACGCCGCTGAACAAGTCTATAAGCAAGATCAGCCGCGAAGCTCGACAGCCACCAAGCTCGATATGAATGGTTTACTTAGGTATTGTCAAAAGTAGGTCGAAATTCTCTTTCGCCTCGCTGTCTTCCTGCGGGACCTTAGCAAGAAATACCTCTCTGCACAACTCGTTCAATGCACACCTTGAACTTGGCTGTAGTACTATCAGCAAAAGCTGTTACTCAACAAGACTCACCTGTAAGCACGAATCAAAGCAGGAGAATTGCGTGCCAAGGCCCTCAATGTATGTAACGAGCGTATCCACAGAGTCTGCGTGCGTCAGCTAGCCGGACATAGGTCTCAATGTACCCTTCCAGAATTCCCCAACGCAGAAGGCCTTGGCTCGACCACCTTCACTTTCCCGGATATGCTTGACGAATTGAGCGATGAAGGATTGCTAGGGGTATGAGCTCAGCTCCGCCCCATTGACAACTAGCTCACGGAGATGTGCGTGACCGCATCGAATCGGAAACCACAGGCTCCCGTCTCGTTAAGGATCCACTTGCCCCTTACTATCTCACAATCAATCTCGCGGGTTTGACGAGATTGAATAACAGACTTCATCTCTTGCTCAACTTCGGGATGCTTGTGATCGACTGCAAGAGAGCTGAGCCGGGTTGACGTGCCGGAGTATGTGACGAAAAGACACACCATCCGCCTAGGAGGGTGTCAGCCATATCTGCTAGACAGGAGGATCGCTTACAAACATCAGACAGTCAAACAAGCCTAACATTCGAGTCAGCATTCAAGGGACAGCTGATTCAAACCTACCATTCTCCTTGTCGTCATCGGGATGCCCAAGTTTTTCCATCTGCTTGAATCTGGCGTATTGTCAGCGTAAGAAAGGCTATGATCTCTTTCGCACTGACCTTGAAGATAGCATTTGTCTCGGTTTTCGCATCATAGTCAACCTCTGTGAAGTGGTTGTAGTTCTGTACAACCGTTAGTATACGCCGATTCCGCTTAGTAAGGAGATGCAGCATCTCCTTACTTCTGCAGCATCTCCTTACCCACTGCATGGGCGAGTACTTGTCGCCTCGTCCAGGAAAGGTGAACCTGCGGAAGTGTTCAAAACAATATCCAAGTCAAGTGCATCTACCGACTTCGTCCATCCCTCAATGTTGTGCGTCTCTCCGACTGTTTTTGTTCGATTATCCTTATCGACCATAGTGGCCAGGGAACTCCTCCTTGTCGTCCGCACCAGCTCTGACCTAATCAGCTTAGCAGTCCACGGACGGGTGAGAACATACCTGTGGTTCAAGACGGCATCGATATAGGTTATGATCCCCTTATCTGCAGCTACTTTGATAGCCCCGAGTAGCTCTTCTTTCGTACCCCACTTGGTTCGCTTCCCGCCTTTCTGGTCGAACTCGCCTAAATCCCAGAGGTCGTAGCTATCCATTGATGAGCGGAATCATTCGAGATTCTTAGCCGAACGTACATGTCATAGCCAGTTCCATCGCTACATACCCAATATCAGCTCAGCGGTTCTGGTCGGAAGCATAGTCGGAGTTGCGGACTTGACCCCTTCGTAGGAGCTGAGCCGTTGTCAGCCGAATGATCAAATGGAAGTTGATCGACTCACGAGGCAGCCAACAAGCAGTGATGCCCATAGACGCCAGCCTATCTGACTCCTTCTCGTACTTCTGCCAGTGCACACCGTCCCCCTCGGCATACCACCTACCCTGATCAGCTGATGTTTTCACGTAGAACCGTAAAGACGGTAGAAGCATTTGTTACGTACTCAACTAACTGCATCATGGTAAAGCTCCCTATATTGCAGGATCAGCTGATGTGAGCTTGACGAGGCATCCGAACATCGGTCCATAGCCATAAACACCAGCTTTTCCTCTGGCTCCGATTGTCCTGCGCCATCTCTAGCTGGATAACGGACACACTCCAGGCTTTCCCCTGAACGACTCATTGGCGTGGTGAGCCATGTCTTGGTTGTGTAGGCGAGATGCATGTACTGTACGATGTAACAACGACAACGACAGGGGAAAGTCATAACAGTCGCGTGGGAAAATGCCGTAAACAGAAAACAACCCAAAAAAAGCGGACACCAAGATCTCCTCACGTGATCCCAACTATTGCCACACAACTTCCACTCTAGCCTTTGTCTCACATCGCATACCATCTACGATGCCTTAAGATGGCTCTTAGCCAACATCGAAACCATTCATACTCCATCAGCATCGCAGTACATCCTGATTACAGCTCCCCTGGCACATTTACGCCTGACTGGCGACTCGGGGAAATCACAGTAGATTGGGTGGACTTTACCCGTGAGAAGTCGGTTGATAAAGAGATGCCTCCGACCACGGCTTCTAGCTCTCGACCAAGCGCGTCCAAGAAGAGACCTAGCCACGGAGGCAAGGTTATTCCCGGTTCTGGACAGCCTTTCCAATCTTCCAAGTCTTCAAAGCTTACACCCGATAATCTATCTCTGCAACCGCTCCTAGCCCATTTTCCGGGGCCGAACCCACTCGATAGCTCAGTAGCTTCCGGCGTGACTCAGGTCGGTCGAGGCGTGGTCCATCTCTTCCGACATGCACCTCCGTCATCCTTCATCTCCTCCCTCGAAGCGCATCCTATCGGCGAGGGGTCGGTCTCAAAGGAAGGTGGAGGGTGGGCAGGAGACAGAGCAGAAGGGGAGGATGGGAGTTTGATCGCGATCTTGGCGGTTCCCGCTTGGATGCGACCTGCGGACTTTCTCGAGTTTATCGGTGGATGGGGTACATGTCTCGAAGGCGTGAGGATGATCAGGTAGTTTATGATCCCAAACATGAAGCTTGGAGGAAGAGCTGAAGTCAAGAAAGGGAAGCAACCACCCCAAACCGATCAATAGTCCTACTGAAATTCCGAGACCCTCTCCAAGCCTCAGACTTTCAAGTCATCTTCACAGGTCGAGCTTTCTCCACCCTCGACACTCGAGAGACCTGTCACCCAATCCGGATCCATCACCTCGTCTTACACAAGGTCGATTCGGAATCAATAGCCATACCAGCATTCCCGCCGTCTGTCTACGCCAGACCAGAACTGCTCAAAGGCGTCGACGTTGCTTCTCGGTTCGAGCTACCTTCATGTCCAGTCTGTCTCGAGCGACTCGATTCGACTGTGACTGGATTGGTGACGCTTCCTTGCGCACATACTTTTGACTGCGACTGTCTTCGAAAATGGGGTGATTCACGCTGTCCAGTCTGTCGAGTTTCGCATCTCCTCCTGTCCTCGTCGACTCAAGCGGAAAGAGGGGAAGTGACTCGGACGACGAAATGTTCGATGTGCGATTCGGTTGAGAACAATTGGATATGTGTGGTATGTGGGGTCGTTGGGTGTGGGCGATACGATCCTGGAAAAGGACATGCGAGGAGACACTGGGAAGAGAGTGGCCATGTTCTCGCTATGGAGCTAGAGACACAGCGAGTATGGGACTACAAAGGCGACAAGTGAGTCACACATCTCAGTGTCTGTACTGACGACGTAGCTATGTCCACCGCTTGATTCAGACACGGAACGACGGGAAATTCGTCGAACTACCCTCCGCATCATCCCTCGTAACACCCTCCATCTCCCGAGCACTCAACTTTCCAAATCGCTCTCCACCCGCAACAACCCAGACCCAAGCCAACTCCAACCCTGGACCTTCAACAAACGACCTAGAGAAGATCTCGACAATCGAATCGATAACCCTAGAATATTCTTACCTCCTGTCTTCCCAACTCGAAGCGATGAGGCAACATTACGAATCCCAAGCTACTCGTCTGGCCGTCCTCGAAGCTGCTGAAAAGAGAGCGGGAGAGGCAGAGAGAGCGAAGGAGAAAGCTGAGAGACGAGCGGAGAAAGCTACAGAGTTGAGTCGGAATTTACAGGCGAGTCTCAGTGCCGAACGAGCCATGTCAGAAGGACTTTCGACGAGGGTGAAGGTACTGGCTCAGGATGTGGAGAAGAAGGAGGATGAACGGAGGGTGAGAGAGGATGAGGTGAAAAGTTTGGAGGAGACGGTTAGGGATTTGATGTTTAGTCTTGAGGCGGGGATGAAGATCCAGGCTGCGGGAGGTGGAGCGGAAGGTGGGGAAGGAGGGGATTTGGTGGTTATGGAGAAGGACGAGAAGAAGAAGAAGAAAGGGAAGAAGTGATGTGTTGGAGGAGGAGGAGACGAGATACCTTGTATGCGGAAGGAGAAAGCCTAGTACCCAGCACATTCATGACCATAGTATGATACAACAATCTAATCCAATATTGTCCAAGACCCGAGAAATCGGAACCATCTCATCTGACAGCCACCGGCGCAATTCCCACCGTTCCATTGGGAAGTCGCTTGCCTTTGACCGGTTGGGTGTTTGAGTTCTCCTTATCGTCATACATTCCACTCGCAGACCGTCTCTCCGTGCGCTTTCCAGACGTCAGCCATAGAACGATTTCCGAGGAACAGGTTACTCACCTCGACGATACTCGTTCCATCCCTGAATCTCGCTCGGAAAAGCACGTTCGCATTGGTGAACAAACCCTCCTTGAGGGAGACGACGATAAATTGACTCCCCTTGAACCGATTTCTGAAAAGTTGACCGATATGTTGTGTATGTTGCAGATCGAGGGCTGCGTCGATCTCGTCAAGAATATACATCGGAGCCGGCTTAAACTGTAGTAGCGACATGATGAGACTCAGAGCGATGAGTGATCTGCAAGCACCAAGTTTGGCTGATTTCACGACAAGGGGTTTCGGGACGTGACTGACCTTTGACCACCACTAAGCTCGGTCAAGCTGGCTTTCCAGATGCTTCCCAGTCGCACTTTCACTTCAAGCCCCTCCGTCAAATCTTGCCCTTCTGGGGGTTGCAGCTTAGCGAAGTTGCCGGGAAGAAGTTCCTCGAAGATCAGGCCGAAGTCGCTGAATGAACCATAAACTCTCGATACACGATGAGTCCCAGAGCGATGGCTTACCCATTGACCTTTTCCCATGTCTTGGTGAGCGCATCTCGCTTGTACCGATCAAGCTCGACAATGGTATCCTCTATCATCGATTTATCCTTCAAGACTGTCGCCATCATTTTCTTGAGCGCTTGCTCCTTCTTCTCCACCCTGATTGGGCGTAAGCTCGAATCGGTTCGGAGTGAAAACAGTTGAAACCGACCCCTCGATCATGTTCATGACCTTAGTGTTGATCTTCCTCCCTGCTGCCTTTTGCTGCGCCTCAAGCTCACGACATTGCTCCCGCGCTTGGTTCAGATTCACTCCCTTGCAATCGTAGGGAGAGCCGGCTTTCCCAAAGAACCTGGATCCGTCAGCGGATTGTCTGATCATCACCGTAATTGTCCTACTGGTGCTCGTCGACTATCCACGGGAACTGCTTTTCCAAGTTTTCTCGATGACCTTCGACTGCTGACTTCTCTTTGGCTACCAAGCCGATATCATGGTCCAGCTTCTTCAGGGCAAGTTCGGCATCAACGATCTCCTGCTTCTTCGCCTTGAGATCTCGCTCAAGATCGGCAAGCTCGTTGTCGAATGCTACGAGGGCGGCTCGTTCGGCTTTAAGTTTGGCTTCGGCCGCCCTGTGGTCCCCCTGATACAAGATGTCAGCTTGTTCGCACGGTGCAGATAGCCTGGAACCAACCTGCTGAAGCTTGAGTGTCTCATCTAAGGCAGAACGTTCGGACTTGCTCTTCTCGAGGGCGGACTGAGCATCGGTTATCTCGGTTTCAGCAGCTACAAGATCGCTTTCGAATTGTTCTAAAACTGTCAGCCGATTGACGAACACGCTGAAATACTCACGGAGCTCGAGTTCGGCAGTCTGGACCTCTTTTTGCCGGGTCTTGACCTCAATCGTCTTCTTGCCCAGTTCCTTCTTCTTCGTCGCGATGTCTGCCTATTCGCCGTGAATAATGTTCGACTTTGCCGAAATACTCACCTTGATCTCCTTGAGCTTCGAATCCTTATTATTCTTGAAGTCGTCCATTTCCTTCTCAAGTCGTTTGCAGTCCGCCGAGGCGTTCTTTTGTTTCTCCTTGGCCTGATTGACGACTTCCTTCAGCTCGACCAAGGTCTTCCTTGCAGCTTCGATCTCAGCGCTGATCTGCTCGAGATCAATAGTGTTCCCTCAGGAATGATTGAGTAAACCCACCTTCGTCGCGTTGCTCCCATTCACCTGCTCTTCGAACAGTCCGACTTCGTGCTCCTTCAGATCAAGTTCCCGCTTATCCTTCCTGAACTGGTCGATAACCTTCTTTGCTCCCGCCAACTTCCGTGAGACCTCGTCAAGCACCTTCTTGTGCTCGGCAATGTCTTCTTCGAGTGATCGCAACTCCTGAACTTTGACGAGCACACCACCTGAGCTTGGTGCTGCGCCTCCGGAGAGCGTTCCAGATGGGTCGTAAACGTCGCCCTCGAGGGTGACCGATTTGACCCCGATGTTCTTGTTGAAAGTCACTGCCTGCGCGGATTGTTTGTCCGCGCAAATGAAGGTGTCGCCGAAGACGTACGCCATCGCCGCCGAGACATCGTCGGAGTAGCCAACGAGATCGAGCGCAAGATTCGCCTTGCCAGGAGCTACTTGTCTCGCCGCAGCAAGTTTCTATCTGTAAGTACTGGTTTGCACAACTCGCTCACCTCGGCAGACATCTGGAAAGCGTTGATCTTATTGAGTGGGATGATAGTAACCCTCTTCCTCAGCTTGCCCTTCTCCAGGAGCTGCGATCCGACCCGTTCATCCTGGACTACGACGTTGAACAGCTTGCCTCCGGCACAGATCTCGAGTGCTGTAGAGCTCTTAAAGTTGGCCTCGTCCAGGTCAACAAGAGTAGCGACCAGTCCCTTAACCTTTGACCGGTCGAAATTGGGTTCCGGGTCGGAGTAGGAGAAGTCGATGGCTGCTAGGCGAGATTTGAGACTGTCTCGCCGCTATTCGTCAGAGAATCACCAAAATACGCTCACCTCCATCAGCTCCGTCACCTCGGACCCATGCTCTGCTTGCTCCTCGACCAGTTTCCGCTCTCTCCCCTCGTCCCATCCCGCTCCTTCCACCCGCTTCCGAAGCTTGTCCGCCTCCGCCCGCTTCGTAGCAAGCTCCTTCAGTGACCCCTCACCCTCCTTCTCCGCCTTCTTCGCTCTCGGCTCCTTCTCCTTGATCTCCTTTTCGGCGAGACCGATCTTCACCTTCGCTTGTTCGGCCTCCGTCCCAGCGGCGGCGAGGCGAGCCTTCGCTTCTGCTAATTGACCCATGTAGCCGCCAGCTCCTTCGTCGTCGTTACTTGAGGAGGAAAGACCGGTGAGAAGGGTCTGTAGTAGCTCTTCGGTCTTGGCGAGCTCAGTCGAACCAGCATCGTAAGCTGCCTTGAGGTCGGCAAAGGCTGCGGCGTCTATTGATGTTAAGTCTCGCTTCTGCTCGATGGACTTGCCGAGCTGGACTATGTCAGCTTGAACCCGATCGACTGGCTTACCTCTTTCGCCGCCTTCTTCGCTGCGTCGACCCGCTTGGCATCATCGCTAAGGGTTCCGACCTTGATCTCGAGTTGCGTTTTCGTCTTGACCAGCTCCCGCTCAAGAGCATTGACGGCATCAGTCAAAACATGTATCTTCCCGCCTTTCGCCATTTCCTGAACACATCAGCATCAAGGCGGCTCGACCACCTACCTTTTCTCGCCTCTTCTGGATCTCCCCCAATTCCTTCTCCATCCCCTGACATTCTCTTCCACCCCGGCTCAGGTCCTCCTGAGCAGTCTCGCTCTCTGCCTTCTTTTCTCTCAAGTTTTGCCCCGCCTTGTTCACCTTATCCACAGCCATCGTCCATTCATAAGCCTTCACAAGCCTCGTCAATCGTTCCAGCTCCGAGGTCGCTTTCTGGTACTCAAGGTACGACCGTTTCTCAGCGCGTAATTTCTCCAACTTTGGGTCGATCTCCTCTCTCAATAACTATTCAGATCAGCATAACCCAAAGCAGTGGACGGCGATGTACACTCTCCAACTCCTCAACCTTCTTATCCTTCTTCGCCATAGTCTTCATCGCCTTATCCTTCCTCTCCTCAAACATTCTCGTCCCGGCAGCCTCTTCCACCATACCCAAAATCTCCCCTGGTTTCATGTTGAGCACTTTTGTGATCTTGCCTTGCATAATCAGGAAGTTTGGGTTATTGATATTAAGCTGGACGGATTGAAAGAGGTTTTGAAGGGCTTGCAGGGTGGATTTATGGCCGTTCAGGAGGTACTTTGAAATATTCCCGACAGCGATCTGTCGGGTCAGCTGGACAGACGAGACGAGCTTACTTGTCGAGTGACGGTGATTTGAGGGGTGTTTTCGAAGCCGAGGGGGCTCTTCATACGATCTTGATTGTTGAAGACGATAGTGACGGATGCTTTCGTTACACCTGCTTGTCCCCTGACCAATCGTCAGCGAGCTTTCTTTCGTCAATTCCGACGTACCGCTTGTATATCAGGTCCATCAGGTTATTCGCCCGGACCTGCGGCTTATCAGCCTCACCTATGCGTGATGATCGCGCAGACACACCGATTGCATGTTGGTAATACCTAGCACGAAGCATATCGCATCGAGAATGTTTGACTTCCCAGATCCGTTGAGACCGGTAATAGCGTTGAACGATTCATCGAAACCTCGCAACGGAGTCAGTTTGATGAGTTGAAGCGCAGTCTTTCGACTCACCTGAGATGGTCGTTCGCACTGGGTACGACTTGAAGCCTGTCGAGGTTCAAACGTCAGGTTCCCGTCCTTCACTGAGCAGTTGGCTGATGCAAAGGACTTACCATCCAGGATGAGCTCCTCGATCCTCATCCTGTCAACAAAGCTTATTCAGGCGTATCCCCTCTCCGCGTGAGGGTCAGGCTCTGTAGTCCTCTCGTACCTCTGGAATCTTCTCTGGTGAAGCTAGTCTCCTGTCGTGTTGCTGTCTTGAGGGCCGATAAGCTACAAGCCCAAGTCATAGACCCCTTCGCGTGTTTTGATTTTGCTAATGGCAAGAAAGGCGCGTCCTGTAGTTCCAATTACCACGTCATGATCGATCTCCACCGACCGTCTTTCCCGTTTCGCGGCCGTTTCGAACGTCTTCATTCTTTTGATGAAGCGAACCTATCGGTATGCAAAGCCTGGACCGCTCTCTACAGATATCCTGTCAGACCTCCTTGGATCGGGAAGAAAAGGGAAGCGGAGGTCCGCTTGGAGGTTGTTGCACCGAAGGGTGATAGATCCAGGAGGGGTAGCACAGCTGACGGACATCTACCCTTTCTATTGACAGCTCGTTTAGCGGTACTCACCCACTCACTATCGTACAGTAACCGCACTCACCGAACTCGCCGGCGGGATGCAAAGTCGACCAGCTCAAGATCCTCAGACAACTCCGCTCCGATGATCAATGCATCTCCTCGGCCCCGGAAAAAGGAGTTTAAAGGAGTTTGATTCTCAACTGGTACCGTCCTACCGGCAAGTCAAGTTGACTAGCCATGTGTGCCGATCTCTTTGCTACCCAAAGCGTTGTGTCAAGGAAGAGAAAGGTCATGCCTCCTTCTATGAAAGGGCTGGGAACGGTAATTCGCGTCCGAATCATGCGAAAGCGGGTCCAACTTTCCCGTTCGATCGGTATCAGATGGAGGATGGGACGATGCGTTTCCTCAAAGCAGCTGCCAGGATGAAGAAGAGGATCCAGTCGGAGAAAACGAGAGGCCTTCCGGCTTTGAGTGATCTCAGTCGACGTGGCGGCGATGCGAACGAACTTGAGAGCGTGTCAATGATGGCGGGTTCTCTGGAGATGCTCGATGACAATTTCAACGGAACAGTGGATCGTTTGTAGGTGAACCTTATCAAGAAGCAAGAGCAGAATGTGACGCAGGGAGCCATGGGTACGCTTATGATCAGGTAAGGCGCCAGTGCAGGGCGTGTCGGGCGTGTTGGGGAATCTGTGCATCGCTGGTGCAACGAAGAATCCAGAGGCGAATGTCGAAGGAGCCAACTTCTTGTATCATTCCATCAAGAAGGGAGACCCGATCAACATCTCAACGAGGAGCCCAGGTTACGACCAACGATCAGCTGATAGGAAGGAAGCAGATGAAGGAGATCGAGCTGTAGATGCCGATCGTCGAGATTTAAACACAACGCCAAGGGGTCAGAGGTATACATAACAACCAACTCTATCTTGATTTGAAATGATGAGAAGCAAGCTGAACGGATCAGGAGCGCCGCGCCTAGGTCCGGCGTACATACAGGAGACGGGAATATGACTTACGATAAGGTGTACAAGGCTCGTAGATAGGGAGAAAGGAAACGGCCATTTCGGTGGACGCCTCTGAAAGAGTACGATTATTGGATGGCGATGTCGGCCTTGATAGCAAAACCGAAGAATGAGAAAAATGGGAAATGAGATGGGTGTTCTGTCCGAGGTTGGGGTGAGCTGGTACTGGCAGATTTTAACTTTGGCTCGCGGATCATGCACATGTGTGGTTCATGTGTGAGATTCTAGGGCACTGAGCTTGCTTGTGATCACGCAAGTCGGTTGATTGGCATCCCCCAAGATCACATCTCGCCTTCAAGAACATATTGGTTGCTGTTGGGAGGTCTTTGACGACCAGATGCGCTTCGGACTATTCCGTCCCTTATGTTCGGCTACACATGCACCCGTTTACCCACCCGTAGCGTGGCCTCAGTCAGCCAGTCAAGTCTGGTAATGCACCATTGACCCAAATACGCTCGCAATCGATCATGATCCTCACCTCCGCAATCGGATGTACCTGAACAAGTGATCCATACCAAACTATATCTTCCTCCCCTTAAAAACCCCTCCCCAACCCGTATCATCACCATCCGCCAAAGGTCCCAGCGGACCATACCTCTCCTTTTGCCCCGCTCCTCCAGACCTCTTCTTCGCATGCCCAACTCTCGACTCCACGCTCGACGAAACACTATCCCCCGAATTGGGCATATTCGGCGTTTCCGGGATATACCCATAATCGTGCGTATGTCCATTAGGTGTGTACGCCGATCTTTGCAAAGGTGACGAGACGTGGGTATGTGATCGGAACGTCGGTGGAGGATGAGGATCTTCGAATCCAGAATCAAGGATAGCGGCCATCTCGTCATGTCCCAACGTCTGGCCTGACACCTGTACTGGAGGAAGGGCGATCGGAGGAGGTGGGAAAGCAGGGTTATGCTCGTTATACCCACCAATCTCTCCTCCCCAGACATCATCGTCGGAAGAGAAGACACTTCCCGTATCACTTCCTTCATACTCGCTTCTCGTCCATGCTCCTCGAGGAACCAGTTCGTCTCCGTGGAATCCTGCTCCGAACTGCTTCTCCATATCTTTCCGACGTTTCTCTTCCCGACGGAGTTTACGCAATCGCGATCGCTCCCAGTCTTCCCATCGACGCAGAGGTATTGTCGTCCCGTCAAACACCGCAGTCTTGTCGTCATGCCCTTTCGACCGAATTTCCCCTTCCACCCGTCTGAGTATCAAATCAGCGCTAGTACCAATATGGAGGACCAACTCACCTCGTCTCGCCCCAAGAGAAATCATCAAAATGCCAAAACGAGTAAACAGGCAGAACAAAGTTCCAGATAGGCAACGCTATCAGATAACAAATCATCCAAGCGACATAAATCACCTTCCTCGTGGTGATCAAGATCAAGATCGCAGGCAACCCCAACACAGCAGCGAGTAGCATGAGCGGGATAGCCTCTTGAAACGACTTAGGCGGGGTGATGATGGAGTTGACGATGAGAGCTCCGGTGAGACAGATGGCGACGGGTAAGACAACTGTTCCGACGAGATCCATGAAGACGACGAATTGCATCGAGAAGCAGAACGTCCCGCAGAGATTTCGGACTCGGACGAGTTCCATCAGGTTGTGGACAGTAGAGTTGATCCATCGTCTTCGTTGAGATAAGAGTACCGAGAAAGTATCGGGAGCGACGGTACGGCATTTCGCTTGGGGGAGAAAGATGTTTTTCCGTCGAGGGAAGGTTCGAAGCATGATGGTCGATAAAAACCGATCCTCGCCTAGTAGAAGGAGGTTTTTCTGGTGAAGGGTCGTAACTTCCGATTGAGAGTACTCTCGTACGATCTCAGGCTTGACAAGGATAGGTACCCAATCGTGATCCGCGTCCTTCCTCGCTTTGATCCGATACATCGAGAAACACCCCGGAAGACAGGTGACACCTCCAAACACCGATTCGAAAGCTTTGACATGGTGATGCGAGATGAAGTACTCGTAAACTTGGATAGCGGTGACCCATGATTGTCGTTTGTTCGCTACTCGGGTTTCCCCGCAGACGCCCATGATCATGTTGTCCGCGTGCATACAGTTGACGAAATGTTTCAGCGAGTCGGGATAGATCTTCGTATCCGCGTCGACCTGTTGTCAGCGTGAATCGAGCCTCAACCCACTCACCATAAGCACCACTTCGAAATAGTCTGGCGTGACTCCTGTCAACGTATGCAGCTTCCTAAAGATATCGTAGTCGAGCGGACTCATCCGATCGTTATACGTCACCCGGGAGAAGAAGTGCATGAGGATGAGTTGGGAATCCCGTTTCCCTCGATTACCGGGCTTCTTGTCTTTCGCCTCTCCCGGCATACCGCATTTGACAACGATAATTGTAGGTGTCCGATGACCATTTTTCGAGACTACTCGTCGGCAAAGTGGGTAGTACCACGACTCACCGTAATGCCCAGCATACACCATTGCCCGATTCTCCCTCTTCGCTCCGCTTCCAACCGCGATATACCCCATCGGCATGGGGTTACCGAATCTCGGATCCGCGTCCAACATGCTCACGCAGATATCCGGCGTACTCATCTTTTCCCCTTGTCCCGTTATCATCCCATCACAAACGATCCAGATGAGTTTCCGAGAATCCGAATAATTTGTCGCGGCGATGGACTCCACCGTTTCTCGGACCGAATCTTCTCCTTCACTGTAGCAAGTCACGAGGCAGATCGAAAAAAGTTCCGCACCGATCCTCTCCAAGCTTATCATTGGTTCTGGGAGACCGTTGACGAGCGTTGTTGAGGACGAGTTGAGCTGAGCTTTCCGTTTCTTCGACGATGCCCATGGTGCGGTACCAGATTGGTTATGGATCGACATGTTCGCTCCTTCCGGCATGACCGCTGGGGAGATACCAGTCCGTCCGAGATCAGTAGGCGGTCGAACGAGTCGAGCGGACATGAACCAGTTGAAGACACAAGCCATGATGAATCGGACCACGACGACTCCGAGGATGACGGTGAGGGAAGTGTAGAGGAAGAGACTGGAGACGAAACATCCTGGGGTGATTTTGTCTATCCGTCCGGCGAGATAGCGGGTCTGTAGACATCCAATAGCGTCGTGTGTATCTTTGCGGTTATAGAAGAGGCGAGTAGCGTCTTTGCCAGAAGAAGATTGGTTGGATAGGACTTGTCGGATGGCTAGGTCAACATCGTCTCCGGGGATAGCGGTGGGGTTGGCAGCGATATAAGGGGACATATTAAGGACTAGACCGTCGAGGACTAGGTAATCTTGTAGCGATGCGACCTGGTTCCATGAGTAACCCTCGAGAAGGGAAGAGTTCTGAATGGCCAGAGTCGAGAAAGTCGCATCAACCGGTTTCGGCAGCGGACAGGCCTGTAAAGTTCCCATTTCTTTGACTCCAGCCACAGCCGACGAGTTGCAGAGCGGTGTCGTTGCATACCGATACGATCCTTTACACAGCGGGTATTCGGTCAAGTTCCGAGTGAAGAGGTTGGTGATATCCTGTCCTGGCATCTGCGAAGCGATCTTGTAGAAGTCCACCGTTGCCTGCACTTTGCTCGAGGAGACGTTGAACACCCAACCCGAGATACTCAACGTCACTACCTATCCATCAGCTCATTATCCCCGATTTTTGCCTTCTTTTCGATGCTGATCCGAAACTCACGATCCTCCTTTCCCAGCCTCTCGTACAACTTCGCAGTCTCTCCGCCAGGACATAAAGCCCTCTGTAAACCCATCGTAGCGAAACCCACGATCCCACCAAGGACCACCGCGATCCAACAAAGCGTGATTTTCTCCCTCCATGCCTGCCTACTCTGTTTCTCCTTGATCCCACACAACTTCAAGACGGCCGGAGGAGCCCAAAACGTAGTCGCATAGGTCCAGATGACCCACCAATCCCAACCTCCACCTCCGGATGGTGAGGTCGGATCGAGAGAATGAGCAGGAGGAGGAGCGATAAGTGGTGCTGGGGTTACATGTCTCTCGGGTCTGGTGAGTGTTTTCCCTCGTTTGAGTGATTGACCTCTGGTTGGTTGTCGTGTTGGGAGAGGTTTGGAGGATGTGAAAGGGAGAGGGACATCTTTGAACCGTGCGGGCGCCATGGCGGGTTTTTAAGGGGATGATGATGAGCTGGGTATCATGGGTGATAAATCCGCTCAACCTAGAGGAATTGAGCGGGGTGAAAGGGGTGGGTTTCGAGGGTAAGAAGTGAAGAAAGAAAAGAGCGTGTTCCGTGTCGATATCCAGATTCCGAGGAATGAAAAGATGGGATAGGGAAATGATCGTGGTCGGGTCGAAAAGGGTAGCTTGAGGAAAGCGACCAGCACAGACCCCCAGGGCCCCCCTCCTTTGATCTCAGAAAGCGGTAGAAAAACCGAGGTCAAGCGAAAGTCACTGTCTAATCTCTATGTAACTCTCCTTACTCGATAGCAACGTCGACCGTCGAGCTCGTTGGGTCAATCTAATCCGCTGCCTCAAGAACGAGCAATTCAAGGGTTTCCGGGAAAATCAATACCAATTCAGGATGCTGAAACGCGAGCGGCGCGTCGAGGGATTTGACCCTGAGCATGGAAAAACCTCGTGACCGAGCAACCCCTCTATGCATTCTTCGATTCCCGATGTTCGAATACCTGATCCTCACTGCTCATCACAACGCCTCTAGAGCATCGACCTCGCTCCACCCTATATGATCGCCCCCTCGCCCTCAAGCGAATCTTTCCCCATGACCATCTTCCAAACATTCTCCCCGTCCATCCCCTTACCCTTCAACACCGTCCCAATCTCCATACTCTTTAATGTCTCCACATCATCCCCCTTCAATCCCGCTCCTTCAGCAGGGAGACCGAGGAGTCGACTGAATAATAACATCCACCTCGCCGCATTACCTACAGTCCAGAAATCCTCGCTCGTAGCCCCAACATCCGAGTGGATCTTGGTTACCGCCGCGTCGTAGCTTCCCACGAAGGCTTGCGCGACTGCGTTCGGGTCTGATTGGCCTTTGTATTCGCGTTTGGCTGAGAGAGGTCGGTCGACCTTGGCTTTGCCTTCGTAGATGTCGAGAAGGATCTGGGCGACTGCTTCGGAGTCACCGGTCTTTACTACCCAGCCGTTGAGGCCGTGTTCCACTTGAAGCGGGATACCACCGGCATCAGAGGCGATGACAGGGACTCGTTTGTTGATGGCCTAGGGGTGAGTCAGCTAGACCATCAGGTTGATTTCAGTTGAGAAGCTCAGACTCACCTCGGTCACCTTGACTTCGAAGCCCTCGCTAAAATGATCAGAAACGTCTCGCGTCTCAGGTAGATCAACTCACCGAGTGGAGAGCTGGGTAGCGACCCATGCACCTTGCAAGATACAACCCAAAATCGAATCGCTCTGATTGTGTCAGTTAGGTCAGCTCGCTCTCTCCCGCTGTTCGACGCACCGGTGGCGCTCGGACGACCGCAACATCCCCCTGTACAAGCTCATACTCCTTCGACGAGAGGATCTGCCATGAGCTCTGTTCCGTAAAACATATCTTACCTCATGACACCTCTCACTGTTGACGGACGATCAGCCCAAACGCGCGAAACAACCGGTTTAGGACATACTAGATGACGGTTCCATCCGGATCATCGATACTTCCATGACCCATGATAATCATTTGAGGACCACCGTCAGTGGGCGGGCGTTCCAGAGCATAGAGTTTCTGGCGGAAGATGAGGTATGCCTCGAGAAGATCCTCAATCCCTAAATGCCCCATCAGCTACGGCCTGATTTGGATTTGACTATTGATGACTCACCCTTGCTTGGGTCGAATCTTGCGATTTGACAGATATACCCTCTATCCCAACTGATCTTGACTCCGCATTGTGATTCAGAGAGGTTGTTGAAGGTTTGTCGATAGTACCGCACAGAAGCACGGCCGTATGGCTTGTTAAGGCCATCGAGGGGGCTGTATGCGTCAGATGCCTCAGATCAGTTGAACCGAATCAACTGACTCCGTGGAAGGAGCCATGTAGAGTACCGGTAGGTTCTCATGTACGTTCTTTGGGACGAAGAACTTCACCGGATGCTACGAGTACATCAGCGAGGTTCATGTATCTCCGCCTTGGACAAAGTGCTTACCGCAAGGAAGAGGTCGGCATTCTTGACGAAGTTGTATAAGTAGTTCCAGGTATTGAACTGAGCCGTCTTCTCATCGTCTGTCAAGTTTGACTGAACTAAGGATCTAATTAGCTCACAGCGAAGGTAAGGTGTACGACGTGATAAAGAAACCGCTTACTCTGGATATGTGAACGGAAGATAATCTTCGCGCCAGGGCGTTTCTTCTTGATGATCGGGATGAGCGCGGTGACTGGACATATCTCATCAGCGGCACCATCTCAACAGGAGTCAGGAGTGCGTCGCTCACGTTGCGGGTCATCGATGACGATCACGCTCGCATCTATAGCTCCGTTGGTCCAGAATGACTCGTCTAAGACTCATTTAGCGAAAGGGTACAGTCGCAAGACGCAAGAAACTTGCAATTTTGCTGCGTCCACAGCTCGAACCAACTCTTATCCGTATCGGTCATCTGCATACCTTCCGGTGCGACTCCTTGGAGGACGTTGTGGATCTTGCGCTTGGTGATATCGAATACGGTGGGATGGCCTTCGGGAACGAACCTACAACGAGGTGAGTCTTGTCGCAAGTCGAGTGAACGGGGAGTAAGGCGCATTCCACTGACCACTTCACCTCCAAGCCAACCATCCTCCATAGCCGGATGAGCGCATGTCGCATCAGAGCGACACCTCCACCTAGAAGCTGTGAACACGAGCCGAAAGAGGCACGAGCTTCTCGGAGAAGCTACGATATCCTGGCGTACCCACCTTGAGGAGTAGCCGAGAAGAACGCGATTGACACCTTGTTCTCCCTCAAATGCGTTGATAACGACAGGAACCGTTTCCATAACTATGATCACCCGTCAATCGACATAACCCAAACAGCTGGGCTGAGGCATACCTCTGGACTGGTACTCTCCTCGTACTGAACAAGACTGCACAATTTGACTTGGTCATCGCAGTCGACCAGTACTTGGTGGTCCTTAGGGGAGACATCGGCGGTGGTCGCGGAGTGAGTAGCCTTGGGACATTTGATCAGCTTCCTCGTCCCAAGCGAGAGATCCGATGTCTCCAAATCTGTCCGCCAGGGAAGCAGATGGAGCGAGGCAAGAGAGTCGGTATGAAGAGACTACTCACCGGATGGAGATGAGGTAGCGCCATAGTGACCGCACTACTCGCGCTCGCCTGAGTCGACGGTGCGGGAAGGTGCGTGAACATCGTCGTCGAAGGGGTAACTGTGAAGCTGTACCCAAATCAGTCCCACTCTAATGGCGGTTTGGAAAGACTCACGGAATGGAATCCACATGTAACCAGACGGTCGCAGCGAACTCAACCCCTTCCTTATACCTGATCTCCTCCGGTACCGGCTCAGCGATAGCGATCAACCTAATCTACATTCACCAAAGCATCCTCTCTCAGCTCTTCCCCCGCAATCATCCCACCTTCAACCGCAACCTTGTTGACCAGAGGCAACTCACATTCATCCCTTTCTGAGTCTGAATCTTCCTCATCACCTTCAAAACCTCCGCACTAACCCTCTTAGCCTCACTCGCCTCACCCCTATCCTCCGTCTGAACCTGATAATCAAAGCGGAAAGTCTCACTCTCAACCACACCCGTCCCATCGTGCAATACTGCGGTATACTCCAAGTCCCGAGTGGATTTACCAGGTGAGACAGGAGCGAGGTTGAAAGCTATCCCTAGGAAGATATCTTGGATTGAAGTGGGTTTCCGTTGAGAGGTGTTGGACATCGTTCGATGGGGTGACATATTGGGGTGTGAATCTCTTTTAAGGTCTAGTCAACTAGAGAGGTGGGAAGTCAAAGTCAGAAAGACAGCTAGCTGTACATTGGTCGTCGAAATAATAAACCCCGTAGTCGATGCATGCGATGTCGTTCCGCGCGCGGATCTCGGGAAGCGGAGTACGGGGGGTAAATAGAGAAGACGTCATTGTCGGTCGAAACACGTGGATGACGAATGCCGTAAGACAACCCTTTGTGCTTCTGCTTTACTGCGACGCGCAAGCACTACTCGTGTGCTCGTCGAATCTGTATTCATATCCCCAGTCTTAAAAGCCCACGACGTCGAAATCATTTCAATTTATTTTCATCGCGTCTCGTCGCCTCTACACCAGTACTCGATACATCATGGCCGACCATAAGAAAGGTGAGTCCGAGTCTTCTCGCCCAAGCTATCCCTTCATTCCGCGGCGTACCCTACGCCTCCCCTTCACCTTTCAACCCTTGCTCCGCCTCCCGACATATGTGAAAGCTGGAGTGTCGCGCTAACCGCTGAATCCGACCCAGTGATCATGCAATTCAAGAAGACCGCTTCACCCGAAGACAAGTCCAAACTGATCGATCAGCTCAAAGCGAAAGGTCGGTCCGTCCGTCCATCCTTTTCTCGTAGATTACGCCAGCAGTTTCACGTCCAAATCTGCTTCTGGCGCCCGTCCTTCGTTCGTGAGACAGGAGCTGAAGGGATTTTGAGTAGGTGCTCAAGTGACCAATGACGATCACCTCGACTCGTCAAGTATGTCTTCGCTTTTCCCACTTCCTTTGTTTCCCCCCGCCCCCTCCCCGGCCAATCGCTAACCTCAAACCCAAGTCTTTCCATACATCGCCGTCACTATGCCTGAAGAGGAATTCACACCGCTGCATGCAGAAGTATCAAGTGGTGAACACGGTGCTGTTGAGAATATCGGTGAGTCCCTCTTCGGCCGCCAATCCTTTTCGTACGCTGACTGGACGTAGATCTGGATCAAGAGGTACGCACGCAATGATGAACCACTATATCCCCAATGTATTGTATTATATCATCTCGACCTTAACAGCCCAAGTCCTCCTTCACATCCTCTAAGTAAACCTTCCATCTCCTTCCCGACTAATCCTCCACCACGTCCGAAACCCCTCTCACAAGCTTGCACAGCTTTTCTCAGGACGATGATGGCTTGTTCTAACCTCTTTGATATCTCTGCTCTGGATTGAGGAGCCCAATCTGTTGGGATCTCCATTGCGAGCAGTTTACCCCATTCGCCGAGGATGATTGCCAGAGTCGGGTGTCCGGCGGGATAGACGAGTTCGGCGCAAGAGTAGGCGGTCGCGAGTGATGTGATGGCGCTATTGAGCTGGAGAAGGGATGTTGGTGGGGTGCGGAGGAGAGCGTATAGACGGAGTAGGGGTAGGAAGGGGTAGGAGGATGGTGGAAGGTGTTGGTGTAGTGCTTGAAGGAGGGGTGGGACGGTCTTCAACGCTGCTTCCGGGTCTGAGTGTCAGCTGGATCGCCTTTGGGACAAACTCAGTGTGTCGGTCTCATCTTGCTTGAGAAGATCCTTCGCTTTCTTCACGAGTTTCAGCAGAGTCGAGCAGTCCGCGGTGAACTCCTCGCCACACTCGTCACACGTCGCTTGATATGCTCGCAGGTTTCTAACCAGGTCTGGACAGATCAGTTACAGCCAGCGTCTGGTTGACCAGCTCACCAGGCATATCCGCTTTGCCTTTCCCGTTACATCCGGAATGACGGATACACCACCTCGGATCGACCCATCCATCCTCTCCATCCTTCTTACAAAGCTCGCAATCGCACGTGAAGCCATACCGCTTTGAAAGATCCCCCTGCCGGTCAGCTCGAGGAAGGGAGACATCGATATAACTCGTCAAGACCTGCTATCAGCCTCGCTATGGTAGTCGCTGCTCACCTCTTGACCCGGCTCGATCTCAGAGATCGCTACTACCACCATCTCCTTTCCTTCTGGGAACATGACGACCGCGTTCGGCTGACATGAATGATTACATTGTGCGACCAGCGGGGACAGGGCGACTCCGATGGGCGATAGTGAGGGTGAGGCCAAGGTGAAGGAGTTAACCTTGAACTACTACCTTCAGGAAGGCAAATCAACGAAGAACGAGGACAAACGGCAGAACACAGGTCAAGAAGTTGTGACGAAGTGCTGAAACCGTAATCCCGCATATCAGCAGGTATAACCTCTCCGCTCGTTGAAGATGTCGAGGTGGTTCCGAGGTAATGTCGAAGATGTTGAACCTGCTTGGCTAGGTTCATCACTTCGTTCTCAGGTGATCGTTTGAGGCCTTCCATGAGCTTAGTCAGGGAGACGGACGTACCAGACTCCATGCTTTCGATCTCTTTCCACTGGAGATACGTCAGCTAGACCAGTAGTGTGACTGGTCGACTCACCCAACTCAGGTCTTTCCCACTTTCCCGCTGTCGTCTTTGAAGCCAGCATAACCGCCCCAGAGCCCGCATTGCTTCCCCTTGTACCCATCCTATGTCCGCCTCATTCGCCGGATGAGACTGAAAGTAAAGGGCTCGTAGACGCTGGTGAGCGATGCATTCGGACTGATGACCCGGCACATCGGAAGCTTGGCATTTCTGGTCTGTGGAATCAGCAAGTCATGCAGCCCGTAACGGAAGATGTACTGTGGAGCAGTAGTATACAAGCTTGCACTTTGAACACCTCTTCAACTTATCCACTCTACGTTCGTTCTGAATCGCTATCTCGTGAGGGGAGAGGAAACAGCCCGAGCAGTATGATGTGAGGTTGAGAGTTGATAGTACAGCTACTTTCGGTGCGGTGGTAAGGATCCTCGTACCTGCACTTGATTATATCAACTGGACTGAAATGAGGCAGAGTGTGATGGGGCTTACCTGCTTTGACATGACGAGTGGTGAAGAGGCCTCGGCCTCGTGAAGGTGTACGTCGGATCTCAAGCGAGGAGGGGAGGTCATAGGTATCCTCTAGTCGGGTCGATTTGGATGTGGCTGTCGAAGGTGTTGGAAGCGGTACGGATGGTTGTGGATTCGATGTGGGATGAGCCGAAGATGATTCGCTAGGCTTATGGCGAACGTCCGCTGAAGCGAGGGCCTTTTGACGAGCTGATCGACCAGCTTTGAGTGACTGAAACGAGGTCATCGTTTCATCTCGTCAAAAACGAAGGAGTATGTGGAGACAGGAGATCATTCAGTTTCAGGCACCATTTTGGCTCAACCTCCTCATTGCTACTCTCAGCATCGACCCGAACAATAGATACAAGCTCCTCCCAAGTCTCACAGAGACCTAACGATCGCCTTCCTCGTCCGTCATCATAAAGTAGAGTGGAATCAAAAGAGCCTTCCTGATTCTTGTGATACAGTGAAGACACTGCATTTAACCATCCATGAGATCCTGCGAGAGTATCTTCCTCTTCGCCGGCGGATCATCCCCCTCTACACTCCGTTTCTTCGTCTCACCCGCTTCACCTAAGATCTTCGGGGTCTTTGCCACAGACAATGCTGGTATCGGTGGAGCATCTCCCAGCCTGATCTCATACCCCCTCGTATCCAACACCGCATTCCGATTGATACAATCAACAACCCAATCTTCACTCACAACACACGGTCCACGAGCTCCTCGTACCGATTCGACGTATTGACGGTGTATCGGGTCCGTAGGTATCTGGTTACAACGCAGGGGGAGTACGATGTATGTCGCCTTCGTAGCTGGGCCGAAGACTGCCCCGCCCAGCAGCTGGACACAATCAGGATGAAGATGTTTAGGGTCGAGTTGGACTCACATGTACAGCAAGTTCTGTTGTACTTGAGCCAACGATGTGTATGGTGAGTGGAAGACCACGAGGGTTGACGAAGAGGCGATCTAATGGAGCGGTAGCCTGACGGGTGTGAAGAAGCTCGGATGGTATAGGTGAGTATGACTTGGAATTGTCCTCGGTTGAACGTGCTTTCGAGTCGAGATTGCGAAGCGGATTCGAGATCCCGTAGGTCCTGGTAGTCGTCGTCTAGGGGATCTTCGTGTATAAATCCTTCCTCTCGCATTGGCTCTTCTACGAGGGTTGTGCTCGAGGAACATCGGGACATCATCGACTGTCGAGGAATGTCGGTGTCCATCGGTTCATTCACTGTATATCCTTCTGCAGTGGCGGGTCCTGTGGTGTTGTTACATCGAGCGACGGGGGTACGAAATAGGCGATTTCGCTATCGGCACTCTCGGGGGGCTCCATTTCACTCGGTGTATACCCTCTATCCGCGTACGGTCCAAGCGGTACTTCTGTGATGAGACCCAGGACTGAATCGGACTGTATCTGAGGATGCTGAGCTATCACTGCCGTGTCCTGCGCCACCTTGACAGCCGGCTTTGACTCGGAAGCGGTGTTATCAAGTGATATATACAAGTATCCCGCAGTAGGTACATTAGAAGTGAACGATTTGAGTCAGTATGCCGCACAGTGAGATGAAGACCCGCTCAGACAACATTCTCATGGCGCTCGGATACAGGGGTAGGGTGGTAGGGCCTGTCTGTGATGGAGGCGTGTGTAAAAGAGGGGTGATAGCTGAATCTCCCATAACGACTTATCGGCATGGTGAGGACTGAGGCTGACCCGTTCGCGATGGGATGCATTGAGCAGGAGAGCGAAGGAAAAGGGGTTGATGAGGTGGTGAAGGGGAAGCGACGGAACATGAAACGCCGGAAGTATCCAAAATGATCCGGACCTGGCTGAGTGACCTTTGCTTGTTCTCTTCTTCTCCCTGTTTCCCCACTCGTCCTTTAATTCCCGCAGGTCATGGCAGTCCTTCTGCCGCGCCGAACAGTGCGTACATTTGCCGCGACTTGCCCCGAACGATGCCTATACCCTCTTCTCGGACCTAACGGACCCGATGACCCTCTCGTTTTGAGGACAAAAAGGGGGCAACCGCTGATCGGATCAAGCAATGATTGGGGTGACACACACACATACAGTCCCTCTCACTGATGATCGGACCGGGGTATTGACATCCCCAGAAGACATTTGAAAGAATCAAATTTTCCCAATCATGAATCCCCAAGTCTCACTCACTTCTCTTCATACCGAATGCGATGTACTTTTAGCTCAAACTCGCCGATGTCCAGAACTCCTCGAAGGAATGACCGGGCTGACGAACAAGTTACGAGTGGATTTGGAAGTGTTGACTGATCCCTATCAGAACGATTCTCGAAGCCGACAGAAGAATGGCGTCCATCGGTCAACGAGCAAGACTCATACCGAGACTACAACCTCTTCTGGGGAATGACCTTCTGCATCGAGCGGGCTTTCCGAAGCCGAGAAGAGAACAAGCGTTCAATCGCACTCATCAAGGTATGCTCCTCCTGTACACCTCGTGGAAGCCCGAGCTGAGACTGATCTTTCCCCAGCACCAAGGCGGACGAACCTTCCCAGACCCAGTCCCGAGAAACATCACCCATATCCTCTTACACGGTCACAGGGGTACATATGACCCGCTATCATGTAACGAGACTCGTTCGCGCCAAGAATCGCTGCGACATCGTCTCAGCTACTGCCCTCGCGTCTTTACCGAGCCTCGACACCTCGACTCATTACCGGAAGATACGGCCGGCCGGCAATACGCCCGCGCAAGACCTCTCCGAAGCCATTCCCAACTGCCATACATCCACTGCATTGAAAGCTACGCACAGCGATACCACCCATTCGCCCGAGTCATAAGACGATGATGCTAAAACATCACAACATATTCTCGCCCGAGACACGTCGCGTTCCGCCCACTCCTCCGCTCACTCCAACGATGGACAATGTTACGACACTAAGAGCCACACCAGATCGCTATCACCACTCTGCGTCCGCCACTGCAGAAGCATCAACCGTGAGGCCCTCACTTACACTCTATACTCTCTCCTTGCGTGTCAAAGGCTAGGCCTGCATTGTATAACTCCCACGCTTTATATCGCGCCTAACGCGGAACGTCTCACTCAACCCGTTCATTCGCACATTCGCATCACACTATGCACGATACCTTTACATATAGTAATAACTCCGACTACTCGTACTCGTACCCACGTGATGTTCGGACATCACCAGAAGTTCGGACACTTTACTTCTCTACTTAATTGAAGCGCATATGGTCATTACTTGCATAATATGCATGCTAGCAACTGATCCTCTTGCACAGT
>JAABUH010000955.1_pt1 | contig 36360 bp, 36 predicted proteins | sample 5559121 | NCBI WGS metagenome assembly JAABUH01 (sample SAMN10711871, study PRJNA513364) | rock metagenome | isolation source: Antarctica rocks | place: Antarctica: Victoria Land, Battleship Promontory nord | collected 2015-12-28
GGGCCGTATCGTCGGGCATGGCGGGTGTGGCTCGGCGTGACGGCGTGAATGGATGGCTTCGACACCCAATCAGTAAACGCCATCAGCAGCTTACGCGACACCCGCCGTCGAATCCCTGCCATGCCGTAAATAAGAGCGGCTAGATTCTATAGCTTACAACAGGAGACAAATTTCGGAACATATCTGATATCCCAAAAAATAAGGTTTTTTCGAAATGGAAATGGTAAGGCCGTAATCATCGATTTGAATCAGCACTACTCGCCAAATAAAAACCTAAATGGTCTCAAAACGATTGATAACGAAGCTGATAGCTGGTTTTGCCTCAAGGCAGCCACAGGAAAACACTATCTGTGGATTCTTTTCGCCTGCGCGAACGAGGACTCGACAAGCTGTCGCTACAACACCGAGGGGAGCGAGCTGTACGACGATACTGGCCGCACCATGCATCTCGATCAGATGACCGACGCGCAGGCCGAAGTGCTCTACAAGCGTCTGAAGATTCCGTCCGCACCTCCCGACGGAGGCTTCATCACTCCTGCCCACAGCATCCTCTTCTGAGCCGCGCGCCGCTGTCCCAGCCCCTTGTGCCCGTGCCCGCCTCACCCTGCCTTCACGGCATCCGGCAGCTCGATGTCGATCTCCAGCGTGGACATCGCGCCGTCGCGGTCCACCTTGACCTGCACCTTGTCGCGGTCGAGTGCGATGTGCTTCGAGATCACCTTGAGGATCTCCTCCTGCAGGATCGCGGCGAGGTCGGACTGACCGCCGATCGCGCGCTCGTGGGCCAGCAGGATCTGCAGGCGCTCGCGGGCGACCGGCGCCGTGCTGCGCTTGTTGAGGAACCCGAACAGGCTCATGCGCTCCTCCTGCCGAACAGGCGGCCCATCAGGCCCTTGCGGTCCGAGGGGATGGTCATCTCCACGGTCTCGCCGCACAGGCGGCGGGCGGCGTCGGTGTAGGCGCGCGCCGGTGCGCTGGTCGGGTTGGACAGGGTGACCGGCGAGCCCAGGTTGGACGCGCGCAGCACCTCCTCGCTGTCGGGGATGATGCCCAACAGGGGGATCGACAGGATCGACAGCACGTCGTCCACCTTGAGCATGTCTCCCCGCTCCGCACGTACCGGGTCGTAGCGCGTCAGCAGCAGGTGCTTCTCCATGCGCCCGCCCTCCTCCGCCTTCCTGGTCTTGGAGTCGAGCAGACCGATGATGCGGTCGGAGTCGCGGACTGAGGACACCTCCGGGTTGGTGACCACGACGGCGAGGTCGGCGTGGTACATCGCGAGTGCGGCACCCTTCTCGATGCCGGCGGGGCTGTCGCACACCACCCAGTCGAAGCGCTCGCGCAGCTCGTCCATCACGCGCTCCACGCCCTCGGGCGTCAGCGCGTCCTTGTCGCGGGTCTGCGAGGCGGCGAGCAGCGAGAGGGTGTCGACGCGCTTGTCGCGGATCAGCGCCTGGTTGAGCTTCGCGTCGCCCTGCACGACGTTGATCAGGTCGAACACCACGCGACGCTCCGCGCCCAGCACTAGGTCGAGGTTGCGCAGGCCCACGTCGAAATCGACCACGACCACGGTCTTGCCGGCCTGCGCCAGCGCCACGCCCAGCGCCGCGGTGGACGTCGTCTTGCCGACCCCGCCCTTGCCGGACGTCACCACCAGCACCTTCGCCATTCGCCATCCTCCGGGCCGCGACTCGGCGGCCGCGTTCGTGTCAGGGCGCACGCTAGACGGCACGGACGGCGGGGACCAGCAACCGTGTGGCGGCCAGGCAGGACGCAAGGTTGAGGCTCCGCCTCATCCGCCAAAGGCGAGCCTTTGGAGTCCGTTCATTAAGAATGAGGTTTCCAGAGGCCCCATGCTTGGAAGAGGGGGCCTCTGGCGGGCCTGGGCGTAGCTGCCCAAAGGTTCCGGCGGCCCGCTTGGGCCGTTGGAATGGGCGGCGGAGGGAGCGCCCAGCCTTGCTCGCTGCCTCTCAGTCCAGAGTCGCGAGCACCACGGTGTCGGCGTCGCGCCGCGCCTGCACCGCGCGGCCGCGCAGCTTCGACTCCATGTCGTCGGCCAGAAGGTAGACGCCGTCGATGGCGACCAGCTCCGCCTCCAGGCTGCGGCAGAACACCCGCGCCGCCGGCAGTCCGAGGAAGCCCGCGATCGCACGGCCGCGCAGCGCCCCATAGATGTGCACCGAGCCGCCGGCGATCACCTCGGCGCCCGACGCCACGGAGCCGAGCACGACAAGGTCGCCGCGCTCGAACACCACGCTCTGGCCGGAGCGGACCGGGCCGTCGTGGATCAGGAAGCCGGGCTCGGGCGGGGCGGGCGGCTCCGGGGCGATGGGATCGTCGGGGATCTCGACCAGGCGGTCGGGGCGGCCGGCGGTGTTGAGCGGGGTGCGGCCCCAGGCCTCCGCGTGGGTCCAGGCGGCGTCGGCGCCCTCGACCCCGATGATGCGGATGTCGCGCCGCTCCAGCTCTGCGACCAGGTCACCGAGCCGGCCGCCCTCCGAGGGCAGGGCCGACAGGTCGACGATCACCGGGCGCTGGTCGAAGAAGGCGGCGGAGCGGCCGCGCTGGGCGTCGAGTGCGGCGAGCCAGTCGGCAACGGGCGCTACGGGCTGCAGCACCAGCGCCATGAAGGAGCGGCCGCGCACGCGCAGGAACGGGAGGGGGCTGGGATCGTCCACGGCCTTCGGGAGTACCGGGCGATGCGGTGGATGGCAAGCCGGAATGGTCTGCCTGGGTGGCCGGCGGCGCTATTGCCAGCGGGCTGTGGCGTCCGCGTCGGCGTCGCGTGCGGCGACCCATTGTGGGGCAGCGTCGGCGAAGTGCTCCTGCTTCCAGAACGGGGCGCGGGTCTTGAGGAAGTCGATCAGGAAGCCGGTGGCGTCGAGCGCGGCCTGGCGGTGCGGCGAGGCGGCGAGCACCAGCACGATGCCCTCGCCCGGCCGCAGCGTGCCGACGCGGTGGACCAGGGTGCAGCCAAGCAGCGCGAAACGGCCCATGGCCTCGGCGGCGATGCGTTCCAGCGCACGCTCGGTCATGCCGGGGTAGTGCTCCAGCGTCATCGCGGTGATCGCCCGCCCGCCCGCGGTGTCGCGCACCGTGCCCACGAAGCAGCCGATGCCGCCGATGTCGGGACGTCCCCCGCCAAGCCGGGCGATCTCGGCGCCGGCGTCAAATGGGTCCGTCTGCACGAGCACGCGGGCGGCCGGTCCCTGTGCGGCGGACGGGTCGGCCGCCGCCCGGGCGGGCGGGTCAGCCACCGGTGACCGGGGGGAAGAACGCCACCTCGTCGCCGTCGGCGATCGGCGTGTCAGGCGCGGCGAACTCCTGGTTCACGGCGACGCGCACCAGGGCGGCATGGGCGAAGGCGGCGCGGTGCGGCTCGTCCAGCGTGGCGAGGTACCCCACCAGCGTATCCACCGTGGCGACGCCTTCGGGCAGGACGACACGCTCCTCAGAGCGGCCGGCGCGCTCGCGCAGCCAGGCGAAGTAGAGGACCTGCACGGAGGCCACGGCGTCAGCGCGGCGTGGGGACGGTGGTCACCGAGCCGTTCGGGCCGATCACGGTGCTGGTGCCGTTGCCGTTCGGGATGACGATGCTGTTGCCGCCGCCGCCCGGGGTGGTCAGCGTGCGGTAGGTGTTGGTGCCGCCGGTCACGACGCCCGGGCCGCTGGGCAGCAGCACGGTGCCGCCGGCGATCGGGCCGGTGGACGGGCGTCCGCCGCTCGGGCCGGGCGAGGGCTGCGCGCCGGGCGTGGGAATGGTGAACGGCAGGGTAGGCTTGGGCGCGTTCTTCTGCAGCTGCTCGGTCTGCTTGTTCTGCTCGCGCTCGATGTCCTCCAGCGTGGGCTCCGGCGCCTCCTTGCCGGGCCACACGTTGCCAGGCTCGGTCTCGACCGGGATGATGGCGACGTTCTCGGCCCGCACGCGGCGCATGTTCTCGGAGTCGCCGCGCGGGGAGTTCGGGTTGGCGCCGGGCAGGGTCAGGGTGTCACCCAGGAAGTGCCCGAAGCCGCAGCCGGACAGCAGCAGCAGGCAGGACAGCGTGGCGCAGCGTCGCATCAAGGCAGGTCCTCACGGCGGTGGCTGGCGCGATGCAGGGCGATGGTCGGCCCGCCCGCGCGGTGGGTGACGGCTCGCCGTGCCGCCGTGTCGGGAGGCTCATAGTGCCCGCGCCGTCCCCCTCGTGCAATTCGCGGCACGGGCGACGCTGCGGATTGGCCGCGGGAGTTGCAGAAGCAGCGCATCGGCAGTTTGTGCCGGGTGGCGGCAAGGCGGGCAAGGTTGAGGCTCTGCCTCGAATTCCGCCAGAGGCTCGCCTTTGGAATCCACTTGTTCAAGAGAGGAGTTTCCAAAAGCCCCCGCGCTTGAAAGAGGGGTCTTCGGCGGGTCCGGGCGAAGCCCGTCCCTGCTTCCTCGCCGGGGCCGTCCTAGAGCAGCGAGAGCTGCGCCGTGGCCACCTTGGGTACAGCGAAGTGCGTGCCCGTCAGCGTCGGCCGTTCGAGCAGCCCGTGCTGGCGGGCCGCCCGGTCGAAGCGGGCGGCCAGCATGTCGGCGTAGGGGCCGGCGCCGCGCTGACGATGGCCGAAGCGGTTGTCATAGAGCGCGCCTGCTCGGGTCTGACGCACCAGGGCGAGGACATGACGGGCACGCGCGGGGTAGTGCTGGTGCAGCCAGGCCTCGAACAGCTCGGCGATCTCCAGCGGCAGCCGCAGCAGGACGTAGCCGGCGGTGCGCGCGCCGGCGCCGGCGGCTTCGGCGAGAATGCCCTCCAGCTCCGCGTCGTTCAGGCCCGGGATCATCGGCGCCGTGAGCACGCCGGCAGGCACGCCGGCGGCGGCGAGCTGCGCCAGGGTGTCGATGCGGCGCGCGGGGGTCGCGGCGCGCGGCTCCATGCGCCGCGCCAGCGCGGGGTCGAGCGTAGTCACCGAGAGCCAGACCCGCACCAGGTTGCGCTCGGCGAGGCGGCGCAGGATGTCAAGGTCACGTAGCACGCCGGCGGACTTGGTGACGATGCTGACCGGGTGGCCGAAGCGCTCCAGCACCTCCAGCACCTGGCGGGTGAGGCGCTGGGTGCGCTCCACCAGCTGGTAGGGGTCGGTGTTGGAGCCGAGCGCGATCGGGCGAGCTTGGTAGCCGGGGCGGCGCAGCTCGCGCTCCAGCAGGGCCGCGATGTCGGGCTTGAAGGTGAGCCTGGTCTCGAAATCCAGGCCGGGGGAATATCCGAGCCAGGCGTGGCTGGGGCGGGCGTAGCAGTAGACGCAGCCGTGCTCGCAGCCGCGGTAGGGGTTGACGGCGCGGTCGAAGCCGAGGTCGGGCGAACTGTTGTACGACAGGGCGGAGCGGCTGTGGTCGGGGGTCAGCGTGGTGGGCAGCGGCGCCAGGGCCGCGAAACCGGCGCCGAGCGTGTCCCAGCCATCGTCGAACGCCGCGTCGTGCAGGGCTTCGTAGCGGTTGGCCGGATTGTGGGCGGCGCCTCGGCCGCGGCGCGGCGGCGCGCGCAGGGAAGGGACGAAGGAATGCGGGTCGGAGGCCGTCGATGTGGAGTCGAGGGGTGCCATGCCGTGGTCCTTCCGTTCCGGCCGCGTGCTGCCGGGGAGTATGGGCGGAGGCGGCGCCTGGTTCAAGAACGCATGGAGAACATCTCCGGCCCGGAACGGACCACGCCGCTGGTCCCTGACGCAGGCGCCAGCGGGAGTGCGCGGCCGTGCCGGAGTCGCCGCGCATGATCGCGGGGCTGTCGGTGGTGATCCCGACGCTGGATGCCGCCGCGACGCTGGAAGCGACGTTGCTGTCGCTGGACGGGGCCGCATTCGAGGTGGTGGTGGCCGACGGCGGCAGCCGCGACGGCACGCCGGCGCTGGCGCGGCGGCTGGGCGCCCGGGTGGTGCAGGGTCCGAGGGGCCGAGGGGCGCAGCTTGCGGCGGGAGTCGCGGCCTCGTCCGGGCGGTGGCTGCTGCTGCTGCACGCGGACACGCGGCTGCTGCCGGGATGGCAGGCGGCGATGCGATCGCATCTCGCCGCCGCGGCCCTGCCCGGCGACGGGCCCGGTGCCGTTCCGGAGCCCGCGGGATATTTCCGCCTCGCGCTCGACAGCGCGGACCCGCGGGCGCGGCGCCTGGAGCGTCTGGTGGCGTGGCGGTGCCGCGCGTGGTCGCTGCCGTACGGGGACCAGGGGCTGCTGGTGTCGCGTCGGCTGCTGGACGCGGTGGGAGGGATGCCGGAGCTGGCGCTGATGGAGGACGTGGCGCTGGTGCGGCGCATCCGCCGGCGGCTGGGACGCGCCGGCGTGGTGGCGCTGGATGCGGCGGTGCTCACGTCGGCGGCACGCTGGGAGCGCGACGGCTGGTGGCGGCGCTCGGCGCGCAACCTGGTCTGCCTTGGGCTGTGGCGCTGCGGCGTGCCGGTGGGCATGATCGTGCGGCTCTACGCGTCGCGCCCCGGCGCCGGGGCGGGGTGGGGTGGGGCGCGGAGGGCGGACCGCTGAGGGACACCGTGATCGTTTTCGCCCGGGCGCCACGCCTGGGCATGGTGAAGCGTCGCCTGGCGCGCGGGATCGGCGAGCGCGCGGCGCTGCGGTTCCACCTCGCGACGCTGCTGCGGCTGCTGCGGCGGCTGCGGGCAGACCGTCGGTTTCGCACCGTGCTGGCGCACACGCCGGACCGCGGCGCGGGGCGCTGGCCGGCGGGGCCGTGGGCGCGCGGGCTGGCAGGACGAGGACTGGAGCGGGTGGCGCAGGGCCGGGGCGACCTGGGCGCGCGGATGCACCGGGCCTGTGCACGGTTCCGGCGCGCGCGGGTGGCGATCGTGGGCTGCGACGTGCCGGCGGTGCGCGCCGACGACGTGGCGGCGTGCTTCCGGGCACTGGGACGGGCCGACGCGGCGTTCGGGCCGGCGGAGGATGGCGGCTACTGGCTCGTGGGGCTCGCGCGACGCCGGCCGGCGCGGCCGTTCGCGGCGGTGCGATGGTCCGGACCGCACGCGCTGGCCGACACGCTGGGCAATTTCGCGGGACGCAGGGTGGCGATGCTGCACACGCTGCGTGACGTGGACACCGCGGCGGATCTCGCGGCGCCGGACGGCCTGCCGACGCGCGACGGCAGGATCGGGTCGCGGCGGCCCGCGATGGACGAGGCACAGCCATGACGGCCACCGAGGTCGCGGCGGCGCGCCGGCGCAGGATCGTGCGGCTGCGCCGGATGCCGCTGTTCTCGACGCGGCTGTGGCGGCGACGCCTGATCGTGTGGTGCGGGGCGCTGGTAGTCGGCCTGGTGGCGGTGCTGTTTGCCTGGGCGGCGGACGACGCGACCCGGGTGTTCGGCTGGGTGGTGCGCCGCCAGCCGACGGGGATGCTGCTGCTGGCGCCGGCGGGGCTGGCGCTGTCGGTGTGGCTGACGCGGGCGTATTTCCCGGGCGCGGGCGGCAGCGGCATCCCGCAGGTGATGGCGGCGCTGCACATGTCCGACCCGGCCGCGGTGCGTCGCGTGCTGTCGCTGCGGGTGGCCGGGGGCAAGATCCTGCTCACCCTGATCGGGCTGGCGAGCGGGGCGTCGATCGGGCGCGAGGGCCCCACGGTGCAGATCAGCAGCGCGATCATGCAGTCTCTGGGCGGCGTGCTGCGGCTGCCGCGCCGCGACGCGCAGCGCGCGCTGGTGCTGGCCGGGGGGGCGGCGGGGATCTCGGCCGCGTTCAATACGCCGCTCGCGGGCATCGTGTTCGCGATCGAGGAGCTGAGCCACTCGTTCGAGGCGCGCACCAGCTCCACCGTGCTGATCGGCGTGATCATCGCGGGCATCACCACGCTGCTGCTCGACGGCAACTACACGTATTTCGGGGTGACCACGGCCGTGCTGCCGCTGGGCAGCGGCTGGCTCGCGGTGCTGATCTGCGGCGTGGCGGGCGGGCTGTTCGGGGGTGCCTTCGCGCGGCTGCTGATCCTGGCGGCGGGCGGGCTGCCGGGCCGGCTCGGGCGGTTCGCGCGGGCGCGGCCGGTGGCGTTCGCCGCGGGCTGCGGGGTGGCGCTGGCGCTGATCGGGCTGGCCTCGGGCAACACGACCTACGGCACCGGCTACGTGGAGGCGAGCCGGCTGGTCGCGGGGCAGGACCTGCCGGGCCGCTACTTCGTGCTGAAGTTCGCGGCCACCGTGGTGTCCTACGTCAGCGGCATGCCCGGCGGGATCTTCGCCCCGTCGCTGGCGGTTGGGGCGGGGCTGGGGCACTGGATCTCGCACCTGCTGCCGGGGGCGCCGGCGGGCGCGGTGGTGCTGCTGGCGATGGTCGGCTACTTCGCGGGCGTGGTGCAGGCGCCGATCACGGCGGCGGTGATCGTGCTGGAGATGACCGCGAACCAGGGCATGACCCTGCCGCTGATGGCCACGGCGCTGCTGGCGTTCGCGGTGTCGCGGCTGGTGTGCCGCAGGCCGCTCTACGGGGCGTTGGCGCTGCGCTACCTGGCCTCCGTGGAGCGCGTCGCCCCGGAGGCGGCGACGCGCCAGGCCGGGTGAGCGCCAGGACGCGGACCCTGCGCTCCGCCCTGCCGTCCGCCGATCCGGTCGGGCCTGGCGGGCGGAGACGGGTCAGGGCCTGTGCGTCTCCCGCTGGATGAGGACAATGGCGCACCGCGCCCGTCCGTCCTGGGCGCGGACGGTGGTCTCCGATCCCCCGGGCGGCATCATGTAGCCGGCCGGGAAGGTGATCGCCGCGATGATCACGGTGGACAGAGAGGCCTCGACCTCGGGCGGCATGGCGACCCCGGATCTGCGCAGCCCCCAGATCACCAGGACCGCGATCGCGGAGGCGACGCCGGACCCGCCGGCGGCGGCCACCACCTTCTGCCTGGGCCGGTAGGTCACGCGTGCACCGGCTGCCTGCGCCATCCTATCGCCTCGCAATCCTGGACCGAACGAAGTCTAGAGGTGCCGTGTTCGGCAGGGCAACCGGCCGGCACTCAAGGGTTGGAGACATCGTAGAGCAGCAAGCAAGGCTGGGCTCTCCCTCCGCTGGCCATTCCAACGGCCCAAGCAGGTGTCGGAACCTTTGGCCAGCTACGCCTAGATCCGCCGAAGGCCGTCTTCCTCGGCATGGGTACCTCGGAAACCACTTGCCTCAGTGATGGATTCCAAAGGCTTGCCTTTGGCGGAGTTTGAGGCAGAGCCTCAATCTTGCTTCCTCGACTGTTCACACCCGTCCACGGCGTCACGCATCCACGTCCGTGGAGAGTGCCACCTCCCGCTGGCCGTCCAGGGCCGCAAGCCGAGCCAGCAGCCCGGCGCGCACGCTGGCGTAGGCCTGGCTGCCCAGGGTGAGGCGGCGGGGCACCGGGCTCGCGTCCGCGGAGGCGATCATCGCGTCCACCACCTTGCCGGCGTCGCCCAGAATCGGGAACGACCCGCCGGTCACGGCGCGGCGCACCTCGCCGGCCGGGGTGTCGTCGTAGGCCGCGATCGGCGGTGGGCTGACCAGCCTCGCCCCGAAGTTGGTTCGGGTCGGGCCGGGCTCGACCAGCGTGATCCCGATGCCGAACGGCGCCACCTCCTGCGCCACCGCCTCCACGAACCCCTCGATACCCCATTTGGTGGCGTGGTACAGGCTGAAGTTCGGGTAGGCGATCTGGCCGCCCTCCGAGGAGACCTGCAGGATGCGGCCGCCGCCCTGGGCGCGCAGGTGCGGCAGGGCGGCGCGGATCACCTGGATGGAGCCAACCAGGTTGGTGTCGATCTGGTGGCGGATCTGGTCGTCGCTCGCCTCCTCGCCGGCGCCGAACAGGGCGTAGCCCGCGTTGCTGACGACGACGTCGATGCGGCCCAGCGTGGCGAACGCCCGGTCGACGACGGTCCTGACGGCGGCCATGTCCGCGACGTCAAGCGTCCCCGTCCAGAGACGCCCGCCATGCTGCGCCGCGAGGTCGTCGAGCGCGCCCGGCCGGCGCAGGGTCGCCGCCACGCGGTCGCCCCGCGCGAGCAGCCGCTCGGTAAGGATGCGGCCGAGGCCGGAGGAAGTGCCGGTGATGAACCAGGTTTTCGACATGGTCGGGTCCTTCCATTCGACGCCGGAAGCGGCATCGGGGCCGTTCAACGCCGGGGCGGCGTTCCCGGCCGGGAGATGGACCGCGCCATTCGTGGCATTATACCGTCGGTCCAGCATGAACTGGTGAGGATCAGCCAGCAATGGCCAAGCCGACGCTCGCCGACCTGACCGCGCTGGCGGCGATCGTCGCGCATCGCAGCTTCCGTCGCGCCGCGGACGAGCTGGGGCTGTCGCCGTCCACGCTCAGCCACATGATGCGCGCCCTGGAGGCGGGGGTCGGCGTGCGGCTGCTGCACAGGACCACGCGCAGCGTGGCGCCGACCGAAGCGGGGGAGCGTCTGGTCGGGCGTCTCGGGCCGGTGCTGCGCGACCTCGACGGCGCGCTCGCCGAGCTGACGGCCGGCCGCGCCCGCCCTGGCGGCACCCTGCGCATCAACGCCAGCGAGGCCGCGGCCCGGCTGCTGCTCGGCTCGGTGGTGCCGGGGTTCCTGGCGCGCTACCCGGACATGGCGCTCGACCTGGTGACAGAGGGCAGGCTGGTCGATGTCGTGGCCGAGGGGTTCGACGCCGGGGTGAGGCTGGGCGAGGCCGTGCCCCTGGACATGATCGCTGTGCGCTTCGGGGGCGACGCCCGCTTCGTCGCGGTCGCCGCGCCGGCCTACCTCGCCGCCCATCCGCCGCCGCGGACGCCGGACGACCTGCACGGCCACGCCTGCATCCGCGTCCGCCTGCCGAGCGGCAAGCTGTACCGCTGGGAGTTCGAGAAGAACGGACAGGTGCTGGCCGTGGACGTGCCGGGCGTCCTGACGCTGGACCACATGGACCTAATGGCGGACGCCGCCGTCGCGGGACTGGGCATCGCCTACGTGCCGGAGCGGGCGGCACGTGCTCATCTCGGGCGAGGGGCTCTGGCCGCGGTGCTGGACGACTGGTGTCCGTGGATCCCTGGTCTCTGCCTCTACTACCCCGGACACCGGCACGTGCCGCCCGGATTGCGGGCGTTCATCGAGCTGCTGCGGGACACGGACTGGGGGCAGCGGTCCTGAGCTGGGCCAGGAAGCAAGCAAGGCTGGGCTCTGCCCAGACCCGCCAAAGGCCTGAGGCCTTTGGAAACCCATTTCTTAAGTAATGGATTCCAAAGGCTTGCCTTTGGCGGAGCTTGAGGCAGAGCCTCAACCTTGCTTGCTGGCTACCCTGCGGTGCGGCGGTGTTCCTGCAGCCGCGGCATCAGCTCGACGAGGTTGCAGGGCCGGTGGCGGCTGTCGAGCTGCCACACCAGGATGTCGTCCCAGGCGTCGCGCACTGCGCCGGTGCTGCCCGGCAGCGCGAACAGGTAGGTTCCGTGCGCCACGCCCCCGAGTGCCCGCGACTGCATCGTCGACGTGCCGATCTTGGCATAGCTGAGCATGCGGAACAGCTCGCCGAAGCCCTCGATGCGCTTCTCCACCACGCGCTCGAACGCCTCCGGGGTGACGTCGCGCCCGGTGATGCCGGTGCCGCCGGTGGTGATCACCACGTCGATCCCGGGGTCCGCGATCCAGGCGGCGAGCTGGCCTGCGATGGCGTCGGCGTCGTCGCGCAGCAGGGTGCGCGCGGCCACGCGGTGCCCGGCGGCCTTGATCCGCGCCGCCAGTGCATCGCCCGACGTGTCGTCGGCCAGCGTGCGGGTGTCCGAGACGGTGAGGACGGCGATGGCGACGGGCAGGAAGGCGCGGCTCTCGTCAAGCGGCATGGCGTACTCCGGGTCTGGCGGGCAGCTTGGCGTGCGCGCGGATGGACGCAAGAGCGTAGGAAGCAAGGTTGAGGCTCTGCCTCAAGTTCCGCCAAAGGCAAGCCTTTGAAAACCTCGACTTGGGCCGCCGGCATCCCGTCTGGCGTCGTGTTGCCGACGGATGCGGGTCCGGGGTCGCTGACCCCGGTGGGTCCAGGGCAGAGCCCTGGCCCTGCTTCCGCCTTAGTGCAGGTGCGCGGCCGGGATCGGCTCCAGCGCCGGGTCGAAGCGCGGCCAGGCGCCGGCGGCGAGCGCGTCGAGGCTGGGCGCGGGCACGTCGAGGCGGTCGGCGTAGATCCACGTGTAGGTCAACGCGCGGTGCACGAAGCCGCGGGTCTCGTCCAGCGGGATCGACTCCATGAACAGCAGGGGATCGTCGTCGCAGCGTATGTCCCAGCGCAGGACGTTGCCGGGGCCGGCGTTGTAGCTGGCGAGCAGGCGGATCAGGCTGTTGTCCACGGCGTCGTGGCCGGAAAGGTAGAGCACGTAGCGCTGACCGAGCTGGAGGTTCAGCGCGGGATCGTGCAGGCGCCCGGCGCGGCCCGCGAAGCGGTCGGTGTCGCCGCTGATATAGCCGGCGGTGACGGGCATGAGCTGCATCAGACCGCGGGCGCCGGCGGAGGAGATGGCGCCGGCATCGAAGTTGCTCTCCAGCCGGGTCAGGGCATAGACGAGCGCTCGGTCCACGAGGAAGCCGCCGCGCGGCCGAAGGCGAGGCATCGGAAAGCGGGTGGCGTCGCGCGGGCGGCCGTCGACGTCCTGCGCCAGAGTGGCGAGCTGGGCGGCGAGATCGGACAGGCCTGCGGCCTCGGCGACCAGACGGATTGAACGCTGCAGGGCGAGGTCGGCGCCCACGGCGGGCCACAGTCGGCGCAGCTCGGCCTCGGCACGGGCGGGCTGCTCGACCTGGAGCAGCGCGAAGGCACGGCGCCCCTCCGGGGTCTCGGCCAGGGCGTCGACATCTGCCGAGGCCAGTAGCTCGCGTGGCGCGTCGTCCGCACCGGCACGATCGTGGCCGGAGGTGAGGCCGAGGGCGCGTGTGGCGAGCAGTCCGTAGAAGGTGCGCTTCTGAGCGGCGGCGCGCAGCATCCAGGGCCGCCAGCCGAGCGGGTTGCCGGTGCGCAGATGGGTGCGCGCGGCCCAGTAGGCAGCGCCGGCGCGGGTGCTGGCGGGCAGCAGCGTGGCGCGGGAGGCCGCCTCGAACAGGGTGCGCGCGGTGGCCGGGCGATCCATGCGCCATGCGGCCAGGCCGGCGGAGAACGCGGCGAGACCGGCGCGGCCACCCGAGGCGCGGAAGGCATCCTGTCCGAGCGAGAGTGCCTCGGCGTCGCGGCCCTGGAGGAACAGCGCCTGGGCGATCTCGGCGCGGAGCTGGGCGCGGTAGAGCGGATCGAGCCGGCGGGTGGCGGCGACCAGGTGCAGCGCGGAGGCGACGTTGCCGGCCCGCGCCCTGGCGTGCACCGTGCGGTCGAGCAGGGCGTTGCGCGACAGCACGTGCCCCGCCGGATCCTCTTCCTCCGGCGTCATGGCCTCCGGCGACTCGGTGCCGAGCATGGCGTGGGCGGGGAGCGCCGGCAGTGCTGCGCCGTGCGGCAGGCGCGTGGCCAAGGCGGCGCGGATCGCCATGGCGTCAGGTTGTTCCACGTAGTGCGCGAGCCAGGCGGCGAGATCGGTGGTGGCGGTACGGTCGGGATGGCCGAGATAGCGGTCGGCAAGGATCGGACCGAGCAGGCTGAGGTCCGTGAGTCGCGCGGTCTCGGCGATGGCGGCGGGAAGCTCGTCGGCGGCCTGCAATGCGAAGATGCGGCGGATGCGTGCCGCCTCGCCGCGCGCCAGCGGCTGCGGCAGCGGCACGGCTCCGCCAGGCAATGCCACGCGCGGCACCGCCAGGGCGACCTCGTCCGGTGGCGCGTCCTCCGCCGCAGCCTGCGCGTGTCCAAGCCGCAGCGACGCGCTGGCCAGGAACGCTGCACCGGCCAACAAGGCCCGAGCGGCGGGAAGACGGGAGAACGTGAAGCCGATCCCTCGCATGGCGGCGGGCACTACAAGGAAGAAATTGTCACCGCAACAAGGATGAATGAGACGATGTTCGCAATCTGAGACAAGGGGGCGGAATTCGGCCAGATCGGATCGTTTTTTTTCACGTTCTTGTGATCGTTTCCGCGACGTTCTGCAGCTGGAGCAGGTCGGCCCATGCCTCGCGCTTGGCACCTGGGGTGCGAAGCAGGTGCGCGGGGTGGAGCATCGGCAGGGTGGGCACGGGCCGGTCCAGGCCGGGGATGACGCTCTCGGTCATGCGCCCGCGCAGCCTGCGAATGCCGAGGCTGTTGCCGGTCACGGCACGGGTGGCAAGGCCGCCCAGCGGCACCAGCAGCCGGGGACGCAGCAGCGCCAGGTGGCGCAGCAGGAACGGCAGGCAGGTAGCGATCTCGCCATCGGTGGCCGGACGGCCGCCGGGCGGACGCCAGGGCACGAGCATGGCCATCGCCAGGATCGTGCGGTCGAACCCGACCGAGGCCATCATGCGGTCGAGCAGCTGCCCGGGCGGGCCTGCGAACGGGGTGCCGGTGCGGTCCTCCTCCGGGCCGGGCACCTCGCCGATCAGCACCACGCCGGAGGCAGGGTTGCCGCCGGAAAACACCAGATGGCCGGCGGTGTCGCGCAGCGGGCAGAGCGTGAAGGCCGCGAGCGCGTCGCGCAGGGCGTCCGGCGTGCCGGCGGCGGCGGCGGCGGCCTGGGCCTGCGCGGCGGGGGTGGCGAACGGCGCGGCGCGGGCGGGCACGCGCGGGACGCGGGCGATGGTGTCGGGCAGCCGCGGCGAGGGGTCGACCAGCCCGGCGCTGCTTGGCGTAGCAGCAGGCGGCCGTGCCCCGGCCGGCACGGTTCCGGACGGCACGATCGCGGGCCGGGACAGCGTCGGGCGGCCGGTAGCCGGTCGGTCGGCATACGCGGCAGGCACGGGACGGGACGGGTCCACGCGCCCGGGGCGCGGGGCCCGCCGCGTGCGATCGAGCGGCGCGTCGTCGAGCGCCTCGTCGGCGCCCCACGCGATTTGCAGCCGAAGGGCGGCGAGCGCGTCCATGGCCGGGTTGTGCCGGGGCGACGGGGTTTGCGCAACGCGTCCGCCGCTCCAAGTGAGGCGTCCCGGTCCGGGGATGCGGCCGTCGCGGGGCCAGGGTCTGCGGGACCGTGCCGGGCTGGCGTACGCGCCGCGCGGGCTGGCTGGGCACGGCGTCGGGCCCGGTCTCCAGGCCGCAGGGCAGGGTTGCGTCGGGTCGGGACGGCGCGTTTGGGAGGGACTGGGTGATGCCGGACGGTGCGGCCGCGTCGCGCGAGGCGATGGAGTTCGACGTGGTGGTGGTGGGCGCGGGTCCCGCCGGGCTCGCGGCCGCGATCCGGCTGAAACAGCTCTCGCCCGAGGCCACGGTATGCGTGGTGGAGAAAGGCGGCGAGGCCGGCGCGCACATCCTCTCGGGCTGCGTGCTGGAGACGCGCGCGCTCGACGAGCTGCTGCCGGACTGGCGCGAGTGCGGGGCACCGCTGCACACCGCGGCCGGCGAGGACCGGTTTCTGCTGCTGACGCGCACCCGCTCGATCAGGCTGCCGACGCCGCCGCAGATGCACAACGCGGGCAACTACGTGGTCAGCCTGGGCGACGTGTGCCGCTGGCTGGCGGAGCAGGCGGAGGCGCTGGGCGTGGAGATCTACCCGGGCTTCGCCGCTGCCGAGCTGCTGGTCGAGGATGACGGCGTCGGGGGCGGGCGCGTCGTGGGCGTGGCTACCGGCGACATGGGGGTCGGGCGCGACGGCGTGCCCGGCGCCAACCACCAGCCGGGGATGGAGCTGCGTGCGGCGTACACGCTGTTCGGCGAGGGCTGCCGGGGATCGCTGTCCAAGCAGGTGATGGCGCGGTTCGGCCTGCGCGACGGCGTCGACCCGCAGACCTACGCGCTGGGGATCAAGGAGCTGTGGGAGGTCCCGGCTGCCAACCATCGTCCGGGGCTGATCGAGCACACCATCGGCTGGCCGCTGGACGCGCGGACGTACGGCGGCTCCTGGCTCTACCATTTCGGCGACAACCTGGTGAGCTACGGCTTCGTGGTCGGACTGGACTACGCCAACCCGTGGCTGTCGCCGTTCGACGAGATGCAGCGGCTCAAAGCGCATCCTGCCGTGGCGAAGCACCTCGCGGGCGGACGGCGCATCAGCTACGGCGCGCGGGCGCTGAGCGAGGGTGGGGCGCAGTCGGTGCCGAAGCTGACGTTTCCAGGTGGCGCACTGATCGGGGACTCGGCGGGCTTTCTCAACGTCGCCAAGATCAAGGGCACCCACGCGGCGATGAAGTCGGGGATGCTGGCGGCCGAGGCGCTGGCCGACGCGCTGGAGCACGGACGGCCTGCGGAGCCGGAGAGCTACACCCGCCGGGTGCACGAGTCCTGGCTGTGGGCGGAGCTGCTTGAGGTGCGCAACATCCGACCGAGTTTCGCCCGGTTCGGGTTGTGGGGCGCGCTGGCGTACTCGGCGATCGACACGTACGTGCTGCGTGGGCGTACGCCGTGGACGTTCCGTCACCGCCATGCGGACCACGAGACGCTGCGGCCGGCGGCGCAGTCGGCGCGGATCGCGTATCCGAAGCCGGACGGGGTGCTGACCTTCGACCGGCTGTCCTCCGTGTTCCTCAGCAACACCAACCACGAGGAGGACCAGCCGGTGCACCTGCGGCTGCGCGACCTGGCGAAGTGGCTGCCGGTGAACTGGGAGCGGTTCGCCAGCCCGGAGAGCCGCTACTGCCCGGCCGCGGTGTACGAGGCGGAGGGTGTCGAGGAGGGCGCGCCGCGGCTGCACATCGCCGCGCAGAACTGCGTGCACTGCAAGACGTGTGACATCAAGGACCCCTCGCAGAACATCGACTGGGCGGTGCCGGAGGGCGGCGGCGGGCCGGGATACCCGGGCGGGATGTAGCGCGTCAGGAAAAGCAGCAAGCAAGGTTGAGGCTCTGCCTCAAACTCCGCCAAAGGATCGCCTTTGGAAACTGCTCCGATCCGGGGCTCCGCCGCCGCGTATTCCGCAAACCTGAACCAAATGGCCGGTCCGGGGGCGCTGCCCCCGGCAGGTCCAGGGCAGAGCCTTGGCCTTCGGCTCAGGCCAGGACCGTGACGCGAGCGCGTGGCGCGAGCACGGCGCCCGCCACGTAGCCCAGCGTGCACGCCGCCAGGCCCCAGGCGTTCACCCCGAGGTCGAGGGCGAACGGGCCGCTGCCGAGCGCCAGGCCGGGCGGCAGGATGTGCGCGTGGCTGAACGTCTCCACGGCACGGGTCGCGCCGAGCGCCACGCCGGGCCAGAACGCCAGGTGGAAGCTCGCCGCGCCGGCCGGGCGCAGCCAGCACAGCAGAAAGATCGGCGCCAGCCCCATGACCATGGTGCCACTGATCGTGGTGGCGGCGATGATCGCGGGACCGACCCGGTCTCCGCCATAGAGGCTGAGCAGCGGCAGGTTGCCGAGCACCGCCACCGCAACCAGGGCGACCCGTCCGGTGGCGACGTGGCGGGGCGCGGGGTCGAGGCCGTCGCCGCGCCAGTCGCGGGCGGCGAGCTTGCTGACGCTGGTCAGGGTGGAGTCGATGGTCGAGCCGCCGGTCATCAGCATGATGGCGTTGAACAGCAGCAGCATCGGCAGCCCGAACGCGGAGGGCACGGTGACGCTCGGCGGACGGCCGAGCCCGAAGGACAGGCCGTAGAGGCCGATCAGGCTGAACAGGAAGATGAACGAGCCGCTCAGCACGGCCGCCAGCAGGAACGCGCGTAGCGCCTGCCCCGGGCGGTTGAGAAAGCCGCGGTCGGTGAGCACCGGGTCGTGGAACGGGTAGGACAGCACCTGCACCAGGGCGAGCAGGCAGAAGGTGATCCCGCCGTCGCGCGTCGCCGCCGGCACCGCGGGCAGGCCGTGCGCGTGCAGGCCCGGGAACAGCACGCCCAGCACCACCGCCAGCAGCGCGAAGGCCAGCACGATGTGCATGCGGTCCGTGGTCAGGCTGGCGCGCATGCCGCCGCGCCAGGCGTAGGCCACGGTGAACAGGGTGACGAGGACCACGGCCAGCCAGTACGGCGCGCTGCCCTCGGGCCCGAAATACAGCGACATGACCTTGGTGTTGGACCAGACCTCGTTGAGCAGGCGGAACAGCACCAGCAGCATGAACAGCTTCGCGCACCCCGCGCCGTATTTTTGCGCCAGCAGGTGCGACAGGGAGCGGTATTGGCCGCGGCTGCGGATCAGGCAGATCGCGACGCCGGCGACCACGAAGCTCAGGTAGTAGAGCGCGTAGCCGACGCCGCCGCTCAGGCCATAGCCGTAGGCGAGGTCGGACGCGTTGGCGATCGACTTGGCGAACACCCAGGTGATCGCCGCGCTCATCGCCACCATCCACACTCCGGGTGGGCGGCCTGCCGCGGTGCGGCCGTCGAAGAACTGCGCGGCGCTGACCTCGCACGGCGTGACCCACCAGGTCAGGGCGCAAAACGCGGCGAGCACGATCCAGGGCGCCAGGTCAGCCACGGAACCTCCTGTGGGAACGGGTGGCGGCCGCCCCGTCTAGCGCCGGACGTGGCAGGGCGGAATGGGCGGTCGGCGCGTCGGCGGACAGAAGCGGCAAGCAAGGCTGGGCTTTGCCCAGACCCACCAAAGGCCTGAGGCCTTTGGAAACTCTTCCCTTAAGCAGATGGATTCCAAAGGCGAGCCTTTGGCGGAGTCCAGAGGCAGAGCCTCTGGCCTTGCTTGCTTCCGTTGCTTTGCCTGGAGGAATGCCTGCGGACACGCCGGCTTTCAGCCGTCTCGCGACGCAACCCAGCCGCCTCTCGATGGGGCATTGTCTCGGGGGTGGTTCGCTGTATATCACTCTGCGCCAGCGGAGAATCCACCATGACGCCAGATATTCCACATTCGCTCTGCGATGATATCCTGGCCGCGCTGCGCCCCGGGGACGATCTGGTGGAGCGGATGGCGGCGCTGCTGCGCTCCTCCGCCGGCCGCATCGTGCTGACCACCAGCTTCGGGCTGGAGGACCAAGTGCTGACTCACGTGGCGGCGGCGGCGATGGCGCTGCCGGAGTTCGCAGGGCTAAGGCGCAGGATCGAGCTGGCGACGCTCGACACGGGGCGGCTGTTCGCCGAGACGCTGGACGTGTGGGCGGCGACCGAGCGGCGCCATGGCCTGCGGGTCGCCTCTGTGGCGCCGGACACCGCCACGGTGGAGGCGCTGGTGGCGGCGCAGGGCGTCGAGGGGTTCCGCGACTCCGTCGACGCCCGCCGCGCGTGTTGCGGGGTGCGCAAGGTGGCGCCGCTGCACCGCGCGCTGGCGGGGGCGTCGCTGTGGATCACCGGGCTGCGCGCGGACCAGTCGGCGGCGCGCGAGGCCACGCCGTTCGCCACCTGGGACGAGCAGTTCGGCGTGGTGAAGGCGGCCCCGCTGGCGGACTGGTCGCGCGAGGACGTGGCGCGGTTCGCCGCGGCCAACCGGGTGCCGCTGAACGCGCTGCACGCACGGGGCTTCCTGTCGATCGGCTGCGCGCCCTGCACGCGCGCGGTGGCGCCGGGCGAGCCGGAGCGGGCCGGGCGCTGGTGGTGGGAGGACGAGGCGCGCAAGGAGTGCGGCCTGCACCGGCGGCCTTCCCATGCCGCTGCGGCGCCCACGCCGGAGGCGCTCGTGCCGGCGACATCCATCCTGGAGACGACGTCATGGGTGTGATTGAGCGGGCGCCGGCGTCGGGCAGGGACATGGACACGCTTACCGCAGCCGGGATCGCCGGGGACGCGGCGGAGGGCGGCGCCTGGTCGGGCGCCGACGCGCCGGCCCCGCGCACGATGGGCCACCTGCGCGCGCTGGAAGCGGAGAGCATCCACATCCTGCGCGAGGGCCTCGCGGAGAGCACCAACCCGGTGCTGTTGTACTCGATCGGCAAGGACTCCTCCGTCCTGCTGCACCTGGCGATGAAGGCGTTCGCGCCGGGCCGGCTGCCGTTCCCGCTGCTGCACGTCGACACCACCTGGAAGTTTCGCGAGATGATCGCGTTCCGCGACGAGCGGGTGCGCGCGCTGGGGCTCGACCTGGTGACCCACACCAACCCGGATGGCCTGGCGCGCGGCATCGGCCCGATCACCCACGGCACCGACGTCCACACCGACGTGATGAAGACCCAGGCGCTGCGTCAGGCGCTCGACGCGCACGGCTACGACCTGGCGTTCGGCGGCGCACGCCGCGACGAGGAGAAGTCGCGCGCCAAGGAGCGGGTGTTCTCGCTGCGCACGGCCGGCCACCAGTGGGACCCGCGCCGGCAGCGCCCCGAGCCCTGGCGGCTGTACAACGGCCGCAAGCGGGCGGGCGAGACCATGCGGGTGTTCCCGCTGTCCAACTGGACCGAGCTGGACGTGTGGCTCTACATCCATGCCGAGCGCATCCCCGTCGTGCCGCTGTACTTCGCCGCCCCGCGCCCGGTGATCGAGCGCGACGGCGCCCTGCTGATGGTCGACGACGAGCGTCTGGCGCCGCGCGACGGCGAGACGGTGCGCACCCGCTCCGTTCGGTTCCGCACGCTGGGCTGCTACCCGCTGACCGGCGCGGTGGAGAGCCGCGCGTCCACGCTGGCCGAGGTGATCGGCGAGACGGTGGACACCCGCTCCTCGGAGCGGGCCGGGCGGGCGGTGGACCACGCCGACGCCGCTTCGATGGAGCGTCGCAAGCAGGAAGGCTACTTCTGATGGATGTGGGCGTGATCGCACCGGCGCTCCCAGAGCCGGCGGCGCCGTTCGACCTGGACGCGTTCGCGGCCGCCCACGAGGCCCGCGACCAGCTCCGGCTGATCACCTGCGGCTCGGTGGACGACGGCAAGTCGACGCTGCTGGGACGATTGCTGTGGGAGACCAAGGCGGTCGCCGACGACCAGGTGACGGCGCTGGCGACGGCCTCGCGGCGGCACGGCACGCAGGGCGAGGCGATGGACCTGGCGCTGCTGGTGGACGGGCTGGCGGCGGAGCGCGAGCAGGGCATCACCATCGACGTCGCCTATCGCTTCTTCTCCACGCCGCGACGCCGCTTCATCGTCGCCGACACGCCGGGCCACGAGCAGTACACCCGCAACATGGCGACCGGGGCGTCCACCGCCGACCTCGCGATTCTGCTGGTGGACGCGCGCTCCGGGCTGACGGCGCAGACGCGGCGCCACGCGCTGGTGGCCTCGATGCTGCGGGTGCGCCACGTCGTAATCGCCGTGAATAAGATGGACCTGGTGGGGTGGAGCGAGGCCGCGGCGGCCGAGATTGGCGAGGCGGCGCGCGCGCTGTGCGACGGGCTCGGCTTCGACACGGTGGCCACGGTGCCGCTGTCCGCGCTGAGCGGCGACAATGTGGTCATGCGCGGCGCGTCCTGCCCCTGGTATCGCGGGCCGACGCTGCTGGAGCATCTGGAGGCGGTGCCGGTGCTGCCCGCGGCGGCCACGCCGTTCCGCCTCGCGGTGCAATGGGTGAACCGGCCTGACGCCTCGCTGCGGGGCCTGTCGGGCGAGGTGTCGGGCGGCCCGGTGCGGGTCGGCGACGCGGTGCGCATCCTGCCGGCCGGCCAGGACGCGGCGGTGATGCGAATCCTCGGCGTGTCGGGCGAGATCGAGGCGGCCCTGCCCGGCGAGGCGGTGACCGTGGTGTTGGACCGCGCGGTGGACGTCTCGCGCGGCGACGTGCTGTGCGAGCCGGCGCGGCCCGCGAAGGTGTCGCGCACCCTGTCGGCGCGGCTGCTGTGGTTTGACGCGGCGCCGAGCCAACCGGGGATGCGGCTGCTGCTGAAGCTCGGCACCCGCAGCGTTTCGGCCCAGCTCGGCGACATTGGCGGCCGCGTGCTGCTGGATACCATGGGCGTGAAGCCTGCCGAGGCGCTGGCGCAGAACGACGTCGGCGACGCGACCCTGCTGCTGGACCGCCCGCTCGCCCACGACCTGTACGAGGAAAGCCGCGAGTTCGGCGGCTTTGTGCTGATCGACCCGGAAACCTTCGACACCGTGGCGCTGGGCCTGGTGCGGGTGCCAGTGGCATCGGTCGGCGGAGCTGCGGCGGACTCCACGCTGCGCAGCCTGGCCAAGACCGTGTCGTATCGGGCGTTCGCGTCGGTGGTGACAGGCGGCATCGCCTGGGTGCTCACCGGCAACATCGGAGCGTCGGTGGCGATCGGCGGCCTGGACGTGGTGGGCAAGCTGGCGCTGTATTTCGTGCACGAGCGGGTGTGGGCGACGGTGCCGTTCGGCCGGCAACCAGGTCGGAGCAGCCACATCTAGGCAGCAGGCAGGCCGGGCTTGCCTTTCGCTTGCCACCTCAACGGCCCAGGTGGGCCGTCGAAACCCTTTGGCAATTCATGCTCGGATCTGCCGGGGCCATCTCCGGGCATGGAGCCTTTGGAGTCCCTATCTCTTAGACAAGTGGATTCCAAAGGCTCGGCCTTTGGCGGAGTTTGAGGCAGAGCCTCAACCTTTCTTCCTGTGCCTCGCGCGCCTCCGCAGACATTCGGGGTTGGACTTGCCGCTCCGGAGGCCTCGACCTTGCGAGGCTGGATCGCGCCTGCAGGTGAGGCGTCCCGTGGCTGCCGCAGGACCCGAACGCCAAGCAGCCCACGAACGGGATGATCCGTTAGCGAAATAAGAGTTCACGTATTCGTGAGAGCTGCGGTATGATGCTACATCGCCGGCGTGGACCTGGGCTGCAGCACCGGCAGCGGCCGACAGGCTTGTCGTTCCGCCTTGACGGGTGTGGAGTCGAGGCATGGCAGAGTACAGGATCTACACGCTCGACCACGCCAGGAGGATCGTGCGGTGCCAGGAGGCCGTCTGCGTCGACGACAGGCAGGCGTTCATCGTGTCGACGACACTGGGCGAGCCAGACGCGGAGCTCGAGATCTGGCAGAGCCAGCGCTTCGTCGGCCGGTCCACCCGCCTGTCGGCCTCGCCGGCCTTTCCGCGCCGGCCGCTCACCACGGTCGACCACCGCGATCCTGGGCACCAAGCGCCAAGCTGCCCGCCCGCGTCCGCGCCGCCCGGCGGCGACGAACCGCCGGACGGCGCGGCCGACGCCCGGCGCTTCATCGCGATCGGCGCCTCGGGCGGGGAAGACCTCAGCGACATCGCGGACCTGCTCCAGGCTGTGCCCAAACCGGTGCGGGCCGTGGTCCTGGTCGTGCTGCACCGTCCGCGCGGCAGGATCAGCCACCTGCAACAGGTGCTCGCGCGACGGTGCGGCATGCCGGTGGCGGTCGCCCGCGAAGGCGAGCGCTTCGTCGCCGGCACCTGCTACATCGGCGAGCCGGACCACCACCTGACGATCATGGGCCGCAGCCTCGATCACCGGGTGCACGGCGCGCAGGAAAGCCTCCGCAACAGGACGATCGACGCCCTGTTCACCTCGCTGGCCGCCTATGCCGGGCAGCGCGCGGTGGGCATCGTGCTGCCGGGAGCGCTGGATGACGGGTCGCGGGGGCTGGCGGCCATCCACGCCGCACAGGGTCTCACCATGGTGCTCGACCCCAGCGTCAGGCCGCGCGGGCTGCAGCAGAACGCGATCGAGCACGACGGCCCGATCGGCTTCGTCGGCACAGCAGGCGAGATCGCCGCCACGCTGGGCAAGGTCTTCCGGATGGACGGCACGGCGCTGCCCTTCCCGGCCTGACCCGCACGCCACCGCTGCGGCGGCGCCTGGCCCACACGCCGCCGACCCTGGCGCACACGGCGTTCATGGCCCGGGACGCACGAGGGAGCGCTTGCCGCCTATCCCAGGCCGAGCCTGCGTCGCACCGCGCCCGCCACGCGCGCCGCAGTGGGCCGCAGCGTCGGCCCGGCGGCGTCCTCCGGCCCCACGAACACCCCGTCCGGCCCCAGCCAGCGCTCCCAGCCGAAGCCCTGCGCCGCCTCGATGCCGAAGCGAGGCGCGTGGCCGAGCACGCCGGCGCGGTAGCCTTCCTCCTGCAGCGCGAACAGCTCCCAGCACGGCAGCGACGCCACCGCCACGTTGAGCCCCTGCGCCGCCAGCGCCGCACGCGCCTCCACCGCCACTCCCAGCTCCGGGCCGCTGGCGATCAGCGTGGCGTGGCGCGGGCCGTCGGGCTCGTCGAGCACGTAGCCGCCGCGCCGGCACAGCGGCGCCCCGCCCACGCCGCGCAGCACCTGGCCCGGACGCCGCGACAGCACCAGCAGGCTCGGCCCGTCGTGGCGGCGCAGCGCCAGCTCGCAGCACTCCGCCACCTCGGCCGGGTCGGCGGGACGCAGCACGTGCAGCCCCGGCACCGCGCGCAGGCTGGCCAGGTTGCCGGCCGGCAGGTGCGACGCGGCGTCGTCGTCCTGGGTCAGCATGTGGATGACCCGGGCCCGCATCCGCGCAGCGAGCTGCAAGGCGGGGCGCATCACGTCGCCGGCCGAGAACGGCGCCTGCGCCGAGGGGATCAGCCCACCGTGCAGCGCCACGCCGTTCAGCGCCGCCGCCATCCCCAGCTCGCGCCCGCCCCAGTGGACGTGCCGACCGCCATAGGACCCGGCGCTGACACGCGCCGCGCCGTCGCCGATCCCCCCGCCGGCCGGTCCCGCCGGGTCGGCGACGCCATCTCCTGCGCCGGACGCACCGAGCACGTCCTCCGGCCAGTCGCCGGACAGGCCGCCCAGCAACTCCGGCACCCCGGTCGCCAGCGCGTCCAGCACCTGGTCGCATACCCCGTTTGTGGCATCGAGACCGGGCTGCCCCGCCGGGGCCGCGTCGGCCGCATTCGCCACGTACCCGTCCGCCTGGGCTTCGTCGGCCCCGCCCTTGTCCGCCGGGCTCGTTCCGGTCCGCGCCGTCGCGGTGCGGAACCCGCGCCGCAGCGCCGACAGCGCGCCCTGCCACCCTTCGGGCAGGCGTCCGGCCAGCACGCGCTCGAACTCGCAGCGCCGCGGGTGGCGCGTCAGCCGGCGCAGCCACGCGCGGCGCGGCGCCGCCCCGCGCCGCCCCGCCTCGTGCCACAATCCAGCCGCACCGCCGTCCGGCTCGCCAGACGCCACGGCACCACTGTATGCGATCAGCGCAGGTCGATGCCCGCGCAGCGCCGCGAACAGCGCCGCGCTCACCGCCGCCTCGTCCTGCGCGTCCACCTGGCGCACCGACCAGCCCAGCGCCGCGAAGCGCCGCATCTGCTCGTCACCCTCGCCGGAGCCTGCCTGGCACAGCACCGTCAGCCGCTCCAGTCGCAGCTCGCCCGCGAGGCACGCCGCCTCCAGGCTGATCCCGGTGGCAAGCTCGGCCCCCCCGGCCACGACCCAGGTGCGATGATCCACCAGCGAGCGCCCGAACCGCGCCGCCATCATCCGCTCGGCCAGCGCCATGCCCACCGCGGTCGCCACGCCGAACCCGGGCGGCCCGGGGGCGGACTCCACCGCGGGATGGTTGCCGAAGCCGGGAACCTCGTCCTCGCCCGCCTGCCCGGTCAGGCGCAGCAGTCCCTGCAGCAGACGCCCGCCCTCCGCCGCCGACACCACGAACCGGTCGCGGTCCGGCCAGCCCGGGTCGGCGGCGTCGAAGCGCAGGAAACGGCTCCACAACATGCTGGCAGGCGCAGCCAGGACGGCGGTAACCGGCTCCGCAGCGCTAAGCGCCTGCGCCAGGCAACGCTGCGCCCCGGGGCTGTCGAGATCGGTCGTGAGCCCCTCCTGCCGACGGCAGGCTGGCTTAGGCGCGCCGCCAGTAAGGCGCAAGCCGAGCCCGGACGTGCATCGCCCGGCAGCTCGCAGTCAGCAAGCAAGGCCGGGCTCTGCCCAGACCCGCCAAACGCCGAGGACCTTGGAAACCACTCACTTAGCGCATGACCGGTTCAAGCCGGGTCAGTTCTGTCGAAATGCCAGAGATATAACAATGAGTTGGCGGAGCTGAGTGACCTAATTTGATCCGGTGGCGCTGAGGCAGAGCCGCAACCTTGCTCCCTCCCGCCTTGCCATCATGCCGGCGTCTTGCCCGCGCTGGCTGGTCCTGCAAGGGTCCGGCCATGGTCCCGATTCCCCCGCCCATGCCGCGTATGGCCTCGTCCCACGTGATCGTGCGTCTGGCGCGGCTGGTGCTGCCGCTCGCGGCGCTCGCCGGCTGCCACCTGGTCGACCAGCGCAGCTTCGACCGTACCGCGGGTCGCAGGCCCGTGCCACCGGCGGCGCCCGTGGTGCCCGGGCCCCTGCCAGTGCCGCCGTTGCTGGTCGTGCGCTTCGACACCCCGGACCCGCAGTATCGCGCGGCGCTGGCCACCGCGGTGGACGCTGCACGGCGCCGCAAGCCGGACGTGCTGTTCAGCGTGGTGGTGCTGGTGCCGCCCTCCGGCACCCCGGCGCAGCAGGTCGCCGCTGCGGAGGCGGCACGTGGCAGCGGGCGGGACGTGGCGGCCGCGATCGTGGCGGACGGCGCCGACATCGGGCAGGTGGAACTGTCGGCACGCGCGGAGCCGGGCCTCGCGGTCCGTGAGGTCCGCGTCTATGTGCACTGAGGCGGCAGGCGATGCCAGAGACCCGGCCCCTGAACTCCACCAAAGAAGGTTTTTTGAAAATCTCGACCCGAGCCGGCAGCACGACCCTGCGCTGCGTGCCGCTGGCCATTATGTGTCCGGTCCGAGGTCGCTGAACCCCGACGGATTCCCGCTTTCAGGCAACGGGGCAGGGCGAACCCTGGTCCTTCGTCCCGGACTCAGCTCCGCCCGTAGGTGTCCTCGATGCGGACGATGTCGTCCTCGCCCAGGTAGGACCCTGACTGCACCTCGATCAGCGTCAGCGGGATGCGCCCCGGGTTCTCCAGCCGATGCACGCAGCCCAGCGGCAGGTAGATGCTCTCGTTCTCGCGCAGCATGACCTGTTCTTGGTCGCGCACCACCAGCGCTGTGCCGGACACCACCACCCAGTGCTCGGCGCGGTGGAAGTGCTTCTGCAGGCTAAGCTTCTCGCCCGGCTTGACCACGATGCGCTTGACCTGAAATCTCTCGCCCTGGATCAGGCTCTCGTAGAACCCCCAGGGACGGTAGCTCATGTTGTGCGACGTGGCCTCCGGCCGCCCGGCGGCGCGCAGCCGGCTGACGATGGTCTTGACGTCCTGCGCCCTGTCGCGGTGCATCGCCAGCACCGCGTCCTCGGTGGTGACCACGATCACGTCCTTCAGGCCGACCACCGCGGTCAGCATGCCGTCCGAGCGCGCGTAGCAGCACTCGGACCCTTCCAGGATCACGTCGCCGACGCTGACGTTGCCGGCGGCGTCCTTGTCGCCCAGGTCCCACAGCGCGCTCCACGAGCCCACGTCGGACCAGCCGAGGTCGGCCGGCACCACGGCGGCACGCTCGGTGCGCTCGGCCACCGCGTAGTCGAGGCTGATGTCGGGGCAGGCGGCGAACGCCTCCGGGTCGAGACGGATGAAGTCGAGGTCGCGGTGCTGCGCCTCCACCGCGCGGCGCACCGCGGCCAGCACGTCGGGCGCATGGCGCGCCATCTCCTCAAGCAGGGTCTCCGCGGTGAACACGAACATCCCCGAGTTCCACAGGAACCGTCCGGTCGCCACCATCTGCGCCGCGGTCTCCGCGTCGGGCTTCTCGATGAAGCGGGCGAGCAGGTGCACCCCCTCCACGTCGTCCAGCATCTCACCGGCCTCGATGTAGCCGTAGCCGGTCTCGGCGCGGTTGGGCCGCATGCCGAAGGTGACGATCCGCCCGGTCTGCGCGGCCTGCACCGCCAGGCCGAGCGCCTCGGCCAGCGCCTCGTGGCGCGAGATCGACGCGTCGGCGGCCATCATCCACAGCACCGCCCCGGGGTCCTCCTGCGCCACCAGCAGGGCGGCAGCGGCGATCGCGGGGGCGGAGTTGCGGCCCACCGGTTCCAGCACGATGCGGGCGTTGGCGAACCCGGCCGCGCGCATCTGCTCGGCGATCAGGAAGCGGTGGTCGTGGTTGCACACCACGATCGGCGGCTCGAAGCGGTCGCCAGCGCCCCGCAGTGCGGTCTCCTGCAGCAGCGAGCGGTCCGAGATCAGCGGCCAGAGCTGCTTGGGAAAGCTTTCGCGCGACACCGGCCACAGCCGGGTTCCGGAGCCGCCGGACAGGATCACCGGCACGATGCGCGCGCCGCGTGCGCCTGGGCGCGCAGGGCTGGCGGCTCCCATGTCCAGGAGATCGCGGCCGAGGTCGCTGCGGTCGAGGTTGGAGCTGGTCAGGGACGATGTCATGCGGTGTTCCGTGTGGCAGCCGTGCCCGGCAGGGCACGCAGGGAGCGCGAAGGTGCCAGCAGGCACGCGAACGAAGGGCCTTTCCGGACCGGCAACCGGATCGCCAAGCCCACCATGGGCCGCGGCGGCAGCGGTGGCCAGACGCAAGCATCCATCGTCGCGGCGATCCGGAGGCGGCTCGCCCTCCGTTCTAGCCCAGCCGTGCTTTACAGGACGTGAACCCTGCGCTTCGTCCCGCCGCCGTCACGCTGCACCGGGAACTCAGGGTGGCCGTGCGACGCCCCGGTGGCCCATGCCAGAGGCATCGGACATCGACCGGTCAGCGGAAAGGCCTGGCTCCGCCCAGACCCGCCAAAGGCCGCTCCTTCAAGCATGGGACCCCTGGAAGCCCCTCACCTCAAGAAGGTGGACCCTCAAGGCTTGGCCTTGAGCGGAGTTCGGCGGCAGAGCCTCTGGCCTTGCTTTCCCGGCCACGCCCGGCTGCCATTGCCATCAGCCCCGGCTGGTCCGGCGCCGCAGGGTCAGCGCCTGCCGCAGCCGGCCGATCCGACGCACGTCGCCGAGCCTGCGGTCCAGGAACGCCAGCGTCGCCGCATCGTCCGCGGACCGGTCGCCCACCCAGACCAGCAGCGTGGTGCCATACACCCCTGCCAGGATCAGCCGCTTGGTGTACCAGGACAGATCCGCCGCCGTGTCCCCGGCGGCGAACCAGATCGCGTCCACCGTGCGCGCCGTGCACCGCGCCGCCAGCGCGGGCGAGCCCGCCAGCATGCCCACCGCACGCCCCACCGCCTCGCGATGCGGACGCGCCTGGCGCAGCCGCTCCGCGATCAGCGCCCGCACCCGCGCCGGCACCCGCATCGACTCCAGTCCAAGCCCTGCCGCGCCTTCCACGGTACGCCGGTCGGTCAGATCCACGAACGCCTCGACCAGGTCCGCCGCCCCGCCGGGAAACAGCAGGTCGGCGTCCGGTCCCGCCGCCCTGCACAGCGCCGGCATGGTCCAGCCGGGAAATGGCGCGACCGCGAGCAGCGCGTCGATCGCCGCGTCCCGCTCCACGCCGCGTTCGGGCGGGGTCAAAGCCGCGTCGCCGGCGTCGCCGTGCGGCCCCACCGCGTCAGGTCCCGCCGTGCCCGGGGATGAGTCCTGCAGCGACTCACGACCCATCCGCCAGCACCGGAGCGAACCGCGTCATCTCTTCCTGGAAGCCCAGCAGGCGGAAATCGTCCATGCGCATCGGATACAGCATCCCGTCCAGGTGGTCGTTCTCGTGCTGCACCACCACGGCGTGCAAGCCCGAGGCCTCCGCCGCCACGATGCGTCCGTCGCAATCCACGCCGCGGTAGCGGATGCGGGCATGGCGCGGCACCGCGGCCCGCAGCCCCGGGATCGACAGGCAGCCTTCCCAGCCGAGCACCATGGCCTCGTCCGCCGCCTCGACGAGCGGGTTGATCAGCACCGTTGGCCCGGCGTGTGGCATCCCGGCCTGCGTCGCGGCGGGGTCAGTCTCTGCAGGGGTCCCGCCTCCGGCACCGGCGGCGTCGGGATCGTGCGGGCGCGCCAGCCGCTCCGCGGGCAGCTGGAACACGAACAGCCGCAACGCGACGTGGACCTGCGGCGCCGCCAGACCGATGCCGCCGGCATCTTCCATGGTCTCGATCATGTCGGCGACCAAGCGGCGGATGTCGGGGTGCCCGGGGTCCTCGACCGGGGCGCAACGCTGCAGCAGGACGGGGTGGCCCATACGGGCGATCTTGAGGATGGCCATGGTCGAGCACGTGGTTCCGCGAAGATGTTTTGCCAGCGACGCCTACCGTGGTATACGCCCCGCTTCACCGGCGGAAGCCGGACGTGGGGCCCTGTCGGCACGGCCGGCGTCCGGGACGGCCCGGCAGCAGATGGAGAAGGCGACGAAGTGCAGGTTATCGTTCGTGACAACAATGTCGACCAGGCGCTCAAGGCGCTCAAGAAGAAGATGCAGCGCGAAGGCATCTTCCGCGAGATGAAGCTGCGCCGCCACTACGAGAAGCCATCCGAGCGCCGCGCCCGCGAGGCCGCCGAGGCCGTCCGCCGCGCCCGCAAGATGGAGCGCAAGCGCCTGGAGCGCGAGGGTTTCTGAAGTCTGCCGTTCACGTCGCCACCGGACAAGGGCCGTGGCCCGGCTACCTGCCTGACGCGGCTTCTGTATGTCGGCCCCCTGCTCCGCCGCTGGACGCGCTCCCAGCGTGGCGGCATTATCCTGGCGAAGCCGGGTTCCGCAGGCTCATGTTGCGTCGCGGTACTGCGGCGTGTTCCGGGGGATGTCGCCATGCTGCTTCTCAAAGTTGCCGGCATGACGTGCCAGCACTGCGTCCAGACTATCCGCCAGGCCATTGCCGTGGTCGCGCCGCATGCCAACACCTCGGTCGACCTCGCCGCCGGCACCGTGGACGTGAGCGGTCCCGCCGACGTCTCGCGCGTGATCGTGGCGATCCACGACGAAGGCTACCAGGCCAGCGCGACCTAGCGGACCCGTCGGGCGTTCCACGCCCCGAGCCACCATGGCTGGGTCAGATCCGTTCCCGCCTGCGCCGCCACCACGCAACGGTGTCCTCCAGGCCGGTCCGCAGGTCCACCCGCGGGCTCCACAGGGCCTCCGGCAACCGCATCGCCGGATCGCCGGACCAGTCGCGGTGCAGGAACTCGCTCGCCTTGCCACGCCCGAACATCGCGGCGTGTCCGGACAGCGCGGCCAGGCCGTCCCCGGCGGCGCCGGCCGCACGGATCAGCAGGTCCGGTACCGGCACCAGGCGTGGCCGGTAGCCCAGCGCCAGCCCGGCCTCGCGCATCAGCTCGTCCCACCCGTATCCGTCGGCCCGGCTGTCGCAGATCTCGAACGTGGCGCCGCTCGGCCCGCCGTCGCACAGCGCGACGATCGCCATGGCCGCGTCGCGAACGTGGACCATGGCAATGCGTGGTTCCGGCCGGGGTGAGGGCACGATCCGGCCACGCGCCAGCCGTAGCAGCGCCAGGCCCTCGCGGTCCCAGGGTCCGTAGATCACGCACGGGCGCAGCACCACCCACGGCACCGCGCCGAGTGTTGCGATTGCCGCATCCTCGCCGGCGCGCTTGCTCGCGGCATAGGGCGAGAGCCAGGGGTTACGGGCCGCCTGCGAAGACACCAGGACGAAGCGCGCCCGCGGCGCCTCGCGCGCGACGGCGGCAGCAAGGCGGCCGGCGCCGTCGCGGTTGATTGCCAGGAACTCGCGCCGGCTGCGCGCCTTGACCAGCCCGGCCGCGTGCACCACCGCGCCGGCGCCGCGCACCAGCCGTGACAGCGCCTCGCGGTCGTCGAGATTGCCGCGCACCAGCTCCACCCCGGGCGGACAGGGCGGGTCGCGCCGCGCCAGGACACGCACCCGCCATCCCGCCTGTACGAGCGCCGCCACCACGTGGCGGCCGAGGAACCCGGTGCCGCCGGTCACGGCCGCAACCGGCGACATCACGCCGTCAGCAAGCAAGGCTGGGCTCTGCCCAGACCCGCCAAAGGCCCAAGGCCTTTGGAAACCACTTTCTTAAGCGAAGGATCTCAAAGGCTTGCCTTTGGCGGAGTCCAGAGGCAGAGCCTCTGGCCTTGCCTGCCTCGCGGGCTGCCGCCGGCCTCACGCCGGGATGGCGGCGAAGTCGTTCGCGAGGTAGCGTTGCCGCGTGGCGGTGCGGCTCAGCTTGCCTGAGGACGTGTAGGACAGGCTGCCGGGTGCGAGCAGCACCACGCGCCCGTCCAGGCCATGGTGGGCGCGCACCGCGCCGCTGACCTCGTCCACCAGGCGCCGGCTGGCCGCGGGGTTGCCGATGCCGCGCGCCTCGACCGCCAGGATCAGCACTTCGCGACCGTCCTCCTCGACCGAGAACGCGGCGATGTTGCCGGTCCTGACCTCGGGGATCGACCGTTCCACGGTCCACTCCAGGTCCTGCGGCCAGATGTTGCGGCCGTTGATGATGATGAGGTCCTTCGCCCGCCCGGTGACGACCAGCGTGTCGCCCAGCCGGTAGCCCAGGTCGCCGGTGTCGAGCCATCCGTCGGCGGAGAGCACCGCGTCGGTCTCCTCGGGGCGGCCGTCGTAGCCCTGCATCAGGCTCACGCCGCGGGCGAAGATGCGTCCCACGCGGCGCTCGGACAGTGCGGCGCCATCCATGCCGCGGATCTCGATCTCGTGCTCCGGCAGCGCGGTGCCGCACAGCACCACGGTGCGGGTGCGCGCGGACTTGCCGGGCGCCACCGCGACGCCCTCCTGCTCCAGCCGGTCGAGGTCCACGGTGTCGGTTTCCACGCCGCGGCCGGTGGGCGCAAAGCTGATGGCCAGCGTCGCCTCGGCCATGCCGTAGCTGGGCAGGAACGCGTCCGCGCTGAAGCCGCAGCAGGCGAAGGCGTCGGCGAAGCTCGCCAGCGCCGCCGGGCGGATCATGTCGCCGCCGATGCCCGCGACCCGCCAGGGCGACAGGTCAAGCTCCCCGGTGGCGATCGAGCGCTCCCGCCTCGTGCACAGATCGTAGCCGAAGCTGGGGCTGTAGGAGATCGTGCCCCGCCCCGCCGACATCAGCGAAAGCCAGAGCTGCGGCCGGCGCGCGAAGTCCTGCGTCGCCAGCAGATCGACCGAGATCTGCCCCGCCAGCGGGCTCAGCAGGAACCCCACCAGCCCCATGTCGTGCGACAGCGGCAGCCACGACACCGCGCGATCATCCGGGCGGACCTGCAGGCCGTGGCTCAGGATCGCGGTGGCGTTGGCCATCAGCGCCTTCTGCTGCACGACGACGCCGAGCGGAAACCGGGTGCTGCCCGAGGAGAACTGCAGGTAGGCGGTGTCGTCCGGCCCCACCGCGGGCAGCGCCGCGTCCGACAGGGGCGCCGCCGCCAGCTCGGCCACCGTGCTGCACACGCGCAGCCCCAGCTCGGCGGCCAGCGGCGACAGCCAGCCGATCAGCGAGGCGGGCGCGAACAGCGCCGTGGCCCTCGCCTCGTGGACCAGCCGGCGCACGTGCGCGGTGTAGGCCTCGCGCCCGCCAAAGGCGAACGGCACCGGCAGCGGTGCCGGGATCAGGCCCGCATACTGGCAGGCGCACAGGATCCGCGCGAAGTCGGGGTGGGTCTCAGCGATGATGGCGACGCGCCCGCCCGGCCGCAGCCCCAGGCCGAGCATCCTGCGTGCCAGCACGAGGGCCTCGGCGCGCAGGACGCGGTAGGGCAGCGCCGTCGTCAGCTCGCCGCGGACGGAATAGAAGTTCAGCCCGCTGTCACCCCGCGCGGCGTAGTCGAGGGCCTCCGGCAGGCTGGCAAAACCGCCCCTGCGCTGCGGAAGGCCGCTCAGGGTCGGCGTTGGCCCGGGCATGTCCTTGGGTCTCCGAGATGCAATGGCGCAGGGCTGGCGAGCGGCGCCCGCGAGGGAGCGGGAGGCAGCGTCGACCATGCCGGCCGCCTGCCGGCAGCCTGCGCGGGCATGTCGATGCGGCCGCGGAAGATTGGCGCAGCCGGGTCGGGCGGCAACCGGTCCGCTCACGCGGCCAGCCTCTTCTCGTAGACCCGGTAGGTCTTGTAGGCGTGGCCGCCGACCGCCTCGGCCAGGTGGCGCATCGGCAGGTTGTCCTCCAGCACCCACGACATCTCGACCGACTCGATGCCGCAGGCCAGCGCCTCGCGCCGCAGCGCCTCGACGACGTGCAGCGGCAGCAGGCCGCCGAGCAGGCTGCCCTCGAACCGCCGCCGCACGCCCATCAGCGGCACCCGCGCCGTGCGGATGCCCGCGACCTTGAGGCGCCACAGCAGCTTGGCCCAGCCGAACGGCGCGAGCCGCCCCGACAGGTCGCGGATCGCGGCGTTCAGGTTCGGCAGGCACAGGCCGAACGCCGCGGGCACCCCGTCCACCTCGGCGAACCAAACCAGTCGCTCGTTCAGCAGCGGCTTCATCGCATGCGCCATGTGGTCGACCTCGGAGGGCGTGAGCGGCACGAAGCCCCAGTGGCCGTCCCAGCCATCGTTGAAGATCTCCACGATCGCCGCGACATCGCCCTTGATGTCCGCGCGGCGCATCGGGCGCAGCGTCACGTTCGAGGGCAGGCCGCGCGCCACCATCGCGCTCGCGGCCGGCGGCAGGGCGGCCGTGGTGTCGCAGAGGTAGGCATAGAGGTCGCGCGCCTTACCGTAGCCAAGCGCCTGCAGCCGGCCGTCCGCATAGGGTGGATCGTGCGGCATCATCAGCATCGGCGGCGTGTCGAATCCGTCGACCAGCAGCCCGCTCTCCTCGTTGATCGACAGGCTGAACGGGCCCTGCACCTGTGACGCCCCCCGGGCCATCAGCCAGCCCTCCGCGGCCGCCAGCAGGGCCGCGAACACCGCGGCGTCGTCGATCGCGGCGAGCATGCCGAAGTGACCGACCGGGCCGTCGGCACCGGGCCGGGCGAGGCGGTCCCGCTGCGCGCTGATCCGGCCGACGTCCTGGCCGTCGCGTCGGGCGATCCAGAACGCCGCCTCGGCGTGCTCGAAGAACGGATTGCGGCCCGGCGTGAGCGCGTCCCGGCGTTCCGAGCGCAGCGGCGGCACGTAACTGGGATCGGCGCGGTAGAGCCGCTCCGGCAGGCGGATGAAGCGTTCCAGGTCGGCACGGCCACTGACGGCCACGATCTTGACGTCGCCGGGCGGGGCAGCCGGACCGCTCACGTGGCCTTGCCGGCAGGCGGCGGACGGTCGTGCGGCGGACCGCCCGACAGCTCGGCCACCCAGGGGAAACGCACCGCCTCGGCCGCGTCGTAGCCGAGGTTGAACACGTGCGGCGAGCGCGGCCGGCCGCGCGGCGAAGCGCGGTATGTCCCGAACAGCCGGTCCGGCGCGAACGAGGTGATGCCGAAATTGCCATGCTCGTCGTGGAAATGGTGCGCGAGGTGCAGCTCCTTCGCCCGGCGCAGCAGGCGGGAGGGCGGCCGGAAGCTCAAGTGCTGCATGCAGTGGCAGAATTCATAGCCGCAGGTGACCAGGAAGCCGGCGCACACCGATGCCGCTGCCCCGGCCACGCCGCCGCCGACGATCCAGCCCAGCGGGATCAGCAGGACGAAAATCGTTGGCACCGTGTTGAGCGGCGAGCCGAACAGCACGTCCATGCGGTGTGGGTCCTGGTGGTGGTCGAAGTGGATGCGCTTCCACAGCGGCGCCGTCCAGCGCGAGCGGTACAGCAGCCGGCTGTGCAGCACGAACCGGTGCAGACCGTACCAGACCAGCGGATAGGCCAGCAGCGTCGCGGCCACGGCAGCGAGCGGACGCAAGGGCCCGGCGGAGAAATGAACGGCGCAGGCCAGGCTGGCGAGGGAGAGGGCGAGGTAGATGTGAATCGCCGGGTGGCTACCGTATGCCACGAGCAGGTCACGCAGCGTCATCCGACCGAGGTCGAATCTGCGTCCGTATTTCCGCCAGCGGGTGTACATCGCGACCTCCTTAGGCCCGTTGATTGCCTCTGCCGGAGAAGCGCTGTCAAGGCGGCGACGCCGTCCAGGTGCAGGCGGCCCATCCGGGAGATCCTGCCGCAGAGCGCTTGGACGAGGCCGACCTGGCCGTGCTCTAGTGCGGGCGACACAGGGCGGAGATGCTCGACTGGCCCACCCACCTGAGCCCCGGGGCGTGCGGCGCGCCGGCTGGCAGTTCCTGCCGGTCGCGCTGCTGATGCTGGCATTCGCCGCCGCTCCCTGTCGTGCCGCGGAGGAGACTGCCGCGGTCTGCGTGCCGGGCGACGAGGCCGCCGGCACGCCGCGCCTCCTGGTCACCGTGACGGGGGCGAGACCGATCGCGGGCAACATCACGTTCACGCTCTATGGCGCAAATCCCGCGGCGTTCCTGGCCCACAGGGGGAGCATCGCCTTGACGCGGGTGAGCCTGGCCTCCAGCCAGGCCGAAGCGTGCTTCATCCTGTCCGCGCCCGGCACCTACGCGGTGGCCGTGTACCACGACGCGAACGACAACCACCGTTTCGACCGCACCCTGCTCGGCCTGCCGGCGGAAGGCTACGGCTTTTCCAACAACGTGGTGCCGCTGCTGCTGCCCTCGTTCGCATCGGCACGCATCGCCGTGCCGCCGGGCGACAGCCGCATCGCCATCCGGCTGATCTACTGAGCCGGCGTAGGAAGCAGGCAAGGCTGAGGCTCTGCCTCAAGCTCCGCCAAAGGCAAGCCTTTGGAGTCCGCTTGTCCTAGGCCGTGTGGACGGATTTAACCAACATCAGTCCGCACGCAAAACTGATGATGGCTGAGTAGCTGGTGTCGGTCTTCTCGCATCGCATGGCGACGCGTTTGAACTGCTTGAGCTTGCCGATTG
>JAABUH010000956.1_pt1 | contig 36339 bp, 49 predicted proteins | sample 5559121 | NCBI WGS metagenome assembly JAABUH01 (sample SAMN10711871, study PRJNA513364) | rock metagenome | isolation source: Antarctica rocks | place: Antarctica: Victoria Land, Battleship Promontory nord | collected 2015-12-28
ACCGTCTTCCACTATCACAGGGCTGCGCCCCTGGCCTCGCAACTCAAGCATCATCGGCCACAACTGTCCCTGGAGGATCCAGATGGCGTATTTGACTTGATTGAGGGTGCCGCCGTTGGGATTCTGTGGGGGATTGATGGGAGGTGAATAAATCGTTGGATCGGTGTTCGCAAAGGTATGATGAAGAGCGGAGGCTTGTAATTGTATGGAATTGCGCCGCACACCATGAGCTGTCGAAATGTGGGTTTGCGGGCATGGGTTTTGGAGCGATCAAGGCGTTCAGAGGGTGTGCGAAAGACGTATGTATCCTGAGAATGTTCGCCAATAGTGAAAACCGCTTCGTCGATGTAGAGGTAGTCTCGGAAGTCGTGGTTTGCCCGCATTGCCGACCATTCAAGCCTGGCACGCTCGTCTGCTGTTCGGATTTCAGGTACAAGCTCCTCCTTGTCGCTCCTTAGGTTTGTAGAGGCTGCAATAGTGTATATGGGTTGTCGAGAGATGTGATGATCATTCGCCAAGTGTTTGGTCGTTGTATGTCGGTTTTGATCTTTCTCAGCAAGTACTAGGCGTCGTAGTAGGGCTCTATGTAGTAGGTGGCCCGCCAGTGGGAGGTGTAGGAGGGATCAAATGGCCGTCTGGCTGGATATCGCGGATGATGATGTTGGGATATGGTCTGATGAGGGCGATCCTCAATTTTGGCAATATTACAGATTGTTTGACCGCTCAAATACCGCCCAATCACTCATCCTCGGTCGTAGTCAGATAGTACGGTACCGGGCATACATAGGCTAGTCTCATTTGAAGGAGCAATTGAGACTTGTAGTGGGTAGGGTCAAAACGGAGGTCGAAAGTCAGAGGGGAGTGATTCGCCATGCTTGCGGTGTTTCGGCGTTAGCCCATTCACCCGTGACACCCCTGTACCTGAAAGCTTCGGAACCAATATTTGTTAACGTTACCGGAAGTAACCGGATCTCTAGCAGCGCTCCATACAGATACAGGGTGCCTAGATTCAATAGCCATGCCACTGTATCTAGGCTTTCCAATCTCAGTCAAGAAGTTGAGTAGCTGTCATGCAGAACCATGGGATGGACAGCTTATAAATCAGCTCAGAATCCTCCCAATCAAGATATGATCACGCCTATTGTGCTACCACTTTGTCACCCTCATGCTCCAGCCGCGATGGCCGGAAGACCTTGAAAGGGGTGCTTTCTGTTGTCTCGAGAAGGAATTCTGCCGGAGACCGGAATCAAAACAGTACTCGAGTATCACTCATGTCTTGGATGATGTGGCGTTAGGAGTGTGGCATGTTGAGGCATCATCTACACTCTTCACAACCAGACAAAAGCTTCCCTGAGTCCCATCAGTTGACGTATACCTTAATATTGCTGAGCCGAATTGCATCCTATTTGAACGCTACGCAGCTTCATTCCCTTCACGGACACCAATAGGATGGATCAACGCCGCAGCAATCTGCCACGTCCGAAGTCAACATCTACCCTCCGCACCACCTCGAACCCAGCTCCAGTATCAGCTCTTCAAGCTCCCGTCAGCCGTCTGGCCAGACCGAATTCGCTATGCCGAAAGCCGAGTATAGCTCTCCGACCCAGCCATACCAAACAATCAGGTGTCTTCGACGAGATGGCTCCTGCACATAGCTTGCCTCCTCGACAGTCGAGCAGAGCCTTGTTGTCGGGTACATCAGGAGCGGCTCCGGACGCCGTGTCTAGAGCTCCATCTTCGACCCATGATATAGAGGCTGCTCCAGCTGCTTCAAGGACCGCGCAAATGACAGACTCGTCATCGCTACAACCCGCTCCCAACACCTCGACAAGCGACCCAGTCCCACCGCACCGCTCCCTCCGCACCTTTGGTCCCATACCCGCTCGAGCCTCAACTAAATCACAGATTGCTACCGAAAGCTTCTTCTCACCAGCTCCTCCACCTGCTCCGAAAAGTCACCAGCTTCTCCCCAGCCGATCGATGCTCGTCCTTCCCAGATCTTCCGTCAAATCCTCGCCCAAGACAGCTCCAGCCCCTTTGACAGCTCGAAGAACCGTATCTGTTTCAACGAGACTGTCCACCATGACGTCCATCACCACTTCAAAGACCGGCCGATCGTCAAAGAAGGTGTTACCAATCTCAGCGGGCCTTCAGCGGTGTCGGTCGATGATGGGCATCGGACAGCAAACGGGATTGACGACCAAGATCGCTCCCGCAGCCCTTCAGTCTCGGCCAGCCACCAACATGGCCCAATCGAGTTTGAGCACACTCTCAGGGTCGAGCAAATCAGAACGAGGATCATCGAATGAAGCGGAATCGATGGACCTCGGAAAGGCTGCCAGTCGGTTCCTCCACCAATCCACGACGAAGACAGAACCAATCTTCAACAGAATAGGCGGCGGTCAGAAGGGGAGAGATAAAGAAAGGATGGTCAAGGGTACGAGTAAGTAGCGGTTTCTCTTGCGCTGCTTTTCGCTAACAAATTCTGCAGCAACGCCTCTTGCCCGATCCACTCGGGTTTTGCGCACCCCAGCCCGTCCCGCAATTGTCGCCGATACACCTTTCCTCCCGCATCTCGTGTCCACTCGTTTCGCCGACTCGAGCGAGAGCGTCAACATGATCAAAGATGCCGAGATGAGCTTCATCGCCGAGGGAGACTCTCGTGATGGTGGGACAGGAGCGGCTCCAGTCTCAGCCTTCCGAAGCAGGACCCCGCCGGAATCGCTGAGGGTCGCGCTAGCAGTGGCTGAATCCAAGGCATCACGATTCGCGGAGGAACGTGAGCAAGCATTCGAAGCGACGAAGGCGGCGGAGAAGGAGCGAGATGAGGCGAGAGCTGGCAGAGACCAAGCGGAAATCTCGTTTCAGCGTGAACGATCGGAAAGGACGAAGGTTCTATGGGAAGAAGTGATCCGAGCGGGGACCCAGGCGATTGAGGAAGAGGAAAGTGTCAGGGCTATGATTAGGTCTTTCAGAAAGATGCTCGAGTCCGTTAACATGTGAAGTCGCATGCCCAAGATGTATACCTTAATTGCTGAGAAGAGCCTGAACGATGTGATTGACCCGAAGATGCCGGAGATCGGTATATGTTTGTCCGCAACCGACGAAAAGGATGGGTTGACCGGTGACGTAGGTCATTGAAAGCGCAGCACCGACTTTGTCATCCTGTCTCAGGTGTTAGAACACAATTCCTGGAAACAAGAGGTAAGACACAGACAATGGTATCAAACTTGGTCAGGATGATCCCGTCTATGCCTCGTTTTCGCTGAGTGGCCCCTATACCTGCGCTGGAGAAGTCCTTCAAGGCTCGATCGAACTTGGTGAGCTGGTCGACCGCTTCGTTGCCAACGAGTGCTTCGCCGACGAAGATGATCTTATCGGGATTATTAACGGCTACCAGCTTGGGATAGTCAGCAAGGTCAAGCTCAACTCGAAGGCTTAGAAACCTTAGCAAGTGCGCGCATGAGCGGTTCGTTATCTTGCATTCTTCCCGCAGTATCGATGAGGACGACGTCGAAGCGATTCTCTTTGGCTGGTCAAGGATCAGCACAGTTTGGGGATACATGCTAAACTCACCATATGCAATGGCATCCTTTGCGATCCCCGCCGCGTCCTTCCCGTAACCTCGCTCGTACAGCTCAATGTTCCTCTTCCCCAGCTTCTCCTCCGAACCAATACCCATCTCTTCCCCAAGAGCACCGAGATTACGGACATGCACTCGTAACTGCTCAACGGCACCGCTCCTGAATGTGTCGCAAGCGGCGATGAGAACACGCAGACCATTCTGGAGGAGCCAGAAGCACACTTTCGAGAGGTTGGTGGACTTTCCGACACCGTTCACCCCGACAAAGGTCAGGGCGTAAGGGTCGGGAGGCGTATCCGGAGAGGCAAACGAAGAGGGGGAAGATCGCTTCCGTTGGATTTCCAAGAGCAGATCGGTGGATGTTTTGGGTGTAAGGACTCGGGTGAGGGATGCGGAAAGTGCGGTCTGCACCTCGGACTTGACGCCTATACGAGAAAGTCAATGACGACACACTAGCGAGCGGTTCTGAAAACTCACTCGTCAAACCCCCAAGCTTCTTGCCAACAAGCGCAGCTCCGACCCCATTGCATAGCTTCTCAGCGATATCCTTTGCCACATTCTTGCTCATCAAATGTTTCTCCATGTCCACCAACACCGGTCGTAAGTCGTCTTGGGTGAGAACCTTCTTCCCCGTCAATCTCGCTAGCATCCTGCTCCATCCTCCCGTGCTCGGCTCCTCAATCTCGCCATCTACCGCTTTGTCATTGCCTGAAAATATTTGGCCAGTCGCTCTTGCCAAGATCTCCTCCTCAGTCGGCAAATCCTCCTCCTTTGGCCGTCGATAGTCCCAATCCGCCACCTCGTAGGCTCCATTTGATGAACGAGTACCCATAGCATCATTCGAAACGAGGCCGTCCACAGAAACAGGCGTGGCATGACCATTTGTCAACTTTTCCGTGGCAGGTGCCGCGGAGGAGTAATCCAGCTCAGCCATGTCCTTGTCCGTGACCGGCGAGTCGCCCCACTTCCGCATAAGCTTCGATGTCACATTGCTGGAGGTCGTTCGGGAGGGCGAGCGCGACAGAGACGGCCCATCACTTCGCAACCCTCTGCCATTCTTGTGACGACTCCCTTTCATTCGTGACTTGAGGGTCTGTACATTCTTAGCTATTTCTTCCGCCGTGAGAGGCGTGGAGCTATCATCGGAAACGCCTGGACCTATCATACCGTCAGTCAATTACGTGTCGCCTGATCAAAGCATACTGACTAGATGCTCCGGATGCTGCTGTCAGCTGTGCTTGTTTTTGCAGCGAGACTGGCGTTTTCGTAGGTTTCTTCGACTGCTCACCCAAAGTCAGCGCTCATAAGGAGAATTTCGCTGGCCAGAACGTACATTATCCTTCTCCTCGCAGCCCCTCAAACACCTGTCGAAGATCTTGTCCCACTTCTCCTCAAGCAATTTCTCCTTTAAGAGCTGTAGTGCCGTGCTCGTTGCGGTCGAAAGAGCCATTGAACCAGATGCGAGCGACTCAACGAGTGATTGGAGATATGGCTGGAAGAGGGAGAGGAAGAGCTGCTTACATCGGCTCAGGAAGGTTGGGATGTATGTTAGGGGTAAGAGGGCGGGGAAGACAACCTGAAAATGATTGATAAGCCCTCTGAGATGTAGATGGGTATGGCTAGATCTGCGCTGGAAAGACTTACTACGAAGACCAAGCCTAAGCTATTCTCCATGGTCCATCGGACACTATAGCCATCTTTTTCGAACCCTTCGTCCTCTCCCCGCGCTTTGCCCTCAATGAACGCTTCTTTGACAAGAGCGTTGACGGGAGACGCTGGTGTCAAGGCGAGAGCGGAGAACGCTGGTGTGAAGGAGCGAGACCAGACAATGAGGCCGCCTAGGAGCACAGTCAGTAATCACATGTTGAACACGGTACGATGAGTTACTTTGATGAGATATGGAGAAGTGATCGAGCATGACGAGGACCTTTCAATACCGCGCTATAGCTAGAACTGGGCAATGGACTCATGGCTCCCTTTGACAGTTGTCGGGCATTGTCCGGTCGCGTGGTTTCGTTTCCGTATCTGGGAGATGATGATATTACCACGTCATCGTCTGTTGTTGCTGTTCATGCATTAACACTTGAGGGTACGCGCGAGGTCAGCTGAAAAGAAAGATACATCTCGGCGACTGGGTCGGTTTTATGAGCCCTTAATCCCCTCGCCTACATGCCACCGAGAAAGGCGGCGTCAAGTCGTGTGAATGCACCGTCCCTGCCGACCACCTTCCCTAATAAAGGCATGCCCCAGGCGCAATGGCAAGCTTGTTTAGGGATTCTTGAGGGAGTGTACCAGACCCAGGATGGGAGGTAGGTTTGATCAGAAGCAGTTCGGCAAGCGAGTCGTATAGCGGATCTGCTGGGACCCGGAAATGCTTCGGCCAGATTTGTGCTGATCGTTTTGGCAGTCGGCGAATGGCAGATATCTTTCGCGTCTTACCAGCGAGAGAGGAGTATGCAGACTACTACCAGGCCATACCTGATCCCGAATCGCTTGATCATATAGCGGTGAGTGATAGGGAATTTGAGCGAAGTCAAGCTAATGAACCCGTATAGTCCAAATTGTCTGAAGGGATTTATGACAGTCCTGAAGCCTTTTTCAAGCGATTGCACCTTACCTTTCTGAACGCTAAATATTGCTCGTTTCTGGTTCTCTTCCCCATCGATTCTAGAGCTGACATTGCTTTAGACAACGAGGAGGAATCTCAAATATGGATCGATGCGAGGCGCCTAGAAGTCAGCCTCCATCTGTAAGATGATAGCAACCATTTATTGACAGCTTCGCAGGGACAGATCCTAGAAGCTTGGCGTGTGAAAGCAGCTGAGGGTGTATTCGCAAATCCTGATCCATACTTTCGACCACCTCCCCGTCGTGGACGACCACCCAAGAACCCTGATCAACGCGCTTCATCCTCCAACCCACGCACATCCGCTACGCCTGCACCCATCATACCCCCGCTCATACCCCTCACTCAACCTGTACCTACCATGCCTCGCCAGGCGTCGCGATCTCGGAGTTCTTCAGCACAGTCATACGTTTCCGCCGCATCACCAACAGCTTCGGAAAAGCTTAGAAGGCAAAGTCAGACCGAGTCGGATCGGGCTGTCATTGCCGCACTCGATGCCAGACTCCCTAGATGGACCGGACCTCAATCTGTATTGGCACGAGTTGCGAATACCGGAGGCATAGGAGGAAGCGGATGGTGGGGAGAGGGCGCACCGGATTATGAGGCAGAGGCTGGTGGCGAGAGAAGGTGGCCGCAGCGGATCAGAGCAGTGGTGGACGTCATCAGCGGTTACCGTGACCCTTCGTATGTTCAGCCCTTTGTGAGCGCTCCTTGCTGAACCAGTCAAGCGGTATGCGCTTGGCGGACGCTTTGAACGCCGTACCACCCGGCGCCGACATTCCTTACCTTTCCTTCACCGTGAGTGTGGCGAAGGACCTTTGATTCAGCTGAGGTCCAGACAGGCTCCCCTCTCTTTCAGCTCCATCCAATCTTATGCCTTGTCAAACCGCTACCGATCCCTCGTGGAATTCGACATGGATATGGCACATCTTTTCGAAAAAGCGCGGCGATTCCATCGTGATGGCTCCAAGGAGTATGGCCAAGTTTTGGTTCTGCAACGGTTATACAACGCCGTCACCGCGCCATACCCACTCGTACTGCCTCCTTCAGGTGTGCCAGAGCCCTCGCCGACACTCTTCGCCTCGCTACCCGCTGGACCAGGCAACGCTCGATCGTTGAACGAGACGACCCTTGAACTCAGGGCGGGCGTGGCAGAGGGGGATGTCAGATTTGGAGTAACCACATATAGGGTTGGAACGAAAGATCGTGTGTTTACCGACGAGGCGAGGCACAAAGGAATGGCTTTTCGCGTTGGTATGCCGTATCTTATGCATGGGAAATAGCAGGGCTGACGAGGCACGTCAGGTGACTATGTCCATTTAATCAATCCAGATGACCCTACACGGCCTATCGTGGGACAAGTGTTCAAGACATTTGTGCCAACCAAGGGATATCGGACCCACCATCTCACAGTATGCTGGTATTATCGACCGGAACAGGTGAGCTTTTATTGGCGGACCTTTCAGGCAGCGCCGACGCAGAATAGACCGTCCACACAGCAAACCGCATGTTCTTCCATCGCGAGGTCTTCAAGTCGGGTAAGTCTACAGACTCGCTAGCGGACCTTAGCTCAGCCGCCCTGCAGGCCATTTCTGCGATCATCCTGTGCAAGATGTCCTTGAACGGGTGTCTTGTCAATTCTACGTGAAGTTTATTCGCGGTCGTCCGCAAGCTGGCGAATTTTATCCAGGCTGGCCTTCCTGTATGCTATATCCGGCCCCTCACCGACGTAAGCTGAGACTGGATAGACATATGCAACTCTCGGTACAATGACCGAGAATGGCTCTCGGTGCGCATCAAGAATTGGGGTAGCTGCATCCCAGATGTAAGCAGCTCCTTGCTCTCTGGCATGGAAACCTGACCTTGGGGACCCCTTAGGAACTCCGGCAAACCAATTTCATGTCGACAGTGCCATATGAGAGGCACCTCAATCCGCCGATGATCAAGTCTCCCTTCCTGCGTGGGATCACTGGCGCGGGCTTCATTGGCGAACCAAAGTTCAAACCCGTGGGCGAGGACGAAGAAGATGCCGAAGATCCCGCAAGGCGGGTCACGCGGACTATTGAAAGGCCAAGGAGAGCGAATCCGACTCCGCCACAGACACATGTCCCCTTACCCCTTGTTGCCAATGGATATCACGATCCGCGCTCCGCTGTTCCCGGACCATCGAGACCTCCTGCTCAACCTGCTCAAGTGGCTACACCAACTCCGTCGTATCGCAACCCGCAGCAGCCAAGTGCACCAGCACAAAGGTCGTCCAGTGCCAGTCAGGCGAACCGAACAATAGCAGCGATGATGGGCGGTCCACAGATGATGGAACAAATCGCTGTACGCGAGATGCTACCTCAGGAAACCAGTGAGTCAATCTCGCATTGCTTTTCATATACTTTGGGTTGACGAACAACGTTGTATAGCTCGACTATTCGAACGAGATGCTCGACAGCAGGTATTGTGGTTCTCGGGTCCACCGCTCGCTCCCGGTACAGTGCATGTACCGACTCGGCCGGCACATTCGATAAAGTACCTCGAATACTTGATAAAGCGAAAGCGGAGTTTCGCAGCAGATGAGGATACAGCTCGCAAGAAGGGTGCAAGGTATGCTGTACCACGAGACCCCGAGAACCGTAGGCCAATGCGGCGTATTGCGGAGAACGAAGACCGAGAACCAACCTCCATGTGGTGGGCTCTGGGGATGAGCGCAGATCAGGTCGTCGCAAACCTAGAGCAACTTATCGAGTCAGCATGAGATCCACAATCAAGGCATGCATGCGTTACAAGGCATCGTCGAGCAAACTCAATCATTCTCCTCTGTACTACGAAGCAATGGATCATCGAACGTCACATGGATGTCTTTGCGTAACCGCAGTCTACCCGATTCGGGCAAGCGCGGTAAGCCCCTCGTCGTAAAGAGGTTGCTCAGTATGCAAATGTACGAAAGCCATGCTGAAGGAGCCCGCTTCCAATGGTGTCCCGACCACGATATTGGGGGCGAGCGAGCGCGAGGGGGAATGTACAGCAATGCAGTGGTCCCGCTGTAAAGGACAACTCCCGGCGTTATTGTTAGCGGATTGGTGAAACGGGGGATCTCGAAGGATCCCCCGGTGGTATCGCTTCAAAGGGAGTCATATTCCCCGTTTGCCTTGACCTTGCAGAAAGATGGCATATTTCGGCTTGCTGATTTCCGGTACCAAAAGACAAAGGAATGGACAGCTGATTATGCTGATCTTACCCCTGACCATCTTCTCTTCTCACCCTAGACACGGATGCCTTGGACCATTATGGAGTGCTGTCTGGAAACAAATGGGAGCGTATAAGGGGCTTGAGGATCTGAACCATCTCCTATCCTGGTCACTATTGCATTTCGCTCCATCTGATTATGCTGCCTTCTTTCCTCTTCTTGTCTTTACTCGTAACCGCATTTGGTAAGGACCTCGGACTGACCTCGACCGTTACTGATGATTGGAACAGTACATGCTTTATCTAACGACACGTCTCTGTCGAAAGGCGGGCCACTCTGGATATCTTTGGGATCCCTTGGAGATACGACGTCGCCAATGGCAGGTCCTATGTACTGCCTAGTACCTGGCTGATGGTCGTATAGCCGGCGGAGAATGCGGATTCGATGCGGCGCTCGCCTCTGTCGCCGATTTTTCTCCCAATTCGATCAGCTCGCGGATCAAAGTGACCACCGATAACCTGACACATGCGGCCTCAGTCGCGGTGTATATGTACCACTCGGACATTCTTTCTCCCATTGTCGTCCCGGCAAATTGGGAAGCCACCGCTTATGGTAATGGCGATTATCATCATGCAGCATGGTGTGTGGCTTTTCTGAGCTTGGACACAAGATTGATAAATCCAGGTGGCCTGGAGCTTATCAAGAAGCTGTAGTGACAGCTGCTAATCGCACTCTTGGCGGAATGGATTCAATGACTGCGCTCAGGGCCATCACCGGCCTGCACAGCGACGTTCTCAATACCCCAGTCCTCTTCAATACAGCCTCTGATCCGGAAGTCCTCCTAGGAGAACACATGTACGCTGTACCGAACGCCACGATTGCGGAGAATGGCACGCGCATGTACGCCTGTTCGAATCCACCCCCAAGATCGAGAATTGACTTCTTGCAAGGGTGGCGGTACACGAGATAGACTTGTTTGGCGATCATATCTGGCCACTGGACACGATCTGGGACGATATCGACGGTGTGGTCTTCCTGAAGGACCTCGTAAGCCTACAGAAGGCGACTGCAGAACAAAAGGCCATCCTTGCACCTTACAGCGGTCATCCGCCGGGGAACGCAAATGACATGGTCATTGTAAACGGAAATTCAGGAAAAGCCGTCGCCACTACGACCGTCACTCCGTCGTTCCCGATTTCATTTCATCATCTTCGACTGTTCAAACACGGCTTTCAAACTCCACATCATCCGCCTCAATGCACTAGCGCCGACCACGAACGTCACCTCGCCGGTCTCAAATGTCACTTCGCCGGCATCAACAACACCCTTGACGACATATCCCGCCTCACTCAACTCGACAGGCCCTTCCATAACTTCCACCATCATCTCATTGGACCCAACAAGCACCTCCACATCCTCTGCAATCCGCTCCCCGATTATCAGCCCCTTGATTCGATCGAGTCCGTGACAGAGTCAAACCCAATCGCACCTGTCTCGACCGCGGTTCCATTGACATTGACTGCCATTGCCTCGACCGCTGTATCGGACTGGGAGGATCTGTTGGCGACGATATCAGCGGATCATGTAGTATGAGTCACACAGGTTGTGACGGTATATGCCTGAGTAATCCTACACGGACAATGCATGCATTTTTTCAAGATCTATCACTCTATGATTGATGTACAACTATGCTAGTTCGAATGACGGGCCAGCCGCTTTTCTGACCATTACTCGGGTCGTGTTATCCCTACACCGCTTGAGGAACTTGAATAGCGGAGACCCGCCTGTACCTCTCAACTCCGAGATGTCAACTTTTCCATCTTCATCCTCTCCGTCCAGATCCTCCTGTCCAAGAAGCCTGCGGATTCGCTCACTAGGCCTTCGCCTCGCTTGTTGGATGATGAAAATGCTGACCACTCGCATATGTTTCTCCCGGAAGCCCTTAAGAGCTTCGAGAGCGGCATCGTAAGCTTCGGCTAGGCGAGGGTGAGCCTGTACGTTGGCAACGACTAGTGAACGTAGAGGTGTGGGATGCGTATTGAGGTGGAGTAGGAAGGTGCGATGTTGAGCAGGCATGTATTGGAGCATTCGCTCCATAAAGGTTGCTTCGTTCGGTTTGGAAACAGGTTGGGTACCTGCAGTTGCAACGGGTGTAGGATCTAGGGTAATGAGAGGAGAGGAAGGGGACAGAGGAGTCGTGACATCCGGTGGGGAATTTGTGTGAGTGGAGGCGTTCGCTGTGATTTCGGCTTTCACCTCATCATGAGTGTGATCGACGGTGAGAAATATATCGATGGCGTGGATAAGAGTGCTCTGTCCAGCGCTTGGGCCGGAGAACAAACGACCCTTGACAACGTTGCCCGAAGGAGACATGATCGCCTTGTCAGACTGATTCTCCGCGGAAAGCGAGCTCAGGTCGTCCTCGACGCCCATGTATGCCCATCCAGCGCTGTGGGGTCCATCTGAATCACCGCCGCGGAACCAAGGTCGGATCAAATGATAGAACTCCTCTGGGTCAACCTCTTTGATCATTGAAAGGGTGATATCACCGATCCGATCGATCTGCTTGGCGAGCTTCCGTAAATAGACTGTCAACCGCTTGAGCGCTACTTCATCCGCCAGGAACAGCTCATCGAATGATTGACGCATAAGTCGAAGCGCTTCCACCCCGGCGATCTCGCACAATGCGGAGATAACATAAAACTGCTCTTCCGACCTCGTGTTTGTGAAGCTCGCTAGGCAACTCGAAGGTGGATTGTGGGGGAGAGCCAGATGCAAAGCTGGGTTGTTCGGCAGGAAGTTGTAAAGAACGGTATCGGAGTAGGTGACCACAGGTGGCAGACCGAGCGAGGTCGTGATGCCGAGGAGCGGTACGGAGATGGAAGCTGGGATAGGGAGAGGAGTGGTTAGTGGAGTCGATATGGAAAGCGAGGTATGAGCGTAAAAGTGTAGTAGGAATGTGAGGACGAGATGGGCGCGTCGCATTAAAGACAGGGACATTCGAAGGCCGGCCGTATCCAGTACAGGCATCTAGGAGCCGGAATAAGCGAGCCTGATCGGCCTGTAATGGATAGAGCACTCACAGCTTCGATACCCGCTCGCCAAAGAAGATCCCGATCGCGACCTCCGCCTATCCTCAAACCATTCCCTTCACCCTCCCCCCTAGCAGCATCCAGAGCGACCTCCCAGACCTCCCACTGCGCTGGCAGCCGCACCAGATTCGTGGTGGCAGGGAGAAAACCTGTTCTGACGTCTACGTCGAAATCGGCTGAGGCGAGGGAGGCGACATTCGGCGCCAGGCCGTTTGAGGTATGAGCAGATGTCGATGGAACACCGGAAGGGAAGGCGTCGGTGGATTGTGAATAAGATGGTGGTAAGGAGAGGAAGTGGCCTGATGGGAGAGCTTGGCGAGATAACATCGGTGGTGGCGAAGGGGTTCGTTGGGGAGTCATGCAGAATGTCGAAGGGGTGGACAAGTGAATGCCACTGAGTTGATACTTTTTGAGCGATGGACTGATGTCGGACGATGATGAGATGAACAAAGCGATGCGATGATGATGGAGTTGAAAGTTGAAAGGAGACGTTTACCATGGGAATCGATCACCTACTGATCGCAAAAAACAATCGAGACTTTTTCGATGAATTAACCGCATATCCGGTCTCAGGTTTTGGTCCTCCGAGGTGGAGGTGATTAAATTGGGTGGTTGAGATGTTGTACCCGAAAAACATGCCGTTTCCGAAAGGCAGAGAAAACGTATCTCGTAGCACTTTAGGGACACCGTGTTGGTTTCTTTTGGCGAGTGGTCAGTCATATCGTCTCTCCGTCTGCTGGAAGGGCGTATTTATTGCCCACTTTCGATGCCGGCAGCGTCTTGGTCGCCTTCTTCGTGGAGGGACAAACCCATTGCCCAGGCATGTACCCTCGAATATGAGCGAGGCTGCCGATCACTTACAACCATGACATCGTAGGATGTGAAGTACGAAGATAAGAAGCACTTGGATCGGGTGCTCAGCAAGCTGCGTCGGCTGCCTCCTTTAGTCTCACCGGTAGAAGTCAGTGCAGGTCCACTTCTGAGAAGAGCCCGAATCACGCTCATACCGAGGTCATGCTGAAACATCCCATTTCAGATTGATCGATTGAGGACGCAACTGGCGGAAGTCGCAGCGGGAAAGGCTTTTTTGCTGCAAGGAGGAGATTGTGCCGAGCTCTTTGACGATTGCTCTCAGGTGAGCAGCTGGACTTCTACACATGATATGCAAATCCAATGTGTACGACAGGATCCTATCGAGCATAAACTCTCCCTGTGAGTGTTACGTCCAGGCTTTGAAGTTAGCTGACGCTCTCCTCAGCGTTCTCCTCATGTCCCTCATCATCCTCCACGGCTCTCGACTACCCGTGGTTCGAGTCATGCGTATAGCTGGACAGTATGCTAAGCCTCGAAGTAAACCTACCGAAATCATCGAGCTCGAGGTGTCAGACGGAGTCGTGGATGGCGAGAACAAGACGAAGAAGGAGAGGAGGGAGGTGATGAGCTTCCGAGGGGACAACGTGAATGGCTACGAAGCAACAGATCGTGCGCCGGATCCGGACCGTCTACTTGGGTACGTCCACCTCTTTCTTTACGTTCCAGACTGACAGCTTCACGATAGGGCCTACTTTCATTCGACGGCAACGCTCAACTACATTCGTACCCTCCTATCGTCCGGCTTCGCCAATCTGCATAAACCCCTCGAATGGTCGTTCTCGCACGTTCGGTCGCCCGAGCTTCAGACCGCTTTCGCAGCTGTGATCGAGAGTCTCCAGGATAGCTTGGATTTCATGCGTACAGCGACAGGTGGAACCGGCGGAAAGGACCGAGGTGGAATGGAGACGGTGGATCTGTACACCAGGTGCGCCTGTTGCTTTTTCTCACACACGATGCTATGCTGAATCCGTCTTACTGCTCAGTCATGAAGCTCTCTTGCTCGAATATGAAGAGTCCTTAACGAGGCCGTATGACGAGGCGGGTAGCTCCGGCTCGAATTCAAGACATACGAGCCCGCCATCTACTCCTTCAGCACGCAAAAATGGCTATGCTCAGTCACCTATCCGTCCTACACGATTGGCCAGCGCTCCTTCGACCTTTGAAGGAACAGGCACGGAGATGACGAGAGGGGACAGTGAAGATGGATCGAAGACAAAAAAGTACAACGTTTCATCACACTTCGTATGGATTGGGGATCGAACAAGACAATTAGATGGAGCGCATGTGGAATACTTCAGGGGTATTGCCAATCCAATGTATGCTTTCTCGGGCTATCTGGGTTTATCGCTGACCGTTACAACTTTGGATAAATAGAGGCATAAAAGTGGGACCAACCATGCTGGGTGACGAGCTCGTCCGGGTTCTCGATGGTGGGTGACACCGACATCATAAGCGCGTCGCTCATCTATTCAACATGAGCAGTTGTCAATCCAGATCGCATACCTGGAAAGGTCACTCTTATCGGTCGATACGGTGCAGACAAGGCAAGCATCCCTCTGATTCACGGCATAAAGCTGACATCTATACCCAGGTCGACAAGTACTTACCTGGGCATATTGATGCTGTCAAGGGGACTAACCATGTGGTGGTTTGGCAATGCGATGCGATGGTAAATCCTCTATTCTCATGCTACTTCTCAAGCGCTAAAGCAAGCTCTTGACAGCATGGAAAGTACGTGACGTCCTGTGTTACTTTCGGTGTTGCCTCACATAAGTGTGACCAGCACGAAATCATCTGTCACCGACTCTACCCTGAAAACTCGTCACTTCGCGGATATTATTCATGAAATCACTCGGTCCATGCGGATCCACCGGGATAAGGGAACCATACTCGGAGGCGTACACCTGGAGCTGACTGGGGAAGTGAATGAGGAAGGTTACTCGGTTGTGAGTTGCAGCTGAGCACTACGTTTGGTGGACGGGCGAAAAGCGACAGGTGCTGATCGCGAAACTGGGCTTGCAGACGGAGTGTATTGGCGGGTCGATGGAGCTAGAGGACAAGGATCTCTCGTTCAACTACCGGACACACTGTGACCCTCGCCTCAACTATGAACAATCGCTTGATGTGGCATTCCTCATCGCCGATCATCTTAAGGCTAAGTGGAGAGGCGAGGCGCCGAGGGATATCCTACTGTCTGGTCTGAGGGGACGGAACAATACAAGAGGGCAATGAGAGCGAATCACATCTGAATCAATCACATGCGATGTATCATATCCGCCCCTGATGGTCAAGCTCCTCCAGGACCAGCCGTGCGCCATCCACTATGATCTCGTGCTCGACCTGTCAGAGAGAGAGATAGATTATTAGCCTAAGTTCGACAAGGCTTCCGCTGCGAAGATACAATAGCGGTAAACTCATCTCATGTATTCTGCCCTCAACATCCTGCAAGCTGTCTTCTTCCCGTATCTCAACCTCCCTTACTACCAATGGTTCTCCTCGGTCGACCTCCCTGACGACCCTGTGTATCATAACCCCAGTCTTCTGTATCTCCCCTCGTCTAAACGCTTCGTATGCACTTGCAATCGCGTTGGCCCCGTCAAAAGCCCCTGGAAGAGCTGGATGAAGGTTGATACAAGGTATAGGGAAGATCTGGGTACGTGGTGGCTGAGCAAGGTTGTCAGAAGGAGTCGAGGTCCTTGTGGAGGTGGAAGGGATAGACTCGGTCTGGGTGGGTAGTGAAGCTGGGTCTGGTGGGGGTAGTGCCGGTGCAGGAGGAGGTTGAGCGAAACCGTTCATGATGTCAAGGAAAGCGTCGGAGAAGATGTGCATCCATCCTGCCAAGACGACGAGATCAGGTCTACTATCGATCACCTGACGAGCGACTTCGGCATCGTAGTATTCTCGTTTCGATCCAAGATTCCGGTTGAGGAAGGTTTTGAGAGCGCAGATGGAGGTGGGGATAGGTGGTTTGTGAGTAGATGCTCGAGTGAGGCCGTAAGCATTTGAGCGGGAGGAGAGTACGAAGGTGATTGCTGCATAGGGGAGACGAGGGGTATCGGAAGCGTCGAGAAGGGCTTGTAAATTGGATCCTGTTTTTTGATGAGCTGTTTGGTCCCCTCGTGGGCAGTAAAAAGGGACATACATACCGGAACCTGAGATGAGTACGGTGATCCGTCGCTTTCGCTTGACGGGGTTGATGGTCTCATGTAGCGTGGTCATTTCGATCAGGACCCAGCTCTGATGAGTTTGACGATGTCCGGAAAGTCAAAGACAAACAAGGTGATAAAGTTACTTGTGGGTATGACGTGTTTGACTTTCTTAACACCGGAACACCGCATGCTATTACGCCTCACCTAACACCCCTACCCAACCTGCTCCATATTTTCTCCTCCTCACAGCATCATGGGCCGCTCAAAACCCCGAACAAACAAGCGACCTCCCCCCAAAGCAGCTCGTTCAACCCAAAGCACTGGATCCCCGAATGTACCACTTCCACCTCAACCTACCAATCTACCCCATCACCATTCAGCTCAACCACTTGACATCTCTGCCTTCACTCAACCACCATCAACAGTCGATCCCAATGATCCCGCCTTTTCCGCAGCTCTCAGGAACTGGTCCGCCTCAGCATTAGCTAATACGACCGGGAAGGGAAACCCAAATCTCCCGATCGACCTACCTGCTAGCTTGGCAGCCTTGTTCGAGGCAAAACTGACTCTCGATCGAGAGAAGCAGAAGTTGATGAGGATGCAGAAGGAGCTCAAAGGGTATCGAGAAGGTGTGGCTGCTGTGAGCGGGAATGCGGTACCGATGGGTACTGGGAAGGGGAAGGAGGTGGCCGTGGAGGAGCACCCAGAGGGCTGTACTTGTGGTAGAAATGAGTCAGTGGATTTCGGTTCTGGTCTAGTCTCAATAAAGCGGCAGCACCTACAGTGCACATAGCGACCTGAGGAATGTAAAGCTAACCTTTATCCTTTCCGCTCAGCCACAACCACTCCTACCCGGCATCCGCTCATTCCGGTGATGTGTACGATGACGATGAATATTACGAATCCGACTACGAGTGCTACAACTGCAACTGCTCATGCCATTATGTCGAATGCGATCACGAGGGAGGTTGCGAATGCGATCAAGATTTCGAAGAAGACGATGGGGACGATGGCCAGCATCATCACCACCACCATGATGAGTATGGCGATGAGCATGACCACGACCACGATCACGTTCACGACCATGAGCAAGAGCATACCTGCGAGCGTCACCGCCCTGATCATCATCATCATCACCACGAGCATGAAGCAGGAGTCGAGCAGTCATCCATAGCTGTACCCAATCCATATCTCAGCCATCCACAACCACCCCCGCCAGCTCAGCAACCGGAACCACCGCTGAATATATCCAATATGACCTATGCACAAGCTTTCGAGGCGTATCAGGATCAGAGAGATAGTGCAGCGAGGGGACTCGATGAGATCGGCGGGATGTTCAAGGCGGCTGGCTGGCCCGGACATGGCGGCGGTAATGGCAATGGAGCTGTACCTCCCACTCAGCCACGGACCCAGCAAGATCTAACGCTTCCAAGCACACCGATTGTGGATGATCCTGAGCGCTTGGTACGTGATAACGTGAAGTGCCTCTTCAGATGTTGCTGATATCATGTGCACAGGAGGAAACCGTACGTGAGCTTTTCAACTGGATCAAAGCAGTGGTATGGACCATCGAACAGGCGGCTGTGGTTGCGGGGAGGAGAAACTGGGCCGCTCAGGAGACAAGGTGATGCGAAGCTTTGGAAAGGTTGTAAGACGACATGGCAGTTCTCTGCCTTCGGGAATCGTCATATGAACCGCCGTCCAATGCATTAGTATGAGTACAGTTTGACCACTTTCAGCAAAAATTCCAGTTTGGCACCTAAGTTTACACTCTGCATAAATCAATCTAAAGGTGGCAGACAAGGTGGAATGGCAGTCGAGTGTGGTCGAATCATTCGCCTAGGGACGTGATAGTATGCATGTACCAGACTATGCAACAACTTCTTCAGGCTCCGTCACAGCGTCTGGTAACCGTTGATCTCGCCCCATGCTTCCCCCGCTACGGCCTCCTCTCCCGCCTCTTCCTCCTCTTCCTCCTCGGTCTCCACCTCCGATCCGTTGAGTATCCCCCGACCCAGAGCTCTGCATCGCATACTGCACCGCTTGCGATCGGAAAGCCAGGCCCCGTGTCGTTTCGATGAGAACAGCGGTGGGTGTTGTGTGAGGGCGAGTGATGTGCAGCATATTCTGTGAACGAATTTCAGCTTGTATGGGGGACATACAGCAAAAGATGCTCACTGATTTCAAGTCGATCTTCGCCTCTACGCCTATCCGGGAATCTCGAATGAGGTTGACAATCCACTTCTCACCTTCCTCATTCGACAGGTTCAGAGTCTTTGAAAGTTCCCTTGAGCCTCTTGTTAGCGGATTGGAACTGAGGGAACGTCGTATGGCTTACGAGATGTCGATGCGCTGATGAATCCGACAGAAGACCTCGCTCACCAGCCATCGCGCATTCTCCACAAACTCGTCCGCAAAGCCCGACAAGAAAAAGTCCGACCGCACGACACTTTCCGCTACACTCAACCGCTCCTGAGCCTTGTCGAAGTCGAAGTCCCCAAACAGATCCTTCAAGAAACCCGTCACCGGGTCTGAGTATTGGTACTCTTCCATCTGAACGATTTTGGTCAAATCCCGGACATGATCACGGTTACCCCTCGTTCCGGCAGGTTTAGGAGCTCGACGGGAAATGATGGCGGCAGCCACGAGGTAGCGGAGCAAATGGGGGCAGGAGGTCTGTATGGTGTTGAGGTAGGCGGGGGATAGGAACATTTCGAGCAGGCCCTGACATCCTTGTCCTTCGCCAAGGTTGAAGAAGACGAACAAGGACCAATGTAAGAGCCAAGTTCGAGCTTGAAGCTGGCTGAGGGGTTTCGCCATGGCGGTGCCATGAGGATTGTCGATGGCGTCTCGCAGATCTTTGACCTCGGTAAGAGCAGATTCCCATTCTCCGGTAAGAATGTTGGACGCGAGCTTGCCCCAGTGTGCGGAGATATTGAGTTCAAAGGAAGGGGAGAAGATGAGGAAGTGGTAGAGGAAGTTGGCGGCATCGGCGTAGGCCCCAAGGGTGTATTGATATTGACCGAAGTGATAAAGCGCATTTATTTGATCCAGGTTGATCTGTGAACCGTCAGGTTACGGTATCCCATTGAGCAACAATGAGCCAGCACTGACGCTATAGTCTGATCGCAAGAGGTCCAGGTTCTTCTCCCTGTCAACGCCGCTCCTAAGCTTCGCGACCGCATCTGGATTCTCTATGACCTTCATCACCGGTTGAGCCTTCTCTTGCAAGTCTTTGTACTTCGTCGTCGCATCTTCTCGCAACTTGCCGAAGTCTACAACTTCAATCAGCTCAAGCCAGAAATTCCCGATCATTTCATTGATTAACCTTTTGTATCCGTACTCAGGCCATCGGCCTTCAACTGCTCGTATAGCCCCTCAACGTAGTCCACCATGTTTGTGCCCTTGACAAGGTCATACCTAAGATTGACGTCAGCCCCAAGCTTCTCCGGAAGACAACGAACTGACTGAGCCTTCGCCAGTTGCTCTGGGGGAAAGATGGCAATATCGGAAAGGTGGTTAAGGAGTGGTATGGCAAGATGGCGGTCGAGGTGAGGAATTAGCTTCTACTCGCGCTTAGCGGCGTACTCTTCCAGTCAGCAGGATGACTGACTTGGGTTAAATCGTACTCGGCCATGATGAAGCTATCACAGACCAAGGGGAAGGGAGTTGAAATCCGCTGGCCTCGGCAACGATTTTCGGAAGATGGACTATACTCGGCGCTGACCACGTTTCAGTCCTATTGCTCTTCAAATATGAAGCGATGTTAGCTCGCGATACGAAAGAATTGAAATGATGTTGAGCTTTTGTACGTTGAAATAGAGACAAAGATGAAACGCGAAATCTCAAAGCTTATTTCTCATCGAATTTCCGAAGTGTGGCGGTATAGGCGTAGAAGAGGAGCATAACCAGTTTTGCGAGGAGAATGCGGGCTAGATGCATGCATAGAGGTGGAAGTAAGCTAGTGCAGGTATATATTCTGCTTTACGCTGGTCTCCTCCGCTCTCCGTGAAGACCTCTTCTCATCAGAGCAAGGGCTCTTCCTGGTTTACATATCGACACTTCCAGGGCGGTCAAACACGTGAGCAGCACAACGCTGCCTCCCTGGTGCATTGCCGCCAGGGGCACCGGTACCAGGTATAACAATGTCGTTATCCCCAGCGTGACCTGAGTAAGTGCCGCGACAGCTGTCAAGCCGGCGAGGCGTCTCGTCGCGAGTGGAAGAGCGGAGATGCCATTGCGGAGAACACGCATACGGGCGAGAAATGGGAGGGATATGAGGACTGCGAATGTGGTGGTTGCCTGAAATCATAAGCTGGATATGGGGAGGGAGCGAATCTCGAGCTCACGAAGACGCGATGATCGAATTGTGCAGTGACCGGATTCTCGAGCATATTGCGCCACCAACGATCTCCACCGTCCACCTTCTTCGCATACCGTGGATCCAACAACTCCTCAGTCGCCGGTATGAACCGTCCTCCCATCGTCGGAAACTCGTTGTATACCAATCCAGCGTCGAGTCCGGCCACAAAGGCGCCGGAGACAGCGGTGAAAAATACCATAACTCCTGCCGTACGCACGAATGCCTTGTATCTCCGGACTGCAGGGGAAGTCGCAATCTCGGCGAGTCGAGAACCGGCAGATCGGGCCGTCTCGCAAGCAGAAGACATGCTTGCCACCTGCAAATCCCGCCGCAGTCCCAGCGCTGTATGCAGCATGCCGATGTAAAGTGCAAGAGCGGCGCTCAAGTGAGCGGCGAGTCGATATTGTGAAACCCGTGGAACCCCTTTCGAGTCGATGATCTCCTGATCGAGGCCTGATTTGACCATGTACCAACCGAGGAAGCCTTGAAAGCCGATGCCGAGCGCGATGAGGAATAGCTTGATGGGAATATGTCGAGGTAATCGATATCGAGTGACATAGTAGACTGCGGGAACGACGAAACTACAGGGTATCAAGTATGGAACGTCTTGTGTGAAGGAGCGCAAACGCTATGCCTAAAGTCCGCCCAGCTATGCGATGCGCCCACTCCATGTAAAAGATCTTCTTGAATTCGTTCATATCGAGCTTGGAGTTCATCCTAAGCACATTAGGGAAGATACAGGGCTACAATAATTTCAAAGATTCACAAGACACCCTCTGGCGAGACTTTGTACTTCTCCCACTCAATGTCCCATTCGGCCAGTGTGATCGGCGGCAATATTCCGGTGAGAGGCTGCCACTCGGTGATGCTGAGGCCAGACTCGGTGAGACGAGTGAGTCCACCGATCACAAGGATGCCAAAAACGAGAGCTGAGCATCCCAGCAACCAGACTGGAAGTGATTTAGGTATGGTGATTGGCCGAACCACCGGTGTGGCTAGATCAGCGGAGGCGGCGAGTGGTGGGAGAGTGACAGTCGTGTACGAGTGACGGGTGGGTGATGCGAGCGGTGTCGAGACATGTAGAGGAATCAACCACGGATTTCTCACCCAACTGGAAGACCTCAAACCCCGACGAAGTGATCGATCGATAGGTCCGAGATCGGTTCCGAACGAGCGTTGTGAAGACGTGGGATGCGAAAAGGTGGACGAGCTTGCAAAGCGGCTACAAGGACGAAGACTAGCACGTAGAGCTCTAGATGTAGCTGCTGTCGCCCTGAAGCTTATCGATGCCATCTCGTGTGGGATCGATGGCGGACGGACAAGCAAAGAAGTCTCGGCCAAAAGCCGAATAGACGTTAGATTACCGTGGGTAAGCAAGTACGGCTATTCAGCTCCCCGACGGGTGCCCCCCATTCACTGCTTTGTTCTATTGCTACGCTTGTCGATGTGACGTAGAAACAAATCATGTCTGACCATCGTGAGAAGATCCAACACGTTTTCAACATGTTGGCTGAGCGTGAACGTGCCCGTCTTGACTTTTCCCTACCTCGCCCTATACCTAGATATCCTACCCCTCAACACGTCTTCTATTCTGTCGCCAACTCGCTGAGACACCGGGCAAGTAATCGGTACTCCAACATTCTCGCATATGATAGAACTGCGGTCACTGCAGATGAAGGAGAGTACCTGAATGCAAATGTTGTATGTGATGGGAAAGGATCATGGTGGGTTGCGTCTCAGGCGAGTCACGTCGTTCGTCTGTGCAGATGGCCGTGCTTAAGATGAGATTCCGCAGGCGCCCGTACCTGGAGCTTTCCATACATTCTTCCGGGCCATTTTCACCCAAGCAGCATCATCAAGTAATGCGTTGCCCCGCGGGTCGAGTAAGCTGAAGTGCAAGGCTGCGATACTTGTGCAGTTGACCGGGTGGGAGGAGAATGGTATGGCCAAGGCTGACCCATACATTTCGTGAGCCATCCAAATACGCCTGGAGTACTCCTGATCAGTTCAGCGAGGTTCTGTGCCAAGAGACGTCATCCTACTCGACCAGAAAGTCCCCCCACACCATGCATGTTCGCTCGCTTCCTCGAAAACGGCTTAACAGACTGTCCTCCGACCTTACTGAATTGCAAATCCACGCTACAAATCGTTATTCATCCGAAGGCTCAGTCAGCCAAGAGGATGAGCTCGATGAAGCGATGACTGTATGGCATTATCACTTCGACGCCTGGCCAGACCACGGTGTGCCTGCCGGGAAGAGCGTGGAGGCGTTGCGAGCATTGGTCATGGAGATCGGGCGCCACAGAGACGAGCTTGGAGGGGTGAATACAAGTGAAGTCTGGGTACACTGGTATTTGATCATATTCCTTCATGACCTCAAGGGCTAAGTCTGGCAGCTCTGCCGGCATTGGACGCACCGGCACATTCATCGCGCTCTCTTCCTTGCTACTTCCTACTCGGCCTCTCAGCGAGGCGCAAGCTGTCACTGAATTCGAATCGCCCTTAGGACCCTTGCCCTTGAGTCTCAGGCGCGAAAACGTAGCAGCCACTGTCGATCAACTTCGAGAATGGCGGGGCATGCTTGTGCAGGGACCTGATCAGCTACGACTCATCTACGAGGTAGCGGGGGGCGCTATTCATACAACGAGTTGAAAATATATATCTCGAGAGTGACCCCGTGCATATTTGCGGGTTTGATTGATTTATCCGATATCCCTCCGGCTGAAACGGCACGCCGAGATGGGATCAGCAGCGGTTTCATCATCTTATTTCGGTGCTTGACGGGATTTGTACCCATTTCCGAACCAATACATACCAGAGAGAGCGATCGCAGCTTGGCTCGAGGCTCCCAATGCCTCCCAGCCGACATGTGGCCTCTTCGTCCACCTCATCGACGACTTTCGCCTTACCCACTCGTTTCGCTGTCCCACCGATGCCTCCCCGAATACATCGTACACTGTTGATGGTCATATGTAAGGACGGCGTAGGATTAAGACCAACATTATCGGCTGGTGGGTCTGCTCCCGAAGAGCCCGGGGCGGCTGTGATGATCCGGTGGGGAGTAAGGGGGAAGGTGGAAACTTGGCAAGGGGCATCCTTTAGTGAGGCGGGCGAAGAAGAGGTAGAGCTGGGGGGAATCCTGGGCATCGTCCGGCTGTGGAATGGTGAGTCGTCAGTCTACAATGAGATGATGTCCCTATGCTCACTATTCTTAGCCGCATACTTACTGGTCTTTCTTCCTCCTTCAAAGCGCCCGTCGCCCCTCTTCCCGAATCATATTGAGCCCGACCTTCCTGCAGACGACGAAGCCCTAAGACGCGAAGCTAGTGCGAGTACGCATGAGTTACACAGCCTTGGTGATATTCACGCTGTGCCTCTCATGTCCGATCTGGCGAAACGAGCCTTCGATAACTTGACGGAACTCCATGTGAGCATCGCCTGTCAACCTTTTCGCACTCAGCTCAAGAAGATCAGGCCAAGAGAAAGTCTAAAGCAAAGATATTGACAACTGCCTCAAAGCGCGGAGGACTGAGGTGGGGCCTCCCAATCCGAGGACTACATATCAGTGGTGCTGGCGCGGCGCCGAATGAAGAGCGCCGTGGCCTGGCAGACGACGACTCGGAGGCTGAATCCGACATGGACACGACAAGTTTGGGCGAGACTTCCGCGGATGCGGCTCGACGTAGCCGGGACTTTTTAGCACCGGAGGCGGATGAGATCACAATACCCGTGACACACACTATCAATCCAGACTCGGTGGACCTGCGGAAAAAGAGGTTCAGCGTGGGCTGGGGAAGGTTCATGCCGAAGCTCGGAAAGCCCGGTGCAGCTCAGGCTCTACCTACTTCGGAGTCGACAGCACCATCGGACTCAACGCCTCCAATGACCTATGCTGCTGTGTCTACTATACCGGAACAAATGCACGAGTCAAAAACGCGAGGTCTGGTGTCGAATGCCGAGCCACGAGCAGACGTCAAGCCAGGCAAACCCGCTCTTAGTCCCTCTAGCGTCACTACGCCTGCCAATATCTACCCGCCTCAACGCCAAGAACTCGAAACGAAAATCGTACGTCAGATAATTCGCGAGCTCAACTCTGGCGGCTTCTTTTACAGCTTCGACTTCGATCTTACCCATTCACTGCAACATAAGCGCCGCATCTTAAGCTCTCGCTCAAAATCTTGCACCACCCTTTCCGATCTCTTGTCGCAGGACGGGGACGCGTCCCATACCTTCCCACCTTCACCTTTACAGACCCCGACCCCTTCCTTCCGGTCTGAGCTGATCCATGGGGCCTCACGTCGAGAGAAAGCTTCTGAAGGCGAAGATGATTTCATCGAGCCGGACATCCGTGTACCGCTTTGGCGTCGCGTGGACCGGCGGTTCTTTTGGAACGAGTGGCTGCTCAAAGACTTCCTAGACCTGGGACTGCACGGCTACATCCTCCCAATTATGCAAGGTTGGGTGCAATCCTCAACATTCACCATACCGATCCCGCCCAATCCTCTTGACCCTTCGATCTCACTTGGCGTCGTACCAATAGATCTGGTCGTCATCTCCCGACGCAGTCGAGAACGAGCTGGTCTCCGCTATCAGAGGCGAGGGATCGACGACGAAGGACATGTGGCGAATATGGTAGAGACGGAAATGATTGTACGAGCCAAGGTACGTTGCTACTGATATCAATGCTTCCTTCTGACTTCCGTCTAACCTAGGTCGAAGGGAAGACGTCCCTCTTCAGCTTCGTCCAAGTCAGGGGCTCCATCCCATTGAGATGGTCACAATCGCCATACTCCATGAAGCCTCCACCCGTGCTCGACCAACCGGTCGAGAAATCATACTCCGGCGCCAACATGCATTTCAATGATTTGATCAGCAGGTATGGACCAATAGTAAGTGGTCATCGTCCTGTGAAGCTTACAATCTACAGACAATCATCAACCTGTCAGAACAGACTGGAAAAGAAGGTCTTGTTACCAATGGATATCGAGAGCTGGTGCAGAGTTTGGCTCGGAAGGACGTCACGTAAGCAAGCTGGCTCAGCAATTTCTGAGCTCGTATACAGCTACAAGGATTTCGACTTCCATGCCAAGTGCCATGGCATGAAATGGGAAAATATCGCGGAGCTGGTCGACGATCTGGATCTGAGCGGGATGGGATACCTGTGGACGCTTCAAGGAGACGCTATTCGAGAGCAAACAGGGGTTTTTCGAACGAAGTAGGTTATCCTGCCTCGTGCGCGCTCGTGTCTCACGCGCCCCCAGCTGCATCGATTGTCTCGACCGTACCAATGTTGTGCAGTCGGCCGTGGCGCGAAGCGTCCTGTCCGCTATGCTGACACAGCTCGGACTCATACCCGATCCTACTACCTCAAGTCTAGAAAGCGTGTTCAACGATGGTGAGTAATAGCAAGAAACGACAGCCTAACTATCCAAGTATGGGCCAATAATGGGGACACCCTCAGTCTTTGCTATGCCCATACTTCCGCACTGAAAGGCGACTTCGTGCGGACGGGAAAGCGAGACCTCTCTGGCATGGTAAGCACGTCTCGATCGGTGCGACTGTACTGATAGATTGTAGTTACATGACGGCGTGAGCTCGCTGAGTCGCATGTTTTATGGTGCCGTTTCCGACTTTTTCGATCAAGCGGTCATCTCTTTTCTGCTCGGGCACCGAAACCTGAGCGTGTTTAGCGAATTCCTCGAAAAGCTTGAAAGCTCGGAAGAGTCGGACCTTATTCAACTGTCCCGTATGAGAGCAGCGGCTAGTCAGTCTTCAATGCTATTGAATCTCATTGATGACTGACTATGTCAAAGTCGAAACGAGTTCTGCTCGTGTATTGGGCGATGGCGAGCAGCGCATAGCCGGATGGACATTGCTGTCACCCGAAGGACGCAACGTGAAGCTGAGTCCCAAGCTGGAGGAGAAGGCCTTGATCCTGGTAAGAAGATCTTCGGGGTTTACTGGAAGACTCACTACTGTTGCAGACCAAATCTGCCATATACGTTGTTTCATTCAACTTTCCACTTGAAAATGTCATTGGTTTTACGCGGATACCCCTGGAATCGATCACATTAATACAGAAGGGTGCGTTATCAAGAGCTTGAAGCATAGGTCATTGACCAGGATGCAGGAGCATATATCCTTTCAACCCTGCAGGAAGCTGGTCGTGATCTGAGTGAGGTGAGCACGCTTTCTGGCTTTCTGATATCGATGACGCGACCAAGAATTCCGGCTTCATCCTCCATTTCTCGCCAATCAACGAGAGCACCCGCTATAGCACTTACTCGATCCGGAATAAGCAGTCAAACTCGACTTCTTCCCCGATGCTCCCAGGCACTCCCATGTCGCAAATCGAGCACGCCAAGGTGGACCCGCTCGTCTCAGAGTTCTTTGCATTCAAGGTACTACCTCGCGAGTTCGGTTCCCGCGGTGCATCCTCTCTTGGCGATGGTAGCGATGACGAGACCGATGCGGAAGCGGATTCTGCAGAGACATGCGAAGCAGTGGGAGAGAAGATCGTAAGGAGGATTAGAGATCAGTGCAAGCGTTCTAGATTCGCCCTCGAAGACGATTTTGTGGTGAATAAGGATGTGGTCGGGTGAGTGCAGAAAACGATCGAGGTCAAATGCTCATGCTTGACGTTCGAACAGTCTAGCAGAAGCTCAGCAGTCAACGACGCTGCTTTCGCGAATGGACTATGCGGTCAAGCGTTTCTTGTGGCTGTAAATGACCAAATGCATATGCCTTTTCGCAGGTGTCATGAGCCCTGTATGGGTCTCCAAAGCCTCTTTGAGTCCGGTAGGTTTGCCGAGTTGGGTAAGGTGGATGCGGTCGTGTCAATCAGTCCGCCAGGTAGTTGCAAGAGAAAAATAACTGTCACACGCAGAAGGCATGACGTGACGTGAACGGAGAATAACAATAACCGGGATCTGCTTGAACAAAGCTCAGGCTTTCCGGGTGGTTCCGTCGGAGGGAAAGCACGTGTCGAGCTTTGAGTTCGCTTCGCTCAAAGCTCTTCATCGCTTCATTTTTTGTATTCACGCTACTTCCCTCGACAACATGGAGATCAAAGGCCATCTCCCGTTGAAGGAATATTTCTCCCTTCTCTCCTATCAGACTGTACTCTTGATCACCTCATTCCTCTTCCTTCCTCGCTCGTCACCATGGTTTCTCGACCGATCCACCTCTTCCTCACCTACCCAGCGGACTTCAGCCGATAGACCAGAGCATCCCTTTCTGACCCCGCTTACGGCCAGTCCGCTTGTGACGATGGTGTGGGATGTGATTGGAACGCTGGTCATCATGCTTTGGTGGGGTCAGCATTTGAAGACTTGGTGCTCAGTCCTGACATTCAATGCGAATCGAGTTATTGACGAGAAGGAGACATCGCATCGTCAGGAGCGGCTGAGAGCATCAATCAAGGTATGTAATTCCCTTGTACCATTCCCTTGTATCACGTTCCGATGCTATTCCTAGCGATTGTCAGATGCTGGCCTTGCAACACTGGGTGCGACGGCGGTAGTAACAGCGTTGCTTTTGGCTTGGGGAGCTCCTCTTGACGAGTAAGAGAGTATGTACCCTCGAAAACACTGCTAAACCCCACACAAAGGTACATCATGCACACCATACTCCTCGCTTTACACCTCTCACTCCTCGTCGTATGGCCAATCGTCCACGCTCTCGGACTCCCTTCGATTCACGAAGCCGGCGTCTACGATCGCTACCGAATGACCAAATTATTCAGCGAGCTTCGGTGGGGAGATCGATCCGTGTGCGTACAAATCTGACCGCTCAGTCGTCAGGACTGAGAACTCGCTGGAACGAGCCCTGGTTTTTCCAATAATCGGAGCGACCTGTGGGGCTTGGTTCGGGGCTGTCCCGATACCGCTGGATTGGGATAGGTCATGGCAAGTAAGCCGCCATCCCGCTCAGACTTCTGTACCATTATAGACGCCTCACAGAGCTACCCCCTCACTTTAACAGTCGGATCCACGCTAGGCTTCATCGTGGGTGGGTTCGCTTCTTTCGCGCAGTCTGCACTCGAGGTCTTGAAGAGGGATGTTGCGGACGATGTCGCGAAGCCTGGCTCAGTTGCTTCTGAGAAAAGTATATACAATAAGACAGTAAAGGTGCCGTAGATGATCGCAGTGGAAATGCAACTATGAGGCACACTGTGGCGTTGTCCCAGATAGTCCGTATTCATTATCCTCGATCCTGCTGGATTGTCTCTCGAATTATACGCAGCCATACTGTGCCCATCATGCTCTTCTCCCTCAAAACCTCCCATGGCCCCATGATCGCCTTAGATGGATCCCCGCCTCCAAGTCTCCTCTCCATCTCTAGCTTGTCCTCGGCCGTTCCCTCCGCCTCGAGCGATACCATCCCTTGCCATTCGGGTGCCGTATTATCACCAGGTTTGACTTCGAAGCCTGTCACGTGAAGATATCGCTTCGCACTGAGTCGAGCACCCGAGGCGACGATGACGTCCCGCTTGTCATGAGCGAGTCGCAGGGAATGCATAGCTTGCTGAGCGAAGGGTGCGAGATTAAGATAGATGATCTGCGGAGGCGGTAGGAAGGGATAATAGTAGGAAGGAGGCAGAGCGAACGCGTCGACGTAAGATGGCAGGTGACCGGTCGGGCAATGTGTGTACTGCAAGGGGACAAGAAGATATTTCGAGTAAGGTACGAACACCAGGACGTGCTCTGTAGTCTTTGGTGATGGAACAGCGGTGTTCATCTGAACGAAGTAAGCCAACCATTTCTGAGAAGGATCCAGGACATACGACAAGGTCGCCTAGCTTTAGCCGCCTCGTAGCCCCACACTTGTCGAGCTGCTGGACTAATAGTTTCGCACCTTCAGCGGAAGGCCATGTTGGTTGATGCTCCGACAGCGGCACGAAAACCCTGAGGATAGGTGCTCGCCCGGACACATACGGAGGCGGCCTTTCGAACGCAGGCTCCACTCGCGAAGGAGGTGTGGCCAGATCCCGGCGGGAAGTGTAAGGTGAGGCCCAGCGCGGTTGTAGAGGAGAGCTTCCGCCAAAGTCAGATCGTCGGCTGGATTTGGCGGCCTCCCTACTAGCAAAACTGGCGCGATGATTACCCGCAGTAGGCGATGATATCGATAAACCGGACGGAAGCGTCGGAACGGGAAAGCCATTGCGGTCGATACCTAGCGACAGTCGACCGCCGTAAGAACTGGCAGCTCTCCCGTGATGGGACATAGCAGGACTGCTCTGTATGGAGAACACCGAGCCAGGTCGTCGTGACTCGGAAGACCGTTTCGCCACATTGGCGTCACCATGACGGGTGAAGCCATAACGTTTCGGGTTCGGATAGCTTACCGGAGGTAAGGAAGCCTTACCAGACATCATTGGCGCTGCGTGCTGAGCGGCGGGACCTGTGACGCTCGTTGCCATATCTGCTCGAATATTGGCCCCGGTGGCATTGCTACTACTTCGCTTCCGAGCAAACGACAGTGATGCTGCTGAGGCGATAGAACCGATGGAGCCACGGCGAAGGGATTGATTGCCTGACGTATTCGTTTGCGGTGAACCGTGAATGACTTCCTCCATAGACTGGGCTGCAAGCGGTTCAGGCATGGAGATCTCCACGAGCCGTTCCTGGCGGGGCATCGTGGACGCCGGAGCTATGCTGCCCGCATCGGACCCGGCGGCACTGCTCATGCGGGACCGCGGTAGATTGCTGGATGACATGCTCGCCAGAGAAGCCGAGAACGGCAACTGTGGGGCACTGCTCAGGAGATCATCATCGAAGGGAAGTGGTGCGGAGTTCGAGAAACACGACGCTGGCAGGTTGCGGAGATGAAGGACGATGAGGGTATGGGATAGAGATAGATGCTGCAGGAGGGTATGCCATTTGATGGGGTAAGTACTGTAGGTAGCCGGATCATGCAGGAGGGATTCCACTGTCATGAGCGAAACCACCAATATGTCAACTCACGGAAACCTTCCCAAACGGTTAAATTCGGCCAGCTTCTACCCTTCTCTCGGTCGAGCTGTATGTTCCACTCTCCCATAATCCATCGACCGACTAACTCTCCGGTGAACAGCTTCCTCATGATGTCCGATGCGCCGGTCAGTGATAGGAAGGAATCTATGGAGAGATTAGGCAACAGACTGGCCTGGATTTGGGGATAGGCTAATGCGAGGGGGAGGGAAGGTCGGTCCATGTCTCGCCAACCTGGGATGCGATCTATACTGGTCGCTGTCTGGTCTGGCATTTGCGCTGGCCGCGAGGTAAGGAGTGGAGCCGGCTGCGGGGGAGTAATCGCGGTCGGACCCGACCTCGCTTGTCCGGAAACCAAGAAAACAGGACTGGTCAGAGGCGATGCTGGTGTATGCCCCTTGACCGCCGAGGAGGAGGATCTCCGAGGTGGAAGTTGGCCCGAAGGCGTAGTGGGAGAGCCGTTAATAAGCGGCGATCGGCTTTTCCTCTTGCCATCTACTGCATTTGGCGCCGCCACATCTTTCGCCCACTCTTCGATATTGTTCTTGGTACGTGATGCGGGGGTGCGAGAATCAGCGATTGGATTCTGCGGTAAAGCAGGCGTAGGGTTCATGGGCGCTTTCAGAATAGCCTCATTCCCTGGGTGAGGCATCGATGCAGGCAGTCGAGGGCCCCCGTTTAAGTTCGCATTTCTCGATCGAGATTTCTCTTGAGGCACGCCAGCTACTGAGCGGGAAGCGGCAGATACCTGCCTCGACCGTCCCGCTCCGTTCGCGCTATCCACAGGGTGAGCGGAAGCGGACGCAGAATATCGTATCCCGGTGCCATCACTGGACGCAATGACATGCACAGTATTCTGCGGCTTCGACGAAGACGGGACGCGCTCCCGGCCCATAAAAGGCGAGACGGCCTTCCCGGCACCGGGAGGCTGAGGTAAGGGCCTCGGAACCTTTGGCTCGGTAGGAGGTAAAGGAGGAGCAGAAGCAGACTGTCTTCGCGCAGGTACGCCCGATGGGCCCATGGCAAGAGAAGTAGCCACTGATTTGGCATACGCACTGGCCTCGGATAAAACTCCAGCCCCGGGGTTGGCAGTGGAGGCTTTTGACTGAGTTGGAGGGAAGTACGAGGAAGGTTGTCTATTTGGCCCTGGAGGCTGAGCAAGGACCGCTAGTGGTGTAACATCCGTCGAAGTCGATCTGCGTGGCGTACCGGCTTGAGGTATAGAGCTCGACGGGGACTGTCCCGAGGTTCTGCCATCGTTTGTGGAAGACGTACGTCGTCGAGCACTGATCGAAGCGCGAGGGTCGATTGTTGACCGCGAAGGGGTTGATATCGTGCCAGCGACCGCTGGACGAGTTCTTCCCTCGTTTGGTTCCCCTGCATCCTCAAAGCGGCTGATATTCACAGTCTCCGGTTGATTCAAGCCATTCCCCGCGCCTGTCGGTTTTCTATCCCGTTCTAATAACAAGCTCTGCATAGAAACCGGAAGAGGGGGCGGGCCAGTAGGGCTCTGTCTGGCTGCGGGCGAAGAGTTGTGGGAAGGCTTAGATTTTGTTGCTTTGGGTAATGGAGTCGGCGAAAAGGTGATGAGTTCGTATGTATTTTTGGCCGGGAGAGCTATAGAGGACGGCCCTGCAAGGGACGGGTGAGACTGTTCATGAGCCGCGTTGAAACTTACGCACCGATTACACGTCGTCCGGAGCTTGGACGTGTAGCAGAGTTCGATGAAGGCGAGAATCCTCCCCCTGAGTCCGTATTTTGCCGGTTTACAGCCCCAAAGACTTGACTTGAAGCAGATACCGGTTCGAGCGCGAGCGGTTTTGAGTAAGTCATTCGCGGCTGAGATGCAATTCGATCGTTCAAGTACGGCGACCCGTCCTCCCTATTTTGTGGGGGTGAGTTTGGCGGAGACGCCAAGGCAGGATGGATGGGATGACGCTGTCGACTACCTGTAGTAGTGATGCCGAGCGTTGGGGGAGAGGAGGACGAGGGGTTGGCATTGGCGAAAGAAGACTGGATTGGGATCGAAGCCGATGCGAATGAGCTATTGTGTTGTGGAACAGGCGGGATGAAGACTTCACGGTCGTCAGAGTCGGGAATCAAGGATGTATTCGCATTACCTACTGTTGTTGGAGGTTTTCCGGCCTCGAGTACAACTTCCGCCTGCTTCGCCTACAACATTCTCTTGCCTCCCTAGAGGCAGAGACTCATAAGCAGGTCCAGCGAGAAACTCCCTTTTGATGGGACCGGACGAGGATCGATAAGCCACTGGTGGATGACCATTATTGATTGTCGCACCGGGCTGATGTACGTTTGGGGGAGACTGAGAGGGACGAGAGACCCGACGGAAGAAGGAAGGCTTCTTGTGAGGTGGACTGTTCATCATCGGGATAGGAGGGGTGCCCGACACGGTGGCCATTTGGAGCTGAACCTTCGCTTGATCCCAGAGAAGAAAGTCGAGATCGCCCTGAACCCTCCCGCAGCGAAGTGGTGGGTGAACCTCTCGCCCGGGCGAGTGATCGCTATGACAAGAAGAAGCTTTGGGACCTCTTCGCCTAGATTGGTCCAAACGAAGGGTAAATCCTCGTTGAGACGAGAATATACGAGAAACTTGCTGAGGATCAGAGGAGCTGAGCGATCGTCAGCATTGCCTGCCTGAGTCATCTGCATTGGAGGCAAATCACAATAGGTAAGGATCCTCTTGGCGATGGAAGCAGTGAGCTCGAACTATTGAAGCGGTATGGCGTTCTCCTCCAACAGGTAAGCAGGATGATAACGAACGATGATCACCCGCCAGATCGGGCAAGCATTGAAGGAGAGATTCGAGCCTTCTCGTAGTGATCCATTACCACTATTGAGACCGGGAGCGGCGGTACGATCACGTCATACGGGGAAGCTGCAGGTTGGAGAGATTATCGAGTTGAAGAACGAGAAAAGCGATGCTTTAACACTCGTCCCGTACAGTTTAATGACGTTCTCGTTCCTGGCGGTATCCCTTTCCCGTTCTCCCTGTACGGTTTCACATTCTAGACGTTTCCTTTTTGCGACACCGATCACATATCATCCTGTAATTCAACACTCACCTATACTGGGAATACTCATCATAGGCTGTTGTAGGTAGTCTTCCGTCCGACTTCGCAGTACACATCCATCGAATACCGAGCAAACAGGCCCACGACAACGGCCATCAGCATTCGGCTCTCCCCATAGGAATTGCATTTCGGGCTTCGCGAACTTCTTCCCAGTGTTCCGTTTCACCATTAGTATGAGCTGGAACGATATTGGATCTGTGCCGAGGCTCGTATCCTTCGTTACCGCTTCACCTTTCATTTCGTCAGTGACACCGCCTATCAGTCCACGACGAGTATTCAACAGAAATATCGATAAAGGCTCCTATCCTTTCTTCGCGCTTCATACGGTTGAATTCGTGTGTTACTTCATGACGGGTACAGCAAGCCTCAAACCGACCCGCAGGTTATCGAGTTCGAAACGCCCGAAGCCCTTTCCTCAAACTGCAAACTGTCCTAATACCGAGAGGACTGAATACGGTATACGGCAAGTCGCGCATTAGGAGGAACTTATAGCGGATAATCTCCTGGTTACATATTGTTACATCTGCTGACACTGCTCGCACGAGACTTCTCTATCCTATGCCCCATCCACTACAGAACCCAAGTTCCTCTACCTCGTACCACATGCGACTTGGCATGTGACACAGGGGACGCCCCCGCTCCAGTATCTCGCCCACCGGTCTAAGTCCCACTAGCGCATCCGACCCGATACGACTGAGGAGTTTGCAGGAATTGTCGCCCCTCGTTTCTTCAGCTGTTTTGCGGTCATCGCTGATTGTAAGAGTGCTCGATTGTCAGCTAGGTAGCGCCTTACCTACCTGTACAACAGTATTTTACGCACACGGAACAGCTCCCCGCCATTCTGGTCGCGCTGATCAGCTACAGCTGCTGAATATGAACGAAAAGGCCAGTAATAGTGGCCGTCACAGTCTTTAGTGCAAGATTCGCCTGTACTTCTGATGGAAAGAGGCCAGTACTGCTTGCGCGTTTCTCCGATCCGAAACAAAGTGCTCAATACAATGCAAAATCACCTACTTTCTCAGAGAATCATTACTTTCTGTGGACAAGTTGCAAGTAATCTTTCACATCCCGGAAAACTGCTGAAAGGTATGATTAATTGTCGATGAATTTAAGCACTTCGATCATAACCCAGGCCAGGCTCGTATCAGAAAAAGCATCGAGAAATATAACCGTGGCCGTCGTCGTCGTCCTTGCACAGCTTCGTTTGAGGCTGCACAATACTGTGTCAGGCCACTCATCCTATTTAACCAGATTAAACTCAAAGGAAACAAGGATCTGTTTTAATTTGGTTGATATTTTTTGTGGGCGACGTCCTACTGCTGAAGATTAGTTTCGCGACCTATTGAAGCGTGTAATGCCAAATCTCGATCCTTTGCCTAGCAGTTCTCTAGCATAGGTATCATCATGGGGATATCGCTAAGGACCAGACCAGATAACAATATAACAATGTACGAACTCAATTAGCTGTGCGTATCAGCCCAATCAACGTGGTGGCCGCTGTTCCACGCTGTCACGATCGTAAATCTTTGGTACAATTACCTCACATTGGGGCGCCTATATAAGCGGGATTGGGAGCATTAGTAAAGCTCCGAGTCATTGCTACCTGTTGCTTGTAGGGTTAGGCGGGGTACAAGACCTAAGGATTACCTAATTGGCCGGTTACATTTAGTAGTATGACAGTATGACGAGGAGCTTCGGGTCTAGAGTTCGAACCCCGCCTGCGCCGATTCACTTTTCGGTGCAGAGGATAATCCAGGTTCAGCTAGGTTTGGAAAGGCGTTGGGAGCCTTTTCGGTACAGATCGACAGGAAGTCCTTTCGTAAGTAAGTCGGCTAGGTTCTCTGCTGAAGGAACATGATTGAGAGCGACGGTGTTATCTTCAATCTTCTCCCGGATGAAGTGATGCCGCTGTTGATCGAGGTATCGATATGATCATAAAGGTATAAGAGTGATCTTATGAGTATAGACGAGTGCATTAGTTAACTGAGACGCGACGCGACCGAAAAGCGGCGTTAAGTAAATTAACGCCGGGTGGCACAGGATCGGGTCACACTACTTATCGCCAGATTGCGACACTCCCACTTGACCCGATCTCACTATCAAACCCAGTAGGTATCGTAAACGCTGAAAGGTTGGAACAGGAAGTCCTTTCGTAAGTGATGTCGCATCCCGATGTGCTTGGTACGCTCGTGATGAACTGGATTCTTTGAAATGGCGATTGTTCCCATATTTTCGTTCAGAATTGGAAGTGGATCTGCACCGGGTCCGAGTTTGAGATCATCCAGAAGCCGACGTAGCCAAATCGCTTGTCGAGTTGCATCCGCAGCCGCCATGTACTCTGCTTCTGTGGTTGAAAGGGCAACTGTAGGTTGTCGACGACTCTTCCAGGCTACAATACCGCCGTAAACCTTG
>JAABUH010000959.1_pt1 | contig 36261 bp, 40 predicted proteins | sample 5559121 | NCBI WGS metagenome assembly JAABUH01 (sample SAMN10711871, study PRJNA513364) | rock metagenome | isolation source: Antarctica rocks | place: Antarctica: Victoria Land, Battleship Promontory nord | collected 2015-12-28
GCCCCTGGCTGACTGGTCTCCCTCGCCCCCTCCGCCCCTGGCTGACTGGTCTCCCTCGCCCCCTCCGCCCATGGCTGACTAGGCCGGCGGACCCGCGGCTAGGGTCCGCCGGCCTAGCGCACCTCCGGGGGAACCTGGGGAGATGCCTCCCCCCAGACCCCGCCAACCACGGGGCGTGCCGGCGGAAGGGCGGAAGGGCGGAAGGGCAGACGGGCAGACGGGCAGACGGGCAGACGGGCTCGGCCGCCCGACAATGCACAGACCCTGTGAGCAGGCCCGACACGATGTACTTCTGGGCCAGGAATGTGATCGCGACGGCCGGGAGGATCTGGATGGTCGCCACCGCCGCCATCTGCTGGTAGGCGGTCAGAGTGTTGCTGGCGAACTTGGACAGGAAGACCGGTACGGTCTGCGTCAGAGCGGACGCGAGAAGATCAGGCAGTAGCTGTGGTCGTAGCCGTAGCCATAGGTCGGCTCCCAGCACACCACGACCTCGCCCTCGAACCATAGCGCGTCGCCGACGGCCCGCGCTATGTCCCACGCCAGCGTCGTCACCCCATCATCCCCTCTCAGGTTGGCCACCTCGACGACCGCCCGCGCCCCGTCTTTCATCAGGGCGCCGAGCTGGCGGTAGATGTCTTGCAGGTCCCGGAGGTAGGCGTCGTAGCCGCGTCCGGGCGCCGCGTAGGCCGCGAACGGATCGGTCGGGTCGCCGCGCCGCATGTAGGGTGGCGACGTCATCGAGAAATCGACCTGCGGCAGGCCGTACGTCGACAGGAGGCGCGCGTCGCCGTGACGCAGGCGCGCGGGGTGGCGCAGGCGCGAGCGCGCGTACGTCCACCGGCGCCGATCGTATTCGAGCCCGCGGCCCACGCGCCCCATCTCCTCGGCCACGTGTAGTGTGGTCCCGAAGCCGGCGAAGGGGTCGAAGACAAGGTCGCCCGGACGGGTGTAGTCGTCGAGGAACCGGCGCACGAGCGCCTCGGGGTAGCGCACATCGTCACCCGCGAGGTCATCGGGCAGCGCTTCTTGTTGCTCGTTGCGCAGGGTGATGAAAGTTTTCATAGCCTCTAGCGTCTAGCGGAGTCCTTATCGGAGTCGCGCCCTACCTTTGCCATACAATCCCCGCTATTTACCCAAAAGGGCCTTTTGTGCACATAGGTTACTCCGTATCACCCAAAAGTACAATAGGAATGCTGCCCCGGCAGGCTAGCGCACGCGACAACTATTGAACGAGGAGGGTTCCTAGGCTACTATTATGTAGCAGGCGCCAATATCGGGAGGGCAGATGGAGCAGGGCGGGCGGGCGGGCGTGGCGGCGGTGCGGCGGTTCGCGGAGGCCGTGGCCGACAACGTCGAGAAGGTGATCGTGGGCAAGCGCCCTGTGATCGAGCTTGCCGTCGTGGCCCTGCTGTGCGAGGGTCACGTGCTGCTCGAGGACGTGCCGGGCACCGGCAAAACAATCATGGCCCGCGCCCTCGCCGCCTCGCTCGGCGCCACGTTCAAGCGCGTGCAGCTCACGCCCGATCTGCTCCCCAACGACATTACGGGCGTGCAGGTCTACGACCCGCGCACTGCCGAGTTCTTGTTCCGGCCCGGCCCGGTCTTCACCAACGTGCTGCTGGCCGACGAGGTGAACCGCGCCACGCCGCGCACGCAGTCCGCGCTGCTCGAGTGTATGGGCGAGCGCCAGGTCACTACCGGGGGCGAGACGCGCGCGCTGCCGCGCCCGTTCGTGGTGCTGGCCACGCAGAACCCGGTGGAGTACGAGGGCACGTATCCGCTCCCCGAGGCGCAGCTCGACCGCTTCCTCTTGCGCCTCTCCGTCGGCTACCCCTCGTTCGAGGAAGAGCAGAGGGTCAGCGTCAACCTGCAGGGGCGCCACCCTATCGAGACGCTCGGCCCGGCCGTCGACGCCGCCCTGTTGCCTGCGCTCTACGCGGGGCGGGCCGGCGTGCACCTCGACCCCTCGGTGCGCGCCTACGCCGTGCGCCTCGTGCGCGCCACGCGCGAGCACCCCGACCTCGCGCTCGGAGCCAGCCCGCGCGGCACGCTGGCCCTCGTCGCCGCGGCCCAGGCCGTCGCCGCCATGGCCGGGCGCGACTACGCGCTCCCCGACGACGTGCAGCGCGTCGCGGCGCCCGTACTGGCCCACCGCCTGATCGTCAGGCCGGAGAGCCTCTTGCGCGGCCGCACCGCGGCGGCCATCCTTTCGGGAATTATGACTAGTGTCGACGTGCCGCTGGCCGTACGAGCGTGAAAGCCCCGCTTCCCTACCTGCTGCTGCTCTTCCTGGTCGCCCTGCTGTTCCACGCCACGTTCCTGCTCTACGTGGTCTACGCCCTGTTCGCGGCGCTGCTGCTGGCGCGCCTGTGGGCGCGGCGCGCCCTGCGCGGCATCGTCACCGCGCGCCGCCTCGACGACCACGCCTTCCTCGACGACGACGTCCCGGTCGAATTAGAGCTGCGCAACGCGGGGCGGCTGCCGGTCACCTGGGTGGTGGCGCGCGAGTCCCTGCCGGTCGAGCTGGCCGGGCCGCTGCGCGTGGCCCACGCCCTCTCGCTGGCGCCGGGCGAGCGGCGTACGCTGCGCTACACACTGCGGGGGCGGCGGCGCGGGCTCTACACACTCGGTCCGGTGCGCCTGTCCGGCGGCGACCTGTTCGGGCAGGAGGACTATCATGGCGAGGAGAGCGGGGGGACGCGGCTGACGGTCTATCCGCGCATCGTGCCGCTGCAGCGGCTCGGCCTGCCCTCGTCCTCGCCGTTCGGCCACCTGCGCAGCCGCGAGCGGCTCTACGCCGACCCCTCGCGCGTGGGCGGCGCGCGCGACTACGCGCCGGGCGACAGCGTACGCGACATCCACTGGAGCGCCAGCGCGGCGGCCGGCGCGCTGCAGGTCAAGACCTACGAGCCGGCGATGAGCCTGCCGGCCGCCCTCCTGCTCGACCTGAGCCTATCCGGCTACGAGCGCCAGCAGGGCCCTATCGCCACGGAGCTCGGCGTGGTCGTCGCGGCCAGCCTCGCCGCCGCACTGGGCGCCGCCCGCCAGGAGCTCGCACTCTTCAGCAACGGGCGCGACCCGCTCGCCCCCGACGAAGGGATCGTGGGGCTGGGTCTGGGCAAGGGGCAAGCCCACCTGGTGCGCGTGCTGGAGGTCCTGGCGCGCGTCACCGCCGTGCCGGACGCCCAGCCAGGCGCGTTGCTCGAAGCGGCGCGGGCGCGGCTGCCGTGGGGGACCACAATCGTCGCTATCGGCCCGGAAGGCGACACGGAGCGCGCGGCCACGCTGCTCTCGCTGCGCCGCGCCGGCTTCAACGTCGTGCGCGTGGTCCTCGGCGCCCGTGGCGCCGCCTCGACACACGCGGGCATCTCGACGTACTACGTCGCGTCGGAAGAGAATCTGGACGTGTGGCGGTCGTAGGACGATACGCTCAATCACGGCCCGTTAGGGATGGTCATCATCTCCGTAGGTGTCCCCTATCGCCGTCGCATACGCAGGCGCGCCCGCACGCGCTGCCACAGGGGGCGGGCGCTCGAGGCGCGCTCGTCGTCGAAGGGGTGGGGGCTGTAGCGCGCCTCCAGGAAAAGATCGGTCAGGCCGTCGAGGTCGGGATCGAGGTCGGGCATCTCTCGCCGCAGCCGCCGCGAATACTCCGAGGCGGTCTCCCCCGTGGGGCGCGGCAGCCCCAGCCGGCGCGCCCGCTCCTCGACCGACAGATAGAGATAGGCGACCCGTTCGCGCGGCCCCAGGCGACGCAGCGGAGTGTGCCGCATCCGCGGATCGGCCGCGCGCGCGCGCGTCGCCCCGGTCAACCCCTGCGCGACCCGCGCCACCCCTGCCGCGCCGCGCCGCGCCAGCCTCAGCAGCGCGCGCGCCACGCGCCCGATAAAGGCGCGCACCCGCGCCACGACGCTCCCCGCCGCGCCCAACCCAGGCGCGCGGCCCCGCGCGTTGCGCAGCAGCGCGTAGGCGCAGTAGCCTATCAGCGCCAGGGCCACGACCCAGAAGAACAGCGAGCCCAGCGCGTCGCCCCCGCCGTGCCCCGCGTGCGCCGCCGGCGGCGCCGCGCGCGGCGCCGCCGGCAGTCGGGGCGCGCGGCCGCCGTGCCCGAAAAGCATGGCCAGCGGCCACAACAAGAGGGCGACCAGGGCGTAGACTAGGCTAACCAGGAATGTGACGACATCGACGAGGCCGGCCAGCAGGTCGCTCAGCCCGAGCGCGTAGCGCGTGGGCAGCAGGAACGCGATGCCCAGCCCGGCCACGACGAGGGCGGCCAGCGCCAGCAACGCGCGCCGCGCCAGGCCGGGCATCACCGCCACGCCATCGACGATCCAGTTCGCCCGCAGGCGGCTCAGTTGCGCCAGTCCGACCAGCACGAGCCCGCAGAGCATGTAGAGCAGCACGTTCGGCAGCGCGGCCGACTCGTCCGGCGCGGCGAGCGTCACGAGGCGCAGCAGCGCCGGCCCGTTGAGCGTCTGCCGTATCCCCGTCGCGCCGAGCGCGCCGAGCACGGCCAGCATGAGCCCGCCCTGTAGCCAACGCGTTACCAGGCTCGCCGGCGCCGGCGCGTACGAGGCGCGACGGAGCTCGTCCGCCGTCCAGTACGCGGGGTCGCCCGGGGAGGGCCGCGGCGCGGGCGCGAGGTCCGGCGGGTGCAGCGCCGCGAGATCGCGCCCGTAGCCCACCCCCTGTGTCCAGGCCAACAGGAGCAGGGCCGCGCCGAGCACGAACGGGCCGTCGAAGATAGTACGTGGGTCCGCCAGCCAGGCGCGGAGCGTCGCGGCGAGCGGCGGACCCAGGGTGAGCAGTGTGACGAGCCGCCACAGCAACACGAACGGCGCCAGCAGCACGACCCACTCGCGCCAGATGATGCCCGACCAGCGCAGGCGCCCGGCGTATGTATAGCCTGCCGCCGCTGTTGCGACGGCGAGCGGGACCAGCCCGGTCAGGTCCAGCGGCGGGTCCAGGGCCGTGAGGAAGGCGGCGACGCCGGCCACCAGCGTCGTGACCAGGACGACGCTCAGGAAGGGTAAGGCCACGGCCAGGGCCAACTCTTGCGGCGCCGCCCGCCGCTCGCGGTAAAACTCCGGCAGGGCCGCCAGCTCCCGCCACAGCGCCGCCCACGTCCGCCCTGTCATAGCGCCCACCTCAGCGAGGGCAATCGCGCTGCTTGTCGCGCGCACACCCTACATGCTACCCTACTCTCATGAAGAAGACGAGTCTGTACTTAGACGACGCCGACCTCGAACGCTTGCGACGCTTGGCGCGCGAGGAAGGTCGGAGCCAGGCGGAGGTTGTGCGCGCCGCAATTTCCGCGTATGAAACCCAACGCAAGCCCGATCGGAACTTTGCGATCGACGGCGCCTGGGAAGGTGATGGCACGTCGGTGGCGGACATCCCCGAGGAGGAGCTTCTGCGAGGGTTCGGAAGCTGACACTCATCATCGACGCGGCCCCTATTATTGCCCTGGGAAATGTTCGCGACTCTCGACGCGCCGTTGTCCGCCAGATTCTCAAGAATGAGGCCGGACCGCTCATCATCCCAGCCCCCGTCACGGCCGAAATCGACTACCTTGTCCGCGAACGCGGCGGGCCTGCCGCGGGGCGGCGTTTCCTGGAAGACCTGGCCTTGGGAAGCTTTCGCGTCGAAGGGTTGACCCAGGAGGAACATGGATTAGCCCTTGCGCTCCATGATCGCTACGCCGGCCTCGACCTCGGGCTGGCCGATCTCTCCGTCGTCGTGCTCGCGCACCGCTATCGCACGCTGCGGCTCTTGACCTTCGACGAGCGCGACTTCCGTCCCATCACACCCTTGCACGGCGACGCCTTTACCCTCCTCCCGGCCGACCTCGACCTGTAGCGCCGCCGGGTCCACCAGCGGCGGCATATAGCGCGGCGCAAAGCAGAAGATAGGACAAGAGACTATGCGCATCTACGAGTACGCGACGATGACCGCCGAGGAGCGCCGCGTGGTGCTCGACCGCTCCAACAGGGACATCTTCAATAGAGAGAACATCGACGGCATCCGCGCCATCTACGAGGACGTGCGCCGCGACGGCGACGCGGCCCTCGCGCGCTACCTGGAGCGATTCCACGACGTTTCGCTGAGCCCCGAGGAGATCCGCGTCGCGCCCGAGGAGATCGCGGAGGCGCGCCGCATCGTGCCCCGCACGGTGCAGGACGCCGTGGCCGCCTCGATCGACAACGTGCGCCGCTACAACGAGCGCCTGCTGCGGGAGGGTTCGTGGCTCGAGGAGCTCGCGCCCGGCATGATCCTGGGCGAGAAGAGCAGCCCTATCGACCGCGTCGGGCTCTATATCCCGGCCGGCAAGGGCTCGTTCCCCTCGGTGATGGTGTACATGGGCACGCCGGCCGTCGTCGCGGGCGTGCCGGGCATCGCCGTGGTCACGCCCCCCGTCAAGAGCGGCGACAGGGCGGTCGACCAGGCCGTCCTGGTCGTGTGCGACCAACTGGGCATCGCCGAGGTCTACCGCGCCAACGGGCCGTCCGGCATCGCGGCGCTCGCCCTCGGCACGGGCACGATCCGGCGCGTGCGCAAGATCGTGGGGCCGGGCTCGCCCGCCGTCCAGGCGGCCAAGATCCTGGCCCAACTCGAAGGCGTGGAGGCCCCCATGCTCTATGGGCCGTCGGAAGGACTGGTCCTGGCCGACGACGCCGCCGACCCGCGGCTCGTGGCGGCCGACCTGCTCAACGAGGCCGAGCACGGCCATGACTCCGCGGCCATCCTGGTCACACCGTCGCGCGAACTGGTCGAGGCCGTCGGGCGCGAGGTGGACATACAGCTTGCGGCGTTGCCGGCGGACCGGCGCGCCTACGCGGAGTCGGCCACCACCAAGTACGGCGGCGCGATCATCACGCGCGACCTCGACGAGGCCATCGCGTTCACCAACGAGTACGCCCCCGAGCACATGCAAGTGGCCACGCGCGACCCCTTGTTCGTGGCGGGACAGATCGCGAACGCCGGCGAGATCCTGGTGGGGCAGAACACGCCTATGTCTGCGGCTAACTTCGCCATCGGCATCCCCACCACGCTGCCGACGGGCGGCTTCGCCACCGTCAGCTCGGGCATCACCGCGCACAGCTACCGCAAGCGATCCTCACTGGCCTACCTCACCCGCGACGCGCTCGCCGGCCTCGCCGACACCACGCTGGCCCTGGCCGAGTACGAGGGCTTCCCGCAGCACGCCGCCGCCATCCGCATCCGCGGGTTGGGGACGATCTAATCATCTACCCGAGCAATACTGGATTTAAATGCGATGTGCCCCACTAGAGGTGGAAAAACGGTCGAGATAGTAACAAATCGTAGTCAAGCCTCCTCATCGCCTGATCAGAAACAGGAATTCTCGATTTGGTTCCTCCACTTCACGTAGCCACTCGCGCGTCCATTTCATCGTTGCCATGACGTTTTTGCGGTAATCCACTTCAATCACGTCTACCAGCTCTCCACTTGAACGGATCACTCGATCTAGCTCTTCTGCCGTCGCTCGTCCACCTGAGCCGTAAGAGAGGATAATGTGTTGTGCCTTAGACTCAACAAGCAACCTATGGATGGCTTCAACTGCAATGAAACTGCCCTCTTCGTTTCGCCTGAATTCTTCGAACAGGGAGGCGGCAATCGTATCTGACGTATCTTCTCTACGATTCACCTTTCCAAATAGGGTTGGTTGGTCATTCAAGCATACAGTGGTCCAGAGATGATAGTAGGCTGCATATCGGATTCGAGAGGGGGGCATTTTCTCGTTGTTTGACCCGTAGGGCGGGTCATAGTATGCCAAATCGACATCCGTTGCTGCTGCCACATCAAAGATGTTTGCTCTTAGGACCTCGTGGTTGCCTGGAGAGTCAATGATAGCGGGAACCTTAAGGTGCATTTGCCTGAACGATCGCGGGGACCAATCTCGCAGATAGGATGCGAAATGGCCTAATGTACTGTCCACTTGATCGAGTGCAAGGATGAGGCTTGTAAGGGCGACCGCCTTATCATCAGCATCAAGATTTAATCTGTCGATTTCCTCACGGATTGCATCGAGCTTGCGTGTGTTATGTTTCTGCCACGGGCGTTTTACAGCTAGGCCAGAATGCTGCGCGTCCACATCTCCACCATAGTGCCCAGTGAACCATGATGATTGAGGTGGAAGAGCATTGAGATGGTTGATCAGAGATTGGTAGTAGCTCTTTTTTATGGCTTAGCAGATAACAGCATCCAAAAGTCTCTGACCAGACGGCTCGATCGTTACAAATAACGTCATAGCCACTTTTGGGCGAGTGCTTGAGATACTCTAGTCGTCCCAGAAAAGCCATCAAGAACTCTCCTTGCGTTCACTCTCTGAGCCAAATCAAGAATATGGGGAATAAGCTTCAGCTTTGATCCAGCATACTTCACACCCTCCGTTGGGGGCGGAAGCGTAAAGCAAATATCGTCGAATAACGAAGGCTGCAAGTTCATATCGCTACAGTTTGCCTCAACGCAACTATGTCCTTTTCCACCTCGCCCAACGCCGCAGCATGACCAGCACTTGAAGAAACTAGGGCGTGTGAGAATAGTTTAACGAGCACTGGATTGTGCGAGTAATCTATCCACCCGTTCGTGATACTATCAAAATGCCTGAGGGCGTTTTTGGTATGCGTCCATAAACCTCTTTGGAGAGCGTTCGCTGCTGCGCCACCGTAGCGTACTTCGCATATGTAGTCACCCTGTCTATCGTAAAAGCGAAAGACAGGGTGCTTTCTCCCTTTCCCTTCGCTCACGCGGACGATTCTAGTTGTTTGTTCACGGGCGACATCGTAGTCGAAGACGAGGATGTTACATCGCTTTCTCTGCTCGTCGTAGATCAAGGGTAGCACATTGATCTGAGCGAAGTTGGCAAACGCGGGATCGTTGAAGATGGCTTGGAGTTTATCTTGCCCTTCGATTAAGTCCATGTTGTTGTCGCGCATTAACCGAGAGAACATGAGGCTATTTTTGTCCGTAGACAATTGAAGCGGTCCATCTCCATCGTCTATGCGAATGCAGGAGAAATGGAAAGATCCAGTAGGAAAACTAACATTTCCGTACATAGTCTCGCGATCGAATGAGAAGGACAAGGCGATCAAGTTGCACGCACTGGTCAAGCTCATCGGCCTTATCGGGGGTCAGCGTTCCCGCCGAGCTTTTCGATAGGAGTTGGCACACGCGCCCGACAGCCTCATCCGACAGACGGAAGGATGCGATAGCGGCGCGGCTCGGACCGCTCGCGAAGAATGCGACGACCTCGTCGTAGGCGTGCGGCAGTGCTACGTGAGCCATAGGTTCCTCCCATTGAGTCACGCTGATGATAGCTCCATGCTACACCTTGACCACGCGAGATCCAAGGCCGGGAGGGGATGGAGGCGTTGCGTATACTAAAGGGCATGGAACATTTGTAATCGGAGTCGCGAGCCACCGAGCGAGTGATGCGACGACTGACGACTGAGGGGGTGGCATGGCGGCATACGAGGGACTGCGGTTGGCGGTGCAGCGGCAGGGACGGCTGACGGAGGGGACCCTGGCGCTCCTGCACGGCATCGGCCTCGAGTTCGAGAGCTATAGCCAGCGGCTGTTCTCGCCCTGTCGCAACTTCCCGCTCTCCCTGCTCTACGCGCGCGACGACGATATCCCCGAGTACGTGGCCTCCGGCACCGTCGACGCCGGCATCGTCGGCCAGAACCTCGTGCACGAGGAGGGCGTCGACGTCGCCGAGTTGCTCACGCTCGGCTACGGTTACTGCACCCTCGTGCTGGCCGTGCCCACCAATGCGGCCGCGCAGGGGCCGCGCGACCTCGCCGGCCGCCGCGTCGCCACCTCATACCCAGGCTCGGCCCGCGCCTACTTCGAGCGGCACGGCGTACGCGACGTCGAGGTGATCGAGCTCAGCGGCTCGGTCGAGGTCGCGCCGAGCCTGGGACTCGCCGACGCCATCATCGAGATCACCGCGACCGGCTCGACCCTGCTGCTCAACGACCTGCGCCCGGTCGCCACAGTCCTGGAGTCGCAGGCCGCGCTGGTCGTCAACCACGCCGCCCTCGATACCCCGGCCAAGCGCGCCGACCTCGACCGCCTAGTCATGCGCATCAAGGCCGTCGGCGCCGGCCGCCGCTACAAATATGTGATGATGAACGCGCCCGCCGTCGCCCTGCCGCGCATCCGCGAGATCCTGCCCGGCCTCAAGGAGCCGACCGTGATCCCGCTCGCCGACAAGGAGTGGGTCGCCGTCCACGCCGCCGTGCAGGAGGAGACCTTCTGGGAGGTCATCGAGGGGCTGCACAAGGCGGGCGCCTCCGAGATCCTCGTGGCCCCTATCGAGAAGCTCGTCAAGTAAGTTAAGGAGCCTGGTCCTAAAGGACTAGGCCAGCGCGCACGGGAGGAATAGCATGACGCCGCTAGCGGTTGTGGATTACGGCGCCAGCAACATCAAGAGCATCGTGCGCGGGCTGGAGCGCGCCGGCGCGACGGTGACGGTCGCGCGCGCGCCCGAGGAGTTGGCCGGTGCGGCGGGGCTGGTGCTCCCCGGCGTCGGCGCGGCCGGCGCGGCCATGCGCGGGCTGCGCGAACGCGGTCTGGTCCGCCCACTAACGGAGGCGATCGAGGGTGGCGCGCCGTTCCTGGGTGTTTGCTTGGGCATGCAGCTGCTCTTTGGCCCTCAGGAGGAGGACGACGAGACTGGTCTGGCCCTCATCGGCGGGCGCGTGCGCCGCTTGCGCGGCGTCAAGGTACCGCACATGGGCTGGAACACCGTCGATATCACCCCGCCCCCACGCGACCAGGCGCCGCTCGATAGTGGCCCCCTGGCCGGCCTGCCGCCCGCCCCCTATCTGTACTTCGTGCACTCCTACTACATCGAGCTCGACCCCGGGGAACGGGGCGCGGACACGGCCACGACCTCTTACGGCGCGGACTTCGTCTCGGTGGTCGCCCGCGACAACGTGTGGGGCACGCAGTTCCACCCTGAGAAGAGCGGCGCGACGGGCGAAACGGTGCTGCGCAACTTCGTGGCGCGCTGCGCGCGCGTCGCCGGCAGCGGCGCGGCGGACGCCGCCGGACTGGAGGCTGCGTCATGATGGTCATCCCGGCGGTCGACATCCTGGGCGGCCAGGCGGTGCAGCTGCTGCAGGGCGACTACGACAGCGTGGTGGAGCGGCGCGGCAATCCGGTCGAGCTGGCGCGCGAGTGGGCCGCGGCGGGGGCGAGCTTGATCCACGTGGTCGACCTCGACGGCGCGCGCACCGGCCACCCGGTCAATCAGGCCGCCATCGAGCGCATCTGCCACACCGCGGGCGTGCCGGTCGAGGTAGGGGGCGGCCTGCGCGACGCCGGGGCGGTCGCGGCCGTGCTCGAGGGCGGCGCGGCGCGCGCCGTGGTGGGGACGGCCGCGCTCAAGAGCCCGGAACTGCTGCGCGCGCTCGTGGAACGGTGGGGCGAGCGTATCGTCGTCGGCATCGACGCGCGCGACGGCTACGTGGCGACCGAGGGCTGGCGCGAGGGCTCAGTGACGCGGGCGACCGACTTCGCGCGCGAGGTCGCCGCGATGGGCGTGGCGCACATCATCTACACCGATATCTCGCGCGACGGCACGCTCTCCGGCCCCAACCTGACGGCGATCGGCGAGGTCGCCCGCGCGGCTGGCTTCCCCGTCATCGCCTCGGGCGGCGTGGGCACGCTGGACGACCTGCGCGTGCTCGGCGGCGCCCCCGCCGTGGTCGCCGGCGTCATCGTGGGCACCGCGCTCTACTCCGGGGCCATCGACCTGGCCGGGGCCATCAGCGAGATGCAGGGCGAGACGGGAGTCACGAAGAACGCGGGAGGGGCGGGGTGCTGACCAAGCGCGTGATCCCCTGCCTCGACGTGACGGGCGGGCGCGTGGTCAAGGGCACGCGCTTCCTGGACCTGCGCGACGCCGGCGACCCCGTGGAGCTCGCCGCCTACTACGCCGGGGCGGGGGCCGACGAGGTCGTCTTCCTGGACATCACGGCGTCGAGCGACGGGCGCGCCTCCATGATCGACGTGGCCGAGCGCACCGGCGACGGCCTCGACATCCCCTTCACCGTCGGCGGTGGCCTGCGCTCGGTCGGGGACATGCGGCGTATGCTCGCCGCCGGGGCCGACAAAGTTTCGCTTAACACCTCGGCTGTGCAGGACTCACAGCTCATCGCGCGCGGGGCCGCGGCCTTCGGCGCGCAGTGCATCGTGCTGGCTATCGACGCCAAGCGCGACCCCCGCGCGCCCTCGGGCTGGCGCGTCTACACGCACGGCGGCCGTACGCCCACCCCGCTCGACGCGGTGGCGTGGGCGTGCGCGGGCGTCGCAAGGGGCGCGGGCGAGATCCTGCTGACCTCGATGGACCGCGACGGCACGCGCGATGGCTACGATTTGGAACTGACCGCGGCCGTCGCCGCGGCCGTCGCCGTGCCAGTGATCGCTTCGGGTGGCGTTGGGACCCTCGACCACCTCTACGACGGCTTGACCACCGGGGGCGCCGACGCCGCGCTCGCCGCCTCGATCTTCCACTTCGGCGAGCACAGTATCGCCGACGCCAAGCGCCACCTCGCCGCGCGTGGCGTGCCGGTGCGACTGTGAACGGCCCTCATTCCCCGGCCCCCTCTCCCCGGGGGGGAGAGGGGGAGAACCACGCGTCACAGCAGGACGACTCGCCTCTCCCGCGCGCGGGAGAGGGGGCTCCAACGTCGGACCCGTGGTTAGGGTCCGACGGTCTGGTTAGTTATGGGTCGGGGGTGAGGGCCGTCCTCGACACTATTCACTTCGACAAGGACGGGCTCGTGCCGGTCGTGGCGCAGGATGCCGACACGAATGCCGTGCTGCTGTTGGCCCACGCGAACAGCGAGGCGCTGGAGGCGACGCTGCGCACGGGCAAGGCGCACTTCTGGAGCCGTTCGCGCGGCAAGCTGTGGCGCAAGGGCGAGACCTCCGGCCGCGAATTGCTCGTGGCCGGCCTGTTCGTCAACTGCGAGGACAACAGCCTGCTCCTGCGCGTCCACCAGCAGGGCGACGCCGCCTGCCATACCGGCCATCCCACCTGCTACTACCGCGCGCTCACGCCCCTGGCTCCCGACGGCAGTTGGCGCGAGGTCGAGCCCCAAGTCTTCGACCCCGCCGAGGTCTACGGGGACGCTTAATTGTTGCGCCTGACCGAAAGGTAGGGCTGCGCCAATTCCGCCAGGCGCACGATGCTCTCGGGCTCATCGCCGGCGTCGTCGAAGATCAAGACATACGTACCCAGGAACCTGGCCTCTCGTGTCAGGTCGAGACAGCGCCCGAACCCGACCGCGTCGACGACATCCGGCGCGGGCCACTCGGCCTTGGCATGGACGGAAACGGCGCGCGGTAGGATCGCGCGCAGGTCCGCCTCGCGCGTCTCCAGCGGGTAATTGCCGAAGTCGGCGCACAGGCCGACGGCGCCATGTAGCCCGTCCAGGATGGCGAGCAACTGCTCTGGCCGCGCGGCCAGAGCCAGCCAATTCTCCGTGATGATCTCGACTCCTCGGGCGCGCGCATAGGTGACCAGCGCGGTCAGGCCGGAGATGCTGGCGTGCACGGCCCGGCCGGCGGTGTCGGGCGGGGTGGTACCGGCAACGACGCGCACACGGGTCGCCCCGACTCGTTGCGCCACGTCGATCCAACCCTCGATGCGGTGGATATCGCGCTCGCGCGCCCCCGCGTCTGCGGCCGCGATGTCTCCGGCGTCGACCAGCAGCGTCATGAGGCGCACGCCGGCCGCGTCCAGGGTGCGGCGCAGGTGAGCGAGATAGCCGGCGTCGGTACGCGGGAAATGGAAATGGCAGATCTCCAGGGCGTGGATACCCATCTCCGCGACGTAGGCCGGAACGTCCAGCAACTTCAGGACGCCGTCGCCGTACGGCGTTTCGGCGGCGCGCACGCCGGAATGCGCGTCGAGCGCCGGGTAGACCGGCCCGAGGGTGCGATGCAAACTCCACGTCGAGATGGCGAGCTCCGGCATGACGAGATCCTCCTTATCAGCGGGCATGGTCAGGGCATGGTCAGGGCATGGCCACGACTAACGGCGCTTTACCCCGCCGTAGCCAAAGCCGGCAATCGCCGTGCCGAGGAAGAACAGCGGCGTGGACGCCGGCGTCAGGGCGAGCAGGCCGGCGCGCACAGGCACAGCAGCCGCACCGGTTGCCCTGTCTTGTTGTGGAACTCGTGGGGCGCATTGGCCGGAAGGAGGCCGCGTACGGCGCGTTGGACCCGGTCCTGCGCCAGGCGCTGCGCCCCGAGCTCATCGTCCAGCACTGGGATGACCTGAACCGCCTGGTGGCGTCCTTTAAGGATGGCCTGGTGCGCCCCTCGCTCGTCGTCGCCAAGCTGCAGGCGCTGCAGCGGCAGAACTCGTTGCAGTAGGCAATCCAGGAGTTGGGCCGCCTGGCCAAGACGCGCCACATCTTGAGCTACGTCGACAATGTACAACTCAGGAGGCGCATCCTGGTCGAACTCAACAGGCAGGAGCGGTTGCACGCCCTCTGGTAGGCCAGCGCCAGCGCCAGCGCCTGCCGCGCCACCGCCCGCATGACGCCCCCCGGCCGCCAGCGCCCCCTCGTGGGCGAGCCGCCGGCTTTGCAGCAGGTTGACCAGTCCAGCCACCGCCAGCGAGGACACCACGCTGAACGTGGTCATGTTCAACGTGGTCGCCCCTGGCAGCGCCTAGATTGGGTCCATGTCGCCGGGCTGGGCGTCGAACGCCGCGACGAGCAGCGGGTCGCGGTCGTCGTACAGGACGACATCTTCTTTGGTCGGGAAGTAGCGGAAGGACGTCGGCGCCATCCTCGCCCGTGCGGGGCTCACGCGGGGTGGGACGCGGCCATGTGCTCGCGCATGTTGTCCGCGGCGTTGGCGGAGATGGCTCCCAGGCCCTCGTGGGCGACGGCGGCGTTGGCCGCGGCGCGGGGCAGCATGGTCGCCTCGTAGGTCGCGAGCGCGGCGCGCAAATCCGGCGCGTCGATGATCGTCCGGGCCAGGTCAGCCCCGTCGAGCATGGCGGTGTTGGCGCCCAGGCCGGAGAAGGGCGACATTAGGTGGGCGGCGTCGCCGAGGAGGGTGACGCCGGCGCGAGTGGCCCAGCGGTGGGGCACGGGCAGGGCGTAGATGGGACGGTCGATGAAGAGGTTGTCGCACTCGACCAGGATCGCCCGCAGGCCCGGCGCCCAGTCGCCGAACACCCCCAGCAGGGCGGCGCGCACGGCGTCCGGGTCGGCCAGGTCCACCCCGGCGCGCGCGGCCCAGTCGGTCGGGCCGCGGAAGGCGACGTAGACGCGGATGGCGCCGCGGGCCTGGCGCTGGGCGATCAGGCCTTTGCCGTCGGAGAGGGCGAACATGGAGCCCCGCCCGACCAGGGCGGCGATGGCCGGGTGGTCCTCGTCGACGTTGGCGAGGCGGACCTCGACGAACATGACCCCCTCGTAGAAGGGCTGGACCGGCGAGACCAGGGGGCGGACCCTGGACCAGGCGCCGTCGGCGCCGACGAGCAGGTCCACGGTGGCGGTGGCCCCGTCGCGGAAAGCCAGCTCGTGCCGGCCGGCGCCCATGGGGGTGGCGTGGTCCAGGGCGGCGCCGTAGCGGATCGTGCCGGGGGCCAGAGAGTCCAGCAGCAGCCGGCGCAGGTCGGCGCGGTCGATCTCGGGTTTGGCGGTGTCACCGGGGGCGGCGATGCGCTCCTCCAGGACGGCGCCGGTCTTGTCCAGGGCGCGCTCGTCCTGGCCCTCGGGGCGGCCGATGGCCATGAACCGCTCGAGCAAGCCGGCGGCGGCCAGGGCGACCTGGCCGGTGGCGGTCTGCATGTCCAGGGTGCCGCCCTGATCGCGGGCGTCGGGCGAGGCGTCGCGCTCGTAGACGGTGACGTCGACGCCGGCGCGCTGCAAGATCCGCGCGCAGGTCAGGCCGCCGGGGCCCGCGCCGATGATCGCGATGCGCGGGCTGGTCGAGGTGGTCGGGGTGGTCGGGGTGGTGGCGCTGTCGGGGGCCAGGGTGGTGATCATGGTCATGGTCATGGTCATGGTCATGGTGTCCCTTTCAAATTCAAAGATGTAGTGAGCGGAGGTGGGCACCCCGCGCCGGGGACCGGGCCGGACGGTTGCGGCGCGCAGCGCGCGGGCGTCGGGGCGACGACGCCGACCGGCGTGGCCACTGTTGGCGCGTCCGGGGTGGTGGTCGGCGCGCCGGACGTGGCGCGCAGGGGGACTTCCTCGATCAGCGCGGCGGCGACCAGGGCCACGACGCCGAGGGCGGCGCCGGCGATGAAGATGTGGTCGATGCCGGTGGCCACGGCGCCGAGGGGGCCGGGTCCGCGGCGGCGGCGACGCCGGCGGCCACGGCGCCGCTCGACATAGGGATGGATACCGACATACCGCGTACTCCTTTCGTCTCGTCTCGTCCAATTTGATCTCGGCCGGGCCGGAAGCGGGTGTCGTGACACACCGCCCGACAACTCCAGTAAAGCACACTCAGTTAAAAAGTGTAATAAGTAAAGTTTTTTACTTAGAAAACAAATCTGCTAGACTGTACTCATGAGCGAGACATCTTTTAGGGGCGAGACGGCGACGCCGGGGCGCCGGGAGCGCAAGAAGGCCGCGACCCGCCAGGCCCTCGCCGACGCGGCGCTGCGGCTGTTCCTGGAACGCGGGTACGACCAGGTCAGCGTCAAAGACGTCGCCGACGCCGCCGACGTGTCCACCACGACGCTGTTCAAGCACTTCCCCGGCAAAGAAGCCCTCGTCTTCGATGCCGACGCCGACCGCGAGGCCGCCCTGGTCGCCGTCGTGCGCGAGCGCGTCCCCGGCGAGTCGATCCCGGCCGCGCTCCGCGCCTACATGCTGCGGGGCGTGGTCGCCGGCGGCGACGCGCTCGACCCGCGCTTGGCGGCGTTCCTCGACCTCGTCGAGGCCGTCCCCGCCCTGCGGGAGTATTCGCGCCGGATGTGGATGCGCCATGAGCGCGCGCTCGCGCGGGCGATCGCCGAGCAGGCCGCCGTCCCCGCGGACGACGCCCGGTGCGCGGCCTTGGCGCGGTTCGTCCTCGACATCCCCGGCCTCGTCCGCGGGCAAGACGACCAGCGCCATGCCATCGACCGCGCGTTCGATCTTCTCGAACACGGCTGGGACACCACTAAGTGATGGGCGTTGCGTGGTGTCCCGGCGTTGCGTCGCGGACAAGGGTACGCCGGCGCGCGCGGCGGCGGACGCGTTGCGCCGCGCGGGCGCCGAGGTCCGCTGCTTCGAGAAGGCCGCGCCCGGCCGCGCCGAGTCGACGGGCCTGACGCGCATTTTCCGCCACGCGCATGGCGACGCGGCGCTCGTGCGCCTGGCTATGCGCTGGTGAGGGCTGGCGCGCCTGGGAACGCCGCTTCAGCCGCCGCCTGCTCGGCACGGAGGGCCTGATCGTCACGGGCAATGCCCTTGCCCCATCGTGGGGGCGCGCGCTGAGCGAGGCCGGCGCCCCCTGCCAGGCGCTGGACCCCGCCGCGTTCGCCGACCGCTTGCCGATCGGCCAGCCCCCGCCGGCCGCTATGGTTTGGGACCCGTCCGCCGGCGCCATCCGCGCCCACCGCACGATCGATCTCTTGCGCCAGAGCGTGGCCAGCCGCATCGTCCCGGCCGAGGTCCTGGAGCTTGTCCCCACGGAAACGGGCGTCCGCGTGCGCACCGCCGATGAAACGTGGGCCTGCGACGAGGCGCTGTGACCGCCGGGATCGACGCAGCGCTGGCGCGGCGTTACATCCCGGCAGCGTTGCCGGGCCTCGACCCCGTGCCGGTCGACGAGGTGCGTTGCGCCTACAATCAGGTGGGCGTCCACGACGGCGACGGCTTCGGCGCGGAGCGCCGGGGAACTGTGACTGTCCTGTACGGCAACAACCTCTTCAAGTTCGCGCCGCTACTCGGCGAGTTGCTCAGCCGGGCGGCGCTCCAGCGCGAGGTCCCGCCCGAGCTGCGCGGCAGGGCATGATCTCGAGGAGCTCGCATCGCGCGGGCTCGGGGGGCGCGCCCGCGCACGGTCGCGGTCGATGTTCGATGAGGGACCCGCTATAGTCGCGCGAGGCGCTCGATCGTCTCGTAGATGAGCTGCGGGACGACGCCGAAGGAGTAGGGCATTAGGACGCGCTCGCCCGCCTGGTGCACGGCGCGGCCGTAGGGACCTACGTTGACGACGGGTAGGTCGAGCGCGCGCATGGCTTCGATCGGCAAACTGTAGGAGCCCGCGCGCGGCGGAGCGCAGGCGGACGCCTCGCGCCACACCGGCATGTTGTCGCGCAGGGCCGCCAGGTCGAGCGCGGGGTCGAGCCGCAGGTAGCTCAGGTCCGAGAGCAGCGGGAAGTATTCCCTGACGACCAGATTGAGCTCGGGGTGCGCCGCCGCGACGGCCGCGACAGCCTTGCTCAGGGCGTCGGGGACTCCGCTCGCGGGCAGAGCCGCGACATGCGGATAGTAGGGCGGCGCATAGTAGAGCACGACGGCGGGACCCTGCCGCCCACTGAGCGCCCACAGCCGCCGCACTAAGCGCAGGCAGCGCTCGCGCTTGTCCTCGTCCAGCGGCCACCGGTCCCACTCGGCGGACAGCGCGTCCGCCACGAGATCCTCACCCAGCCGCGCGGCCGTCTCCGCGCGCAACTCGGCGTAGGTTAGCACGGTCCCCGAGCGCGCCCGCCCTCGATCTTGCACGTTTACGTTATGGTTCGGGTGTATTTCCGGTGTGTTGGAGGATGTCTCCCCCTCTCCCACGCCTGGGAGAGACCGGCGGGGGGTGGGGGCTGTAGCCCGCAGCCAGTCCTCGGCCGCCACATTCAGACGCGCCAGCAGGCCGGCCAGGACGGTCTCGGCGCGCCCCCGCAGCCGCGCCAACAGGGTTGCAGGGCTCGTGGTGAGCGTCACGACGTTGAGGTAGAAGGCGGCGGCGAAGGGCAGCTGGGTGTCGTAGCCCGTCTTGAGGTCGGCGGCGTGCAGGGTCACCGGCGGCGGCGCGACTTCGCCGCGCACCGCGTCGCACAGGTCCGTGTTCATGCTCAGATCGCGCACGAGCTCGGCGGCGAGCAGGTTGGCGTCGAGCCCTGCGAAGGGGTCGCCCGCGTGCGCGGCCTGCCCGACGACGAAGATGCTGGGCAGGAGCTTGCCGACCGTTCCAACGTAGATGTAGCGGTGCGGGTCGCCGGGGTAGCGCGCGGCCGTGTAGTCGGTGTTGACGACGCCGGCGTACGCGAGCCCGTGACGCTCACGCAGCGCGTGCAGGAAGCGCACCGCTTGCAGCACGCCCGCCGACTCGTTCTCCTCGTCGACGGTGGCCAGCAGCACCACGGAGAGCGGGGGTGGCGAGCCCGCGCGCGCTTTCTCGGCCAACCGCCGCATCACGGCGATGGTGGCCGCGACGCCGCTCTTCATGTCGGCGACGCCGCGGCCGAACATCCAGTCGTCGGGTCCCGCGGCGAGGTCGGCGGCGACATCCGGCCCCAGCCCCTCCAGTAGCTCGCGCCGTGCGGCGAGCGCGTCCGGGTCGAACGCCCAGGGCTCCAGCGCGCCGTAGTCGTCCGCGCCGACCGTGTCGACGTGACCGAGCAGCACGACCGCGCGCGAACTCTGCCCCCGCAAGAAGGCGTAGGCGTTGTGGCGGCCGTGCGGGTCGCCCTCGATCGGGTCGAGGCCGCTGAGGGTATAGGCGTCGTCCAGCCCGCCCTCGCGCAACAGTCGCAGCGCCAGCTCGGTGACCCGGTTCTCGTCCGCGCTCGGGCTCACGCCGCGCACCTGCGCCAGTCGCCGGGTGTAGTCCCGGGTCGCCGCGTACCACTCGCCGCTCATCCTACAAGGGTATCACAGGGGCCGAGGATAATCGGTCATCGTGGGGGCGGGGGGGCGGGGGGGCGGGGGGGCGGGGGGGCGGGCGCCGCGGGCGCCCTGATGCGTATCGTGCGATGCTTTATAGTGTGAGGGTGGAGAAACGAGGCCCTGTGGATCGACGAGGCCCTGTAGATCAAGGATCGGTATGAATAGTGTCGTTGCCGAGCCACGACCAGCTCTCGCGCGCATCCTGGGTCTTTGCAAGCAGTTGTTCATCATCGTAGGCCTGGAGAAGATATACGAGGTCAGCCGCGGCATCGTGCCCCGGCAGCACGACGTGGCCCTGCAGAACGGCCTCGAGGTCGTCAATCTCGAGAAGAGCTTACACATTTTCGACGAGTGGCGCCTGCAGCAGTTCGTGCTGGGCCATAAGCACTGGTATTTCGGCCCCCTGACCCTGGATCGGCACGCTATAGTGACGGTCATCAACCACTTCTATCTGTACAGCCACTTCATCGGCACGCTGCTCTTCCTGGTGTGGCTCTACCTGTTCCGCCGCGGCTACTTCCCGTTCGTGCGCGACCTGTTGATCGTCACCTCGGCGCTGGCCATGGTCAGCTATATCGTCTTCCCGATGATGCCGCCGCGCCTGTTGGGCTCGCACTCGATGGGGATCTACCACTATAAGTTCCAGGACACGATCGCGCAGTTGCTCGACTATAAGCTGCAACAGCATCAATTGACCTACAACCCGTACGCCGCGATGCCGAGCCTGCACTTTGCCTGGGCGCTGATCCTCGGCGTGACGCTGATGCTGCTCGGGCGGCGCTGGCTCCTGCGCGCGGTCGGGCTGCTGTATCCTTTTATGATGCTGGCGACGATCCTGATCTCGGGCAACCACCTGCTGCTCGACGCGGTCGGCTCGGTCGTCGTCGCCGCCGTCGCCCTGGCCATCACGCTCACCCTGTATCGCCGCCTTACCCCGCGCGGCCTCATACAGTACGACGCGCTGGCGGCGTGAGCGTGAGGTGAGGGAGGCTTATCGATCTAGTACTGTAGGTCCCGGGCGTGTAGCATTAGGGTACCTATTTAGGGTACGTGTGCGGTTGTAGATCGACCCCGACCCGGAGTTGAGAGGATTTTGAGACGGCTGTGATTGCTCCGCCCGCCCATCAGACAGCGCCATTCCTGTACAACGCGCCCTCGCCGAACGGACACGGCGCGCGCCCGGACGAGTTGCTCGACATCTCGGTGTTGATCCCCGTCATGAACGAGGAGGAGAGCGTCGGCGAGCTCTACGCGCGCCTGCTGGAGGCCCTCTTGCCGATCACCGAGCGCTTCGAGATCGTGTTCGTGGACGACGGCAGCAGCGACGGCACGTTCGAGTTCCTGCGCAAGCTCAATGCGCAGGATCCGCGCGTGAAGGCAATCCGCTTTCGGCGCAACTACGGCAAGACGGCGGCGCTGGTGGCGGGCTTCGAGCGTTGCCGCGGCGAGGTGGTGATCACGATGGACGGCGACCTGCAGGACGAGCCGAACGAGATCCCCAAGCTGCTCGAGGGACTGCGCGAGTACGACCTCGTGTCGGGCTGGAAGAAAGAGCGGCACGACCCGCGCAACAAGACCCTGCCGTCGCGCGTCTTCAACACCGTGGTGGCGAAGTCTACCGGCCTGCCGCTGCATGATTTCAACTGCGGCTTCAAGGCCTACCGGCGCGAGGTGACGCAGGACCTGACGCTCTACAGCGAGTTCCATCGCTTCATCCCCGTGCTGGCCGACTGGCGCGGCTTTCGCGTCACCGAGGTCGCGGTGCAGCACAACCCGCGCAAATACGGGCAGAGCAAGTTCGGGGCGATGCGCTTCCTGCGCGGACTGCTCGATTTCTTCAAAGTGCTCTTCATCATGAAGTACCTGCAGCGCCCGCTGCACTTCTTCGGCCCCATCGCGGGTCTCATGTTCATGGTCGGCGTCGTGCTGGGCCTCTACGTGGCCGTCGAGAAGTTCGCGTTCGGCCATCCAGCTGGGACCAGTCCGGCGACGGCGCTGACCGTGCTGCTGATCATGACGGCGGTGCAATTGTTCTCGCTCGGGCTGCTCGGCGAGATGCTGCGCAACTTTGCGTATCGCTCCACGGCCGAGTTCAGCATCAGGCAAACCCTGGAGTGATCTCGAAGGCGTCGATGGGCCGCCCTGCCGTGGCGGCGCCGGGGGCCGCGCGAGATGCCCGGGGGGTAAGCGGGGCAAGCGGAAGGCGACGCCTGTTCGCCCTTCCGCTGCTCCCGCGGGAGGGCGCGGCGGAGACGGCCGACGTGGTCGTCAACACGCTGCTCTGGGCGATGACGCTGGCCTACGCCGCCACGTTCATCTGGCTGTCCTGGGAGCGCTACGACCACTTTCTAATGCACGCCGAGGACATGGGCAACATGGCGCAGGCGGTGTGGAACATAGCGCACGGTCACCTGAATCCGCCCTTCCAGTTCAATAATCAACGCATCAAGTTTGGCGCGGAAGCAACAGGGATCAATACACGTCTGGGCATCCATGTCGAGCCGATTCTGCTGCTGATGGCTGTCCCGTACGCGTTGTTTTCGAGCCCGGTCACGCTGATCGTGATCCAGACACTGGTCGTGGCCTCGGGCGCCTTCCCGGCGGCGTTGCTGGCGCGACGTCATCTCAGGTTGCCGCTAGCTCAAGTAGTCTTCCCGCTGGCCTATTTGCTGGCGCCGCCCCTCGAGGCGGCCAACCTCTACGAGTTCCACGCCGTGACGCTCTCGGCCGCGCTCCTTTTGTGGGCGTTCTACTTCGCCGACGGGGCTCGCTACTGGCTCTTCGCCACCTTCGGGGCCCTGGCGGCCTTCACTAAAGAAGAGATCGGCGTGGTCGTCGCGGCGATGGGTTTGTGGATCTGGTGGCGTCACCGCGACCGTACCGCCCGCACCGTGGGCTGGACCGCGGCGATCCTCGGCCTCGGCTGGTCGCTCTTCTGTTTCCTCGTCATCATCCGCCACTTCCACAGCGGCCACTCCAGCCCGTTCTGCGGGCGGCTCAACCCTTTCGTCATCAATGGACAGAACACCGATGCATCGGCAAAGGTAACGACGTGTGGCGGTGTGGCCAAGCTGTGGCTGCAGCACCCCGATCAGGTCTTGAGCGTTGTATGGATCACGCAGAAGCGCGGCTTTCTGCATCGCATGTTCATCACCACGGGCTATCTTTCCCTGTTGAGCCCGCTGACGCTGGTCATTAGCCTGCCCTGGTACGCCGTCATCCTGGCCAGCAACGACGTGCACATGTACAGTGGCCTGGCCGATTACCCGGCAGAGCTCGTGCCGATTCTGATCGGCTCGGCTATCCTCGGCGTCGCCTGGCTTGCCAACCGCGTCGGTCCGCGCCTACGTGTCCCCCCGACCTTGATCGCGACGGTAGCCTGTGTCTGGCTGCTCATAGCCAGCGTCGCCAATACCCATGTCAATGGCTTCACACCACTGGCTACGAATTTCGAGGTTCCGCAGGGAACGTATCACGATCAGATAGGGCACAAGGTTTTGTCCATGATCCCCGCCGGGGCATCGGTCTCGGCTGGGGACTATCTCAATCCGCACCTCAGCAATCGCCACAACATTTTCCTCTTCCCGCTCGATACCAACGACGCGCAGTACGCCGTGGGCGACGTCAGCCGGGACAGCTTCCCGTACAAGGCGGTGGACGAGTTCAACCTCATTCGCTACTGCATGCTCAAAGCGGTGCTGCCGTACTGTAAGGGTGGGTGGGGCGTGCGCTACGCCGCCGATGGCTATGTCCTGCTCGAACGCACGTCGGTCGACCCGACGCTCCCCACGACGCTCCCATCGTCTTTCTCTAGCTTTGTGACGGGTGCGACCCCGGCGAGCATCCCGCACTCGATGCAGGTCGACTTCGGACCCTCGCTCCAACTGCTCGGCTACAAGGTGGAGCGGCGCGAGCAGGTCAACCTGCGCCAGCCCGACGTGCTGCTGACCACCTATTGGCGTCTGACCGCGCCGGTTACCAGCCCGATCACGCCCGTGGTCTACCTGACGAATAGTGGCGGCGCCATAGACGTGCAAAATCACGACTATCCCGCTACCGCTGTGCTACCGATCACGACGTGGCCCGTGGATAAGGTCATGACGGTGCAAACACCGCCGCTAACCGTGTTTACCAACGAGAATGGCCCCGTCGACATCGACCTCGCCGTGTATCGCCCCGAAACGTGCGGGGAGCAGGTCTCCGCCGCGCTGGCGAGAAACCCCAAGCTCAAGCCGGCCGATGCCGGCTGTGATCTGCTGACCGATGCGGGGCGCCGCTACCTGCCGAACGTGCGCCGGACGTCCGACAACGCGCCCCTGGAGGTCGTGGCAGGGGGCACGATCCTCAAGCTGGCGCAGGTCTCGGCGCACTGGTAGGAAAGTTTTCCATGCGCCTCGGCATCCTGGGCGGCACCTTCGATCCTGTGCACCTCGGCCACCTCGCCGCGGCCGAGGAGGCGGCCTATCGCTTCGACCTCGAGCGGGTGCTGCTGCTGCCGGCGCGCCACCAGCCGCTGAAAGAGCACGATCCGTGGACGACCGATGAGCACCGGCTGGCCATGCTGCGTTTGGCCGTGGACGGCAACCCGCGCCTCGCGATCAGCACGCTCGAACTGGAGCGAGCGGCGCCCTCCTACACGGTGGACACGTTGCGGCTGCTGGGCGCGGCGCACGACCCGTCGTGCGAACTCTATTTCCTGCTCGGCATCGACGCCGTGAACGCGCTGGACCGCTGGCGCGAGCCGGCCGCCCTGCTGCGGTTGGCCCGGCTGGTGGCGATGTCGCGCAGCGATGTGCGCGAGCCCGACTGGACCATGCTGCGCGGGCTCGAGCCCGATGTCGAGGGACGCATCGACCTGTTGGCCGTGCCCGACATCGACATCAACTCGCGCGAGCTGCGCCGCCGCGTCGCCGCCGGCGAGCCGATCCGCTACCAGGTCCCCGACCCCGTGTGGGCGTATATCGGGGAGCACGGGTTGTACCAACAAAGGTAGGGCTACGACTGCGGTCGTTTGGCAGACCAACGCCGGCTGCGGTCGGATGTGTTTGGCGTCGCCACGCCCCTCGTTTGCCATTGGGAACCCCTGTGGGAAGGCAGTCCCAGGTCTCCGTTACATCGTGAGCAAGCGCCCGCAGTTGATGCACTGCAACAGTTCGTCGGCGGCAACCTTTTGTTGCATGGCCGTGGAAACGGCGACGCCACAGCCGCCGCAGGAGCCGTGGTTGAGCGGGACGACGGCCGGCTGCATGGTGACCCGCAAGCGTTCGTAGCGCGCTAGCAGGGGCGGCGGGGCCGCGGCGGCGAGGGCGGCGCGCTGCTCCTGCAGCGCTTTCAGGCGGGCGGTCGCGTCGCGCCCCTCCGCTTTGAGCGCCGGGACGCGCGTCGTCCGCGCCTCTTCGGCCGTGGTCAGGGCCGCGCGGGCGGACGATGCCGCGGCCTGAGCCTCCTCGACGCGCTCCATGCCGGCCAGCGCCCGATCTTCGGTCGCGCCCCGCTCGTCGCGCCGATGCCGCAGCTCATCCTCCACGCTCGCCGCCTCCTTGGCGTTGTGGATAGAGCCGTCGTACAGGCGCTTGGACAGCAGCGCGATGGCGCGGTCGAGCCGCTCCAGCGCCGCCTCGGCGTCGCGCACGGCGGCCTCGGCCGCGGCTAGCTCCGCTTGCGACGCCTGCGCCCGCGCCCGCGCAACGGTGAGGACGCGGTCGTCGGCCAACTCCGCTTGCAGGGCGCGGATGCGCTGCCGATACGTTTCGAGCTCTTTGTCGGCTCGCTGGAGGGCCTGCAGGGCTTGTTGTTGCGAGGGCATACCCTAAGGTACTACTTTTCGCCCGGTTCGCGCCACCTAAATGTTACACTGCGCATCAGGCGCTGTTAGAGGGGGCATGGGATGACTATTTTGGAGCGGACTCGGAGCAGAGCTAAGCAAGCGCCGTCCATCCGGGAGGCGCGTGCTGCGAGTGCGCGGGTGACGAATGATGCGCTACAGGTGCGCCTGGCGGACGGCCGTGAGATTGGAGCGCCGCTGACCTGGTTCCCGCGCCTACTGGCCGCTACACCCGCGCAGCGCGCGAACTACGAGTTGATCGGTGGCGGGATTGGGATGCACTGGCCCGACATCGACGAGGATTTGTCGGTCGCGGGGCTTCTCGGGAGGGAAGAGCGAAGGCTATGAGGCAGTGCGAGACCCAGCGTCTGGCGGCCGCGCAATCGCCATCGCTCGGTCGACCTTCCGCTGGCTAGCGTATGCTGCGTTCCGAACATCTGCCGCGACACGTCCGCTTTAGCCCGCGCCGGAGAGGCGCAGCAGGTCGGCGAACACGCCGGCGGCGGTGACGTTGGGGCCGGCCCCGGGGCCGGAGATGATCAGGGGGCGCTCGTCGTAGAAGCGGGTGTACGCGGTCAAGAGGTTGTCGGTGTCGTGCAGGCGGCCGACGGCGGAGACGCGCGGAACCTCGCGCAGCCCCACCTCGCAGCCGCCCGGCGAGATCCGCGCGATGTAGCGCAGCACGAGATCCTGCTCGCGGGCCACGTGGGCGCGCGAGGCCAGGGTGCGGTCATGCCGCGCGAGCCCGACGAGCCAGGCGTCGAGCGGGCCATCTTCGAGTGGGATCAGTGGGGCCGGAGCGATGTCGGCCATTTCCAGGCGCTGGCCCATCGTGCGCGCCAGGATCAGCGCTTTGCGGCGCACGTCGTCCCCGCCAAGGTCCTCGCGCGGGTCGGGCTCGGTGTAGCCGCGGGCGCGCGCCTCGGGCACGATCTCGGAGAGCGGGCGGCCCTCCTCGAGCAGAGTGCACACGTAGCCGAGCGTCCCGCTGAGGCAGGCCGTGGCCTCGGTCAGCGTGTCGCCCGCCGCGAACAGGGCGCGCAGCGTCGCCACGATCGGCAGGCCCGCGCCGACGGTCGCCTCGTACGCGATGTGCCCGTGTGGGTTCTCCACCAGGCGCGTATACACGTCTTGGGCCACGCAGAGCGGCTTCTTGTTGGCCAGCGCGACATCGTGGCCGGCGTCGAGCGCGGCGACCAGCGTGCCGGTCGTGTCGTCCGACGCCGTAAGGTCGACCACGATGACTTTCTCGCCCCCGTCCCCGCCCTCGCCCTGAGCGTTGGCGAAATCGACCACCTGCCGGCCACTGTCGGTCAGCAGGTCGGCCGGTACCCCTTCGCCCGCCTCGAGTCCGCGGGCGGCTATGGCGGCGAGGTGATCGGGCGCGACGTGAGGGTCGCCCCGGACGAGGTAGCGGCTGTTGCCGATGGCGGCCACGGGCAGCTCCAGGCCATAGCGATCGCGCAGATAGGCGTCGCGCTCCAGTAGTTGGCCGAGCAGCGCGCGCGCGATGCGGCCCGTGCCTAAGATCACCAGCGGTCGCGTTATCACGTGTCCATTCCTCCTCAATCCTCTTATGAAATTTATAGCAGGTCAGCCTGCCATACGCGGTTCATCCACGCCGGGGTGGTCGGCCAGGGCGACGGCGACGGGCGCATCGTGCGTGAGACGGGCGAGTGGGGTTGACAAACAACTCAACGACGGGTACAGTGACAAGTAATAGAGGGAGAGAGGAGCGCGCGGATGCACGAGGAGTTTGGCTCGGCCCTTCGCGACCGGCGACGCGCGGCGGGGCTCAGCCAGCGCGAACTCGCCGCACGGACCGGCCTCGATTTCTCCTATATCAGCAAGGTCGAGAACGGGCGGACGCCCCCCCCGGCCGCGGATACTATCGTGGCCATCTGCCGGGTCCTGGACAGCGCGCCCGAGGCCCTGCTTGCGCTGACGCGGAAGATCCCTTCGGCCGTGCACCAGACCGTGAGTAGCAGCCCGGCGGCGCAACAATTCCTGCGCAAGGCGCAAGAGATGGCGCTCACTGACCAGGAGTGGGCGCGCATGCTCCAGGCGCTGCGCCGGATGCGCGGCGAGGATCGGCTGAGGATCGGCTAGGGTCCTCAGGCGGGACTCGATCCCGCCGGACGAGAGCGATACGCCGGGCGCGGGGAGGGACGATGGTCATCGCGACGACCCGGTGCGCGCCGGCTAGCCGCTCCCCGACATCACTACGGGTGCAATGATCGATCGATCACTGCACTCGTGTAGACATCGTAGACATCAAGGTAGTGAAGGTGGACGGTGATTCGGGCGAGCGGAGCGTGCCCACTCGGGTGGCTCCGGCCCCGCCGGCCGATTAGGAGGTTTCCATGAGCGTCATCCCAGATCCGGATGTGCGAACGCATCGAGAGAAAAGCCAGGAGCGACGCGACCTCGTGGCGCAAGCGATCGAGCAGGCGACGGCCAATGAGTGGCTGGGGGCTATCGAGACGAATCAACGCTTGCTGGACGCGTCGGGGCAGGATGTCGAGGCATACAATCGCCTGGGCAAGGCATGCGCGCAGATCGGGCGCATCCCCGCGGCGCAGGCCGCCTACGACGCGGCGCTGCGGATCGACCCGGACAACAACATCGCGCGGCGCAACGCTGCCCGCTTGTCCGAGCTGGCCGAGCTGTAGAAACGGGGCAGTGGCCTGTGGGCAGTGGCCTGGACCGCGCTCCGGTTCGCGATAAGAGGATAGGGAGGCGTCGATGCGTGAGCGGCTACGCTGGGGCGTGTTGGGCGCAGCGAACATCGCGCGACGCAAGGTGATCCCGGCGATCGTGGCGTCGTCGAACGGCGCGGTGGTGGCCATCGCCAGCCGCGACCGGGCGCGCGGGCAGGCCGTCGCAGCCGAGTTGGGCATCGCGCGCGCCCACGAGAGCTACGAGGCGCTGCTGTCCGATCCAGAGATCGATGCGGTCTACAACCCGCTGCCGAACAGCCTGCACGCTGAGTGGACCATCAAGGCGGCGGAGGCGGGCAAGGCCGTGCTGTGCGAGAAGCCCCTGGCGCGCGACGCTGCCGAGGCCGCGGCGATGGTCGCGGCCTGCGCCCGCCACAACGCCCCCCTGATGGAAGCCTTTATGTATCGCTTCCACCCCCAGAACAGGCGCGTGCGCGAACTGGTGGCGCAGGGGGCTATCGGCGCGGTGGGCGCCGTGCGGGCCGGCTTTGGCTTCCGCATGGACCTTTTAGATCCGGCCAACGTGCGCCTGCAGGGCAACCTCGCCGGCGGCGCCCTGATGGACGTTGGCTGCTACGCCGTCAACGCCTCGCGCATGCTCTTCGGCGAGGAGCCGGTCGCGGCCACGGCATGGCGCGACTACGACGATCGCTTCGGGGTCGACGTGGCCCTGGCCGGTGTGCTCGAGTACCCTGACCACGACGACGGCGACGGGCCTCGCTTCGCCACTATCGACTGCTCGTTCAAGGCGGGCTACAGCGGCTGGTACACCGTAGTGGGGAGCGAGGGTGTGATCGAGGTACCGCGCGCCTACACCCCACAGGGGGACGACACGGTCATCGTGATCACCGACGCGCACAATAGGCGGCGCGAGGAGCGTTTCGCGGGCGTCGACCAGTACCGCCTGATGGCCGAGGCCTTCGCCGGCGCGGTGCTCTCCGGCGCTCCCGTGCCCTGCCCGCCCGACGACGCGGTGCGCAATCTGCGCGCCATCGACGCGCTCGCCCGCGCCGCGGCGCGTGGTCAGGCGACTAGCATCATGGACGAGTAACGCCTGTCAGCGACTTACGCAGGGGCTCGCGCGCTGGATGACCGTCGCGCGCAGGACCTGCTGGCCTCCCCGGGTAGTCGAGGATGCGCCAGACGCGAGAGCGCCGACGGCCACGACGGAGTCGCCGACAGCCAGGCGCGGCTGCGCGCCCTGCACCGGCGCCCCGGCGGCCGTTTCGAAGACCGCGTGCGCGGTATCCACCTGTACGCTCGCGCCGGCCACGATCGCGTTGCATCGTACCGCCGAGCCGGCCGTCGGTGTCGAGGGGGCCGGACACACGGGCTGGCTCGGTGTCGCGACCGTGGCGGTTGTACCATGTAGCGCCGTGACACGCCCCGCGATGACGGCCGGCGCCCCCGTCTGCGACACACGGCCAGCCGGTTGGGCGGCCGCGGCGCGCGTCCCGTCGTACGTGTGCGACCCGGCATAGGTCCCGGCGACCAGCATAGCTGTACTAGCTACGAGCGATGCTACGATAAAGCGTGATTTCATAGAGGCCCTCCGTCTCCTCGTTTCCCTCTTTTTTATGGCCAAGCCGTTCACGCGGCGCCATCTGTCCTACCACCCACCAGCATCCCACATGCCACCGCATGGTCGTCGGGGTAGCGGTATAGAGCGCGTCGCGCTTGCCTGCGCCGCCCTGCTCGACGCGACGGCCCCCATCGCCGTGTCGGCTGTCGGGGTCGAGCTGCCCGCGGAGATGGCGCGGTACGTGCGTCGCCGGCTCGAGGCGCTACCGATCTAACCGCTATGCCGGAAGCCGGCCTCGCGCATGGTTAGAGGGTCGCCTTCGTGGAGCAGGGTGGCGTCGACGACCTCGCCCGCGATGAGCGTCGAGTCGCCCGTGGCAAGGCGCCCGGCGACGCGGCATTCCACGTAGCCGAGCGCGCCGGCGAGGATGGGCAGCCCGTGCCGGCTCGTCGTGTGGGCGCGTCCGGCCAGCTTATCCCCGACGCGGGCGCGCGGCCTGCCCAACGCGCCGGCGAGCTCGCGCCCCCCCGCTGCGAATGGAGCCACGGCGAAGAGGCCCGAGGCGAGGATGATCGGCAGCGAGGCACTGCTGTTCTCGACGGAGAGCGCGACCATCGGAGGGTCGAACGAGGTCTGCGTGACCCAGTTGGCGGTGAAGACGTTGGCGTCGCCGTCGTGCGCGCAGGTCACGGCGTAGAGCCCGTAGGTGAATAGGCGCAGCACCACTTTCTTGGCCCCTTGATCGAGCATGGCATCCCCTCCCTCAAGGCATATCGTACAGCGTAGCCTGGCCTTGAAGGAAGGGGGCAGTCAACAAGCCTTGAAAGGTCTGCCTGGCATAGGGTCAATGTACTGTACTGCCTACTGTGCTGCCCCTTCCTCCAGATCTACGCCGATTGCAGTTCCTCTCCGCCATGCTCTGGAATCTCGCCATGCCCCGGAATCTCGCCATGCTCTGGAATCTCGCCATGCTCTAGAATCTCGCCATGCTCTAGAATCTCGCCATGCTCTGGAATCTCGCCATGCTCTGGAATCTCGCCATGCCCCGGAAGTCCGCCAGCCGGCATACTATAGGGTATGAAAGAGTGGATAGGTGGCGCGGCCGGGGGGGCGCTGGCCGCGGTGGTCATCACGTACATCTGGTGGATCAACAGCCAGCCGCACCCGACGCCGGTCAACGCGCTGCGCGACCTCGCCGCGAGCCCCCTCTGCGTGACGGCCGGCGGCGCGCCCCTGCCGGGCAGCCCAACGGTCGAGGCGGCCTGGGAACGGTTCAGCGGGCATCCGGTCGCCCAGGCCCACCCACGCTACCACGGCGACCGCTCTATCGAGCTGCAATACAACAGGGAAGGGACGCTCATCCCCGTCGGCTTCATCCGTGTCGGCGACCTGGGCGCGCACCGCTGGCGTCCGGCGCTGGAATCCTCCACCATGGCCTGGGCCAACAGCATGTGCCACAAGAATAGTCCGTAGCCCTCGTATGCCCCACTCATCTCGCATACTCCCCTAACATGAGGCGCGCGACGCCAGACCCGTGAGCCCCGCGCCGATCTCCCACAGGCGTCGCGCGGCCGCCTCGTCGCAGGACCACTTGGACGACCGTTTCGCCTTCTTGGCGACGAAGTACGCGCCTATTTCCGTCCCCCCAGTGGCCGTGGCGCCGCTCGCCCGGACACCAGGGTCGCGGGCTCGGCGCGCAGCAGTGCGGGGGCCGGCTCCCGGACCGTGGCCGCGACCACACCGGCGACGGCGACCAGGACCACGGCGGTGATTGGGAAGACCAACCGCAGGTCGTAGGCCCCGATGCTCCCGCCGACCAGCGGGCCGAAGGCGATGCCGAACGAGGAGGCCGAGGCGGTCAGGCTAAAGGCCGTGGCGCGGCGGTCTTGCGGCGTGATCAGGCCGATGATGGCCGTGGCGCTGGGCATCGCCGCGCCGAGGCACAGGCCAACGGCGGCGCGCACGGCGATGAGCTGCCAGACGGCGTTCACGAAGAAAGCCGGCGCGTAGGCGACCCCGGCCAGCGCCGTCGCGGCGACGAGCACGCGGCGGTAGCCGAAGCGGTTCTGCAGCCGCTGCACGAGCGACGACGAGAGGGCGGCGCAGACGCCCGCGACGGCCAGGATCGTGCCCACCGCCGTGGCCGTCTGCGGGTGTCCTGGCGGACCGGGCACGCCGCGCAGGTGGGGCACGAAGAGGGCCAGCACGGGGGACGGCACGATGTTGCCGAACTCGGCCATGAACAGGACAAGGGCCATGGCCGGCAGCCCCGCCACTGCGGCGACGCCGCGTAAGTTGGCCAGGGGGTGGATCCTCGTGTCCGCGCCCGTCGTGGCGGGGCGCTCGAAGTGCTCGTCGACGAAGAACACGACGAGGATCGTGGCCGCGAGCAGCATGGCCGCGCCGGCGGCGAAGGTGCCGCGGAAGCCCAGGTGATCGTCGAGGAAGCCGCCCACGAGGGGTCCCGCCGCGGCGCCCATGAAGACGGCCGACTGCATCAAGCCCATGCTGAAGCCCATCTTGTCGCGCGGGGTGACCGAGGCGACCAGAGCCTGCGAGGCCGAGACCGAGCCGGTGAGGATACCTTGCAGGATGCGCAGGCCCAGCACGAACCAGATGTTCGGCGCGACGATGAGCAGCGCTGTCGTGCACACGCCAGCGGCCATGGCGCGCACCACCATGGGCTTGCGCCCGTAGCGGTCGGCCAGCGCGCCCCACACCGGCGCGACGAGGGCCATGGAGATGGAGAGGCCGAAACTGATGACACCCGACCAGATCGGCACGGCGCGCCCGTGCACGCCGAGGGTTTGGATGTACAGGGGCAGGAAGGGGAAGACGAAAGAGAACCCTATCAGCGCCATCATCTGGGCGATGAACAGGACAGACAGGATGCGGCGCCACCTACTCATTACTCTGTAAGGGTACCATTTACTCTGCAGTAGATTGAGGATATTGTCTTGGCCGACTGCGCTATAGCTTGACAACAGTACAGCATTCTCACTAGGATATGCGCATGGAAAGGAAACACTTCGCAAAAGTACGTTTCGCGCTGCTTCCAACCCTCCTACTCTCTCTCGTCGCCGGCGTTGGCGCCGGCGCGGCGCCGCGCCATCCCGCTTTGTCGGCTGCGCCGGCGACGCTGGAGTGGTCGCAATACGGCGGCGACCCCAGGGGGACGCGCTACTCGCCTGCCGCGTCGATCACGACGGCCAACGCGGCGTCGCTACGCCTGGCCTGGAGCTTCCACACGGGCGTCAGCGCCGGCAATACGAGCTTCGAGGCCACGCCGGTCGTGGCCGGCGGACGCCTTTACATCAGCGCGCCCGACGACGAGGTGTTCGCGCTCGACCCCTCGTCGGGGCGCCGGCTATGGCGCTACAAGCCTACGCTGGGACCCGACGCCCTGCCCAACGGCGTCAACCGCGGCGTGGCCTACGGGGACGGGCGCGTCTACATCGCCACGCTCGACGCGCGCGTGATCGCGCTCGACGCGGCGACGGGCCGCCAATTATGGCAGCGCCAGCTGATCACGGCCGGCCACATGTACTACGTGTCGGCGGCGCCGCTCTACGACCGCGGCCGCGTCGTGGTCGGCATAGCGGCGGGCGAGCAGGAGATCCGCGGCTTCGTGGCCGCGCTCGACGCCCGCACCGGGCGCGAGACCTGGCGCTTCCACACCGTGCCCGCGCCGGGCGAGACCGGTGGCGACACCTGGCTCGCCGATGGGAGCTACTTGCACGGCGGCGGACCGGTCTGGATGAACCCCGTCGCCGACCCCGCGTCGAATTCCATCATCTTCGCCGTCGGCAACCCCTCGCCTGACTTCAACGGCTCCACGCGGCCCGGCTTGAACCTGTTCGCCAACAGCATCGTGGCCGTGCGCGCCGACACCGGGGCGCTGGCCTGGTACTTCCAGGAGGTGCATCACGACCTGTGGGACACCGACCCGGCAAGCCCACCCTTACTGATCGACCTGCGCCAGGGCGGCGGCAAGACCTTGCCGGCCGTGATCGAGGCGAGCAAGACGGGCTGGCTCTACGTGCTCGACCGGCGTAGCGGCCGGCCGCTCGCGCCCACGCCCGAGCGACCGGCGCCGCACGGCCCTTCCTGGCAGCACGCCTGGCCCACACAGCCGGAGCCGCGCAGCGAGCCGTTCGCGCCACCGTGCCCGGCCCCCGGCCTCTACGCGCACGAGGCCTGCATTTTCGCGCCGCCGTCAGACACGCCGACGCTGGCCGCGCCGGGCCAACTCGGCGGCTCGGCGTGGTCGCCTGTCGCCTATAGCCCGCGCACCGGGCTCGCCTACATCTCCGCGAACGACTACCCGATGATACGCTCGACCACCCCCTCCGCGCACGCCTTCAGCCGCGCGCCCCAGCCCCTCCCGACCGTGCCGCGCCGGGGGTCGCTGGTCGGCTACGATGTCGCGACGGGGCGCGTGGCCTGGCGCGACCGACTCGCAGGTACCAGTCTGGCCTACGGTGGCTCGGCCGTCACGGCGGGCGACATCGTGTTCTCGGGCGAATCGGCCGGGTTCTTCGACGCGCGCGACGCGCGCACCGGCCGCCTCGTGTGGCGCTACCACACCGGCGCCGGGGCCGACGCGGCCCCGGCGGTCTACAGCGCCGGCGGGCGCGAGTATGTCGCCGTGGCCGCCGGCGGGAACAGCGTCATCAACTCGACGCGCGGCGACACGCTCGCGGTGTTCGCGTTGCCGGGCAGGTAGCGATCAGCGATTAGCCCAGATGGGAGAAAGGCGTCCGGTCCCCCTCCGTGGATCAGCCCCTCCTCAACTACATGCGCCCCGGCATCGTGCTGTGCGTGGCGTACGCGGTGGCGAGCGACGACGGCGAGGCCCTCGTGCGCGGCGTCGAGGCTGTCGCCGCCGACCTGTTCTTTTCGTCCGTCGAGGTGCGCTACGTGGCCGACGGCGACACCCGCCGGCGCATGGTGGAGATCCTGCGCGCCAGCCGCCTCGACGTGGTGTACGAGACCTATCCGCGCTTGCGGCGATTGGGCTTGAGCCTCAGCAGCGCCGACACCGTCCTGCGCCGTCGCGCGGTCGAGGAGGGGAAGCGGGCCGTCGACGAGGCCTTGGAGATCGACGCCGTGCGCCTCAATATAGCGAGCGGTCCCGATCCGGGGACCGGCAGGCGCGACGAGGGCGCCGACGCCCTCGTCGACTCGCTCTACGAGTTGGCCGAGTATGCCGCCGGACGGAGCGGGGGTGGCCTGTCTCTGGCCCTCGAGCCCTACCCGCGCGACGGGTGGGACGCCTCGCTCGTCGGCCCGACGGGAGAGGCGGTCGCGTTGGCGCAGCTCGTGCGCGAGGTCTACCCCGACTTCGGTTTGACCCTCGACACAGGACACGTGGCGCTGCTGCGCGAGGACCTCGCGGCGGCCCTGGCCGTCGCCGCGCCCTACCTCGGGCAGCTCCACTTGTCCAACATCCTCCCGGGCAGCCCCAACGGGGCCCCGCCGTTCGGCGTCGCCGGGAGCATGTACGATACGCCGCGCCTCACCGACGCCTTGCTGGCCCTGTTCCACGCCGGCTTCCTCGGCGTCGGTCGCCGCCCGTTCGTCACCTTCCGCGTCGGGCCCGGTTCGCGCGAACGTCCCGAGTGGGTCATCGCCGGCGCCAAGCGCACCTTGACCGAGGCGTGGACGCGCCTGTAGCATTCAGCCCTCAGCCCTCAGCTCTTGGCTGACAGCTGATCGTCGATAGTTTACAGCAGGCCTTGCGCGGCGCTTTTCCTGCTACCGCCAGCGGCGCTTTTCCTGCTACCGCCAGCGGCGCTTTTCCTGCTACCGCCAGCGGCGCTTTTCCTGCTACCGCCAATAGTCCTATGATAAGGGTGCGGCTACGGCGTGAGTAGACGTTTCGACGCGTACAGCATAGAGAAGCATAGAGATAGGACGATGAGCAGCACCCCATGCCCGCAATGTGGCACCGTTAATCCGGCCGGCGCGCGCTTCTGTCGCGGGTGCGGCCTCAGCTTGACCCAACACCTGAACCAGACGGGGGCGCTGCCGATTCCCCCGACTGGCTCACCCTCGGCGGGCGTAATTCCCACACCCGCGGGCACACCCGGCGCGCCCGGCGCGCCCGGCTCCGTCGTCGGCGGGGGGCAAGCGGGCGGAGGCGGCGCGGGAAGCCGCGCGCAGCCGTTCCAGACGTTTATCCCGGCCCCCGGCGCCGGCGGGATCGGCACGGCGCCGCTCGTCCCCGGCCTGACGCTGGCAGGCGGCCGCTACGCCATCGACCGTCCGCTCGGCAAGGGCGGCATGGGCGCGGTCTTCCTGGCCCGTGACACGCAC
>JAABUH010000960.1_pt1 | contig 36259 bp, 30 predicted proteins | sample 5559121 | NCBI WGS metagenome assembly JAABUH01 (sample SAMN10711871, study PRJNA513364) | rock metagenome | isolation source: Antarctica rocks | place: Antarctica: Victoria Land, Battleship Promontory nord | collected 2015-12-28
CCGCAAGCGCTCCACGACCAAGCTGGTTCAGCGCCTGAGCAATCTCGGATACGACGTCATGCTCGTCCCGAAGGCGGCGTAGCCCGCCAGCCGGTCCGTCCAGGGTCTATTTCCTCAGCAGTATCCGGTCGGTTTCCTTGCGGTCACTGGCAGGCCCGAACTGGCAGCCGGAGGGTGGCAGAAAACCCGGTGCGGATAGCAGCGCAAGGCTTGTCTGGCGCCATCGTCTTTCCTGACAAACTCCGGCCCCTCTTAGCCATCCGTCTCCGCCAATGTGGGCCGGGCTGGATGATCCCGGGTTCGTCCCATCCAGGCGTGGGCTCCGTCTCATTCGATGTGGGTTCAGCGCCCGCTACAGTCTCATGGATTGTGGGCACGAAACGCCGATGATCTCGCGTCCAGGTGCGGATGATCTCAGGTCGCTACACACGCCGACGGCCCCTGACATCGGCCTGCAAGCAACCAAGGCCGGGCTCTCCCTCCGCTGCCCTTCCAACGACCCAGGCGGGTCGTCGGACCCTTTGGCAGCCACGCCCGGACCCCGCCAAAGGTCCGAGGCCTCTGGAAACTCGTCCCTCAAGTCCAGGTTTCCAAAGGCTCGCCAATGGCTGCGTCCAGAGACAGAGCCTCTGGCCTTGCTTGCCGGACCGGTCACACCCGAGGATCGTCGGCATCAGCCCAGCCGGTAGACGCGGTGCTCGAACCCAGGCGCGCCGGGTCCGGCGGGAAGCAGGCGGCCCTCGCCGACGAACACCGCCTGATTGACCCAGGCGTATCGCGGGTCCCCCGCCTCCAGCAGCCAGTGGGAGCGGATCGGTTGATCGGAAAACTCGGTGGGCGTGGATGCGGCGAAGGCCCGGGCCAGTGTCTGGTTGGCCTCTGCCGGCCCGAAGTAGCGGGCGCAGATGATCGCCCGGTCGTCCGTCTCGATCTGGATGCGGACATCCATCCGCATGAACCTGTCGGAGCAGACGATCATCCAGTCGCTCCCTGAACCAAGGAGCCTGCCCCTGAGGCGCGGGCCCTCGATCACCCCGCTCTTCATCTCGTAGTACTGGCGGCGACCATGGGGGCCTGCGCCCACCTCGTGAGGAGGGCTGGCGATCGCATGGCACGTGAACTCGTGAACGAGTCTCGCGCATTGATCCGACACGGATGATCCCCTGTTCGAGCGGCAGGCGGAACAGCCGGAGTTCCGGAGCCTGTCGCGCAGGCTGGTGGTGGGTCAGTCTGAAACCGGCTCGCCGGCCGTCAGGCAGCAAGCAAGGCTGGGCTCTGCCCAGACCCGCCAAAGGACAAGCCCTTTGGAAACCGATTTACTGAAGTGATGGATTCCAAAGGCTTGCCTTTGGCGGAGTTTGAGGCGGAGCCTCAACCTTGCTTCCTGCATCCGCCGCACCGCCCACGGCAACCCCGAAGCAAACTGACCCACTCCCCGCAGGCTTCCTGGCGTGCTCCAGCATGGCGCGGACGCCATTTGCCCAGGAGCACCGGGTGTCCCCGGTGAGCCAGGCGCTGCTGACGACGAGCCGGCTCATGCGCCACAGGTCGTCCCTGGCCAGGTCGACGTCGTACCGGTTCATCGTCCGGCACCGGCGGGAATGGTCGCCCTTCGGGAGAGGGGTGGCATCGACCAGGGCGCGAAGCCTGGCGACGTCCCCCTCGACATGGGCGCGCCCGTTCGTGACGACATGCGTCGTCGCCTGCGTCCCGGCCTTGGCACGCAGGAAGCCGACGATGGTCTCCCTGCCGGCCGGCAACGGGAACTCCAGGCCCATCCGCCGGCCGCACGGACCGAAGTCCACGACGGCATCGTCGCTGAACGCCGTCGCCAGGAGGTCCGCGTCGCCGTGATCGACGCCGGCGCCGAAGCGGAACAGGGCGTCCATCGCCCCCGCGAGCTCGCCTGCCGGAGCGGCGGCGGTTCCGCCGGGCATCATGGCCGCTCCCTCGGGTAGCCGGGCGTTCCGGCGTCAGGCGTCAGGCCGGGCGGAGGCCGGCGCGGTGAAATCCAGGTCGATGCCGTACATCTGCCGCCCGATCGCGAGGCACGCGCCGATCTCGTGGCCCGTGCGCGTCTGCATCCGCGCCTCGAAGTCCGCCACGGCCGCCGCCGCGTCCCCCGCCGGCGCGTCGGTCAACGCGTCGGCCAGATCCAGCGCGTCGAGCATCGCCAGGTTCACCCCCTTGCCGGTGAACGGCGGCATCACGTGCGAGGCGTCGCCCAGCATCGTGAGGCCGGGCTGCGTCTCCCAGCGGTGGTCCGGCGGCATGGCGGAGGTCGGCCAGGACTGGAACGTGTCCTGGACCTGCGTCAGCATCGCCATCACCTCGGGCGACCAGTCGCGGTAGGCCTCGCCGACCGCCGCCATCACCGCCTGGCTGTCGTCGAGCGCGAAGCCCGCGGTCCCCGGCCAGCCCTCGCCGACCGCCATCGAGAAGTAGAGGAGGATGAGGTCGTGGTTGCAGCGCTGCACGAAGATCGTCCTCCCGCCGCCGGCGAACATCACCGAGCCCTCCCCCAGCGTCCTGTCGATCTCGGAGCCGCGCCAGAGGTCCCTGCGGATGTTGGCCGCGACCATGGTGATGCCGGTGTAGCGCGGCCGGACCGAGGTCAGGCGGCCCCTGACCCTGGAGCCGATGCCGTCGGCCCCGACGACCAGGTCGGCGACGACCGGGGCACGGTCCCTGGCCTCCAGCCGCCAGCGGCCATCGGCCTCGGGGCGGACCTCCTCCACGACGTGGCCCCAGGCGACCGTGCCGGGCGGAAGCGAGTCGAGCAGGAGCTGGCGCAGGTCGCCGCGGTCGATTTCCGGCCCGGCGTCCTCGTGCGTCTCCTCCCCCATCCCCGGCAGCTCGCGGCCCCGGGGGTCGACCATCCTGAAGGCCTTGGCCTCGCTCCGGGAGGAGCGCGCGAAGACGTCCCCGAGCCCGGCCGCGTCGATCGCGCGCTGGCCGGAGTCGGGGCGAAGGTCGAGGCTGCCGCCTTGCGGGCGGGCCGTCGGCGACGCGTCGCGCTCGAACACCCGCACGGCGAAGCCGCGCCCCTGCAGGAGGCGCGCGAGCGTCGCACCGCCCGGGCCGGCGCCCACGATGGCCACCAGGCCGCCGGTGCGGAGGTCCTCGCAAGACTTCATGGCGGTCCCTTTCGGTGTGGAGGGAGGCGACCCTGTCGGCGTGCGGGCCAGTGGCCTGGCCGCGACGGCGACCGGCAGGACCGCCCCGGCCGCTTCATGTCGCACAACCGTACACCAATGTCCAGGATAAACGTGCAGTGGTGTACGCTTCATGCCGGCGGCCCTGCCCTCCGCGTCCGCCGGCACCGCCGACGCGATCGTTCGCCGCCTGCCGCCTCGGATCGGGGGCGACGGACCCTCGCCTGCTGCGCGCCGCCCGTCCGCTCCGAAAAGGCCTGGACTCCGGCACGCCGACCTGCACGAACGCACGCGCCTTCGCCCGATCGTCGTTTTCCAGGGCCGTCTTCAGGGGCGCGTCAAAGGCGGCTCATCGTGCCGACGCTGCTGGCTGGTGGCGGGTCGCGACTGCGGGGCGCGATTGCCCGAGCGGAACGCGGAAGCCGCCACGGAGACTGGTCGTTGCGGTGCACTTGCCGAGGTCGCTGAACGACGGCGTCAGGCATCGACCTGCCAGGAAACGGGGCCGGGCTCTCCCTCCGCTGCCCTTCCAGCGACCCAGGCAAGCCGTCGGGCTCTTTGGCAGCGACGCCCGGACCCGCCAAAGATCCCCTCCTTCAGGCATGGGGCCTTTGAACACCATCGACCTGTACCAGCGGCCCTTGAGTGTGACCGACCCGGCAGGCAAGGTTGAGGCCCCGCCTTCAAGCATGGGCCTCAAGCTCCGCCAAAGGCAGGCCTTTGGAATCCACTACTGAAGAAAGAGGTTTCCAAAGGCCTCGGGCATGGCGGGTCCGGGCGGAGCCCGGCCTTGCTTCCTGGCAGGTCCCGGCGGCGCCCGCCTCAGCCGCCGCCCGCCGCGCGGTAGGCGCGCCAGCCGCCGAAGCGGCTGATGTCCGGCGCGTCGCGCGCGGGGCCTGCCTCGCAGATGAAGCCGAGGCTGGTGGCGCCGCCCTCCAGCAGCACGGTGCCGAGGCCGAGCGGGGGCGCGATGCTGCCGAGCAGCGACGCGACCGCCTGCGAGGGCACGGACCAGATCTCGCCGTCGAGCGCGCTGCCCGCCCCGTCGCCGCGCAGCAGGCCGGGCCGCTCGACGCGGCCGGGCAAGGCCACCATCCGGTACAGCGGCGCGGTGCGGCAGGGCCCGCGCAGGGTGGCGCCGAGGGCGAGCAGGTCCGGGTTGAGCGGCTCGCCGCTCAGATGGGCGCCGAACACGGCGATGTCGGCGGCGGGCCAGGTGGGCTGCGGCGCGGACGGGCCAGGCTGGGACAGGCCAGGCTGGGACAGGCCAGGCTCGGGCTGCGCGCGCCCGGTCGCGCCGAGGGGCAGGCCGGAGGCGCGGTGCAGCCGGCGGGCGAAGCCGGCGAGCGCCGCGTCGTGCCAGGCCGGGCCGACCAGGGTGACGCCGGCGGGGAACCCGGCCGCGGTGAGGCCGGAGGGGACGGCGATCGCGGCGAGGTCCAGCAGGTTGGCGAAGTTGGTGTAGGTGCCCAGCTCGGCGTTGCGCGCCACCGGGTCGGCCTCGATCCGCGCCAGCGTCGGGGCGGTGCCGGTGGTGGGCACCAGCAGGAACTCGATGTCGCGCCACACCGGGCGGATGGCCTGCCGCGCCGCCCGCAGCCGGTCCATGGCAGCGAACAGCTGCACGGCGGTGACGTCCTCCCCGGCGGCCAGGATCGCGCGCGTGACCGGGTGCAGCGCCCCCGGCGTGTCGCGCAGCCCGTCGGGCAGCGCCGCGGTGCGCTCCGCGACCCAGGGCCCGTACAGCAGGTCGGCGACCTCGGTCCACGGGGCGAAGTCGATCTCGCGCGCGGCGCCGCCGAGGCTCTCGGCGCGCGCGATCGCGGCGTCGAACAGGCCGGGCGCCTCGCGGTCGCCGTGGAAGCGGCGCTGGTCGCGCCGGGGCACGCCGAAGGCGAAGCGCGCCGGCGGCGGCACGCGGCACGAGAAGCCCGGCGGCGCGGCGCGGGAGCAGGGGTCCTGCGCGTCGAAGCCGCGCGCGACGTCGAGCACCGCGAGCGCGTCGTCGACCGTGAGCGCCAGGATGGACACGCAGTCCAGCGAGCGGCAGGCCGGCACCACGCCGCGGGTGCTGAGCAGGCCGCGGGTGGGCTTCAGCCCGACCAGGTTGTTGAACGACGCCGGCACCCGGCCCGAGCCCGCGGTGTCGGTGCCGAGCGCGAAGCCCACCAGCCCGGCGGCCACCGCGACCGCGGAGCCGGAGCTCGACCCGCCCGGCGGCATCGCCGGGTCGAACGGGTTGCGCGGGGTGCCATACGGCGAGCGGGTGCCGACCAGGCCGGTGGCGAACTGGTCGAGGTTGGTCTTGCCGACCAGCAGCGCGCCGGCGGCGACCAGCCGCGCCACCACCGGCGCGGTCTCCGCCGGGTCGCGGGCATAGGCCGGGCAGGCGGCGGTGGTCGGCAGGCCGGCAACGTCGATGTTGTCCTTCACCGCGAACGGCACGCCGTACAGCGGCAGCCGGCCGCGCTCCGCCCAGCGCGCGTCCAGGGCGCGGGCCTCGGCGAGCAGCGCCCCGTCCGGGCGGCGGCTGATCCACACGCCGTCCTCGCCGGCGGCCGCGATCCGGCGCAGCACCTCGGCGGCAATCGCGGAGGGCGTGCTGGCGCGGCTGTCGTAGGCGGCGCGCAGGCGGAGCAGGTCGAGGCCGGGCATCGCGACGGGTCCTGGGTTCGGGGCGGCGGCCGGGGCGCGGCGCGCGGCAGGCAAGGTTGAGGCTCCGCCTCAAACTCCGCCAAAGGCGAGCCTTTGGAAACCTGGACTCAGGAGACGGGTTTCCAAAGGCCCATGCTTGGAGGAGGGGGCCTTCGGCGGGTCCGGGCGTGGCTGCCAAAGGGTCCCGGCGACCCGCCTGGGTCGTTGGAAGGGCAGCGGAGGCAGAGCCCGGCCTTGCTTGCCGGCAGGTCGATGCCAGGGGCCGCTGGCGTCAGGGCTGCCCGGCCGACGCCCTGACGAAGTCGACGAACGCCCGCAGCGGCGCCGGCATGAGCCGCCGCCCGGGGTAGTAGAGGAACGGCCCGGGGAAGCTCTGCCACCAGGGCTCGAGGACCGGCTCGAGCGCGCCGCCGTCGAGGTGCGGGCGCAGCCAGTCCTCGAACAGGTGGACGATGCCGGTCCCGGCCAGCGCCGCGTCCACCGCGAGGTCGACCGCGCCGCCGATCCGCACCAGCAGCGGCCCGGAGGGATCGACCCGCACCACCTCGCCTCGGCGCTCGAACTCCCAGGGCGGCATCGTGCCGCTCGCGAAACGGCCGCGCAGGCAGGCGTGGCCCAGCAGCGCGCCCGGGTGCTCCGGCCGGCCGCGGCGGTCGAGGTAGGCCGGGGCGGCGGCGGTGGCGAAGCGCTGCACGCGCGGCCCGATCGGCACCGCGACCATGTCCTGCTCCAGCCGCTCGTCGTAGCGGATGCCGGCGTCGCAGCCGGCGGCGAGCACGTCGACGAAGCCCTCCTCGGCGATCACCTCCAGCCGGATGTCGGGGTAGGCGGCGAGGAACGGCGGCACCAGCGCCGGCAGCACCAGCCGCGCCGCGCTGAGCGGCACGTTGAGCCGCAGCGCGCCCGCCGGTCGGTCGCGGAAGCCGTTCACCACGTCGAGCGCGTCCTCGACCTCGCCCAGCGCCGGGCCGAGCCGCTCCAGCAGGCGCGCGCCGGCCTCGGTGGGCGCCACGCTGCGCGTGGTGCGGTTGAGCAGCCGCACGCCGAGCTGCGCCTCCAGCCGGCGCACCGCCTCGCTGAGCCCGGACGCGCTGCCGCCGCCGGCACGCGCCCCCTCGCGGAAGCCCTGCGCGCGCGCCACCGCCACGAAGGCGTCCAGGTCGCCCAGATCGACCTTCACTGTTCGCCACCCCGCACGACCCGTGCGGATTGTGCCCCGTTATCGCGCACGCCGGCAACGCCCAGCTGTGCGTCGTCTCGAAAGGAACCTCCCATGTCCAGCACCAGCCAGCCCGGCATCAGCCAGTCCCGCCCCGACCAGTCCCGCCCCGGCCAGTCCCGCCCCGGCCAGCCCGGCCCCGGCTCCTCCGGCATCGACCAGTCCGGCATCGACGGGGCCGGCACGTTCCCCCTCGGCCACCGCAGCGTGAGGCGGCTCGGCTACGGCGCCATGCAGCTCGCGGGGCCTCACGTGTTCGGCCCGCCCGCGGACCGCGACGCGGCGCTGGCGGTGCTGCGCGAGGCGGTGGCGTCGGGCGTGGACCACATCGACACCAGCGACTTCTACGGCCCGCACGTCACCAACCGGCTGATCCGCGAGGCGCTCTCGCCCTACGCCCGCGACCTCGTCGTCGTCACCAAGATCGGCGCCCGACGCGACGAGGCGGGCGCCTGGCTCCCGGCCTTCTCCCCCGAGGCGCTGACGGCGGCCGTGCACGACAACCTGCGCAACCTCGGCCTGGACGTGCTCGACGTGGTCAACCTGCGGGTCATGTTCGCCCAAGGCCCCGCCGAGGGCTCGATCGAGGCGCCGCTCGCCGTGCTCGCCGACCTGCAGCGCCAGGGCCTGGTGCGCCACGTCGGGCTGAGCAACGTCACCCCCGCGCAGGTCGCCGAGGGCCGCCGCATCTGCGCGATCGCCTGCGTGCAGAACCACTACAACCTCGCGCACCGCGACGACGACGACCTGATCGACGCGCTGGCCCGCGACGGCATCGCCTACGTGCCGTTCTTCCCGCTTGGCGGATTCAGCCCGCTGCAGTCCGCCACCCTGTCCGACGTCGCGGCGCGCCTCGGCGCCACGCCGATGCAGGTCGCGCTCGCCTGGCTGCTGCGCCGCTCGCCCAACATCCTGCCGATCCCCGGCACCTCCAGCGTCGCGCACCTGCGCGAGAACCTCGCCGCGGCGACGCTCGCGCTGCCGGACGACGCGGCCCGGGCGCTGGACACCGCCGCCTGAGGCCGGCGCCCGCTCTGCGTGACCGAGAAAGGCAAGGCTTAAGGTTGAGGCCCCGCCTTCACGCATGGGCCTCAAGCTCCGCCAAAGGTAAGCCTTTGGAATCCACTTGCTCAAGGGAGGGGTTTCCAAAGGCCCCTGGCCTTTGGCGGGTCTGGGCAGAGCCCAGCCTTGCTTGCTGACAGGCCAATGCTTGGGGCCGCTGGCATCAGGCGGGCACCCGGACCGGGCGTTAACACAGGTTGGCGTCGGCTCACGCACTGTATTGTAGGCACCGTGCGAGACCTGACGATCATCCACTCGGGACGACTGGGTGAGCGAAGATGATGCGAGCCACTCCCGGAAGGATCAAGATGACCTACACGAACCGGGCCAGCCGTCGTCGTTCGACATCGGTTCGAATGGCGGTGCTGCTGTCCAGCTGCTGCATGCCGGCCGTCGTTGGCGTCGCGCACGGGCAAACCTGCGCGCCTCCCCCGTCCCATCCGCTGGCCACGACCTTGCCGACGATCAACCCCGGCGACTACTGGGTCTACTCGCTGACCGGAACGATCACGCCGCCGGCGGGCGCGCCGCCGCCGGGAGCGCCGCCGGGGCCGCCGCCGGGGGGAGCCGCGCCGACCGGGCCGGTGCCGATCGGCGGCACGTTCGTCGAGTATGCGGAGATGCTGCCGTTCAACGGCAAGCAGACCCTGGCGCTGGCCGTGACCCAGGACATCCAGGTTGGCGGCGCCTCGATCTACGGGGCCAGCCCGGTGCCGGTCGGCATCTTCTACGTCGAGCAGGACCCCGTCACCAAGGTCGTCTACTCGATCGGCGACAACATGGGACCGAACGGGGCCGTCCGCATCGCCAAGCAGCGTGCCGAGTTCTATCCCGGAACGTGGTCCACGAGCACGGCCTACAACGACAGCCTCGACTTCACCGACGGCGAGCAGACGAGCCTCTACCTCTACGTCACCGGAACGACGACGATCCAGACCCCGGTCGGCAACTTCCAGGCGTGGGTGGCGCCGAACGGCGCCGGCGGCGGCGGCCTGTCCGACAGCGGCATCGACTACTGGGCGCCGCAGGTCGGCGCCCCGGTCGGGTTCGAGACGACGGCGACGTTGCCGAACGGCCAGATCAACCACGTCGTCGCGACGCTGACCAAGGCGAGCACGGTGCCGTCGCTCTATCCTGTCCTCGCCGACGGGCTCAACCAGCCGCGCGGACTGGCCTTCGACGCGTCCGGGGTGCTGTGGTTCACCGAGGCCGGCGTCGGCGGGACCGACGTCTGCGTCCCGTTCATGGGCCAGCAGAACTGCTTCGGCAACACCGGCAAGCTCTCCGCCCTCGCGTTCGGGCATCGCTTCACGGTGGCGAGCACGCTTGCCTCGCTGTCGACGCCGCAGGCGGACCAGTCGGACGGCCCCAACGGCATCACGTTCGCCGATGGCCTGCCCTACGTCGTGATCGGCAACGGCGGCCCGCAGTCCGCCACCAGCCTGCTCGGCTCCTACGCGAGCCAGACCGGCGTCGTCCTCGCTCCCGGCGTCGTCGACGGCAAGCGCGGTCTCGACCCGATCGCCTCGCTGGCCGACTTCGAATACAAGAACTTCCCGCATCTCCCGGACCCCGCCGGTAAGCCGAATGCCCAGAGCAACCCCTTCGGGATCACCAGCGTGGGCCGGAACGTGTACGTGGCCGACGGCGCCGGCCAGACCGTGACCGAGGTGACGCCCAGGGGCGTCGTCTCGCTCGTCGGCATCATGCCGAACCAGGACGTCAGCGTGCCCGGCGCCACGGGTGGCGCGCCGACCACGGCCCACGAGAACTCCGTGCCGACCGGCATCATGCCGGCCCCGGACGGCAGGGGCGTGCTGGCGGCGGACTACTCCGGCTACCCCTACGTCCCGGGCAGCTCGCGCATCTTCCGGTTCCAGAAGGGGCAGACACCGACGGTGTTCGCGTCCGGCCTCACCAACGTCATCGGGGTGTCGCCCGCTCGGGGAGGCGGGCTGTACGCGCTCGAGATGTACACCAACGGATCCCTGTCGGGGGATCAGAGCGGCTCGGTGGTGCACGTCAACGCCCAGGGACAGCAGGACAGGGTCGTCGCCTGCCAGGGCCTGATCGCGCCCACGGGCATCACGACGGGCAAGGACGGGTCGATCTATGTCTCGAACTACGGCCTCGTCTCGGGCCAGGGCCAGGTGGTGAAGATCAAGGCTCCGGAGTAGGTCTTCTGCGCATCCGGGATCAGCATGCCGCCACGCTGAGCCGTGGCGGCACGGTTCCAAGCCGTGCGGACGGACAGCGGAAAGCATCACGAAGAGGGTCTCGAGGCCGCGTCCCGTCGGATCGACGGGTGACCGGCATCGGGTCTGGTCCGGCGGCTTGCGTGCGATCTCGTTGACGAGGTCGCGGCAGGCCGCCGCACCCATCGGCGCACCCCTGCCATGGGCCGCGCACGGAGCGCCGGAACCGCCAGGTGAGCGTCCGCCACGGCCGGAATACACCGGCAGCATGCGCCAGCCACAGCCCGCACGGGCCAGGGTGCGCAGGGCGTTCGCCACCTCGCGCCGACCGGCTTTCGGCGGCCCGCCGCGTCCGGCAGATGCAGGCAGGAAGGGCCGATCCGCTCCCGTTCCTCGTCCGCCAGGTCGGTCGGGTAGCGTCGCCGCCCGAAAGCCGCCTGCCGGGCACGATGTCCTTGGTCCACATCCAGCCCGTCCGGGGACCCTCAGGACCCGAACCCAGCCACATCGGGCGTTCTCGGACGGGCACCCATGCCGACTGCCCTTGGGTGTGACCGGCCAGGCAAGCGAGGTTGAGGCTCTGCCTCAAACTCCGCCAAAGGCAGGCCTTTGGAATCCACTTGTTTAAGAAAGTGGTTTCCGAGGGGCTCAGGCCTTTGCGGATCTGGCCGTAGCCTGCCGAAGGTTCCGACGACTCTCTTGGGTCGTAGGGAATGGCAGGCGGAGGAAGAGCCCGGCCTTGCTTGCCTGCCTAGCGGTTCAGCGGTCCCGGCCAGGTCCGGCCCCGGGGATCGTCAGCCCGATCAGCACCGGCATCGCCAGCAGCACCAGCGGGAACTGCACGATCAGCCCGGAGATGATCGCGATCGCCAGCGGCTGTTGCATGCCCGACCCGGCGCCGATCGCCAGCGCCAGCGGCAGCAGCGTGAGGATCGCCGCCAGCGTCGTCATCGCGATCGGCCGGAAGCGGTTGCGCGCCGCCTCCAGCAGGGCGCGGCGCGGCGGCATCTCCCTGGCCAGCGCGACGTACTCGGAGACCAAGAAGATCGCCATCTCCGCGCCGATGCCGATGATCATCGTCATGCCCATGATCGCGGTGATGTTCAGCTCGATCCCGGTCAGCCACAGCCCCGCGAACACCGCGGTGGTGGACAGCGCCGAGCAGCCCAGCACGATCGCCGGGATCCAGAAGGTCTCGTACAGGAACAGCAGCAGCACGAACTCCGCGACCAGGGCGGCGGCGAACACCCGGGTGAGGCCCGCGAACGCGATCCGCTGCTGCGCGTACAGCCCGCCCAGCTCGTAGCGCACCCCCGGCGGCAGCGCGTTCGGGCGCGCCAGCACCGCCTTCACGTCGGCCACCGCCGCGCCGAGCGAGCGGCCCTGCAGGCGCGCGGTGACGGGGACCATGCGCTGCAGGTTCTCGCGCGTGATCTCCGCCTGTCCGGGGGCCGCCGAGACGGTGGCGATGCGGCCGAGCGCGAACACGTGCCCGTCGGCAGCCCGGATCGGCAGGCCCGCGAGCTGGTCGTCGAAGCGGCGGTCCGCGGGCGGCAGCCAGACGCGCACGCCGATCTGCTTGACCGCCTGCGGCATCTGCGTGGCGACGCTGCCCTCCAGGTAGCCCTGCAGCGACGCGCCGACCGCGGACGCGTCCACGCCCTCGATCGCCGCGTGCGCCGGGTCCACCGCGATGGTGCGCCCGTCGCCCGCGATGACGATGCCGTCCTCCACCGACACCACGCCCTGGATCTTCGCGATGGCGGCCGCGAGCGCGGTCGCGGCCGGCGCGAGCTGCGCCGGGTCGTTGGAGAACAGCTTGACCTCGATCGGCTGCGGCACCGCCGTGAGGTCGCCGATCAGGTCCTCCATCAGCTGCGCGGTGGCGACGTGCAGGCCGGGCACGTCCCGGCCCGCCCTGGTCTCCACCTCGGCCATCACCGCCTCGATCGGCCGGCGCGGCCCGCGCTTGAGCAGCACGAAGAAGTCGCCCGTGTTGGGCTCGCTGAGCCCGCCGTTCAGGCCGGCGCCGACGCGGGTGGAGTAGGTCGCCACCTCGGGCGTGGCGTGCAGGATGGCTGCGACCTGCGCCAGCTCGCGGCTGGTCTCGGTGAGCGACGTGCCGGGGGCGGAGCGGAAGTCCAGCACGAAGCCGCCCTCGTCCATCTTGGGCATGAAGCCGCTGCCCACGCTGCCGAAGGCGAACCAGCCCAGCACCAGCAGCGGCACGACGCCCAGCAGCAGCAGCCAGGCGCGGGCGAACAGCCGCTCCAGCAGCCAGCGATGCGCCCGCCCGACGCGCCCCTCCAGCCCCTCGCCCGGGTCCTTCCAGCGGCGGAAATCGACCAGCAGGCGGGTGAGCACCGGCACCGCGAGCGCCGTCAGCGCGTAGGAGATGACCAGGGCCGACGCCATCGTCACCGACAGCGCCTTGAAGAACGCGCCCGTCACCCCCGACAGGAAGGCGAGCGGCAGGAACACCAGCAGCGTCGCCAGGCTCGACCCGGTCAGCGGCGGCAGGAACTCGACGCCGGCCGCCAGCACCAGCTCGCCCGTGCCCCCGCCGGCCGCGGCATCGGTGGCGTCGGCATCGGCGGCGCCGGAGGCGCTGGTGGTGTTGGCGGCACCGGCGCCGCCGATGGCGCCGCCAGCGCCGACGCGGCGCGCGAGGTGCTCGATCATCGTGATCACGTCGTCGATCACCAGCCCCACGGCGGCGGCCAGCCCGCCCAGCGTCATGATGTTGAACGTGAGCCCCAGGCTCAGCAGCAGCAGCACCGTGACCGCGAGCGTCGCGGGCACCACCAGCATCGCGACCAGCGTCACGCGCAGGCTGCGCAGGAAGCCCAGCAGCACCAGCCCCGCGAGGCCGAGCCCGATCAGGATCGCGTCCCGGACGCTGCCCGCCGAATCGGTGACCAGCGTGCTCTGGTCGTACCACGTCACCAGGCGGATGCCCGGGGGCAGGCGGGACTGGAACCCGGCGAGCGCGGTGCGGACCGCGTCCGCGAGCGCCACCGTGTTGGCGTCGGGCTGCTGGTAGATCGCGATCTGCACCGCGGGCGCGCCGTCCTCGCCGACCTCGGTGAACTGCGGCACCACGCCGTCCTGCACCGTGGCGACGTCGGACACCCGCACCACGCCGCCCGCCCCGCCCTGCACCACGGTGTCGCGCACCTGCGCGATCTGGCGCACGGTGTCGTCGAGCGCCAGCAGCAGCAGCCTGTCGTGGTCCTGCATCCGGCCCACCACGCTCAGCACGTTGCCGCGCGCCAGCGCCCCCGCCACGTCCGACAGCGCCAGCCCGCGCGCGGCCAGGCGCTGCGGGTCGACCCAGACCTCGATCTCCTGGACCTGCCCGCCCTGCACGCCGACGTACGAGACGCCGGGGATGGCGGTCAGCAGCGGCACGATCTGGTACTGCGCGATGTCGCGCTGCTCGACCGCGCCGACCGAGGGCGACAGCATCGAGTACGCGATCACCGGGAACACGGTCGGGTCCATCCGCCGGACCTGGTAGGCGGCGCCGGCCGGCAGCGAGGGCAGCGTCTGCGCGATCGCCGCGTCCACCTGCGTGGTGACGGCGACCATGTCCGAGCCCCAGGCGAAGTCCAGCGACACCTCGGCCGAGCCGCGGCTGCTGGTGGAGCGCACCCTCAGCACGCCCGGCACCCGCCGCACGGCCTGCTCCAGCGGGATCGTGACCAGCAGCGCGGTCTGGTCGGCGGGCCGCGCCCCCGCGTCCACGTTGACCACCACGCGCGGGAACTGCACCACCGGGAACAGGCCCCTCGGCAGGATCGCCGCCGCGAACCCGCCCGCCAGCGTGAGCGCGGCCAGGATCGCCAGGATCGACCGCGTGTGCCGCGCGACCCAGCCCGGCCCCGCCGTCCCGGGCCCCGCCGTCGCAGGGGGCGCCGTCCCGGGCACCGCTGTCCCGGGCGCCCCCGTCGCGGGCGTCGGGCCAGCCTCCGGGCCAGGTGCCGGGCCGGGCGTCGGGGCGATGCTCATGGCGGCGCGGCCTTCGTCTCGCGCACCGCGTCGCCGTCCTGGAGCTGGTAGTTGCCGCTCGTCACCAGCGGCCGCGCCGGGTCCAGCCTGCCCGCGACCACGCTCGTCGCGTCCACGGTGCCCACGACCTTCACCTCCGTGCGCACCGCCTTGCCGGCGTCCACCTGGAACACGTAGGCGCCGTGCGCGTCGTCCAGCACGGCGTCGCGCGGCAGCAGCCAGCCGCGGTAGTCGCCGACGTGCACCACCACCCGCACGGCGCCGCCGGGCAGCAGCGCGGCCGGCGGGTCGGCGGGCCCGCCTGCGGCGGGATCGACCAGCACCGGCACCAGCCGCGTCAGCGGGTCCAGCATCGCGCCCACCGACAGCACGCTGCCCGCGACGGCGGGGCCGCCGTCGAGCGGCTGCACCTCCGCCGGCTGGCCGGGGGCGACCTGGGCGCGCAGGGCCGGCTCGATGCCCACCGACGCCACCAGCCGGCTGGTGCGCTCCAGCGTCAGCAGCGTCGCCTGCGCGGCGACGCGGGTGCCGGCGGCGACCGGGACGCTCGACACCACGCCGTCGAACGGGGCGGCAAGGCTCTGCCCGGCGCTGCCGCCGCCCGCGCGGTTCAGCACGTCCAGGCTCGCCTGCGCGTCCGCGACCGCCTTGTCGGCGAGCGCCACCTGGTCGTTGGTGGCGAGGTGCTGCGCCAGCATCCGCGCGGCCCGCGTCCGCTCGCCCCGCGCGAGCGACAGCGCGCCCGCCGCCTGGCTGTAGGCGGCCAGCGCCGCCGGGTCGGCGCTCACCTCCAGCAGCGTCTCGCCGCGGCGCACGCTCTGGCCGGGCGCGACCAGCACCCGCGTGACCTGGCCGGCGCGCAGCAGGCTGAGCGCCTCGCTGCCGCCGGGCGCGGCCCGGACGGTGCCGTACGCGGCGATCGTGTGCGCGAGGCTGCCCTGGCGGGGCGTCTCGGTGCCCACCAGCACGCTGGCAGGCGCCTCCTGGGCCGGCGCGCCGAGCGCCTGCAGCGGCAGCGCCGCCAGGGCTGCGGCCAGGAACCGCCTCATGCCGGAGGCCCCGGTTTGGCAGCGAAGCAAGGCCAGGCTCTCCCTCCGCCGCCCATCCCAACGACCCAAGCGGGTCGTCCGAGCCTTTGGGCAGCTTCGCCCGGACCCGCCAGCCTGAGGCCTTTGGAAACCCTTCTCTTAGACTGGTTTCCGGCCGAGTGTACACCGCGTAACCCGGCACGGTCATGGGTGGCCGCCACACCGGCCGCGCAGGCTACGAACAGTTGGTGTGAAACGAGTCTAAGTGATGGATTCCAAAGGCTTGCTTTTGGCGGAGTCCAGAGGCAGAGCCTCTGGCCTTGCTTGCCTTGCCTGCCTTGCCTGCCTTGCGCCACGGGCGTCCGCGTCACAGGCCCGGGTCCCGCGGCGGCGGCAGCGCGAGCCGCGGCAGCCCCGCCCCGAGCAGGGTCGCGAGCGCGGTGCGCTCGTCGAGCACCTGCTGCTCCAGCCCGATCACCTGGCGCTCCTTCTCCAGCCGCGTGACGACCAACTGCACGTAGCTTAGCTCGTCGATCAGCCCCGACCGCAGCGCCTCCCCCGCGCCCTTGGCCAGCGCCCGCGACGCGCCCAGCCCGGCGCGCGCCCCCGCGAGCTGGCGCTCCTCCAGGGCGAGGTTGGCCAGCAGCGCCTCGGCGCCGCCGGCCGCCGCGGCGAGCCGGGCGGCGTACTCGGCGCGAAGCTGGTCGCGGGTCGCGCGCGCGATGGCGAGGGCGCCCCGGTTGCCGTTGAGCACCGGCAGCGCGACGGAGGCCGCCGGCCCGGCGGACTGCACGTTGCTGGTGTCGTTGCCGTAGTTGGGGCCGAGCGTGGTCGCCGGGAACTGGCCCAGGATCGCCACGCGCACGCTGGCTTCCTGCGACTGATAGCCGAACCGCAGCGCCACCAGGTCGGGCCGGCGCTCGGACAGGTCGGCCAGCATCGCCGTCGCCGCGCCGGGGGAGATCGCGGGCACCTGCGGGTCGGCCGCGAGCGGGGGCCGCACCGACGGCTCGAGCCCGAGCAGCGCGTCGAGGGACTGCCAGCGCTGCTCCTGCAGCAGCACGGCCGCGTCGTACTGGGTCCGCAGGCTGGTCAGCGCCGCGAGGTCGGGGGCGAGCGACTGCAGCGTGGCGTTGCCCTCCGCCACCGCCCGGCGCGAGGTCGCGGCGCGACGCTGCAGCAGGTCGAGCGCGCCCTCCAGGCTGCGCAGCAGCCGGCCCTGCTCCACGAGGTCGATCGCGAGCGTCCTCGCCCGGGCGATCGTCTGCCATTCCTGCCAGACCACGGCGGCGTCCGTCTGGTCGGCGGCCGCCCGCGCGGCGCGGCGGCGGGCCGACAGCGCGATCAGCGCGGCGACGTCGGCGGTCAGGGTCGCGCCGATCGCGTTCGCGAAGGCCGGCCCCGCGATCAGGACGTTGTAGCTCCCGGACAGCACCGGGTCCGGCAGCAGCCCGGCCTGGAACACCTGCGCCCGCGCCAGGCCCCGCTGCGTCCTCGTCGCCCGCAGGTCGGGGCTGTTGGACACGGCGAGCACGGCCACGTCGGCGAGCGTGAGCGGACGGTCCGCGGGGATCGGCGGCCCATGGGGCCGCGTCCGGTCGAGCGCCGCGACGCTGCGCGCGAGCGCGGGCCGGTCGGCCAGGGGCTGCGGACGGGACGCGGCGCACCCGGCCAGGGCCGCGCAGAGCGCGCCGGCGCGGGCGAGGCCGCGCAGCGGCGCCAGGCCGCGCAGCGACGCCGGGCGGCGGTGCGGACCCCGCCGCGTCGTCCGGGCCGCCGGGCCGCCCGTGGCGTCGGGCCGCGCGCCGGGCATCGGACGGTCGCAGCCTCGCGCCACCCTAGCCGGGGAAGAAGGTGTAGGTGGCGCTGTAGCCGACCCGCGCCTCGTCGCCCGCGTGGGCCTGGTCGCAGCCGTCGGCGGGCGCGGCGCCGCCCTCGGTCGCGCTGCGCACGATGTAGGACACCGCGGCGAACAGGCCGGCCCCAGCATGGGACTTGGCGGCCAGCACGAGCCAGGGGACGGCGCCCGCCTGCGGCGCCCGGCTCGCGACCAGCGGCTGGCCGACCACGGTGCTGCCGTCCTCGGCCTGCCAGCTCGGGCCGGCGAAATGGCGGCCGGCCATGCGGCCCTCCGCGTCGCTTAGCACGGCGTCCGGGGCCTTGAGGCGCCAGGCGTAGCCGGTCCCCGCCGGCGCGCAGCCGTAGATCTGCACGCCCTTGCCGAGCAGCACCGTCACCCCCGCATCCGCCGCCCGGGCGCAGGGCGCGCCGGCAAGAACCAGGAGGCCCGGCAGGATCATAGACCGCATGCAGCGTTCCTTCTCGTGCGCACCGCGGCAGCATCGGTCGCAGGGGGTCGGCCATTTGTCCACCCCGCGGCCTTCGGGGCTGGGCGGCCAGGCGGGCAGGGCGGGGGCCTGTTGGCCCGGACTCGTCGCGGGGGGCGGCAGGCACGGCAGGCAAGGTTGAGGCTCCGCCTCAAACTCCGCCAAAGGCAGGCCTTTGGAATCCATGACTTAAGGGAGGAGGCCCCATGTCCGGAGGACGGGCGGCTCCGGGCGCAGCCCGGCCCCGCCTGCCGGCAGGGCGGCGACAGGGGCCGCCGGCGTCACGCCGCCCGCGTCTCCGGCATCGCCACCGCGAACACCCCGAGCGCCACCAGCGCCGCGGCACCCAGGGTGAGGAACGTGGCGCCGTAGCCCGCGTGGTCCACCAGCACCCCGGCCGCCAGCCCGCTCGCCGAGGCGCCGGCGCCCTGGCAGGTGGCGACGAGGCCCTGGGCGAGGTTGAAGCGCCCGGTGCCGCGCGTGACGTCGGCCACGATCAGCGGCGCGAGCGCCCCGAAGATGCCCGCGCCGACGCCGTCGAGGAGCTGCACGCCGATCAGCCAGGCGCTGTCGTCGGACAGGGTGTAGAGCGCCGCGCGCACCGGCAGGATCGCGAACGCCACCAGGAAGATCGGCTTGCGGCCCAGGCGGTCGGCGGTGCGCCCGACCAGCAGCGCGATCGGCAGCATGACGAGCTGGGCGGCGACGATGCACGACGCCATCATCGCGTCGGCGAGGCGGGGGTGCGCGGCCGCCAGCTTCTGCCCGACCAGCGGCAGCAGCGGCGCGTTGGCGAAATGGAACAGCGCGGCGCACAGGCAGAACACCAGCAGCGGGCGCGAGCGCAGCAGCGCGCCGTAGCCCTCCGCCGTGCCCGCAGGCACGCCCGACGCCGCGGCGCCCGGCCTCGTGCCGCCCGCCGCGCCCGGAACCGCCGTGCCCGCCGCCGCGCCATCCGTCGTGCTGTCCCCCCCGGCGCCCCCGCGCGCGGCGGGCTCGTCGAGGCCGCGCGCGCGGTCCTGGTCGATCGCGCCGTGCGGGATCGACAGCACCGCGACGATCGCGGCCAGGGCGAAGACGGGCACCAGCAGGAACACCGCGCGCTGCGACACCGCGTAGCCCACGGCGCCGACCGCGAGCGCGATGGCGACGTTGCCGGCGTGGTCGAAGGCGGAGTTGCGGCCGAGCCGGCGGGCCAGGGCGGCGCGCGTGGTCAGCCCCAGCGTGAGGGCGGCGACCGCCGGGCCGAACACGTCGCCCACGATCGCCATCGCGGCGTTGGCGAGCGTGACCGGCCAGAACTCCGGCAAGACGAACAGCGTCGCCGCGCCGAGCGCCAGCACCGCCAGCGCCGCCACGATCGCGCCGCGCTTGGCCCAGGTGGCGTCGATCGCGCCGCCGATCGGGGTCTGCACCACGATGCCGAGCAGGCCGGCGATCGTGGTCATCAGGCCGACGGCGGACTGCGTCCAGTGGCGCTCGCTCACCAGGTAGACGTTGAGGAACGGGCCCCGCGCGCCGCGCACGTCGGCGAGCAGGAAGTTGAGCGCGTCGAGCGGACGGGCGCAGCGGCCCGCCGCGTCGTCCGTGCCCGCCTGATCGGTGGCTGGTCGCGGTTCCATGGGGTCCTGGGCGGCTGGGGTTGAGAGGCTCAGGCACGCAGCAGGCAAGCAAGGTTGAGGCTCTGCCTCAAACTCTGCCAAAGGCAGGCCTTTGGAATCCATGACTTAAGGGGAGGATTTCCAAAGGCCCCATGCTTGGAGGAGGGGGCCTTTGGCGGGTCCGGGCGGAGCCCGGCCTCGCCTGCTGCCGCTCCCGGCGCAGGCGGGCCGCCCATATGGGGCGAGGCCGCTCCCGAATGCCCGGCGACCACCCTGCGGGCCTGGTCCGCACGGCACGACGCGGGGCAGCTCGGCGGGCAACACAGGGGACGGCATCATGGGCAAGGCTCTGCGGGTCGGGATCATCGGCGCCAGCGCCGAACGCGGGTGGGCGAAGGTGTCGCACGTGCCGGCGGTCCAGGGGCTGGCGGGCCTGGAGCTTGCCGCGGTGGCCACCCGCGACCCGAAATCGGCCGCCGCCGCCGCCGAGGCCTTCGGCGTCAGGGGCTACGCCGACGCCGAGGAGATGTTCCGCGATCCCGCGATCGACCTGATCGCGGTGGCGGTGAAGGTGCCCGACCACCGCGCGCTGGTGCTGGGCGCGGTTGCGGCGGGCAAGCACCTGTTCTGCGAGTGGCCGCTGGGCCGCGACCTCGCGGAGGCAGAGGCGCTGGCGGCGGCGGCCCGTGCGGCGGGCGTGCACGCGGCGGTCGGCCTGCAGATGCGGCTGAACCCGGCCGCGCTGCGGGCGCGCGACCTGATCCTGTCCGGCGCGATCGGGCGCGTGCTGAGCGCGCGCGTCGTGTCCACGACCATGGCGTTCGGCCCGGAGGTGGAGCCCGCGATGGCGTTCGCCGAGGACGCGGCGAACGGCGCCACCCTGGTCACCATCCAGGGCGCCCACACCTTCGACCTGGCGATCGCGGTGCTGGGCGAGCTTGGCGAGGCGGGCGCCCTGGCCACGACCCAGTACCCCGAGATCGGCCTCGGCGGCGACGCGGCGCGGCGGGCGCGCTCGACGCCCGACCACGTCCTGGTGCAGGCGCGGCTCGCGGGCGGCGCATCCCTCTCGGTCGAGGTGGCGGGGGGTCGCCCGCCCGAGGCCACGCCATTCCGGCTCGAGGTGAGCGGGGAGGCGGGCGACCTGGTGCTGGAGGGCGGGGCGCCGCGGGGCTTCCAGTCGGGCCGCCTGCGCCTGCTGCTCGGCGGCGAGGAGCAGCGGGTCGACGAGGGCGAGCTGGCGGGGCTGACCGACACGGCCGCCAGCGTCGCGGGCCTCTACGCCGCGCTTCGCGACGACATCGCCGACGGCACCTCGACCGCCCCCGACCTGGACCACGCGGTCCGCCTGACGCGGCTGGTCGACGACCTGATGGCGTCGTCGCGCACGGGGGCGCGCAGGCCGGCCGCGGGCTGGCCCGCGCAGCGGTGACGCGAGGCCGCAAGCAAGGCTGGGCTCTGCCCAGACCCGCCAGGGGCGAGCCGCCCCTGGACCGGCTTCTCTCAAGTGTTGGTTTCCAAAGGCGAGCCTTTGGCGGAGTTTGAGGCGGAGCCTCAACCTTGCTTCCTTCCTGCCCGTCAGAACACGGCGATCAGGGCGATGCCCGCGACCATGAGGGCGCCGCCGAGCACGCGCCAGACGTTGAGCGCGTGGACCTCCATGTTGAGCAGGCCGAAATTGTCGATCGCCAGCGAGAACAGGATGTTGGCGGTGATCAGCAGGCCGTTGAACGGCCCAGCGCCGATCTTGTTGACGAACAGCAGGCCGGCGAACACCGCGACGGCGCCGGTGAGCCCGCCGACCGGCGCCCACCACGGCATCTCGGCGATGCCCTGCTCGGTGGGCAGCGGGCGGGGCATGATCGCGAACAGGGCGGCGAAGACGAACACGATCAGCCCGAACGAGACGGTGGCGGCCAGCCAGGGGTTGTTCATCGACTTGTTGAGCTGGCCGTTCATGGAGTTGCCGGCGGCCTGCAGCACGCCGGCGAACAGGATGAAGGGGTAGAGCCAGGCTGCACTCATGGGCGAGGTCCTTTCGATGGGAGACAGAAGCTGGCAAGCAAGGTCGAGGCCCCGCCTTCAAGCACTGGGACTCAAACTCCGCCAAAGGCAATCCTTTGGAATCCATGACTTAAGCAAGGCCGGTCCAGGGCGGCTCGCCCTGGCGGGTCCGGGCAGAGCCCGGCCTTGCTGGCCTTCGCCTCACGGCTCAGCCCACCAGCAGCAGGCCGGCCAGCGCCAGCAGCAGGGCGGGCGGCATCACCAGCGCGCCGAGCCTGAGGAACTGCCAGAAGCCCACCTCCTGGCCGTCGCGGCGCAGCGCGGTGAGCCACAGGATCGTCGCCAGCGAGCCGGTCACCGACAGGTTCGGACCGAGGTCCACGCCGACCAGCAGCGCGTCGGTCACGGCCTGCGGCGGGTGCGCCTGGGCGATGGCGTCGGCGGCGACCAGGCCGGCGGGGAGGTTGTTCACGAGGTTCGAGACCACCGCGATCAGCGCGCCGGCGCCCCAGGCGGCGGCCTGCCGGCTGTGGCTGGCGGCGTCGTGGAGCAGGCCGGCGAGCTGCGCCAGGACGCCGGTGTGGCCGAGGCCCTCGACGAGGACGAACAGGCCGGCGACCAGCGGCAGCACCGCCCAGGAGATCCCCGTCAGCACCGCCCAGGGCGCCTCGCGCTTGAAGGCGAGCACGGCGAGGGCGGTCAGCGCGCCGGCGACCGCGGTGGGCAGGCCGAGCTGGATGTCGAACGCGGAGGACGCGAGCAGCACGGCCGCGGTCAGGCCGATGCCGACCGCGGCGATGCGGCCGCCGCCGGGAAGCGCGGGCTGCTCGACGTCGGTGGAGATGGGCGCGCGCAGCGAGCGGCGTTGGGTGAGGCGCAGCACGGCGTAGGTGGCCAGCACGGCGAGCAGCGAGGGCAGGGCGAAGTGCGCCAGCCAGGTCGGCAGCGGCGGGGTCCTGCTGGCGTAGAGCACGAGGTTGGCGGGGTTGGAGATCGGCAGGATGAAGCTGGCCGCGTTGGCGATGAACGCGCAGACGAACAGGTAGGGCAGGGGGTCCTCGACCTCGGCGGCCTTGGTCGCGGCGAACACGGCCGGCGTCAGCACCACAGCGGCGGCGTCGTTGCTCAGGAACGCGGTGACCACGGTGCCCACGGCGTAGATCAGCAGGAACAGCCGCTTCGCCGAGCCGTTCGCGCGCCGGGCGGCGAAGGCGGCGAGCCAGTCGAACAGGCCCTCGCGCCGGGCGATCTCGGAGAGCAGCATCATTCCGGTCAGGAACAGGTACACGTCGACGCCCTTGCCCACGGCGCGCAGCGCGTCGTGCCAGGGCAGCAGGCCGAGCGCCACCAGCAACGCGGCGCCGGCGGTGGCCCAGACCGCCTCGGGCAGCCGGAACGGGCGGGTGATGACGCCGGCGGTCGCGGCGGCGGCGATCAGCCAGATGGCGAGGTTCGAGGTCAAGGTCCGGGGTGTTCCGATGCGGGAGGAAGAAAGGAAGGTTGAGGCTCCGCCTCAAACTCCGCCAAAGGCTCGCCTTTGGAATCCATTACTTAAGAAAAGCCGGTCCAGGGGCGGCTCGCCCCTGGCGGGTCTGGGCAGAGCCCGGCTTTGCTTGCTCGCCTACCATTTGCGGCCGTTGCGGTTCGGGCCGAGCTGCGTGCCGAGGATGTTGCGGTCCTCCCACGCGCCGATCGCGTGGGCGTCGCTGCCGGCCGGCGCGTGCGTCGCCCCGGGCGGGCCGCCCGCCAGGATCGTGTCCTCGCCCGCGGCGCCGGAGGCGGTCTCGGCGCGCACGGCGATGCGGTGCTCGCCGTCGCCGGGCGCGCTCCAGGGGCACGACCAGACGCCGTCGCGCTCGCGCATCTCGACGGGGGCGGCGTCGTCGATGCGGCAGGTGGCGCGGACGATGCCGGCCTCGTGCCACGCCCTGGCACGGATCGTGCCCGCGGGCCGGGCCATGCCGGGGCGGCGGGTGGCGAGGCGGCGGTCGGCGGGCGCGGTGATCAGGACGAGCGGCCAGGGGCTGTCGAGCGGCTTGAAGCGCCAGCTCACCGCGCCCTGATCCACCGCGCTGACCGAGAACCCCGCGGGTCCCTCCTCGGCCTGCCCGGTGGAGCGGGTGGCGGCGTAGATGGTGCGGCCGTCGTTGCCCAGCTCGTTGTAGTGGGTGTGCCCCATGTCGATGATCGCCGGCGGGTGGCGGTCGAGCAGCCGCCCCAGCGGGGCCGCGTCGGCGCCGAGGTCGGCGGGGTAGCTGTGCATGAACAGCGCCACCGTCTCGCCGCGCACCGAAGCCCCCGTCAGCTCGCCCTCCAGCCAGGCGAGCTGGCCCGCGCCCAGGCGGAAATCCGGCCCGCCCGTGCCGGCGGAGACGATGTCGAGGAACACGCAGCGATGCCCGGAGATCGTGGCCGCCGCCGGCAGCCGCGCCGCGCCGAGGACGCCATGGTAGGCGTCGAGGCTGCGCGGCTCGAAATCGTGGTCGCCGGGGATGATCCGCAGCGGCAGGCGCAGCCGGTCGAGCGCCGCGCGCACCAGGCGGTACTGCTCCGCCGTGCCGTTGTCGGCGTTGTCGCCGGGCAGGAAGGCGAAGTCGAGCGCGCCCGCGAAGTGCCGCGCCTCGTCCACGACCCGCTCCAGCGCGAGGCGCCGGTCCGGGTGCGCGGCGTCCATGTGCAGGTCGCCGACGTGGAGCCAGGTCAGCGCTGCCCCGTCCGGGTGCGCGTGTGGTTCGGGCAAGGCGGCCTCCATGGGTTGGCAGCGGCCCTGATGCGGTGCCGGTGAAGCAAGCAAGGTCGAGGCTCCGCCTCAAACTCCGCCAAAGGCTCGCCTTTGGAATCCATCACTGAAGCAAGGCCGGTCCAGGGCGGCTCGCCCTGGCGGGTCCGGGCGGAGCCCGGCCTTGCCTGCCTCACTTCCTTTCCCTGGGGATGATGGAGATCGTGCCGTCGCGCTCGACGATGGCGTAGCGCATCTCGTCCATCTCGATCATGCCTTCCTGGCGCATGGCGGTGCGGATGTCGGCCTCCTGCATGCGCAGCCTGCGCATCTGGTCCTCGACCAGGCGCCCCTCCTCGAACACGATGATCGGCGTGCCGTCGACGATGCGCTCGAACAGCCGGGAGCGCAGCTTCAGCCACCCCGTCAGGACGTGCATGAGGCCCACGGTGAAGATGCCGGTCATGGCCGCGGTGAAGGAGCGATCCTCGCCCAGGATGGCCGCGCCCGTCATGGCGCCGAACAGGAACAGCACGACCATGTCGAGCGGCGCCGCCTGGCTGGCCGTGCGCCGGCCGATCAGGCGCATGGCGAACAGGAGGATGAAGTAGGCCACGGCGGCCTTGAGGACGGTGCTCACGGCCGTGCTCCCGGCGCCTGGGCCATGGCAGCCTGGACCATGGCAGCCTGGACCATGGCGGCGGGGCTCGGGGCGAGGGCGCTCATGGCAGCACGACCTGGGTCCAGCGCGCCGCCGGGCCGTCGTCGAGCCTGGCCCACAGCCGCATCAGCCCCGAGGCCGCCGGCATGCCGCCTACCTGGATCGTGACCTCGCGCGCGCCGGCCTGCACGGGGAACACCATGCGCAGCTCGTCGCGCCCTGCCGCGGAGGACAGCGGGGCGGGCACGACGCCCTGCATCCCGTAGCGTTTGACGATGCGCGCCGGGAGCGTGACGGCGACGCTGTCGGCGCCGGGCGCGGCCGCGGCGTGCAGCACGAGGCCCGCGGGCGTGCCGAAGCGCACGACGGGCGCGTACTCGACCTCCAGCGGCCCGCTCGCCACCCTCCACGTCCACAGGGTCGCGGGACCGCCGCCCAGCAGGCCGCCCAGGGTCGCGACGACGACGAGCAGCATCGCCGTGCGGCCGACCAGCTCGGCCTTGCGCCAGCCGTTCTCGAACCGGGGGTAGAACCCGGCCCTGATCTCCTCGGGCATCGGCGGGGAGGGCTGCATCGGGCGTCTCCTGGCTGGATGGGGCTTCGCGCGCCGCCGCGCCGGCAGCGGCCGGACGCGGGACGGCCGGCGTTGCCGGGCGGCCGGTCCCCGCGCGGCGTCCTGGACGCGCCGCACGCACCGGGGCCTGCGGACGGGGGCCTGCGAACGGGGGCCTGTGGACGGAAGCCTGCGGACGATGCCCGACCGCCCGTGCCCCGGGGAAGGCCGCCTGGACGCGGCGGCGTCGCTTTCAGGCCGCGCGTCCGGCCGTGGCTGGGCCGGCCGACGTCACGGTGCCGGCCTTGAGGACCACGCCGAACGGGGTCTCGATCCGCTCGCCGTGCAGCGCGACCGCCGCACCGGGCTGCAGGAGCGCGGCGACGGCCTGCGCCGCCTCGGGCCCGAACCGCACCGTGGTGCCGTCCTCCAGCAGGGCGCCGTGAAGCTCGCCCCTGGGGCCGTGCAGCGCGGCGCGCACGACCCCCGAAACTGCGACCCCCGAGACTGCGACGCCGTGGCCCGGCGTCCCGGGAGGGTGCGGCGGGCGCGGCTTGTCGCCGCCATGCTTCGGCTTGTTGCCGCCAGGCTTCGGCTTGTCGCCGCCGGGCTTCGGCCTGTCGCCGCCGGGACCAGGGCCGGCGTCGTCGAGGCGGGCGCCGTCCGCCGTGTCCACCCGGACGGCGGCGATGACGTCGAGGCCGCGCAGCCTCGCGCCGCGTATCCGGACCAGGTCGCCGGGGTGCAGCAGCGCCTGCGCCTGCTGTGTCAGGCGGGGCGGCAGGTGGACCTGCTGGCCGCTCTCCAGGACGAAGCCGTCCATCTCCCCCTTCGGCGTGGGGATGAAGCGGACGATCGTGCCGGAGGTCTCCGGCAGGAAGTCGGGGTCGAGCCAGTGCATGGCCGGTCTCCTTCGCAGGGGGTCAGGGGCGGGCGCAGGGGGTCAGGGGCGGGCGCAGGGGGTCAGGGGCGGGCGGGCGCGGCGGGTCCGCCGTCCGGGCCAGGCGGGGGAGCGGGCGGCAGGCCGCGCCCTGCGCCCTGCGGACCCGGACCGGCGTCAGGACCCGCGTCAGGACCCGCGTCAGGACCCGCGCCAGGACCGGCGCCAGGACCGGGACCCGCGCCAGGGCCGGGCGGGCGGCCGCGCGGCCCGCCGGGCGGCGGCGGGGCCGCGACCTGCGCCATGGTGTCGCGGCTGGCGCCGATCCGGCGGGCGGCGATCGACTCGCCGAGCGAGTTCTGCACGCCGAACCCCGTCGCCGCGACCGGCCTGCCCACCGCGAGGCTGGCGGCGAGGCGCGCGGCCTCGGGCGGCGGCAGGTGGATCATCGCGCCGCTGTCGAGCAGCACGCCGTTGAGGTCGCCGCGCGGGCCGTGCAGCTGCATCTTCACCGTGCCCTGCGCGTCCAGCGCCTGCCCCTCGTCGCGCGGCCCGCCGGGCGGGCCGGGCGGGCGGGGGCGCGGACCTGCGCCCGGACCCGGACCCGGCCCAGGGCCAGCGCCGGGGCCGCCGCGCGGGCCGGCGTCGATCACCGTGCGGCCGCTGGCGTCGTCGGTGATCGACATCGCCTGCACCAGCGGCAGCGCCTTCGCGCGCAGGCCGTGGATCGTCACCGCGTTGCCCGGACGCACCGCCGCCGCCAGCTCGGTCGACAGGTGCGGCGGCAGGTGCACCTCGGTGCCGTCCTGCAGGATCAGCCCGTCCACGTCGCCGCGCGGCGTGAGGTCGTACTGCGCGACCACGCCCTTGATCTCGGGGAGCTGCGCCGGGTCGTAGGTCGCGCCGGCCTGCGCGTAGGCCAGGCCTGCGCCGAGCACGCCGGTGGCGCACGCCGCCAGCAGCAGCGCCCTGCGGCCGGCCAGCGTCCGCCCCGCCATCGTTCGCCCCGCCGTCGCTCGCCCCGCCTTTGTTCGCGTCGTCATGTCGCACTCTTTCCTGTGGTCCCCGTCGAACGGGGTTGCAGGCTTGGGAGCATCCGGCGTGCCAGACGACAAGCCCTTGATATGGCTGGAAACAGGACGGGAGTGTCCGCGATCGGCGTCGGCAAACCCGACACCGGTGTCAGGAATCCGGACGCCGCTCGGGCCGGCCTCGCCCGGTCCGGCGGCGGACGGCATCAGGCAGGCGCCGGGCCTTCCCTCCGCTGGTCCTTCCAACGACCCAAGCGGGTCGTCGGAACCTTTGGGTCAGCTACGCCCAGACCCACCCTGCCTGAGGCTCTTGGAAACCCGTTCCTCAGTGATGGATTCCAAAGGCTCGCCTTTGGCGGGTCGAGGGCAGAGCCCTCGCCTTGCTCGCTGCATGTCAGGCCGGGACGTCACCAGGCCCTTCGATCCCTCGACTCGAGAGATGGAGTCCCGGGGCTCGGCCTTGGCGAAGTCCGGAGGCAGGGCAGGGCGATCCGCCGCAGACGCGGACGCCCGGGACGGCCGGGCGCGTCCGCCCGATCCATCCTCGCCCGGATGTGGTGGCCTTGCCCGCGTGTCGCGGGCCGCTTTACATCGCGGCCATGCGATTCTAGCGTCGCCTGTCTGCGATGTGTCGGGCCGCGACACAGGGGTTCCGCATGGGAACAATCGTCGGCCTCGGGGTCCGGCCGCAACGCTTCGACGAGGACCGGGCCAGGGGTGCCGAAGGCCCCTGCCGCCGTCCCCGGCCAATCCGCGAGGCAGCCAGAGCCTTGTGCACGGCCTGCTTCACGGGATCGGCCGCAGGACCCGGCCCGACGCCTCGGCGCAGACGGTCATCCTGCCCAGGCCCGGCGCGGAACGCCGCCGCCCTCGCCGCGCGGCGCTGCGTGGAAGGCGCGCGGGGCTGGGACAGGCGGCGTCATTCCATGAACGGGCGCGTTGCCGAGGTCGGCGGCCGGGCCGGGGAGCCGCGCGCCTTCCCCGGCCGGGCTTCGCGCAACGGATGGTCGAGGGCGGCCGGCACCCCGGCATCGAGGACGCCGCCGGGACTGCGCCGTGACGCAGGGACGTCCTGCCGGGAACCGGATTGCGACGGCGCTGGCTGCAACAGCATTGGGAGATGGTCCGTTGAATTCGGGCGATGACATCAATTCAGCGTCGGGTGCGCCGAAGAACGGCTCGAAACGGCTCCAGACGTTCATATCCGAGAACGTGGAGGCCATCGTCAGCGAGTGGGAGACGTTCGCGCGGACCCTGACGCCGTCCTCCGAAGGCATGACCTCGCATGCTCTGCGCGACCACATCCTCCAGATGCTCGATTTCATCGTGAAGGACATGGTCTCCTCCCAGACCCCCAAGGAGCAGACCAGGAAGTCCAAGGGAGAGAAGAGCAGGGTCCCCGAGGTCACCGCCTCGGAAACCCATGCGGCACTGCGGCTGGCCGGCGGCTTCGACATAGAGCAGATGGTGTCCGAATACAGGGCGTTGCGCGCGAGCGTCCTGAAGCTGTGGGGCAGGACGAAGCCATCCATGGACGGCGAAGACCTGGAGAGCCTGACGAGGTTCAACGAGTCCGTCGATCAGGTGCTGGCCGAGTCCGTGCGCTACTACACGCAGGAGATCCGTCATTCCAAGGCGATCGTCTCCGAGATACTGAGCCACGACATCCGCGATCCGCTGCAGACGGTGACGCTGTCGACGCAACTGCTCCTGCACACGGCGAACCTGACGGAGCGTCAGGTCTCGATCGCGAAAGGCGTGCTGGAAGGCGCCGATCGCATCGGCACCCTGGTCGAAAACCTTCTCGACGTCACGCGTGCCCGGTTCGGAAGCAGGGTTCCCCTCGCCCGCTCCCCCATGGATCTGGGGTTCGTGGCCCAGCAGGTCGTCGATGAACTCCAGGCTGCGCACCCGACGCGCCACATCAACCTGGACACCTCCGGAGACCTGAGCTGCGAGTGGGACAAGGCCCGCATCGGCCAGGTCTTCTCGAACCTCCTCGGCAACGCGATGCAGTACGGCTTCAAGGACACGCCCATCTGGGTGTCCATCAAAGGCGCTCCCGACGCGATCAGAATGGACGTCAACAACGACGGGCCGCAGATCCCTTCGGACAAGATGGAGACGATCTTCGATCCGCTGGCTCGCGCGGACTCGGCCCGCGGCAACAAGCCGGTGCGGAGGAACCTCGGCCTGGGGCTCTTCATCACACGCGAGATCGTCCAGGCCCATGGAGGAGAAATCCAGGTGTCCTCCTCCGAGAAGGACGGCACGGTCTTCACCGTCCGGATTCCGCGTCGCAAATCCGCCACAACCCTTCACGTCGTCTGACGCCGGCGGCCCTCGGGTGTGACCGGTCAGGCAAGCAAGGCCAGAGGCTCCGCCTCTGGACTCCGCCAAAGGCTCGCCTTTGGAAACCTGGACTTAAGAATGGGTTTCCAAAGGCCTCAGGCCTTTGGCGAGTCTGGGCGGAGCCCGGCCTTGCTTGCTGACAGGTCGATGTCAGGGGCCGTCGGCATCAGGGCTCGCCCAGGCCGTGCCGGCGCAGCTTCTCGTAGAGCGCCTGGCGGTTGATCCCGAGGCGTCGCGCGGCCTCGGTGCGGTTGCCGCCCGAGGCGTGCAGGGCGCGGCGGACCATCTCCGCCTCCAGCCGGGCGAGTGCTGCCGGCAGCTCGCCCTCCAGCCAGTCCGCCTGCGCGTGCGCGTCGCCCGGCCGGAGGAAGTCCAGGTCGGCCGCGGCGACCACGGGCTGGCGGAGCATGGCCGCGACCCGCTCCATGGCGTTGCGCAGCTCGCGGACGTTGCCGGGCCAGGGGTGGGACAGCAGGCGCGCGGCGGCGTCCGGGGCGAGGCGCTTGGGCGGCCCGGGTGCCGCCGCCAGCGCCAGGAAGTGCTCGGCCAGCGGCACCAGGTCGGCCAGGCGCTCGCGCAGCGGCGGCAGCGCCACCGGCACCACGCCGAGGCGGTAGAACAGGTCCTCGCGGAACCGGCCGTCGCGCACCGCGTCGGCAAGGTCGCGGTGCGTCGCCGAGATGATGCGCACGTCGATCGCGACCGGCCTGCCGCCGACCGGGCTCACCGTGCGCTCCTGCAGCACGCGCAGCAGCTTGGCCTGCATGGCGAGATGCATGTCGCCGATCTCGTCGAGGAACAGCGTGCCGCGGTCGGCCTCGCGGAACGAGCCGACCCGGTCGGCCACCGCGCCGGTGAACGCGCCTCGGGCGTGGCCGAACAGCTGGCTCTCCAGCAGCTCGGCGGGGATCGCGGCGCAGTTGATCGCCACGAACGGCTGCGCGGCGCGGCGGCCGTGGGCGTGGATCGCGCGGGCGACGACCTCCTTGCCGGTGCCGGTCTCGCCGGTGAGCAGCACCGAGGCCGCGCTGTCGGCGAGCAGGCCGATCGACTTCTGCACCGTGCGCATCGCGGCGCCGGTGCCGATGAAGGCGTCGGGCGCGGAGCGGGCGTCGGGCGCGGGCGCGGGCGGGGCCTGGAGCATGCGCGACAGCACCTCGGCCAGCTCGCGCGGGCCGATCGGCTTGGTGAGGTGATCCACCGCGCCGAGCCGCATCGCCTCGATGGTGTTCTCCGCCGTGGCCACCGCGGTCAGGATCGCCACCGGCGGGCAGCCGGGGCGGGCGCGCATCCGCCGCAGCACCTCGATCCCGTCCAGCCCGGGCATGCGCAGGTCGAGCAGCACCGCGTCGATCCCGCCCTCGGCGAGGGCGTCCAGCGCGGCGTGGCCGTCGGCGGCCTCCACCACGGCGTGGCCGAGGTCGCCCACCGCCTCGCCCAGGCCCTCGCGCAGCGCGTCGTCGTCGTCGCAGACCAGCACCGTGGCCATCACCCGCCCGCCGGCAGGTCGACCTGGAAGCGCGCGCCCCGCCCCGCATCCGCCGCGGCCGTCCCGCCCGTCCCGCCCGTCGCAATCGTCCCGCCTGTTGCGATCGTCCCGCCCGTTGCGATCGTCGCGATCGTCCCGCCCGCCGCGCCCCTGCTGCCCGACGCGTCCGTCGCGGCCGCGTCCGCCCGCGCCCCCGGCTCCACGTTGGGCGGCATGGTCGCGCCGGGCGGCAGGGGCACATCGGGCAGCAGCGTCAGGCGGCCGCCCATCGCGTCCACCAGCTCGCGCGCGATCGCCAGGCCGAGGCCGGTGCCGCCGGCGCGCCCGGTCACGAACGGCTCGAACAGCGTCGCGCGCAGCGCCGGCGCCACGCCGGGGCCGGTGTCGGCGACCACCAGCCGCACCCGTGCGCCCCCGCCTTCGCCCTCGCCCCCACACCCGCCTTCTTCGCGCCCGCCCCCGCCTTCGTGCCCGTCCTCGCGCGTGGCCGCCAGCGTCACCGCGCCGCCGCGCGGCGTGTGCTGCACCGCGTTGAGCACCAGGTTGCCCAGCGCCCGGCCGAGCAGCTCCGGGTCCAGCACCGCGCACGCCTGCGCCGCCTCGACCCGCAGCGCCACGCCCGCGTCGCCGGCCTGCGCGCGGTGCTCGGCGGCGATCTCCTCCAGCAGCGCCGGCAGCGCCACCGCGCGGGGATGCGGCTCGCGGCGCTGCGTCATCGCCAGCAGCTCGGAGACCAGGCGGTCGAGCCGCGCCACCTGGTCCAGGATCACCTCGATCGCGCGCCGGCGCCGCGCGTCGTCGCCGTGGCGCGCGCTCTCCGCGCGGATGCGCATCGCGGCCAGCGGGTTGCGGACCTCGTGCGCCACGCCGGCCGCGATCCGGCCCAGCGCGGCCAGCCGCTCCGACGCCGCCACCTGGCCCGCCAGCGCGTCGGACTGCGCGCGCGCCTCCGCCAGCCGCCGCCCGGCCTCGTTCAGCGCCAGCACGACGCGGTCCAGCTCGCGCTCCCCGGTGGGGCGCAGCTCGGGCAGCGCGCCGGCCCGGTGCGCCCGCAGCGCGGCCTCGATGGCGCGCAGGCTGCGCCGCCAGGCGAGCGCGAGCCGGGCCAGCCACAGCGACATCCCCGCCACCAGCGCCAGCAGCACCGCGAGCCCCGCCTGGAGCGACCCCAGCCCGGCCACCGCGCGCACCCGCAGCATCGCCCACGCCGTCAGGCCGTCCAGCGGGCCGGGCAGCGGGCACGCCGCCAGCAGCAGCGTCCCGGCGCCGGACGCCGCGCGCTGCGTCACCGGCTGGTCCTCGCGGGCGGCGGCGCGGTTCGCCGCCGCGATGCGGCCCGTCTCGGCCGCGGGCACGTCGGTCTTGGGGCCGCCCGCGTAGGTGGGGTAGGCGTAGGCGAGCGAGGCCTCGCCCTGCCAGATGCCGCCCTCGACCCCGTCCTGCCCGTGCAGCGCCACCGCGACCACCGCCGCCAGCCCGGCCCGGGTGTCCGCGTCGAGCGGGCCGCCCCGCCAGCCCGCGACGTAGAAGGCGTAGCGGTCGCGGATCAGGCCGCAGGCGCCGGCCACCACCGCCTCGCCGCGCTGCACCTGCGCCGCGGTGGACTGGCCGTAGAGCTGGACCAGCAGCAGCGCCACCGCGACGCAGGCCGCCAGCGACATCGCCCAGAGCGCCAGGAGACGGGAGGCCAGGGACCGCATGGCGCCCCTGGTAGCACGGCCCCGGTGCGCGCGCCCGGAGCAGAAGCAAGGTTGAGGCTCCGCCTCAAACTCCGCCAAAGGCAAGCCTTTGGAATCCACTTGTTTAAGAAAATGGTTTCCAAAGGCCTCGGGCCTTTGGCGGGTCTGGGCGTAGCTGCCAAAGGTTCCGACGACCCTCTTGGGTCGTTGGAATGGCAGCGGAGAGAGAGCCCGGCCTTGCTTGCTGCCTTACGGGGCCAGCCGCCACACGCAGACCCTGGCGGCCCCGTGCCGGCGCTCGGCGAGCAGCGTGCCCAGCGCGGGCGCCGCCTCCGCGTGGCCCAGCTCGCCGACCAGCAGCGCGCCGGGCGCCGCCCATCCGGCGGCGCGCAGCGCCTGCGCCGCGCGCGGCAGCAGGTCCTGGCCGTAGGGCGGATCGAGGAACAGCAGCGCGCAGGGCCGCCCGGGCGGGGGGCGCAGCGCGTCGCCGGGATGCACCGTGGCGCGCGCGCCGGCCCCGCAGGCGGCGACGTTGGCGCGCACGGCGTCGAGCGCCGCGCGGTCGCGTTCCAGGAACGAGGCGTGCGCCGCGCCGCGCGACAGGGCCTCCAGGCCGAGCGCGCCGGTGCCGGCGAAGGCGTCGAGCACCTCCAGGCCGTCGAGCCGGCCGCCCCAGGGCGCGTGCAGCAGTGCGTCGAACAGCGCCTGGCGCACGCGGTCCGCGGTGGGCCGGGTGGCGGCGCCGGCGGGCACGCGCAGCGCGCGGCCGCGGAAGGCGCCGGCGATGATGCGGGTCAGAGGAAGGCCAGGGCCCTGCCCCGCGCCTGCGAAGCGGGGACCCGCCGGGGGCTGAGCCCCCGGACCCACGCACGTTGGAGGCACCCTGCGGGCCAGCGTGCCCCCACGGAGGCCGGTCCAGGGCGGCTCGCCCTGGCGGAGTCCAGAGGCGGAGCCTCTGGCCTTGCTTGCCTCCTGCGCCCTCTCACAGGTCCGGGATCTGCTCGCGCAGCACCTTGGCCGTGACCTCCTCGACGCTGCCGCGGGTGAGCAGGCCGAGCTGGAACGGCCCGTAGGCGACGCGGATCAGCCGGGTGACGCGCAGCCCGAGGTGCTCCATGACGCGGCGGACCTCGCGGTTGCGGCCCTCGCGCAGCGCCACGGTGACCCAGCCGTTGTTGCCCTTGCGGCTGTCGAGCCCGGCCTCGATCGGGCCGTAGCGCACGCCGTCGATCTCGATCCCCGAGGCGAGCCCGGCCAGCGCCGCCTCGTCGACCACGCCGTACACCCGCACGCGGTAGCGCCGCAGCCAGCCGTTGGCCGGCATCTCCAGGCGCCGCGCCAGCCCGCCGTCGTTGGTGAGCAGCAGCAGGCCCTCGCTGTTGAGGTCGAGCCGCCCGACGCTGACCACGCGCCCCATGCCCGGCGGCAGGGCGGCGAACACGGTGGCGCGGCCCTCGGGGTCGCGGTGGGTGGTCACCAGGCCGTCGGGCTTGTGGTAGCGCCACAGCCGCGCGCGGCCGGGCGCCTCGACCAGCGCGCCGCCGACCTGCACCAGGTCGCCCGCGGCCACGAAGGTCGCGGGGTGGGTGATCACGGCGTTGTTCACGCGCACGCGGCCCTCGGCGAGCAGCTTCTCCGCGTCGCGCCGGCTGGCGACGCCGGCGCGGGCGAGCCACTTGGCGATGCGCTCGCCGCGCTCGGCGGGCGGGGCGTCGGGGCCGGAACCGGGCGCGTCGGGGCTGGCGGGGGCCGGCGCGGCGGGGGCCGGGCGGGCGGCAGGAGGCGGGGCGGCGTGGCTGCGCGTCTGGCGCACGGGGCGGGAGCGGCGCAGGGCGCCGGGTCCCTTCGCCGCATCAGCGCCGGATGCGCGGGCGCCAGGGCTGCGGGCGTCGGGGCTGCGGGCGTCGGGGCTGCGGGCGCCAGGGCTGGGAGCGTCGGGCGCGGCGGCATCGGAAGGAGTGGCGTCGGAGCGGTAGGCCTCGCGCCGGGCGGGGCCGGATGCGGGCGTGTCAGGGGACGACAGGCCGGCGTGCCGGCTCGCCGCGCCCGGCGGAGCGGGTCCGCGTGCCGCCGGGCCGTGCGGCGGAGGCGGTGCGGATCGGCCCTGCTCCTGCCGTGCGGAGGGCGACCGGCCGGTCCGCTGCTGCGAGGTCGCGCGCTGGTCCGGCGACGCGGCGGAGGAGGGCGCCGGCGGGAAGCTCCTCCGGCCGGGCAGGCGGGTGCGCTCGGGCACAGGCCGCGTCGGAGCCGGGGCCGCCGGCTTGCCCGCCCCGTGCCGCGCCGCAGGGTGCGACGACCGGCCGGGACGCGCGGGGCGGGCATCGCCGGCCGCGTCGCCTGCGCCCGTCCCGGGGCGTCCGGGAGCGTGCTGCGGCGTCGGGCCGCGTGCCGCCGGGTCCTCCCGCGCGCCTCCTGCGCCGCCCGCCCCCGGACGGCGCGGCGCCGTGCCGCCCGCGGGTCCGGAGGCCGCCCCGCCGCGCCCCGCCGCCGCGCCGCCGCCCGGGCCGCCGCGACCGCCCTGCCCGGGGCCGCGACCGCGCGGCGCCGTGCCTCGCCCCCCCGGGCCACGCCCGCCTGTGACACGCCCGCCCGTGCCGCGCCCGCTCATGCCCGGCACGCCCGCACCAGCCCGGCCAGGATGCGCGCGTCGCCCGGGTCGGTGCGGAACTCCGGGTGCCACTGCACGCCCAGGCAGAACCGCCGCCCGGGGTCCTCGATCCCCTCGATCACGCCGTCCGGCGCCACCGCGTCCACCACCGCGCCCGGCCCCGGGTCGCGCACCGCCTGGTGGTGCGAGGAGTTCACCCGCATCGCGTCGGACCCCACCAGCCGCGCCAGCAGCGTGCCCGGCGCGATCCGCACCGCGTGCGCCGGCTCGTCGTGGCGCGTGCTCTGCTCGTGCGCCAGCGCCCCTGGCACCGCGTCGGGGATGTGCTGCACCAGCGTGCCGCCCAGCGCGACAGCGAGGAGCTGCTGCCCGCCGCAGATCCCCAGCACCGGCATGTCGCGCGCCAGCGCGCCGCGCAGCAGCGCCAGCTCCGCCTCGGTGCGCGCCCGCTTGAGGCTCGTGGCCGCATGCACCGCGCCGCCGCCGTACAGCGCCGGGTCGACGTCGAACGCCCCGCCGGTCACCACCAGCGCGTCGAGCGCGTCCAGGTACGCCTCCGCCAGCCCGGGATGGTGCGGCAGCGCCACCGGCAGCCCGCCGGCCTCGGCGATCGCGTCGGCGTAGTTGGCGCGCACGGCGTACCACGGGTACTTCGACCAGCCGCCGGCGGCCTCGGAGTCCAGGGTCAGGCCGACGGTCGGGCGCTTGGCGGTCATGGCCCGTGCGTAGAGCAATGCAGGGCGCGGCGGAAGCCGAGCAAGGCCGGGCTCTGCCTCCGCTGCCCATTACCCACGACCCGAGCGGGTCGTCGGAACCTTCGGGCAGCTCCGCCCGGACCCGCCAGAGGCCCCTCCTCCAGGGGGGCTTTGGAAATCCTTCTTCCAAGGTGTAGCCGTTGGACATCTTCCTAGGGCGTGTGGACGGAATCCCTGACATGCGTTTCTGACGGATCCCGAATCGGTCTTTGTTCGAATCACTGCGTGAGCGGTATCACGGAGCCGGACATGCTGACGGGAATGATGGAGCGCGA
>JAABUH010000961.1_pt1 | contig 36254 bp, 35 predicted proteins | sample 5559121 | NCBI WGS metagenome assembly JAABUH01 (sample SAMN10711871, study PRJNA513364) | rock metagenome | isolation source: Antarctica rocks | place: Antarctica: Victoria Land, Battleship Promontory nord | collected 2015-12-28
TTTGTTGGTGGTTGCGTTAGAATGGACGTGCATGCGTGTAGCTTTCTGTTGGTGTGGTTACCAAGAAGACTACCGCATGCACCCTCGTTTACGCTCTCCACTGTTCATAATGACATGAAACTCGACATCTAGTGAATGGCAGACAGATCGCAGAATTCCTTATCTATCACGGAATTGGCCTCGCCCACACACAGGCCTCGGGCACCTACCATGTTGATGCCTCCTCTCTTTTGGCTTGGGTCCAAACCCTGAGTCGCGCCTCCTCAGATTACTAGACACACACCTCTTGCAAGGCTACCTGACAGAAGACAAACGGCAGCTATGAGTGCCCCCCAGCCGCCGCATTGAACCGTAGCATCAGTTCTGCTTTCGGGTATACTACGCCATCACACATGCGCGAGGTCCCTACCCGATGAACAAGACCCTCAAGATGCTGCTCTGGGCCGGTGCAGGCGCCGCCGCCGTGGCTGCCGCCAACAATGCCGTCTTCAGCCGCGCCAAAGCGCTCGGCAACCCATTGGGCGGCGAAGGCCGCTTCTGGCCCGGCCCCTACGGCGACATCTTCTACACCCGCCAGGGCCAGGACACTGATGGAGGCCGCCCGGTCATCCTGCTGCACGGCATCTATGCGGGCGCGTCCGGCTACGAGTGGCGCAAGAACTTCGATGCGCTCTCGGAGCACGACCTGGTCTATGCCCCGGACTGGCTGGGCTTCGGGCTGTCGGACAAGCCGCGCATCCGCTACACCGCCGCCCAATACATCGAGCAACTGAGCCAGTTTCTGCGCGAAGTGGTCAAAGAGCCGTGCGATCTCGTCGCCTCGTCGCTCGCCTGCGCGTATGCCGTCCAGGTCGCCGCAGATCTGCCCGAGGTCGTCCACAGCCTCGTCCTCGTGTGCCCAACGGGCTTCCGGCACCTCAGCAAAGCGCCGGACGCAGGCACGGCAGCCATCTACACGCTCACCCACACGCCCCTGCTGGGAACCACGATTCACAATGCAATCACGTCCCTGCCGGGCCTGCGCCATTACCTGATGAACGAGACCTACTTTGACCCGTCCCATGTGGACGACGCCCTGCTCGACCACTACTCGACCGCCACCCACCAGTACGGATCGCAGAACGCCCCCCCGTCCTTCTTCAGCGGCCTTCTCAACCACAGCGCTGCCGAGGCGTTCCCCGCGCTTACCCAAAAGACCATTCGACTGGTCTGGGGCCGCGAGGCGCGGCTGACGCCGCTGTCCGACGCCGAAGCCTTCCTCGCCGCCAACGCCCGCGCCGAGCTGACTGTCTTCGATAAGAGCGGCCTGCTCCCGCACGACGAGCAGGCGCAGGCATTCAACCGGCTGGTCATCGAGACGCTGGCCGGCGGGGAGGCCGGGGCAAGACCGCGCACCCCGCGCGCATCCCGCACGGCCGCAACCGACCCCGACACCCCGCTGGGGGCCGAATAACCAATCCGAGAAGAAACGAACAGAAGGAGTCACACGACCGATGGCACGCAACAACGGCGGCAGCAGCAATGGGGGCGGCGAGCGCAAGCCGCCCGTCCCGCTCACCCTGGTGGACCAGAGCGATGAGACCGAGGAGGACGACGACACCTACATCGTGGTCGGCGAGGCCGGGGAAGATGTCGCCTTCGAGGTCTGCGAGGATTTGGAGATCGCCCTGGGCGTCCGCGAGGCCATGATGGAGGACGGCTTCGCCGTCAAGCTCTACCAGGCCGTCGAGATCGAAGTCGTCACCGATGACGAACCCGCGTCCGGCGGTCCGGGCAGCAGCGCGGCATAACTGATGAGCCGCTTCCTGCGATTCTTCTTTCTACTCGTCCTGCTGGCGGCGGCGGTTCATTCTGCCGCCGCACAGACGTTGACCCCTCTCTACACATTCCGTCACCATGACGTTTCCAGCGTCGTCTTCTCGCCGGACGGCAAGACACTGGCGACTGGTGGCGGGGATTGGGCGACGCCCGACTGCGTCCGGCTGTGGGATGTACGGACGGGTAAGCTGCGGCACACGCTCCGTGACCGCCGCGACGACTGGAACATTGCGGGCATCGCCTTCTCGCCCGACGGGCGTACCATCGCTTACGCCTGTGATGACAAAGTGCGTTTGTGGAACGTACAGGCGGGTCGGCTTTTCCGAGTTTTCTCAGGAGACCTGGTGGGCGGGATCGAGATTTCTCCGCACAACCGGCTCTTGGTCAGCGGCAGCGGCATGACCGAGGATGAGGAATATTTCCCCGTTCAAATATGGGACCTTCGCACGGGTGCGCGCCGCATCCTGCCGCAAAGCAAGGGGTTTGACGTCTCCTTTTCACGGGACGGTCAGCATTTGATTGGCATCAACAGTGGGGAGGACACAGGTGCATTGCCGTTCCAGCGGACATGGAATGCTGCGACAGGCACCATTGAGCAGACCCACCGCCTTCCCCGAAGAACGCTCGCCCGGAGTTTATCCCCGGATGATCGGCTGTTCGCGACAGGGGTATCGGATGCATGGCCGCACGAACCTGTTACCGTCTGGGACGCCCGGACCGGTAGGCGTTTGTGTGTCTTGCACGGACCCTATCACGCCGTTCGGGACGTCGCATTTTCCCCTCACGCTCCGTGCCTGGTCACGGCGGGGGGCGAAGACCAAAATAACCTTACCGGAGAACTGATGCTCTGGGACCGGCGCACCGGAAAGCTGCTCGCTTCCGCCCCTCCCTCTCCCAGCTTAGTCACATCGGTTGAGTTTTCTCCCGACGGGCACCTGCTGGTAAGTGCGAGTGAGAACGGCACGGTTCGCCTGTGGCGGGTCCACTGAGAACCCGTCACCCCAGAAGCCAAAGGGTTTGTCACGAGCCGTACTGGGCGGCGTGGAGGCGCTGGTAGACCCCGGCGGCGGCGAGCAGGTCGTCGTGCCGGCCCTGCTCCGCGACGCCGGTCTCGTCCACCACGACGATGCGGTCGGCGTTCTGGATCGTCGCCAGGCGGTGCGCGATGACCAGCGTGGTCCGGCCCACGGCGAGTTCGGCCAGCGACGCCTGAATCGCCCGCTCGGTCTCGGTGTCCAGGGCGGACGTGGCCTCGTCGAGTATCAGGATCGGAGGGTTCTTCAGGAACATGCGCGCGATCGCCATCCGCTGCTTCTGCCCGCCGGACAGCTTCACCCCCCGCTCACCGACGACGGTGTCCAGGCCGCCTGGAAGCTGGGCGATCATATCTTCCAGCCGCGCCCGCCGCGCCGCCTCCCGGATTTCGTCGTCCGTTGCCTCCAGGCGGCCATAGGCGATGTTCTCGCGGATCGTCCCCGCGAAGAGGAACACATCCTGCTGCACGATGCCGATGTTCCGGCGCAGCGAGGCCAATGTCATCTGCCGGATGTCCATGCCGTCTACGGTGATGCGCCCCCCGTCCAGGTCATAAAAGCGCGGCAGCAGGGAACACAGCGTCGTCTTGCCCGCCCCGCTGGGGCCAACAAAAGCGACCATCTCACCGGGCCGGACCCAAAGGTCAATGTCCCGCAGCACCTGCGTGTGCTCGTTGTAGCCAAACGTCACGCCCTCGAACCGAATGGCGCCGCGCAGGTGTCCCACTTCTACGGCGTCGGCAATGTCGGCGATGTCGGGTTCGGTGTCCAGCAGTTCGGTGTACCGTTTGAAGCCCGCGATGCCTTTGGGATACGTTTCGAGCACGGCGTTGATCTTCTCAACGGGGCGGGAAAAGACGTTCACCAGCAGCAGGAAGCCCATGAACCCGCCCACGGTCAGATCGTGATGCAGGACGAAGTAGGCGCCCGCGATCATCACGAAAAGCTGCACGATCCGCATGGTCATGTAGGAGAGCGACATGCTTTTGGACATGAGAAGGTAAGCGTTCAGCTTCGTCGCGCGGTAGCGGGCATTGTCCCGAGCAAACAGCGTCCGCTCGTGGTCTTCGTTGACGAACGCCTGGACGACGCGGATGCCTCCCACGTTCTCCTCGATCCGCGCGTTGAAGTCGCCGACCTGGCCGAATAGGGTCCGCATGGTCTGCGTCATGGCCCGGCCGTAGCGGGTCGAAATCCACATCATGGGTGGGACGACCAGGCCCGTAATCAGCGCGATCTTCGCGTTCAGCGTGAACATGACGAGGAATGCACCGAAAAAGGTCATGATGGCAATGAAGGCGTCCTCCGGCCCGTGGTGGGCCACCTCGCCCACGTCTTCCAGGTCCTTGGTCACGCGGGCCACCAGCCGGCCCGTCTTCTGGTTGTCGTAGAACCGGAACGAGAGCTTCTGCAAATGGTCGAAGATCTTGCGCCGCATCTCAGTCTCAATGGAGATGCCCAGGACGTGCCCCCAGTAGTTGACGATGTATTGCAGGCCCGTGTTCAGGAAGTAGATGGCGAGCAGGCCCGCCATCGCCCCCAGGATCAGCCCCCAGTTCTGGGAGGGCAGCAGCCGGTCCGCGAACACCTTGACGGCCAGTGGGAAGGCAAGCTCCAGCAGCCCCGACAGGACAGCGCAACAGAAGTCGAGCAGGAACAGCCTCCGGTGGGGCCGGTAGTACGAGAAAAAGCGGGGGAGCATGATGATCTTTTATCGTTCTAGTTCGCCGTTTTGAATAGGGGCTATCATAAAATACCCTAATTTCAGGCCCGGTGGAGGTATGATATGGCAGTTTTGATGAAAACAAGTGGAAGCAGCACAGGATGATTTTGCAATGAAGCAGGTGGTAATGCAATGAAGCAGGTGGTAAGCGTCAGCTTGGGATCGGCGGCGGGCGATTTCGTCCGCGAGGTCACGCTGGCCGGTCAGCCGATGCGGCTCTCGCGCGAGGGGACCGGCGGGGACATCGCCCGCGCCCGCGCCCGCATCCAGGAGCTGGATGGACAGGTGGACGCGCTGGGGCTGGGCGGCATTGATGTTTATCTCCATGTCAATGGGCAGCAGTTCATCATCGGCGACGGCCTGCGTCTGGCCGAAACGGCAACGCGAACGCCGGTCGTAGACGGCAGCGGGCTGAAGAACACGCTGGAGCGCAGCGTCGTGCGCGAACTGGCGGCGCGCGGACTGGTGACGCCCGAAACGCGGGTGCTGATGGTCAGCGCCCTGGACCGCTTCGGCATGGCGGAAGCCTTTGTCGAATTGGGCTGCCCATGCGTCTTCGGGGATTTGATCTTCAACATCGGCCTGGACTTCCCACTGACCACGCTGCCGGAAATTGAGAAGCTCGCCTTAAAATACCGTTCGCGCCTGCTCACGACCCCGTTCCACATGCTCTACCCAACAGGGGACGCGCAGGACTCATCCCAGGCGGACCCGCGCTACGCCAAGTATTACCACACGGCGGACGTGATCGCGGGCGACGGGCACCTGATCCTGCGCCACCTGCCGGAGCGGGCAGCGGGCAAAGGGATCGTCACCAACACCACCCGCCCCCGCAGCATGGCGCGCTTCCGCGAGGCGGGCATCCGCTGGGTCGCAACCACGACGCCGGAGATGGAGGGCCTTTCGGGGGGCACCAACTTAATGGAGGCCGCGCTGGTGGCTCTGATGGAGAAGCCGCCGTCCGAGATCGCGCCGCAGGAATATGAAGACTGGGCCGAGCGTCTGGGCTGGCGCGGCGCGGTTCATGTCTTCGATGAGAATGAGGGGCTGAAGGAGACCGGAGCACGATGACACCCGCCGAAGAATTGCAGGACAGCCTGGAGTCGTTTGCCCGAAGCTGCAACGAAAACACGTCCCTGATGGGGATGATCAAGGGCTGGAATCGGACCATGCACATCCGGGCGACGGACTTGGGGACCGATGCCACCCTGGTGACACGGGACGGTGCGGTGACGACGGCGACGGGGGCGCCCGCGTCCGCCGACCTTTCCCTCCAATCCACGGCGGAGATATTGGCGCAGGTCTTTTACGGCGAGGTGTCCCCCAACACCCCCTACAATGAGGGAACTTTGCGTATTCAGGGGCCGGAGGCGGACATCGTCCGGCTTGACTTCGTGATTGCGATGCTGTGGGACTGATTTTATGAGGTTAATGCCGCGCAGCGTTCGCCACGGGTTGAAACCCGAGGCTAGGAAGCGCCCGCCGTCCAGGGGACGCAAGACCGGGAAGCCCCATGTCATACGGTTTTCTTGTCTTTCCGTCCCCTGGACGGCGGGCCTTTCCCAGCCTCGGGTTTCAACCCGTGGCGGGCGCCGCCCGATTAAAGTGGCGAGATTTATGTTATGGCAGTGAACGGGCCGCAGCTCAAGCGGAGCATCGGTCTGGCGACCGTCATCTCGACCAGCGCGGGCCTCACCTTCGCCTCCTCCACCTTTCTCGTCGTCGTCCAGGTGGCCTGCTACCTAGCCGGCGACGCCGCCTGGATCGCCATCGTCCTTGCCGGCCTGCTGTGTACGCTGGCGGCGGCGGCCTTCTCCGAACTCAACGGCATGTGGCCGAGCGTCAACGGCATCCGGCTCTACATCCACCGGGCCTTCGGGGAAAAGATTTCCCTGGTGGTCGCGCTGACCTACATGTCCGGTGTGACACTCGTCGTGGGCACGGAAGCGTATGTGCTTTCGCACGTCCTGAGCGCGGCCCTGCCGTCCATCACGCCGCCCTGGTGGATCTTTGGGATGCTCACGCTGGCGACGGCGTTCAACTATGGGGGGCTGAGGATCGCCGGGACGTTCCAGAACGTGGTCACTTACTCGGTCGTGGCCTCCATCGTCACTCTAAGCGTCCTCGCCCTGGCGCACGCCCATTTCAGTGTCCCGCAGCCGCTGCACACAGGCGGCGCGGGGCCGGTCTTCCAGGCTGTCGGGGTCGCCATCTTCCTGTTCGTTGGGTTCGAGTGGGTGACGCCGCTGGCTGATGAGGTCAAGTCGGCGCGGGCCATCCCCATTGGCATGTTCGTCGCCGTTGGCCTGCTCGTGCTGGTCTACGCGCTCCTCTCCACGGCGATGTTCGCCGCCATGCCCCATGAGGGGCGGGCCGCCCTGTTCGGGACGCCCGGCGCGCGCCAGCCGATCCCGCATGTCGTCTTTGCCCAGGCCGCGCTCGGCCCGGTGGGGCGTTGGTGCATGGTCGGAACGAGCCTGTGCATGTCGCTGACCACCTTCAACGCCGGTTTGATGGGCATCAGCCGCTTCCTCTACGGGATGGCACGGGACCAGGTGCTGCCGAAGGGATTAGCCAACGTCTCAGCCCGGTTCAACACCCCGAACCACGCCGTTTTCCTCGTTTATGTCATCGCCCTGTTGGTCTCCGCCCTGGTCTACTGGACGCAAAAATTCGTCCTGCTGGTCAACCTGGCGGCGGGGACCGAGGCATTCATCTACGCCTTCGCCGCCGCCTGCGTCATCGCGCTGCGCCTCAAAGACAAGGGCCGGGAGCGCCCGTTTCAGATGGCAGGCGGTCTCTTTCTGCCCGGCCTGACCGCCCTGCTGTTCGTCGCGATGGGTGTCGGCGTCTTCGCCCAGCCCGGCGTCGAGTTCTGGGGCGCGGGCCTGCTGCTCCTTGCCCTTGCCGCCGCCTGGTGGCTGTACGTCCAGTTCTTCGCCTTGCCCCGCCTCACGAAAATCCGTGCCGAAGCCGCGTCCCGCCCCTCCCGGCGCCCGCCCCGGCAGCCTTAGATCGGCCCCAGCCCCCGCCCCTCTCCCGCTTGCGGCCCCTAGTCGCCAAGTCTCCGCAGCGGGGTGGAGGGAGGGGCAGGGGGTCTGAGCGCCTTTTCATACAGTCTCCTAGCTACATGGACCACGGGGCGGCGTGCCGGTCGTGTTCCTCAGCCCAGCGCCGCTGAAGGCCCTCCACATCCGCCTGCACATCAGCGGGCAACGGATGGACTTCCCGCACCGCGTCTACGAACTCCCGTAGGTTCTCCACCCGCGAGGTCGCCCCAACTGTCGCCGCCACGTTGGGGAAACCCAGGGCGAAGCGCACGCAGAACTCTGTCCATGTCCCGCAGCCTGAGCGCTCATAGATCGGCGCCACCTGCGCCGCCCTTGCCCGCAGGTAATCCGGCCCGTTCTCCTTCAGGCGTTCCACCGACCCACCGGCGACCGTCCGCATCGCGACAATCGTTTCGCCGCGCTCGCGCAGCAGGTCCCACAGGGCGTCCGAGGCGAAGCGCTGCAAGGGGTTGAGGTAAAAGATGTAGCCGTCAATCAGACTGGCGGCATGGCCGCCGCGCAGGGCGTCCAGGGGCACTTCGGAGTTCCAGGGCCAGACCTCCAGCACGAAGCGGCCCACCAGCCCCTCTTCCTTCAGCCCGCGCAACCCGTCGCAGGCGGGGCCGCCGGTACGGAACTGCTCGGCGAGCGCCCCGCCCAGACAGAGCTGGCCGACCGCCATGTGGTCCAAGCCCAGCGGCTCCAGGTTCTGGCGGACGATGTCGCGCACCTGCTCGACCGAATCCCAGCCGATCTTGAAGATCATCGCGGGAATGCGCGAACGGTCCTGGTCAAGAGCCGCGCGCAGGACGGAGAGCGCGTCGCCGTAGGAGTGGCTGGTATGAAGGGAGACGCCGGCATCCAGGGCGACGCGGGCGACGGCGACGCGCGCCTCAAAGGGCAGGGACTCGTCGCCCAGCCGCGTGGTGCCGTAGGTGTAGCGGGTCAAGCCCGGCAGACGCGCCACCGTCTGGGCGGAAACTGGTTGAGAAAAAGTGGTCATAGAAGTGATACCTCATTGAAGAGCGTTTTGGCGGAAACGCGCATTGCGGCGTCCCCTGCTCGCTGCTCCCATTATAACAATGAGACACGGTCAGGTCAAGGGAGGGCTAGGAGACCTGCGGTATGGGTATCCTCTTCGAGAAAGAGAGAAGGAGCACGCCAATGAAAACGCGGACATTAGGAAAAGATCTGGTCGTCTCGGAGATCGGGCTGGGCTGCATGGGCATGAGCGAGTTCTACGGGCCGGGGGATGAAGAAAAGTCGCTGCGGACGATCCACCTCGCCCTCGACCTGGGCGTGAACTTCCTCGATACGGCAGATATGTACGGGCCGTTCACCAACGAGAGGCTGGTCGGCAAGGCCCTCGCGGGCGTCCGGGACGGCGTCGTCCTCGCTACCAAGTTCGGCAACGAGCGGCTGGCCGACGGCACGCGAGTCGGCATCAACGGGACGCCGGACTATGTGCGGCGGGCCTGCGACGCCAGCCTGGCCCGCCTGGGCGTGGACCACATTGACCTTTATTACCAGCATCGGGTAGATAAAACCGTGCCGATCGAGGACACGGTGGGGGCGATGGCCGAGCTGGTTGAGTCGGGCAAGGTGCGGCACCTGGGGTTGTCCGAGGCGTCCGCCGCCACCATCCGGCGGGCACACGCCGTCCACCCAATCTCGGCCCTCCAAAGCGAATACTCGCTGTGGTCGCGCGACCCCGAAGGGGAGATTCTGGACACGCTGCGGGAATTGGGGATCGGCTTCGTGCCGTACAGCCCGCTGGGCCGGGGCTTCCTGACGGGGCAGTTCCAGAGCCAGGATGATATCCCCGAAGGGGACTTCCGGCGTCACAACCCGCGTTTCCAGGGGGACAACTTCACCCAAAATCTAAAACTGGTGGACGAGGTGAAAAAGATCGCCGAGGAGAAGGGCGCGACGGCGGGGCAGCTCGCGCTGGCCTGGGTGCTGGCTCAGGGCGCGGACTTCGTGCCCATCCCCGGCACCAAGCGGACCCAGTACCTGCGGGAGAATGTCGGCGCGGCGGATGTCATGCTTTCGGACGACGATTTGCGGCGTCTGGACGCGCTGGCCCCCAAAGGCGTGGCGGCGGGCGAGCGCTACCCGGACATGTCCTCGATTGACCGTTAGGCGATCTCAGGAGCGTTCCAACGGACGGGAGTCGTGCTATAATAGCCCATGCCTGCTGAACCTTGCGCGGAGGACCCCCGCGCCTTTCTCCAGTCCTGCTTGGAGCGCGGCGTCAAAGCGTCGCCGCTTTGCGTCGCCGTCATCGGCTGGCTGTGCGGCGTCCCAACCGATCCCTTCATCGCCGACATCCACCGCTCTCCCGACGGGCAGGTGCTGATGCGGCTGTCCGGCGAGCAGGCCGCCGCGCCGGTCTGTTCCTTTTTGGAGTTCCTGGACCAGATCCGCATCATCGGCGAGTCGCTCGGGCTGCCGCAGACGCAGACGATGCAGCTCGTGGCCTGGGCGCGGCAGTGGCTAGGTTGAGGCCCGTGCTGTCCCCCGAAGATCATGCCGCTCTGTCAGCATGGCGGCTCGGACCTGTTTTAGGCGCAAACCTCCCCGCGACGGGCACCGTCAACCGGACGCTCCTCGTTCAGACCGGCAGCGGCGCTTACGCCCTTCGCGCCTACCGCCGACCTGACCGTGCGCGCACCGAATGGGAGCACACGGCTATTTCCTTTGCGGCGGCGCGCGGCGTTCCCGTCTGCCGCCCCCTCCCCCTGCCGGGCGGCGCGACGGTTTGGGAGGGGGACGGGCGCTTGTTCGCCCTGTTCCCCTCCGCGACGGGGCAACAGGTGCGGCGCGCAGACCTGCAACCCAGTGAAGTCGCGGCGGCGGGCCGGTGCCTGGCGCGTGTCCACCTTGCCTTCGCCGACTTCTCCATCGCCCAGGCGCGGGCCAAGGCCTTCACCTTCGACACGGCGGCGACGCTGGAAAGCCTCACGCGCGTTGAAGCGGCGATCAAGGGCCGGGTCGTGCAGACGGACGCCGACCGCGACGCCCTGCGGCACCTGGCGGGGCGTGAGCGATGGCTGCAACAGGCGGCGGAACTGGACGAGCCGACGCGAAGCCGCTTTGCCGCGCTCCCATGCCAGGTCGTGCATGGCGACTTCCAGGAAACCAACCTGTTCTTTGCGGGCGCGGAGGTCAGCGCCGTCATTGATTGGGACCAGTGCGGCGTTGCCCCGCGCGCCTGGGAAGTGCTGCGCGCGCTGCACCTGATGCTGGGCCTGGCCCCCGGCCCGTGCCGCGTCTTCCTGGCGGCTTATCGCGGCCTGCGCCCGCTGCCGGAAACAGAGCTACAGGAAGCCGCCGCCTGTTACGGCACCCTCGCCGACCAGAACCTCTGGGTCTATGAGGCCGTCTACCTGGAAGGCAACGACCGGGTGCGGCCGTTCCTCACGCCGGGTGGGTTCACTCCGTTCGCCGCGCGGTGGCGCGCGTTGGCCCGGCATCTTGGCTCCGCTGTCGCCGTGGTACAATGACTCCCTTATGGAACACCCCTACCCCATCCTCGAATTCGACCCGACGCGCACCGCCCTGATCGAGCCGAAGCATCTCTCCCAGAACATAGACATGCCGGAGCGGGCTGTGGTCTGCTTTTTTCAGGACGTGATCGGCAAGCTGCTTGGGGAGCACGACGCAAGGCTGCTTTACAACCTCGCCAGCGAGATCGGCCTGCACCCGATCTATGAGGTCACTCTTCGAGGCGCGCGCCTGGCCGTCTTCCATCCCGGCGTCGGCGCCCCGCTGGCGGCAGGGCTTTTGGAGGAGGCCATCGCGCTGGGCGGGCGCAAGTTCATTGCCTGTGGCGGATGCGGCGTCCTGAACAGCGCGGTCGCACTGGGCCATGTCCTGGTGCCCCACGCCGCCGTGCGCGACGAGGGCACGTCGTACCACTATCTCCCTGCGGGGCGCGAAGTCTCGGCGAGTCCACGCGCCCTGACCGCCATCGAGCAGGCGCTGGAGGCGGCGGGGACGGAATACCTGCGGACAAAGACGTGGACGACGGATGCGCTGTACCGCGAGACGGCGGAGAAGGTGAAGCGGCGCCGGGACGAGGGCTGTCTGGCGGTGGAGATGGAGGCGGCGGCCTTCTTCGCCGTCGCCCAGTTTCGCGGCGTCGAATTCGGGCAGCTTCTCTATAGCGGCGACGACGTGGGCGGCGAGGTCTGGGACGGGCGAAGCTGGCAGCGGCAGGGGACGGTGCGCGAAAAGCTGTTCTGGCTGGCGGCGGAAGCGTGTCTGCGGCTATGAGACCATCACCACTTGGTTGGCGCCCCGCGTCGCCGGGTAAACCTCAGCAGTAACTTCATGTTCCCTAGAAAGGGCTAATTCCAATGGCATCCCATTCCGCCCGCTACGTCCTGGTCGGCGGCGGCCTCGCTTCGGCGACAGCGGCCGAGAACATCCGCAAGCACGACCCAGACGGCTCCATCCTCATCATCGGGGCGGAAAAGCACCCACCGTACAACCGCCCACCGCTGTCCAAAGAGTACCTGCGCGGGGAGGCGAAGGCCGAGGATGTCCTGCCGGTCCAGCCCGCGTCCTGGTATGCTGAGAACAAGGTCACGCTGTTGACGGCAACGAAGGCGAAAAGCGCGGACACGGCGGCCAAGACGGTCACGCTGGAAAATGGCGACACGGTGACGTATGAGAAACTGCTGATCGCGACCGGAGCGTCGCCCAAGACGCTGGACCTTCCCGGCGCGGACGGGCCAAACGTGCGGACATTGCGAACATGGGAGGACAGCGACGCCATTCGGGCGCACCTGGGGCAGAAGATCGTTCTGGTTGGCGGCGGCTACATCGGCGTCGAAGTAGCCGCCGACTTCGTGACTAAGGGGGGCGGGGCGACGATTATCGAGCCGACCGGCCACCTGTGGAGCAAGTTCGCCTCGCCGGAGTACGGCGCGTTCCTGAAGGGGAAGCTGGAAGCGGCGGGGGCCGAGGTGATTTTAGGCGACGAGGTGACGGAGATCACAGCGGGGGGTGTCAAGACGAAAGCAGGCAGGACCGTAGATGGCGACTGCATCCTGATCGGCGTCGGCGTCAGGCCTAACTTGGAACTCGCGCAGGCGGCGGGGCTGGATGTGGACGAGAAAAAGAACGGCGTCCTGGTGAACGAGTTTTTGGAAACGAGCGCGCCGGACGTCTGGGCGGCGGGCGACGTGGCGGGCTTCCAGGACCCCGTTCTGAGCAAGCAGTGGCGCGTCGAGCACTGGAACAATGCTTTCTGGCACGGCGAGATCGCCGGGGCAAACATGGCCGGGCAGCACGTCGCCTATGACCACGTTGCAAACTTCTTTTCCGACGAGTTGGACATCCACTTCGAGCTGTTCGGCGACCCGCAAGGCGGGGTGGGCGGCCTGTTCCACGGCGACCCAGCCTCGAACCGCTTCGACGAGCTGTATTTGGACGAGAACAACGAGGTCGTGATGGTGATCTCGGTCAACCCGCCCGAAGACCTGTACGACACGCTGGAAAAGCTGGCCCGCACCAAGCCGCCCGTGGACGGGCTGGAGGACGAGATTCGCAAGGCGGATTTCGATCTGGATCTGCTGCTGGCGCTGGACTAGGGTCTATGCGGAGCGGAGCCAATGATCTTATCCCGCCTCGCGAGGGCTTCGTCACCCTTTGAACAACCGCGTGAAGCGGGCGGGGCTGAGGCTGACGGCGGCGGCAAGGTCCGGGAGGGACAGATCGGCGGCACGGACGCTGGCGCTCTCGTAGGCCACCCCGGAAACGAAGGCGGGGTCGAGCGCAATGGCGAGCAGGTCCAACCTATCGTGCCAGCAGGCCCGAGCGTGGGGGCCTGAAGGGAACAGGCAGAACTCACCAGGGGCCATGTGCATGGTGTGCAAGCGCCCTTTCTGCTGCCACTCCACGGCGAGGGCGGGGCCGAGCTGTAGATTCAGGATGTGTTCCCGCATCTCTATTTCGGGGACCTCGAAAGCGGGGAAGTGGTACTCCTCCACGACGATGCCGCGCCACCCCGCCGGAAGGCTGGAGAACACCCGCGCTTTGGGGGCGGGGTAGATATGTTCGGGCTTAGGGCTTGTTCTCTCTACTGAGTCTCTACTAAGGGTGCTTTGCTGACGAGCATTTCTTGCTTCCATCATTTCTTGCTTCCAAAGCTGCGCTGTGGCAGATTGGGGCTGCTCCAGGAGCGTACACTAAGACGATGCGGCCTGCTCTTATCCTACCAGATAATTAGATTCTACCAAACAATCAGGCCGGATAGGGAAGCGTCTGCGCGGGCAGGCATTTGGTCGTCGGTCGGGCCAGTTTTTCGCTCACGAACGTTTCCTGCTTTCTTGTTTTTCCCAAGACATAGCCGTGCGGGGCGGGGAATCAAACAAAGCAGGATTTTCCCCGCCGCACGGAGGATAGTGAGGGGAACAATCTCCGAAGGGATGAATCGCCATGATCACTGTCGCTTTTGCCGGGTGCGCGCATATCCACACGCCCGGTTTCGTCAACACCATCAAGGGTCGCCCCGATGTCCAGTGCAAGAGCATTTGGGACCACGACCTGGCCCGCGCCGCCAAACGGGCTGGGGAAATGGGGGCGTCCGTCGCCGCCGACCTGGACGCCCTCCTCGGCGACCCCGAGATCGAGGCGCTCATTGTCTGCACCGAAACCGACCGGCACGAGCAGGTCGTGCTGCCCGCAGCGGCGGCAGGGAAGCACCTGTTCGTCGAGAAGCCGCTGGGGATCGGCGCCGGGGACGCTTACCGAATGGCGGAGGCCATTGAAAAGGCGGGCGTCCTGTACCAGACTGGCTACTTCCAGCGCGGCGACGCCAAGCACCTCTTTCTGAAGGAGCAGATCGCGCAGGGCGCGTTCGGCAAGGTCACGCGCGTCCGGGGGTCCAACTGCCACAGCGCGGCGCTGGGGCGGTGGTTTGATGGAGAATGGCGCTGGATGGCGGACCCGAAGGTCGCCGGTGTGGGCGCGTTCGGCGACTTGGGGACGCACTCGCTGGACATCCTGCTGTGGCTCATGGGGGATGTCACGACCGTCACCGCCCAGCTCGACGCGGGCACGAACGCCTACGACGGCTGTGACGAGACCGGCGAGGGCTTGATGCGGTTCGCCAGCGGGGCGATTGGGACGCTGGCCGCTGCCTGGGACGACGTGGCGAACCCGGTCAGCCTGCTGGTCAGCGGCACCGAGGGCCACGCGCTGGTCCTGAACGGGCAGCTTTACTTTGGGAGCAAGCACGTCGCGGGCGCGGACGGCAAGCAGCCCTGGACGGACTTGCCGCCCTCCGTCCCGGCGGGCCTGGATTCGTTCCTGAACGCGCTGGCGGGCCAGAAAGATGCCGCGCTGGTGGGCGTCCGCGAGGCAGCCTACCGGAGCGCGGTGATGGAGGCGATGTACGAGGGTGCGAAGCAGGAAGCGTGGGTGACGCCGCAAACCGCATAGGGGAAACCGGCACTGCACTGGCAGACCGCCCCAATAACCGATTGGAACAAATCGGAACGATAGATGCGGAGGGCTTTCAGTGCCGGGGAGAGGATCGAGTGCCCCTCGCGCCTGAAAGGAAAGCATCATGTTTCTGTGGCTTGCCGACTGCGCGGCCGTCGCGCACGGGGCGCTCGTGGCGGCGGTGGCGCTGGGCGCCCTGTCGGCAATGGCGGGGCTGCTGCGCCGACGCCCCCGATGGGAGCGCGTTTATTATACGCTTCTGGTCGTCGTGATCCTCGCCAATATTCTGTGGGGAGAGTGCCCACTGACGCGCTGGGAGCAGGGCCTGCGTGACTGGGACATGCCCGGCTCTGCCTACTGCAACTCCTTTATCGGCCACTATTTGCCGATGCTGCCGCCTCGGGTGCTGGTCTGGCTCGGCCCCGCCCTGATGGCCGGCGCCCTTCTGGCCGCCCCCCTATGGCGCTGGGCCGACCGGCGCCGGGCCACGCCGGTGGGAACAACTCCATGAACCACTTCACGCTTCCGGGTATTACCCAGCTTCTTTCCGTCCTTTGTCTCGGCACGGCGAACTACGGGTCGGGCTACACGCGGGATCAGTCCTTCGCCCTGCTGGACGCCTTTGCCGAGGCGGGCGGCAACTTCCTGGACACGGCCCACGTCTACGCCGACTGGCTCCCGAATGGGCACGGGGCGAGCGAGCGGACCGTGGGCGCGTGGCTGCGGGCGCGCGGCGTGCGAGATGAGTTCGTGCTGGCGACGAAGGGCGGGCATCCACGCTTAGAAACAATGGAACAGTCACGTCTACGCCCCGAAGACCTGGCGCGGGACTTGATGGAGAGCCTGGAGCGGCTGGGGAGGGACCGGGTGGAGCTGTACTGGCTGCACCGGGACGACCCCGCCGTGCCCGTCGGCGAGATAGTGGAAGCGTTGAACGAGCAGCGGGCGGCGGGGCGCGTCCATGCCCTGGGCGCGTCGAACTGGCAGCCCGAACGCCTGCGGGCGGCGGCGGAGTACGCACGGTCACGCGGGCTGACTGGCTTCGTCGCCAGCCAGGTTGGCTGGAGCCTCGCGGTCCCGAACGAAGCGGAAGGGCAGTGGTACGACATGCTCTTCATGGACGCCGACGCACTGAGATATTACTGCGCGTCGAGCCTGCGCGTCATCCCCTTCTCGCCGCAGGCCGGCGGCTTTTTCGCACACCCCTATGACCCCGCCGATCCCAAGTACGCGCTGTATCACAGCCCAATCAATGCCGGCCGCTGGGAGCGCGTCCGACAACTCGCCGACAGGCGCGGGGTCTCGGCCAATGCCGTTGCCCTGGCGTACCTCCTGGCCCATCCGTGCGGCGGCGTGGCGGTAATCGGCCCGCGCACCCTGGCGCAGATTGCGGACAGCATGGGCGCTGTCGCCCTCGGATTGAGCGACTTGGAAAGGAAGTTTTTGGAAAACGCCTGAATTTTTCCCCGTAATCGTACTTGGCATGGTTTATGCAGTTGAGGCAATTATCGCAGTGCAGAATACTAGGGAGCGCAGGTGTCTGGATGCATCTCTTCAACCGCCGCCCGCACGACGGCAGCAGTTCGGTCATTCAAATCGGCGAAGGCATGAACATGATCGAGGTGGAGATTTTGGAGGTGGTCGGGGAACAGGTCATCGTCGGCATTTTTGCGCCTGGAGAAACGCCCGTGCAGCGCAAAGAGGTCGTCCTGGAGCGCCGCCAGTCGGAGCAGCAGGTGCAGTGAGGGTTCTCTCCCGGCTCACAAGTTCGTCACCCTCCCCTGTTAGAGTGTGTAAAGAAAGTGTTTGGTCTGGGTAAAGTAGCCTCATGGAACGTAGAGCTTACTCCACAGACTTGACTGATGCCCAGTGGCAGAAGATCGAAGCCGTACTGCCGCCCGCCAAAGGCGGGCGCACCGGGCGGCGGCGCAAGTACCCGCTGCGGGAAATCTGGAACGCCATCTTCTACCGAGCCCGCGCCGGCTGCGCGTGGCGGCTCCTGCCCCACGACCTCCCGCCCCATGCCGACGTCTGGGAGCACTTCTGCCGCTGGCGAGACAGCGGCCTGATCGAGCGCGTCCACGACGCCCTGCGCGAGAAGGTGCGCGTCCAGGAAGGGCGGGAGCCAACTCCCTCAGCGGCGATCATCGACAGCCAGTCGGTGAAGACCCCGCAAAAAGGGGGGCCAACGGCTATGACGCGGGCAAGCACATCAAGGGGCGCAAGCGCCACATCGCCGTAGACACGCTGGGTCTGCTGCTGGCGGTCGTAGTCCATAGCGCCTCCCTGCCGGACTGCCACGGCGCCAAGCTCGTCTGTATGAAGCTGCTGGGCCGGTTCCCGCGCCTGCATCTGCTCTGGGCTGACGGCGCTTACGGCGGCAAGTTGATCGCGTGGGTCTTGGCCTTCGCCCACTGGGTCCTGGAGATCGTTGAGAAGCCGGAGGGCCAGAAGGGCTTCTCCGTATTGCCGCGCCGCTGGGTGGTGGAGCGCACGTTTGCCTGGCTATACAAGTTCCGTCGGCTCTCCAAGGACTATGAAGAGACAACCAAGAGCAGTGAAGCCTGGATACGACTGGCGATGATCAACGTCATGGCTCGGAAGCTCGCCCCTTCTTGAAACTGGACTTTCTCTACACACTCTTAGGGAAGGGCCTCGGATGAAGTTAGGGAAGGGCCTCGGATGAAGACAACAGCCCCCGCCTCTGGACAAGAGGCGGGGGCTTCAGTTCTTTTCAGCCCTTCCCTAACAGGGGAGGGTGGCGAACTTGTGAGCCGGGAGAGGACTACTTCCCCGTCCGAAACGGCGGGGCGGGCAAGCCGGCTTTGCTGTAGAGGTTGCAGACTGGGCTGTCCGCCCAGGCGTAGCGAACGTCGGTCGGCTGGGGCACAGTCGGCGAGGAGACGACGACGGTGTCGCCGTCAATGCGAGCGTCCGCCCAGACGAAAACACCGTCCGCGCCGGCGATGGCGAAGCCCAGCAGCTTCTCAGCAGCCTTCTCCGGTGTCTTTTCGGCAGCCTTCTCCGGTGTCTTTTCGGCAGCCTTCTCGTCGGTCTTCGCGATGCTCTTCATGGTGACGCTGGCCGCCTCCGCCGCCTTCACGGCCTTGGCGGCCCCCACGGCCTCCGCCGTTTTCGCGGCCTGGACGGGCGCGGGGACGCTATTGGCTGCCTCGGCGCTCTTGACCAGGGCCGCGCCCAGGTCCAGTGGCTTCGCGACCAGGCCGCCGCCGAGGTGCGTGAACTTCAGGCGGATTTTGCTCCCCTCGACCGTCATGCCCTGGTACAGCGGCCCTCCGTACTCCACGGGCCTGCCGTAGGCGATTGCTTCCGCCGCCAGAGCCAGACGGCGGCCTACCTCCTGCTTGTTCTTCGGGTGGATGTCGCCCGCCGCGCCGATGTCCTCAGTGACGGCGAGACCGACTCGGGGGACGTGCTGCGCGGTCAGGAGCTGCGCCTCGCGCAGTTCGGCCCAGCCTGACTCACCCGGCTGGGTGTGGAGCGCCAGATTGGGATCGAAGTTCGCGAGCTGGACGACGAGGAATGGGAAGTCGCCCGCCGCGAAGCGCTTGCGCCAGTCGCTGATCAGGGCGGGCAGGAGGGCCTGGTACTGCTTGCCCCGGCCAGCGTTCGACTCGCCCTGATACCAGATCGCGCCTTTGAGGCCGAACGGAAGGAGCGGCGAGACCATGCCGTTGTAGAGGGTAGTGGGTGCGTTCTGGTCGCTGCCCGGCACGACCGGGGCGGGGTCGTCGGCAGGGATCGGCGCCCCGACCCTGACCAGCCACGGCCCGGCCAGCGGGACGGCGGGAGTGGCATCGCCCACGGCCTCGATCTTGATCGCATCGGCTTTCCCGGTCAGCCCGCCCTTGTCCCCCGCCCCGCCCGTGTCGAGGACGCGGACAGCGAGGACGTTCCGGCCCGGCTTCAGCAGCGCGGCGAGCACCTTGTAGTCGCGCGGGGCGGCGTAGTCGTTCAAGCCGCCGACCGGCGTCCCGTTGATATAGGTGGTGTCACGGTCGTCTATGGGTCCCAGGTGCAGGGTCAGGTCCTTGCCGGACCAGGCGGCGGGCAGATCGAACTCGCGGCGCAGCCACACGATGTCGTTGGTGCCGGCCAGCTCCGCGATGCCGGACTGCTGAAAGGAAACCGGCTCGGTGATGGCTTTCCAGCCGCTGGCGTCGAGGTCGGGATCGGCCCAGGTTTTCTCTAAGGAGCCGGGGTCGTGCCTCGCGTACCACGCTTCGGTCGTCTTGCCGAACCCGTTGGGGTCCTGCCGCGCCTGCTGCATGGCGGTGACGACCGGGGCGAAGTCCGGCAGGGGAGCCAGCGCGTCGGCGCTGGTCCAGGCCTCGGCGGGTGTGCCGCCCCAGGATGAGTGGATCAGGCCGATGGGGACATGGAGGTTTTTCTCCAGTTCGCGCCCGAAGCAGTAGGCGACGGCGGAAAAGCCGCTCCACTGGCCCTCGGTAATCGTCTTCGGCCCGCAGACCTGCCACCGCCCGACCGGCAGCGCCAGCGGCGTCTGCGAGACGGCGCGGGCGACGGTGAACAGGCGGATATTGGGGTGATTCGAGTGAGCGATCTCCTCTTTCGCGTTCAGGAGGTTGCCGACACCGAACTCCATATTGGATTGTCCCGAGCAGAGCCACACGTCGCCGATCAATATGTTCTTCAGCGTGACCGACTGCGGCCCCTTGACGGTCAACGTGTATGGGCCGCCGGCATGGAACGGCCCGATGCGCGCCACCCACTTGCCGTCCGCCCCCGCGACCACCCGCGTCGCCTGGCCGTTCAGGCGCACGTTGACCGCATTGCCCGGCGTGGTCCAGCCCCAGATCGAGTCGGCGGTGCCACGCTGCAAGACCATATTGTCGGTAAACAGCGGGTGCAGGAAGGGCTTGGCCTCATCGGCGCGTGCTGCCGTCAGCCCCCCCAGGATAAGAGCAGCCAGCAGCGGCAGAAGCCGCGTTCCCCGGTATGTTGGTAACAAAGACACGTTCCGTTTCTCTTTTAATCGCACGACTCCATCATACCACATTGCATACATCATGCCATGTCGCCTCCACGGGAGCGTTCACGGCGTCCAGCGGTATAGGAGCACTTTGGCGTCCAGGTCTTCCTCCACGAAGACCAGATACTCGCCGCTTGCGCGCCGGACGGCGCGGATGCCGTAGGGGGTGTCCACCCAGCCGCTGCTTTTGCCGACCGTCTCGTCCGGCTGCATGGTCCCGCGCAATGCGCCCGTGCGCGCATCGTAGACGAACACGCGCTCCGGGTCGCGGCTCTCGACGGCAAAGAGGCAGTCCCCGGCGATGCACATGGCCTTGATGTAGACCTGCGGTTCCCTTTTGCCGTCATAGGGCAGCGCGATCCGCAGGGCGGGCTTGGGATCGCCCCGGCTCCAGCCGTCGTAGCGGACTACTTCCGTCCCCACCGTCCCCCACTCGCCGCCTTTATGGGGGCGCTCGGTCGTGTAGCCGCTCAGGAACATCGTGTCGGTTTCGAACCGGTACTCGGCCCGGCACAGCTCGACAAACGGCGCGGTCATCGGGGTCGTCTTCAGGGACGCATACGAGTAAACCAGGCTGCCGTGCGCGTCCAGGCCGAGGCACGGGAACTCGCGCAGGCCGTCCCGGTCCGACGCCTGCCAGACATCGCCCCGGCTGTCCACGCTCCACCCCCATCCGTCCGGCGCATCCTTGCCCGTGCCGGATTGGGCAAATTCGCCCACCTGCATCCTTCCGTCGCCATTGACATCACGCCAGAGCCATTCGCCCTTTGGGGGCTGGGCGGCGGGCCAGACCGACTTGTCTTCCGGCGCGTAATGCTTCTTGGCGAACAGGACGGCGGGGATGGCGGTCTCCCCATCCGTGCCGGGCTGGAATCGGAACACGGCCAATTCACCCGAATACATATCCGTCGTGAACAGGAAGCGCTTGCCCGCGATGCGCCGGACAAAGACCGACGCTGCCCCCGTGTGCAGGCGCGGGTCGTCGGGGTACTTGAAGCGGTTGACGGTGTAGCCTTGATAAATCCACTGACCCCCGGCGGGGCGGGCGTAGTTCATAACAAAGTGTTCTTCTTTGGTGTAAACATCGGCCTCAAAGGCGGGGTCCGGCTCGGCGCAGTCAATGAATTCCAGGCCGAGCAGCCGCCACAGGCGCGCTCCTGACGGTGCGTAGCCCTCGATCACCGACCCGCCCCCCGCCACAGACCCGCGCGAGTAGACGTACACATTGCCTCGCCGGTCCAGCCCGGCCCCGACCGGCATGTTGAAGCGCTGCGCGCCGACTAGGCCCGGCGGCGCGGCCAGCACGCCGCCCCGGACGCCGAACCTTTGCATGGGGGTGCGTGAGCGGGGAGAAGACTTGATGCTGTAAATCTTGACGTCCTGGTCCGGCCCGCTGTCGGCGACTAGGACATGCCCTAAAGTGTCGGCGGCGATGCCCTGCGGGTCCCAGCCAAGCGGCCCGGTGATCGAACGCGACAGAAGCGCGCCGGTGCGGGTGTCCAGGCAGAAGATATGGCGCTTCGTCCCGCCTGATTGGAGAACCCAAAGCCGCCCCGCCGTGCCCAGAGCGAGCTTGCCGGGACGGTCGCACGGCCACGAGACCAGGGGAGCCAGCGTGTCAGCGTCGAAGACGCGCACCTGATCGTGAGCCGGGTCGCTGACGTAGAGCCGCCGCGCGTCCGCCGCCAGCCCCGCGACGGCTTCGTTGGGGTAATGTCCTTTCGCATCCTGCTCCACGCGGCTGACGAGGAGCATGTCGTTCTTCCAGCCCAGCCCAGTCTTGAACGGGGCAGAGCGGCCGTCCCGCGCAAACCGGCGGACGCAGTACCAGAGCGTCTTCGGGTCGGGGTACTGGCGCAGGCCGTTGGCATTCAGGTCTTTATTCGCCCCGTCGTCGCCGCTCTGGGTCATGGCGGCGTAGACGTAGCGGTCGCTGGCCGTGACTGCCCCGCCGCCGCCCCGGCCCCAGCCGTGGCTGAGTTCTTCCAGCGCCCCGCGCACGTCTCCATCACGATAGAACCCTGCCTCGTAGCCGTTCTCGTCCCAATTCGTGTCCGTGTAGACCGTGCCGTCTGGGGCGACAAACACGTCATCGGCGCTGATCTGGACGTGCTTGTGGTCGGGGATGCCGGGCGCGACCTCGCCGCCGAACGTGTTGCCGATCCAGGACGTGCTGTAGGTCAGCGATTGGGCCTGGGACGGGAACGGCAGCGGGGTCGCCAGCAGGGCGGCGCAAAAGGCAAGGGTCTTCTTGTGCATAGTCATGGTAGAGATTGCTTGTGTCACAGTGTCACACGCGCTGTGACATAAGAAATGGGAGCAGGTTGACAGGCCATTCGCGCCGTGTTATTATGGCTATCACACGGTAGTCATTATATCACACCTGAGACTGGAACGGGACCTATGACCACTTCCTCTGACCGCCGCATGGTTTGGCGGCTTCTTTGCGCGCTGGCCTTGATTGGCGTGTGCCTGCCGGTGCAGGCGCAGATGGTGACGGGGGCGGCTATGCCCGGCTTCGCGCAGACTTTCGGGCTGGCCGGCAGTTCCACCTACAAAGTGCAAATAGTCGGGAGCAGCATCCCCGGCAACATCCTGTGGCCGGGCGACAAGCCTCGCTTCAGCTTCCAGATGCTAAACGACGGCGGCAAGGCGCTGAACGCGGCGGGGCGGGTGGAGGTAATCGCCTACGGGACGCGGGGGGCGCCGGGCGATGTCTGGACGCCGCACGTCTTCAAGATCGGCAATGCCGGGGCGGTTCCCGTGGCGGTGACGGTCCCGGCGCACGGCTACGCGGACGTCACGGTCAGCCCGCGCATCCCCGCCCGGCTGGGCGGCTACGCGCTTGTGGTAGATCTGGGGCCGGCGGGGCGGCAGTTTCTGACCTCGTGCGTCCGCACTTTCGCTGCGACTCAGGGGCGAGTGCAGTATCCGAAGTTTTGCCTGGACGCCCTGCCGCTGCCGGTCTTGAAGCGGCTGGATGTCCATGCGATCCGCTGGGGCGTCGGCTACAAGCCGACCACGGACGCCGACTTCGCCCGCTGGTATGCCGATCGGGCGCAAGACCTGAAGGGGTATCAGGACGCCGACATCGCCGTGCTGCTGATGGCCGGGGGCGGCGATTTCTTCGGCCCCACCCAGCCCCTGGGCCGCCCGCGCCCATGGCTGGACGACAAAGCCGTGATGCTGGACACAAAGTTCGACCTCGCCTGGCTGCCGTCCTATGACGACGATTTCCAAAAGTGGACGTACCAGTTCGCCCGCGACTGGGGCTGGCCGAAGGGACCGATCAATGCCTTTTCGCTCTGGAACGAACCGTGGGAGGGCATCTCGATCTCGGGCTGGGGGGCGGACATGCAGCGCTACCGAGCCATGTACACGCACATGTACCAGGGCGTCGCACAGGCGCGGCAGAATGACGGCGCGCAGGTGCTGGTCGGCGGCTGTGACTCCAGCTCGAACGCGATGGACAAGCTGTTTTCGGACGGCACGAACCAGATGCTGCCGATGTTCGACTTCCTTTCGATCCACTATCAGGGCTTGGACTCGATGGCGACCGTCAAAGACTGGGTAAACCGGAAGGGTCCCAACGGGCGGGTCAAGATTTGGGACACGGAAAGCTGGGTCGCTAACACGGACGACCGCGTGGCCGCCCTGGTCGCCGGGGACCGGGCGGCGGGCTACGACCGCGCGATGGGTGTCTTCGGCGGCAACATCTGCTCGGAGGGCGAGACGCCCATGCGGCTGCCGGGCGGCAAGACAAAGCGGGTGCCCTTTGTCCACGCCTGGTCCACGGCGGCCTCGGTGGGCGCGAGCCAGCACTTCCTCGGCGAGCGCCCATTTTCCAGGCTGCTGTTTCCGAACGGCCTGCCCTGGGTCATGCTCTTCGACGGCCTGAACAGCCCCGATGACGGCACGGTCGTGGTCGTCGGCGACCTGGGAGAAGAGTTCGGCGCGGACAAGCTCCCCTTCCGCACCGCGCGCGGTTTGGCGGAGCGGACGCACAAGGCCGCGCTGCGGGCGCGTCTCGCCAGGATGCCCGCCAACGCGCCCGCCGCCGAGCGGGAGACGCTGCAAACGCAGATTGATACGCCCGAGACACTGAGCGGCGCTTCGCTGACCCTAGCGGACCCAGCCGGGCGGTTCCACCTGTACGACTTCTACGGCAACGCCGTCCCTTCTCGGAAGGGTCGAATCACCGTGCCGCTGGACGGGCGGGGCTTTTTCCTGCGGGCGAATGGCGTTCCTGGCTCGTTCGCCGCGCTGACCGGGGCGATCCGCGCGGGGCGCGTTGCGGGCATCGAGCCGCTGGCCCTCGTCGCCCATGACCTTCTCGCGCCCGTCGAGACGCATCCCCTCCTGCGGCTGACGCTGACGAACGTGCTGAACCGGCCCGTGACGGGAAAGCTGGCGCTGACGCTGGGCAGCCTGACGACCCGGCCCGCTGGACGCCTGACCTTGAAGCCGAACGAGACCCGCGAAGTCTCCCTGCCGATTATGGGCGGCGCCCCCGTCCCCAGCAACACTTATCCGCTGGCTGTCACATTCGGCGCCGGGGCGGACGGCAAAGCGCAGCTCACCGAGGACATCCACGTCAACCTCATCGCCCATCGCACGATCACCGTGGACGGCAATCTGGACGACTGGAAGGGGGTCCTGCCGCAAACGGTCACGGCAAGCCAGGCATCTCGCAGTCTGACCGAGGCCGCCTGGTTCCCCTTCAAGACTTTCGACCCATCCATCGGCGCGGGCTTCGCCACGGGCTATCTGGCCTATGACGACCAAAACTTTTACTTCGCCGCCAAAGTCGCCGACGCGACGCCCGACGCGGGCACGGTTCGCTTCGCCACCCGCAATGACGACGAGTATTTCTACCCGCCGACCAGCCGCGTTGTCCGCCTCCAAAAACCTCAGATCGCACCCGTGCGTTCGGAGGACACGGACACACCCCAGGCGCTGGCCTGGCCCGCTGACGTCCGCCGCTACTCGTACCGCCGCGACCCGGAACTACCCGCGGGCAATTTCCCCGCCCACGACAACGTCCAGATTGCCTTCAATGTCCTGCCGCCGGGCGAGAAGTCCTGGTACACCCACCCGCCGGGCGTGATGCCGGGCTTCACGAACTACAAAGACACGGACTACGAGTACGCCTTGAACCAGGTCGCGCCCCAATATGGCGGCGGGACCGAAATCTGGCGGCTGGCCTACCCCGGCATGCCGCACAAGCACTTCTACCCCCGCCAGCCCCCTTCCCCGCTGGACGGCCCCGCGAGGGGCGGAAAAGTGGTAATGACACGCGATGCCACCACGCGGATCGTCGAGTGCCGCATCCCGTGGTCCGAGATGCCGGACGTCAAGAAGCGCCTGGATGCAGGCCGGCCGGTCAAATTCAGCTTCCGGGTCAACGACAACCAGGGCGCGGGGACAATGGAGCTGTCGCGCAATCGCAGCGTCGCCAAGCGCAACGGCTCGTTCCATGTAGACTGGCTGGAGCACTGGGCGAATGAGTTGGAGTTCGGCTGGGAACAACCAAGCCAGGCGAGCCAGCGGCAGGAACTCACCCCGGCTTCCTTGCCACCCCTCCCGAAACGGGAGGGGGAAAGGTAGAACAAACACACCGACCCACATCTCCTTCCCCTCCCGAAGCGGAGGAGGTGGGTTCCACAGGAGACACACCATGACCAACGACATCACCGCTCTTGACATCACGCCTGAAGAAGTCGCTACCGGCCAGATCACGCCGGAGCATCTGACCGCCGCCACACGCGCCCTGCGGGAAGACGGCCTCGTCGTCCTGCACGACATCATCAGTCTGGACCATATCGCCGCCCTGCGCGAGAAGATGCTGGCCGACCTGCCCGCGTATCTGGCCCGGACGGACGCCCCGTTCAACTTCAACACCGGCAACATCCAGCAGGAGCCGCCGCCGTTCGCGCCGTACCTCTTCCAAGATGTCCTGCTCAACGATATCGCCATCGCCGTCACCCACGGTTTGCTTGGCGACGGCCTGCACAACGGCTTTTACAGCGGCAACACGGCGGTCGGGGGCAGCGGCTCGCGCCAGCCGGTCCACGCCGACGTCGGCCAGTTGTGGCCGAACCTAGAAGTCGCCACGCCCCCGTTCGGCCTGGTCGTCAACGTGCCCGTCGTGGACATGACGGCCCAGAACGGCAGCACCGAAGTCTGGCCCGGCACACACCGAGACACGACGGTTTACATCCAGAAAGGCGACATCAAGCTGCCCGCCGAGGCCGTGGAAGCCCGGCGACAGGTCCGCCCGCCCCTCCAGCCGTCCGTCCGCGCCGGCGGCGTCGTGATCCGTGACCTGCGGCTCTGGCACGCCGGGATGCCCAACTTGACGGGCCAGGCCCGGCCCATGATTGCCATGATCCATTGGGTCGGCTGGTGGCCCGCCCAGCCGGTGCAGTTCCCCCGCAGCGAAGAAGCCTTTTTCGCCCACCCCCTCCTGCGGACGGACGCGGAGTGGGTAGACGGCCCGATCAACCACATCGCCCACGGCGGCGCGTATGACTTTCAGAAGTAAGCGCCATCAGAGGCGCCGCGTGGTGTCGCCCAGCATCGTCTGGAGGTAGTTGATCTGGCCTGTATGATAGACGAGGTTCCAGTAGGCCAGGAACAGCAGGTCCGCCGTCGTGGCCTGCCGACTCGGGTCCATCGGGTGCGGCTGAATGTCGGCCAGGCGCGCATCGGGCACGGCTTCGAGCGCCTGGCACAGTTCGGCGAACGTCTCCTGCGCCACGGACTCGGCCCCGTCCAGCGTCCAGGCGGCTTCGGAGCGACGCCGCCACACATCCTGCGTCGCCTCATCGGGCATGAGGGACGCGAACTCTTTCATTCGGCCCTGTGCGGCGGCGATGTAGAAGGGCGTCGTCAGGGCGCACTCATACAGCAAGGTCTGCACCGACCGCGCCTCCCCCATCGGACTCCACTCCCATCTATCCTCGGGCAGATGACGCGCCGCCCGAAAGAGCGCCTCGAGCGCCTCGCGCGTCATCCGGGACGCCTGCTGCTGTAGTGTCGTCATGTTCGTCGTCACGTCAAGCTTCCTTTTATCACAGGGTCGCCTCCCCGGTCTGGATGGCGGGAAGTTGGGCAGCGGAGACGCCGTCTACCAGGGTCAGGTTGACCATCGGGTGGTTGTCGTGCGTGGGGCCGAAGTCTGAGTCCGGGTGCCAGGCGATGACGTCCAGGCTAGAATCGGTCGTGAAGAAGGAGTGCAGGCAGCCGGCGGGGATGCACCAGCCCATGCCGGGGGCCAGGGCGAAGACGCCGCCCTCAGTGCGGCATTCGCCCGCGCCGCGCAGGATGACGCCGACACGCTCCGAGGAGTGCGTGTGGGCGGACTGGCGGGTGTGGGGCGGGATGTGGAGGTGGTTAAGGCACGGCTCACCCTTCTGGGGCGGACAGACGAGGAGGGTGTCGGAGCAGCCGTCAATGTAGCGCAGGCGGCCCCGCGCCTCCACCGGCCCACCCCACTGAGGCAGCCCGGCGTCGCCGAGCCGCGAGACCACCAGCCCCCGGCTCCCTGGGCCGGAGAGAGTGGCTGGGGAGGGAAGCACGAAATACATGCCGGGCCGCAGGCGGAACTGGCCGCCGTCATAGCGCAATTCGGCCTCACCCTCCGTGACCATGCCGTAGTGCGTCGCGCCTTCCGGCAGGGAAAGGACGCCGCCGTTCCAGCCAAAGACCTGGGTAGGATGAACGCCGTCGCTCAGGTCCAGCAGCAGGCCAGCTTGGATAGCAATCGGAAGGAACATCAGTCACTCTCTTTCGTTGACCCGGAGCCAGAGTTCCAAGGTCAGCAGGAGCCACAACTTGACCCCCGCGCGGGGCCGCAGGTGAGGGCGGCCTTCCAGCCACTCGCGCACCAGCGTTTGATCAAGGTAAGGGCGGATGCGGGCGCGTCTGCCTAGCAGGAGGGAGCGAGCCATCGGGCGCAGGTCGCGCGCGAACCAGCCCTGCACCGGGACCAGCATCCCGCTCTTCGGGCGCGTCAGAATGATGTCCGGCAGCAGGTCGGCCACGGCGCGCTTCAGCACGGCTTTTTCACTGGCCCCGGACAGCTTGAACTGAGGTGGGATCGTGAAGCTCGCAGCGACGACGCGGCGGTCGAAGAGCGGGGAGCGCCCTACTAGCCCGCAGGCGGAGGTCAGGTTGCTCACTTTGGTCAGGATGTGGTCGGCCCCCTTGAAGCGGGTGTTGACAGACATCAGGCGGTTCAGGTAGTGCCCCGCCGCCTCATCGTCCAGCAGCGGAGTAAAAAAGGCTTCAGGCGGAGGCGAGGCGCGCAGGGAGGCTCGGACATCCGGCAGGAGCAGTCGCGGCAGATCATCATAACACTTTTGAAATGCACGCAGGTACGCCCCGGCGCGGTCGTTCTCCTGCCCGTAAAGCTCGTGCAGAAGCATGGGCAGGTTCTTGGGTCCGCCAAAGCAAGGGTCCCCGCCTTCCCCGTTGAGGACCACACCGGTTTCGGATGCGGCAGCGCGTCCCAGGATGAGGTTGGGCGTGGTCAGCGGGTCCCCGATTGGGTCATCCAGAGCTTCCATCGTTTCAGGGAGTGCCTCGCGGATGCGCTTGGCAGGCAGGGCGATAACGTGGTGGTGCGTTCCGCAGTGCCGCGCGACTAGGTCCGAGTATTCCAGTTCGTGAGGGTACTCCGGCCCGAAGTGAATGGCGAACGTGTGCAGGGGGCCGGGCGCATCGCGCGCGGCCAGCGCGGCCACCAGGCTGCTGTCCAGCCCGCCGGACAGGAACAAGCCGGTCGGCCCTGACGGGGGCAGGCAGTCGCGCACCGCCTCTTCCAGCAGGGCGCGCAGGCGGGCGGCGTGTGCCTCCATCGGGTCGGCCCAGCCCGAAGCGTCTTCCGCCGGTTCCCAGTAAGTCTTGGCTTCGCCGCCCGGCCAGGTCTGCGTAGTGCCGGGCCGCAGCTCGGACACGTCCCGCCACAGCGTCTGCGCGCCGGGCACGAAGGCGCAGGCGAGGTAGTCCCGCAGGGCGGGCAGGGACAGCTCGCCCGACACGGCAGGGCAGCGGCGCAGGGCGCGCAGCCGCGCCCCGAACCAGCAAGCGCGGCCCGGCGCGGCGTAATACAGCGTTCGCGCCCCCACCCCGTCGCGCAGCAGGGTCAGCGTCTTTTCGCGCGTGTTCCACAGGGCAACGGCGAACATGCCCCGCGCGTGTTTGCCCACCGCGTCCCCGTGGCACAGGGCAAGGTGGGCCAGCAGCGCCCCCGCCTCGGCCTGGGGTTGGTCCAGCCTTTGCCGCAAGTCGTCGGCATTGTCGAGGATCACCTCGCCGCTGACCATGACCGTGCCGGACGAGTCCGCCCAGACGGGGACGCCGCCGAACGCCACGTCGGGGTCGCTCCAGGCTGGCGTGATGCCCAGCGACCACAGGGCGCGGGCCGGGTCGGGAACGCCGTAAACACCGAACAAGTCGTTCATTGCTGCTTTCTAGCCGAAGCTGTCCGCCGCCTGGATGTCCGCGCCGCCGTCGTACCCCCAAATTAGGATGCCCCCGCCTACTCCATCCGCGTCGCCCCCACCGGGACCGGCCTGGTCGGCGCGGGCAAAGCCCTGGAAGAGCGAGCGCATCAGCTTGGCCGGGCGGACGGCGGCCAGTTCCACACTCTCCCCGCGTTCCAGCCAGGCGGCTTCTTCGGGCGCGAGGGCGGCGCGCAGGGGCGGCAGGAGGGTGCGCGACCCGCCCGCCAGCGAGATCATGTGCATTTTCTGGACATGACTTGGCCGCAGGCCCAGGTCGAAGACCTGGACCGTGGGGTCCGAAAACCAACGCTCCCCGCGCAAGGCGAGCGGCAGGCCGCATCCCGCTTCCGACGCATCATGCACAGCAAAAACGCGAAGGTTAGGGTTGCGCCGCAGCATGGTCATCACCGTATCGAAGACAGGGGCGGGGTAGCCGTCCACACTGAGGATGGCGCAGTTGTTCTCGAAGTGGAAATTGTTGGCGACCAGCATGGCGGCAGTCTCGGCATGGTCCGTGACCAGGGCGCGGTCGAAGCTGAACGCAGCGACATCCGGGGACTTGGGATCCGGCGCGGGCGCAGCCTGATGCTCGATGGGCGAGAGAAGCTTTTCGATCCGGCCATGCACCGAACCCCACCGGCTCAGGTACTTGCGGTGGAAATCGCTGCTTGAAATTCGGGGGCGCTGGGGCGGCGGCCCCGCCCGGCGGGCGCGGGCGCGCAGCACGGCCCCGCCGATGACGCCGGGGAGGGTGATGATCGCGAGCGGCCAGAATGCATGTGCGGCGAGGGCAATGATACCGCCGCCGACGGTGCTCACGCCGATCAAAGCCGCCCCGCCCGTTACGCTAGACACCCTCTTGCGGAGCAGCCGCCGGTTGAACTCGTAATACAACTGGCCTTCGGTGAAGAAAACAGCGCCGTCGCCTGACACGTCCTTGATCGCCCGTTGGAACAGGCCGTCGGCGATATGGAGCGGGTCAGTCTTCGGCTCAAAGGCGAACGGGTGCCGGCACGACCGGCACTGGCCCTTGTTGCCGCTCCGCACCGGGTAGGTCGTATCCGTGTTGCAGTAAATACATTTCATTGGTGTGTTTCGCGCCAGACGTGAAACATCAGCAGGGTCCAGAGCTTTTCGCCCACGCGCCGCCGCCGAAACTCGCCGGGCCGGTCTTCGCCGCGCCGCAGACGCGCGACGGTCTGGGGGTCAAACCAGCCATCCCGTTTCAATCGCCCCGGCGAAAGGCGGCCCGCCACCTCCCGGCGCAAGGGACCCAGGCACCACTCGGTCGTCGGGACGCCCATGCCGCGCTTCTCGCGCCACACGATCTCGGCGGGCAAGTACGCCTCGGCGACCCGTTTCAGCCCGTGTTTCTCGCACGCGCCGCGCAGGAACCATTCGGGGGGCAGCCCGAACGTCCAGTCCGCAAGTCCTCGGTCAAAGAACGGCATGTGGACGCGCAAGCCGTGCGCCGCGCCGAGCTGCGTGGCGCGCGGCGCGATGTTCTGCGCCCCTTTGAGCCACAGGTTAGTGGCCCGCAGCCGGTGAAGCAGGCTAGGAAAGCCGTCCGCCTCCAGGGCGGGCCGCACCCACGCCCCGGCATCTTCCCCGGCCACTGCCGCCCGCGCCTGCGCGGTGTAGAGTTGTTCCGTGAGACCCCAAAAGCGGTGAAAAGTTGCAAGATAAGCGGCCTCGCGAATATTCACCGCATCTTCCTCTGCCGGGCGGTACAACTCGGCGGCGATCATCGGCTTGTTGGCCCAGCCGCCGAAGAGCTGGTCGCCGCCTTCGCCGTTGAAGACGGTGTCCAGGCCATGCGCCCGCGCCGCCCGTCCCAGCAGGTACAGCGGGACGACGACGCCGTCGCCGAACGGCTGCGCCAGCGCGGCCCCGGTCGCTTCCAGCGCATTGCGGATCTCGGCGGGCCGAGCCGGCACTATGTGCAGCGGGCGGGCCAAGTACGCGGCCACCTGCCGGGCATAGGGCAGTTCAGCGTCGAACGGCGGCCCAAAATCCAGCGTGAACAGATGGACGCGCGCCCCGGCTTCGGCCAGCAGGGCCGCTATCAGGCTGCTGTCCAGGCCGCCCGAAAGAAAGACGCCGACGTCCCGCTCATGCCCCAAACGCCGGGCGACGGCGGCTCGGAGACGAGCACACAGTTCCCCCGCCGCCGCGTCTTCGCTCAGACATAGCGGCTCCCGTTCCCGCCACGAGCCGATGCCTTCTTCCTCCACCCCCCCGGCAGTGACCTTCAGCCGGTGCCCGGCGGGCAGGGCCGAAGTGGCGGCGTAGATCGTCAGCGGCGGCGGCACATAGGAGAAACACAGGTAGCCGTGCAGCGCGGCGGGAGAAAGGTCGCGCGAGACGCCGGGCAGATTCTGAAGAAGGCGCAGGTCGGACGCGGCCCAGAACGTGCCGCCGATCTGGGTGTAGGTGACGCCGTGCAGCCCAAAGGGGTCACAGGCCAGTGTCAGCGCGCCGCCGTCCGGGGCGATTTCGGCGGCGCATCCCGCTTCCTCTTCGGCGCCGATTTGCGCCCGAAGCGGTCCGCCGGGTGAGCCGGTCAGCCGCGCCGGCTCTCCCACCCCACCCCATACCCCCAGTCCCCAGCCCACGCCCGTCTTGGTTTCTGCCCCAGGACCAAGCAGCCGCTCCAGAAGACCCGCCCCGCCGCCCGGCCCCCAGTAAGCGATCCACACGCCCACTTTATTGGAACCGCAGATCACTGACTTGGACATCCCCATGCGCGTTCACGTTGTTAATGTAGTAGCCCACCTTGAAAGACAACTGCTCGATTTGTCCCGGCGCGCTCGAGTCCGCCTTGCGCCACTTACCCACAGACGAGTCATGGGTCTGGTGGTCGAACCGGTCCAGGTTGAGGCGGAATGTCTGCCCGCCCTTTGTCACCGCCAGATCAGGGGATCGCCAGCGTTCGCCGCGGTTCTCCAGATACAGACGGAGATGGGACAGGCCCTGGCCCTGCGCGTGGAAACTCACCGTGCGGTAGCCCACCAGCATCCGGGGCACGTCTTTGGTGTTGAGGTTGACGAAGAATTGGTCGCCCCCAGATTGCACCCCAAAGCGGTCCACATGAATGGTCGCGGCCCTGTTCTCGAATGCCACAGTGGCTTGGGACTCAGGGTTGCTCTCCACGGCCCATTGCTGCCCCGAGTTCTGGAAGTTATATGTTGTGGGAGCCGCCGGGCGAGGGTGGGTGACGACCCAACCACCGCCGAGCGCAAGGGCGACGCCGAGGCCCGCCAGCAGGCCCGCCTTCCGCCGCCGCCCTCGCCCGATCTGCTCTACCCGGCGCGCGTGGACGAGGGCGGCGGCGCGTTCCAGGTACTCTTTGGGCAGCCCCATTTCGGCGGCGGCCGCGATGGTGGCGCGGCGCTCCTGGCTTTGCGCCTGCTCCTCGTCGTAGAGTTGTCCTGCCACCTGCACAACTTCCGCCATCTGCTCCGGCGGCACATCTTTCATACGCAGCATGATCACCTCGGTCTCAGATCACCTCGCCCCGGCAGGGACGGCCCACATGGGCGGAGCCAGGGCTTAGGCTATTATAACATACAAGCCCAGCCCTGGGGGCTTTGAATGAGCCGATCAATGCCGATCAATCCGGTTCTCGCCGCCATTTGCCCCAACAACGCTTGACAAAGCCGCCCTGATGGTGCTATAGTAACCTTCAGACACCGGACAGGGGCGTGCCCCCTGTTCATTTTTTTGCCTGTTCCCACAGATGAAGGCGGCAAATCATGGCGGAAAGCTACGACAACCCGAATCAAAAGCCGACTGGCCCCAAGAAGGGCACACCCGCTGGCAAGCCGGCTCTGCCGGCTCGGACCGGACTGACGGCGGAAGCGCAGCGGCGCGCGCAGTCCATGGCGAAAGCCCAGCCGACCAGCCCCCAGCAGTTCTTCCAAGAGGCATGGGTGGAGCTGAAGAAAACGTCCTGGCCGAACCGGGACGTGCTCACCAAGTCTACCTCGGTTGTCCTCGCCCTTGTGGTCGCGGTCGCCGTTTGGGTCGGGGTCATTGACGGCGTTCTGACCGCCGCCACGAATCACTTACACATCTTCAGCGCCCGCTAAACACGGTGCGGAGCCATACGAACGATTATGCAGAAGCATTGGTACGCGGTCCACACTTATTCGGGCCATGAGAAGAAAGTCAAGACAAACGTCGAGCGCCGTGCGGAGACGATGGGGCTGAAGAACAAAGTCTTCGACATCCTCGTTCCGACCGAGAAAGAGTCGCGCGTTCGTCAGGGCAAGAAAAGCGAGATTGACCGCAAGGTCTTCCCCGGCTACGTCTTCGTCGAGATGGTGCTGGACGACAACACATGGTACTTGGTCAAGAGCACGACCGGCGTGATCGGCTTTGTCGGCGACGCCAAGCCGACCATTGTCAAAGACTCCGAGATTCGAGAGATCCGCAAGGCCATCGAGGAGTCGGACACCAAGCCGTATATCCGCCCCAAGTGGGAGGTCGGCCAGGCCGTGCGCGTCAATTCCGGCCCCTTCGGAGATTTTACGGGCAGCATTCAGGAGATCAACGCGCCCAAGGACAAAGTCAAGGTGCTGATCTCCATTTTCGGGCGCGATACGCCCGTCGAGCTGGAATTTAGCCAGATCGAGAAGATCTCGTAACCTACCCCCTAACCCCCACCCTAATAAAGCCTTACCCTAATAAAGCCTTAATGCTGGGGGAACCGGACGAAGAAGAACTTGGCCTTTCCTGCTTCCCCCAGAATAAATGGTGTTGGGGGGCTGGGGGGCATCACTGAGGACATTACAGACACATGGCAAAGAAAATCACCGGAGTCGTCAAGCTCCAGATCAACGCCGGCAAGGCGACCCCTGCACCGCCCGTCGGCCCCGCGCTAGGCGGCTACGGCATCAACATGATGGAGTTTATCAAGGGCTATAACGAGCGGACTGCGCCCATGATCGGCTCCATCGTCCCCGTCGAGATCACTATCTACGAGGACAGGTCGTTCACGTTCGTCACCAAGACCCCGCCCGCCGCCGACCTTCTGAAAAAGGCCGCCGGCATCCCCAGCGGGTCGGGGACGCCCAACAAGACCAAAGTCGCCAAGATCACTCAGGACCAGCTTCGGCAGATCGCCGAAACGAAGGCCCCGGACCTGAACGCCAACGACACCGAGGCGGCGATGAAGATCATCGCCGGCACGGCCCGCTCGATGGGCATTGACATCGGGTAATGGAACCGCTCAAAATCCTGCTGTCGCCGGACATGCCGCTTTGGCTCAAAATCGGCGCGGCCGTGTTCTTAATCGGCTCGGTCATCGCCTGGTGGACACGAGACTACTGGAAGGATTTGCACACGCCCGATCAAACATCGGACAAGCGGCAGGCAAGACCGCCGTTCTAACGGCATCTGTGGGAGGGCCTCGAACGCCCGCCAGCACCACAAGGAGACAGAAGATGCGAAAGCAAGACCGCGTGAAGACCATCGGCAAGCGCTATCAGGCGCTCGCCAAGCAGACCGACCCTGAAAAGCTGCTCGACCCCATGCCCGCGCTGGAACTGGCGAAGAGCCTTGCCACCGCCAAGTTCGACGAAACCCTCAACGTCGCCTTCAACTTGGGCGTGGACCCACGCCACGGCGACCAGATGGTGCGCGGCGTCACGACCCTGCCCCACGGGACAGGTAAGAGCCGCAAGGTGCTGGTCTTCGCCAAAGGCCCGAAGGCTGCCGACGCCGAGGCGGCGGGGGCGGACCTAGTGGGCGCCGAAGACATCATCGAACAGGTGCAAAAGGGCCAACTGGACTGGAAGCAGTACGACTTGATCCTCGCCACGCCGGACATGATGGGCCAGGTGGGGCGGCTGGGCGCGACCTTCAAGCAGAAGATGCCGAACCCGAAGGCGGGCACCGTCTCGCCGAACATCGGGCAGGCCGTCAACGACATCAAGAAGGCGACCCGCGTCGAGTACCGCGTCGAGAAAGCGGGCATCGTCCATGCCCCTATCGGCAAGGCATCGTTTACCGCCGATCAGCTCATGGAGAACTTCAACGCCCTCATAGATGCCTTGCAGAAGGCCAAGCCGACGGCGGCGAAGGGCCGCTACTTCAAGAAAATCTCCGTCAACACGACGATGGGGCCGAGCGTCCGTATTGACCCGCTCCGCGCCGTTTCAGTGGCGGCGGGTAAGGGATAGCTCTAGTGGGCGAACCTTGTGTTCGCCCTTTCGAGACAACCGCATAAGATTTCGCCGTAGACAGCCGGCCCCGCGAACGTCAACAACGCAAACGCGGGTTAATGGGCATCCGCCCGCCAGCCGAGGTAACAGGAACGCCGAGGACACTCAAAAAGTGTCCCGATGCGCCCTGCGACTTGCCCTCTTTGTCTACGGCAGTCGCAGGGCGCATTTTATTTGGCTCCTGTCTTCCCCCCTCTCCCGCCTGCGGGGGGGGCCGGGGGTGGGGGCTTTGGAGGAGGTGAATACCATAGCAACTGAATACACAATTGAACCCGCCGGGGCCAAAGTCGAACTTGTCGGCGAACTGCGTGAGTTGGTCGGGCTGACCAAAGCCGCCATCCTGACCGACTATCGCGGCCTATCCGTGGCCGAGCTGACTGAGCTTCGCAAGAAGCTGCGCGACGCGGACGCCGAGTACCGGGTC
>JAABUH010000963.1_pt1 | contig 36224 bp, 37 predicted proteins | sample 5559121 | NCBI WGS metagenome assembly JAABUH01 (sample SAMN10711871, study PRJNA513364) | rock metagenome | isolation source: Antarctica rocks | place: Antarctica: Victoria Land, Battleship Promontory nord | collected 2015-12-28
CAGTCTGCATCTCGACCGCATTCGCAATTGCAGCTACCTGCTTAATCTTTCTTCTACGAAAACCTCTCATCCCGGACATGGGGCGGGGACGGAGTACTTGCGGACAATGTTTCGAACTGGAACTGCCATTTGTCAAACACATGGAGCTTCGGGATGTTACGCCTTCTGGGGATGCCGCGTGGACTGCGCTTCTCACGGATAACGGCGGAGTTGCCCACTGAAAGACCCAAAACTGGAATAGTGGACAAGGTCGGCGTCTCCATGTTCCACCAGTTGCATTGTCTGGACATGATCCGGAAAGAAGTAGGACGACTCCACCGTGAAGGCGGCCAAGAGGAAAGCTCCGGCGCGGAATCGCTGTTTCACCGCGAGCACTATTTGCATTGCTTTGACTATCTTGCTCAGTTGAGCGGATGTTGAGTATTTCATCCGATGTGTGAAGAGGCTGAGCTGTTCTGCAAGGGGATACTATGTTGCGCCGACGGCACCATCGAGCCTGCCGTCAGGAATGCCATGGGAAAGATAGACGCTATTGTAGGGGGTGGAGTCCAACACCGCTGCCGCAGTACCGAAGGTCTATACGCTTTTTCGAAGGAGTCGAAGGAGTCTGACGACTTGGTATGACTTGCCAGATGCGCCGGCGGCATCCGACAACAGGGCATGCAGATTCAAACCACGAACACCGGAATGTGTCAGATCCGAGCGTAACCTTACATTCACTAACTGGTAACAAACTTCGCCCTCGATTTAGCTTCAGGAATCGAGGTAACGTTCGAAATGATGGCGGGTAATTCATGATCGTGACTGATCCCATCAGCACGAGTGCATAAGTTTGAATATCGGGATACAAAACTGCAAGTATCAATACAATCTCTGCTAGATCTGAGCCTGTTCAGAACCGTTTCTCATACGCAAACACAACTTATATACTATAGCCACCATCTCACATCCCACATCTCAATCGATGCGAACATACTTGCTAAATCTTGAGATACCCGATCTGATTTCCCCGAGGAAACATTACTTTGATTCGACGACTTGAGTAAAAAATCATCAGGCCCCTTCGCGACCATCGAGTAACTCGATAAACCGGTTTTTCTTACGCAACAACCACGCGAAATCCCTACAGCCCAAATATCCCTTTCCCTTAAATGTGTGTCCCGATTTAAACCTGCATACCGTCAGTCAGCCTTTATGTACTCCCCATTCAAAAACAAACCCAGTAAGCCCCAGAAAAAGAAAAAGAAAAAAAACGAACCATTAACAAACCGCCGATATGAAAACTTCCCTTTTTGTCCCGTGTAAAAGGGGGTTTCGAAAAACATGCCCTTAATACGGGACTCTTTGTATTTTTTTTTCATAGTGGGGGGTTTTTCTTCTTTTTTTTGGCGCTTTGGTGTAATATAATAAGGAAAGAGGGAAAGGAGCAGGGGGGTGTCGAGTTTTAGTGACGTACTGTATGTACTGGGAATCTTTTTAGTGTTTTTTCGTTTCGAGAAAGTTTGGGCATTTTCAACCTAATTCAAGCGGGCCTACATAATTCGGCTGCAGCCGCGTGGGTTGTTGTCCTTACTCGGCTTTGGAAAAGAAACACGCTCCGTAAGGTAGGTACATAACATATGCTTCCATGCCTTGCGCGGGTGTTGCTTGCTCTTTTGGCAGTTAAGCTTTTTATAAGTGCTCAATGAATGGGGGGTAAACCTTTTTCAAGGTTGGCTCCGTAGGTAGTCAAAGCGGCTAATTCGCTCTACTGTATATATATGCTCGAATACATACGCGCGGAAATTTTACTCTGTACCCAAAGCCTCAGTTTTGCTCCAACGCCCAAAGAACCAATTTTCTTCATACATAAACTTCATACATGCTTCCCCTATCTTGTTAATAGTATGTATTTGCCACCGAGATCCCTCGTTCAAAACCCCGACCCGTTGCGCGCGGGTGTAGTCCAGTCATATGTATCGCAATCCCTACCTAATAGACAGCTGCAAGACGTGCACGATGTGCGATCGTTCAGCCGTGCCAGGATTCGCTGCACGATGGCTTGGCCCGTGGCGCTGTCGGGATTGTACGCCTGCTGCCACGGCGTCTCCCAATGCTCGGACGAATAGTATGGGAGGATCCGGCCAACATGACCGAGGTCCAGCCGCTCAAAACTTTGCCGACCCGATCCCGCCCCAACTTCGATCCTGGTCAGCTGCCTGAGGACGGTGTCGTCCTCGTCGAATGTGCCGTCGTCCCTCCAGGTTGGGTAGGCGAGATTGATAAGATAGGGTCGGTCCATGTAGATACCGGTCGCCTTCAGGACTTTGGCGAAGCTGATCAGGGACTTTCCAGTTCGCGCGTGGTCCACAAGGACTACGCGATTGAACCGCTTGGCCGAGAAGGCCGGCCGGAGGATGCTGGCTGCGAAAGCGTCAAGCTGAGCTTGGGTAGGCGTTTTGCCCTCGTCGTAGGGTCTACCACTGTAGGGGATGAGCTGCGCGTTGCGGTTGTCCTTTGCGTTAAAGGCGTAGAAGAAGTAGCTATGTCACGGTTAGATCCTGGATGTGCGGAACAGGCAATTCCTACTGACCTCGCGGTATTTCCTAGAAACAAGACAAGGTCTCTCCGCTTCGACCATCGCAGAATCTCCCTCTTGGTACTGAAGATGATGTTAAGATCCCCATCATCGAAGCTCTCTCCGGACTGCTGCTCCGACGGAAGCCCCTTTGATGAGAAGACTCTCATGGTGAAGTGGGCACCCTGAGTGTCCGCAATGGAAGCAGTGAACTCATTATCCCTGTCCCAGCGCGTGGCGAGGTCCGTAATGACCCCCGATATGGCTGTGAGGAGGGCAGCATTGATGGGCGGGTCCTCGCGATCCGGCACGGTCCGTCGGAGCTCAAGCTTGAGATTGTATTTAGTACTTGGCCAGAAGTCGAATTGGGGCAGATTCCAATTATCCTGATCCACCGCCAGACCCTCCACGAAACGGGCCAACTCCGGGGCCATGCCGTGGTACTCAACATTGATAGCGTGTCTACCGATTTGTCGACCGATATAGAGAGACAAGGTCAGATCCGTGCCGGGAAGCGCGTGGACTTCAGATGGTTCGACGCGACGTTGCAGCGGTGGTGCCGACTTGAAGCTGGACAGGGACGATGTGGAGTCGTCACCGCTACAGGTTGTAGTCAAGGCCAGAGTGACCAGCAAGCATGCCAGGAAATGCATCCAAGTTCGACCCATAACGTCTAGGTAACAATATGAAGATGGAAGACAAATTGTCGGCAGTGCTTGCATTCATTCACATCGAAGGTATGTTATATAGGCTGGGTAATAGGCATAGAAACCCTGCGGGATAGAACTATTGTCATGATTAGAGAATCATAGTAAAAATCAATATTATTTGACAGGATAATAGAGAGACAGCCATGTTTCACACTGCGCATCCCCAGAGGAACAAATTCATTGACGGGCGGCGAAGCTGCCGCTCTCTATCATGAGATTCCGTCAACCGTATTCGCTGGCCCACACGATCAGTGCGCGTGACCGATCAAGGAGCATGGTGTTGATCCTGTTGTTTAATCTGTAAGATATTCCAGAGTTAGAATCATGGTGCTTCTCATGTCTCTTCTCGAAACCTGACATCCCCCGTTTTGATGATGAGAGATCATGGCGCGTATATACATAAGCTAGCGTCAAGGGCGTTTCACAGGTTTCAGGTAGTGAGTACTGTAAGGTATCTATTTTAAGGTCCCCGCGGGTATACAATAACTAAATATGTACATGCAATTCCAGAGTTTTCCTCCCTGCTCCCCAGCATCATTCTCTGGGCGTGGAATGTCCCTTGTCCGCGTTCATGTACTGCCACCGATTCTTGTCACATACTGATAATGCCTATCGATTTCCATCTTACAATTGTCTTGCAATTGACTGCCGGTGATCGTTCCTGACGTTCAAGAGACCTTCTCATTCATTGATCACTGGGGTGCAACCACAACGGGGGCTTATCCTCCTATCCTACGAACATGCGATAGCGGTCTATCAAAGAGATATTGAGCTGAGCGTTGATGGTGATCTTGGAGATTACCGGACAAATTTCGCTTCCCGTCGAATATTCTCACCCCACATCTTGAAACGCTCGTCGCGAAGAGTTTTGGCACTATCAGCTAAATACCCAAACCTCCTTCATGCTTTCCAACGTGCGATGGGCCGTCTTGGCCACTTAAAAGTTTCCGAATCACTCCTCATATCAAATTTCGAATTCCGGAAAAGTTGATTCGGAGCATGGGTGATCGCTGCACCTACCCTCTCTCGGGCTTGTGATGACTGATCTCACGACAGCAATAAAAAGTCTTGCGTTTGCCACATGGAAGCAATGTGTGAAATGTCGCAGCTACTCTCCATCGATTTTTTCTTTTCGTTCTCCAAACTTCATATTGAATAGACAAGGCACCTGGACATATCTGTGCACATCAGGTTGCAATTGTAAACAGTATCTCGTTCGTGCAAGTGGCCTTTCTGACGTTTCTTCCCAAAGTCGCTGCCATAGCGATATTACCAATTCCTACAGGTGCTGCCATCTATTTCCTCGTGTTCTTTCTAGGGCATCTCTGTGAGGCAGCAACATTTGCGGCCTACGAGGTTCAAGACCGACGCTTGACGTTCGCTTGTGATCGGGACTTATGCGATACCTGTGCTGGTCCCAAAATCAACGGCTCTTGCTACAATACCGTTGCCCCGGCACCGGGTCCGAAATGCTCTCCTGAGACGCTATGTGCGACGCCCATAGCAGGTGGCTGTCGCCAGGATGTCGTGTGCAGGCCCGGCACCTATCGAGTTGCAGACGCCGGCCGTATCAATTTTCTTGATGTGATCAGCCTCGACGATTTCGAAATCAGAGCGTGGAGTGACATTGACTCTTCGACGACCCATTTCAGTCTTTCAGGAGCCTTTTGGTCGACTCGTAAGACGGGTCTGCAGCAAGTCACGGCAGCCGAGCCTCTGGTGTGTGTATCGATTGGGCTTCCGGGTGACTACCTGGCGCTCCCTATCACTGCTGCTATTAATACGCCTGCGCCTGTGCAGTCGGGCAATATAATCGACTCTAGTGCAGCCAACTCTGCTCTGAGCTCGAGCAGTTCATTAGCCCAAATGATTCAAGACGACGCAGCCAAAGCAGCGGCAGTGGCTGGCATTGGCGGTGTCGATGCCATGAAGCCAAAGTCGCCACGGCCATTCATGGTAAACAACGCGACTGACTCAGTCGCAGCGAGCGTAACTGAAGTGGGACTCGGCACAGATGTCACCAAGGGCATGAAGACGGGCGCGAACGATCCGACAAGCTCAACCATGGCACCCCCAGAAGCCAAAACTACTGCAAACCTCACCATGAACATTGGGCCTGACGGCGAGGTCCTGTTCGACATAGCCAGTGTCTGCAGAAGAAGAATGCCACCGAGCTCATCGATGACCTCCATGCCAAGCAGCATGGACTCGACATCCATGACATCAACCTCAATTGACTCAACGACAGTAACGTCCATGTTGACGTCGGCTTCTTCCTTTCAAATAGCATCGACACCCCAAAACCTACAGGTCCTCCCAAAGATGCTGGACCAGGCAACGAACTTTCTGGAAATGCCGAAGCCGGAGCCGCTGGTGCTGCCGCTGGCGTGAACGGTGCGGCGGGGATTAACGTTGGTGCTGGGCTCGCAGCAGGCGCCGCTGCCGGTGCTGCAGTAGCTGGAGCTGTTGCTGGTGTGGCAGCAGGTGGGGGGTCAAATAGTTCTGGACCTACCACGTCTCCAAATTCAGCCTTGCCGTCAACACCTGTGCCCTCAGTCAACTCAGTAATACCTATACCACCGACCCTTTCTGCGCCTTCATCCTCGACTCTATTATCGAACATAATACCATCACCTGTAGCCACCGCGGTGGGCGCTCAAGTCGCGCAAGATGTCAACTCTGTGCTGTCAAGATCATCTACTTCAGCCACTCCATCAACATTGGTATCCTCCACGCGTCTATCCGACATCATACCATAATCCGTTGCTGCCGCGGCAGGAGCACAAGTGGCACAAGACATCAACTCCCTTCAAAGCAAGTCTTCCAGTCTAATCTCGTCACCAATCTCAACATCCTCTCCTGTAGCGTCAAATCTCATACCCACTTCCGTCGCCGCGGCAGCGGGCGCCAAATTTGTATCCGACATAAACTCTCTTCAAACCAACTCTCCTCGAGCAGTCCCACCAAGAGCCTCGTCCTTTACCTCCATCTCCGTCAAAGGTCGAATCTAGCAGATAAGCTTTAACACTGCAGAGCTGGGAAGCTCGAAAAAGCTGGTCAGGAAAGGAAGAAAATGAACCCACGAACATGTTCATAACTTAATCAGGCCCCCAAAACCCCTACTATTGACACGGCCTGTTTGAGGTGCTTCTTTCACATGGCGAATGGTCAATATACTCGCTCCGCACTCTGATCTTGTTTTCATTAAAAATCGTGCTTCCATTACATACTAAGCTTGACATCTACGTGTCCTTTGTCGAGTAGCCCAAGAAATTGACTAATGAATATAAACATTCAAGAGAAGATGTCAAAAGCAGTCCACCCACGTCCCTGACCGTCATTACGAAGATGGTGAACGCCTGTCGTATCTGGCTTGGTACACCTAGACGTTGTTCTCCGGGGCGGCAGTGTTGGGGTAGGTTGGCCCGTCTACGCTGGGATAGGTCGAGCCATTGATAGGACCGTTGTTGTCACCATTACCGTGATGTTTCTCCCCATTTTGGTCCGACGTTGGAGGTCCCTCCTCGTAATCACGGATGCGGAGTCTAGCTGTACATAAGCATATCACTCAACTCACATGAAACCAAGCAGCAGAAGAAACTTACCCAAGTCTGGCCGGGTCGATGCCACGATGTCCCCATATAAGGAGAGCTCCAAAGCCGGGCTTTGCCAACACGTCCAGGACGCCGTAGAAAGCGGCTTCCGAGTCGGGTGAGATAACGTTGCCACCTTCGCAGAGGCCCCATGCTACGGGGTAGAGGAACCAGAGAGAAAGGGTCCAAACACCGCAGAGGAGGAATGTGCGGTGGATGTCGCTGCCAAGGGCTTTCGCGTACTTGGGAGCGACGAAGCCGACGTTCCATACTATGAAGAGGAATGCGGCACAGCCAAAAGAGTAGAGCCCCCACTGAGTTTCCTTAGTTTTGTCTAACTTGGGCGGATATGATGGGATAAATGAAATACCTTGTATCGAGACGGGATGAGAGCACCAACAAGACCGGTAACAACCATGATCTCGTCCATGAGTATAGTGTACAATATAGTCGGCCATGGAAGACCAGCCGTGAGAAGAAGATCTAATAGAAGGAGCGGAGTAGTGATAGCCCTATGCCCAATTTCAGTCATCACAGCTGTTTATCAGTAAGAGGGAAGGGTCACCTACCAGTCAATGTATCGAACGTAAAAGATCTCACGGTTCTGGCCATGAACAAGCGGGTTGGTTCGGAAAAATTCCACTTGAATGGGAGTCCAACCAAGGTTCGAGCCCATGCAGAAATAGGCAATCGTGGCAACCATAGTTATGGCGGCGGTGATGTAGTGGAAGATGCGGTCGGAGCGAGGTTTCGTGGCAGAAAGAGCAATGAAACAAATGGTAGCGACGCCCATTATAGCGGTTGCAGCCTGATTGCAATGTGAGATTTCCCCTGAAAATGGCTGCAGTTGTGTCAAATGAGTCATACATAATACCAATCGGATCCGTGCGTGGTGATGGCAATCTGGGCAGTCCCACCACGGTTGGTGTTCCCATTGACGGCTAAAGCGTTGTTTCCCATGGCGCCGGGGGCAGAAACAGATGCGCAAGAGCTTCGGATGGCAATGAAAGAAAATTAAAACGGTTTTCCAATAACCCAAGTCTGATCGTCCGCTTAGCAGGCTGTTCAGAGAACGGTGATGAATAGAATGGGGGGGGGGCTACTCTACATATATATGACGACAGCTGTTGTATGACATAGATGAATTGCCCAATAGGAAGTCCAGGATTGAGTGCAGAAGGAGACATCACAGCTTTCTAGAGAAGAAACGGAAGATATACTAAATTCTCAGTTCGGGAGTAATACCCTTGCTCCCCACGGTCCGCATGGAGTTTCTCAGCATATCTAATGTCCCAAGAGCCAATGGATTTTACGTGACAACAGGCTTGCATTCTGGCAATCGACACGAATTGAACATGATACATGATTGGGATTGTGGGTTCGAGAAGTCCCAACAAACGGGCTTCCGAAAACGTCCGCCAGTACGGCGATACCTCCGACGTAAAGCTTGATCTGACGTCCCTCCTCTATTTGGGAGTACAGTACTTTGACATTGTGCCCTTGAGCGCATCAGTTCCGGCAATCCCGAGAGAAGAACAACGACTAAGAGCCATACTCGTACGAGTAGAGCCCGTCTCTGTTCCGTCCACAGCCGTCATCTGTAAAATCTCGGTTTTACGTAGAGTATGCTCTTTCCGGGGAACAAGACCTTACGTGGCCCCCAACGTCATATCTTCTCTTCGGTCGGATCGCACGGAGTTGATACCTAAGGTACCTACTTACTGTATGTAGCTACTTCGTATTATCTAACGAGCCTAAGGATATATTACATGTGGTAAGCTTGGCAATGATATGATAGCCGCTTGTACCGACGCTGCTAGCGTGAAATTCGAACTAGTCAGCGTTTAAAGTTAAACCGCCGTCTGTCGAACTTGTGTAGATGCAATATCGACAATAGAACTCCCAATCAACACAGCACACGTGTGGCAGCTTCCATGTGGAACCGATCGAAGTTCAATCAGAACGATGCAGGTCTGCAATGACTCACCAATGGAATCCGAAATCAGTCTCATCGCGCTACGTTGCGAGATGTCGAGATCGAGATCGAGATCGAGATACCACGGCGAGTGTTGAAACAGAACTTGCCTCTTGAGCCCTACTTTGCAACCTCGTCTCAGCTCAGCCTGCGGCAATCGACTAGAGCTCTATGTTGGAATGTCCAGGCCGAAGGTTCGAGTGCCAAATTAGGCAGCATGTCTTGTATATCGCGGTAGCTTTCAAAATTAGGATACACTTATTCGTTAACAGAAATGATAATAAGCCAGCTGATAACAGTAGGCAAGTCTAAAGCTCGAGGCAGGCTACCGGCCGCTCCGTTTCCGACAAATGTCTTGCGGTCATGTGAGGGATGGAAATATTTGTTCCGCGAACAATGCAGTGGTAGGAAACCTATAAGTCGAGGATCTGCTTCGTGTTAAGACAGTTTCTGCATTCAACCTATGGCTTTTCGGAGGACGGACTCGACGCTTCCTTTTGCTGAACATATAATAGGAGTTGCTCAACGTTTCTTGTCAATGGGGATTGTAACCCTCAACAACATCGTTTGGTTTCCCTCAAACTACCTTATGTCCATGAACTTGTTCATTCCATTAATACATATTATCGATGGGTATGTTCAGCGTCACTTGAGTGCCATTGTACCATCATCAACTCTTCGAGCCATGCGCTCCCGGTGTGCCTTATGCGCTTTTACGATAGAGTTCTATCTCTCATGAGACGCTGAACTCTTCTTAGTCGGCGACCCTAGCTGGGGTTCCTTCTAGTCCTCAAATCAAATCAACGCCAGCTTCAAAGGAACCTACCAAACCCCCCAACTCTTACCGGTCTTGCCTCTCACTGGGAAGGGATAACACGATGCAGGAATCAAGTTCTTGTTAGGCAAGGCTGTGACCGTTTTATCAGAGACTGCATACACGAGCGTCGACATGCATATACTACACTACTTGCCTGGATGATAGGCCACCCGAACAAGGATCCAGATAGGGAGCAGAAAGAGCGAAGATTATGCTGGCGAAATCCTCGTCTGAGGCGTTACTCTACGTAGAAGTAAAGTGTCTGACTATCAGCGAGAGGAATTAAAACAGTTGATCAAATCCGGTGACGATGCGAAGTATGGCCACACACCGATGGGATTTCCCGAGACAGATTGCGCAACAGGGGCCTGGCAGTTATCCGTACGAGTACCCCGCATTTTCGCTCCAAGTCTGTACTGTAAGGTACTCTATGTATTCGCTTACTACAATTGACGTACAATAAGTGAAATTATGTTTGGCGCTACCAAAAGGCGGGGGGCTACCTTATGCGGACGGCTGAGAAGCTTGTTTTCTTATCGGGCCATAGAAAGTACTGCACGAATTTGTATAATGCGCGTACCGAGGGATGATTTAAGTATGTACCATAATGCAACTTCATTGGGATCTATCGACATAAGGTACTGTAGTACAGTAGTATCTGCGTTGTTCTGTTGTTCTCTGCCTGGTTGGACACGCATTTCCCTTCCCCGCGATTTTAAACTGCTAAGGGAATTTTTTAGTTGAACGCAATGACGCCATTGTTTATTCTGACAACTCAACTCCAGGAAGCACCTCCGAGACTTTGAAACAACATTCTGACTGCTCGAGGACTTCCGTGTTGGAATTCATGATAGTTTCGCAATTGCTATCTCATGGATCATGCGAGAGAAGATGTTGAGCTCCCAGCAGCAAAGCGAAAGCGAACTGGCAAAGCATGTGATCCATGTCGAGAGAAGAAAACCAAATGCAACGGCCGACAGCCTTGCGGATCTTGCGTGTTGTATGAGCACGGTGAGCGAAGATATCAAACCGATACGTGGGTGAGCTGTCGGAACTAAATGCCCCATCAATTCTAGAGTGTACATACGACCAAATTCCCAGGCGTAGACTTGCAGGACCCACGTACATCGCCCGGCTCGAGGCCAAGCTGCATCGCCAGGAGCGACTACTCAAGCAACTCATCCCTGGAATCGATTTAGAGGATCCGAATCTGGACGGCTCAAGCTTAGCCCGACGAAAAGCGCCTTCAAAATCCAACGGTGTTCCTGTCCTTGAGAATACACAGGCAGCAGATAATCGCTCCGATACTGGCAATCCCGAACAAGAAGCCTTCTTAGACTTAGAATTTGACTCGAGCGGGCGAACGAGTACCGAGGATCGAGGCCATTCCGATTACCACAGCACATTTGCTGGATTGTCATTTCTCCAACGTATGAGGGAGCGATGTTGGAAGCTCTTCGACGATGATGGCGAGAAGAAAAACTTACCGTCTTTGCCGCCCTTGAAAGAGATCTTTAGCTCAGTGAAACCTCCGCCAAGCGGCTCCAAGTCAGCGGCGGCGTTGGAAAACTCCGAGGTACTCCCTTCCAAGAACACCGCTCGGCAGCTTGTAGCCATCGCGCTCGATGATGCTTGTTGTCATCTCAGGTTTATTCATAGGCCTACCTTTAACCGGCAGCTGGACCGGATCTATAGTCTTGAGCCCGAGTCTTATAGCGACGAGGAACACGAGTTTTTGCCGTTGCTGTATGTCATATTGGCAATCGGGGTACTGTTTTCCAAGGAGGATGCCGACAAACTTGGCATTGAGCGCATAAGGTTTGAAGGGTACGCGATTTGACAACATAAATTTTGCTGGTGGCGGATAAGTTTGCTGACGATGAATTTTCTCAGATCCAAGTACTTTCGGGCTGGCCAACGGATCATCGATATCACAGACTGCCGGACGCTTACGTCGTTGCAGACTATGATTGGCATCATTTATTATCTTCAGTCTTCCGCGATGATGTCTGCATGCTATTCTTATACATGTGTTGCAATAGCTTCTGCCTTGCGTATGGGACTCCATCGATCTCAAGCTTTCAAGGACCTCACTCTAGTTGAGAATGAATGCCGAAAGCGAATATTCTGGGTTCTGCGGACCATGGATACTAACGTAACGACAATGCTAGGCCTTCCAAGAACTCTTTGTGACGAAGACATTGATCAGGAGCTACCGCTGGAAATTGATGATGAATCTATTACTGATCAAGTATTGCAGTCACCAGCGGCCGAACCTCATACATCAACAATGGCGGCATCAAACGCGCACATTAGGCTTGTCATGATAACTGCCAAGGTCGCCAAATACATCTACAGTACCCACCATGGTGCAAGAGGTCAAACAGGCTCGTATCGAGTGGATTATGTGAAAGTTATCGAACTCGAAAATGACTTGACCAAGTGGTTTGATCAACTCCCGACCAAGCCAAGCCGAGATGGCGTTATAACGCCCAATTTCCGAAGGTTAGAAGATGCTGGACCGTTTTTCTATCCGTGATTAACATTGCGCTTAGGGTCCAACTGCTCTTGAGAGTAGCATTTGCCCATGTACAGATGGTTCTCTATAGGCCATTCCTACATCACGTAATGAATTGCCCGTCGGATCAGCCAGCGAATCCAAAGTCCTACGCCTGTGCATCTGCTTGTGTCAAAGCGGCTAAGCAAGTCATTCGACTTGTTGGAGACTTGAACGATCATGGCCTTTTGAACGGTGCATACTGGTTTACGGTTTTCACCACGTTTCTTGCAATCATGTCACTTGTCATGTACACCATCAACAATCCAGATGATCCTCAACTAGAAGAAATCCTTCATCTTGCCGAAAGTGGGCAACAAATCCTCCTTGGCCTATCGATTCGAAGCCTTACTGCAGATCGTTGCGCGGCTTTTCTAACGGTATCTTTATGAAGCGTTTATTAAGCCTTGTTTCAAAGACTAATGCGTTGATAGCCGTTATTCAACAAACTACAAGCTAGCCGCAAGCCCGCAAACGCAGATACGGCCGTGAGTAATGACCCAGCACCTTCACAACTTCGAAACGGACCCTGGGACCAATGGCCAATTTTCAGAAAACTGGATACTAGTCCACGACCGCACGTTCATCACGATTCATCGCAAGAGAGCGAAGGAGGTGGATCAATCAGAGCCGAAACAATCACACCCACGCACACGTATTTCTTGGACGATCCCTTTCAATTCCCCCTTCCTCAAGGGATGCCTGAGCAACAGCAGTTTCTCGATGCAAATCAGCAGCAAGATCCACATGCCATGTTTTACACATCCATGGACCCTTCTGGATATATCGACCCGTCGATGCTTTCGGAAATGCCCATAGAGGATGGCACCAGATTCTTGGCTGGTACGCCAACTCATTGGCTTGAAAATGGATACATGCGCCCGGTGGGCCAGAACAGTACTGTATTCCCTAATTAACCCGTGGGAAGCGTGTCAGCACTGCAGGATTTTCAGCCAAATCATGCGATATCGAATGGCACATTTCCCTTCTCTTGACAGGCATCGAACGCCACTGCCAATAGATCCACCCACTTATCTCCTATTACGATCTAACAAAAGCTAATTTAAGAGTCCGAATTTCCTGCGAGCCCGTTACTAGCCGATATCTATATCTCTAATATACCCTGATTGGTCCAAGATTTCATTTCCGAGAAGACGTAGACATAAGCCCCTCAAATAGGAAATCAGAAAAAGCGTCCAGTGACAGATAGAGCTAGTCTAAAACTGCAAGTTCCGTATGGTAACGTCGGGCAGGAAATTGGCAGACTCGTCATACTCTTGCAATGACCTATGGCACATCTGCACCTACAAATCTTGAGAAGCGTCAGCCGAGACGATGGTTGGTTTCTTTCAGATCAACTGAGCAATTCAGCGGATAGCCCTTCAAGTCCTTGCCGCCAACTGCCAACGCCTAGCCTTTCGAAGGAATCGTCTATGTAGGTCTCTTTATAAATACAGCAGCTTAATGTTCATCTATATAGCGCTATCGACCGTCTCGGTCCAGGGCGCTGGACATGACAAAATCTATCCTACATTCCTCCCAGGGATTCGGCCAGGCTTGTCAAACAAAACATATACATCCAAGGAGCAACCCACCCACCCAAAACCATCGCACATCATCATAAACATCAGATCGTTCCAAATCACCCTGCGCACCACTCATCCAACAATTCAACCTTTCCCCCGCTCTTCAGTCTATGCCTAAACCCTCTCAACCACCTCGAAATTCCTATTACTACATCCGCACCCCCCATATGAATAAAGCAACCTATCACACCCCCACCACCCCCTCCCCAAACTCATAAACTCCACAGACACCCTTCTCCATTTCCTCTCTTCACTACCTTTAAATCCACCATCCAACCCCCCCCACTTCTCCTTCATTGCCACTCACCAAAACCAGCTCCTCCACCACTACCCCCCTTTTTCGAACTTACATCCCCTTTCCCCCAACCCACACAACCATCCCACAACAAACCTTACGCATCGAACCATTCTTATAAACAAACGTGATACCCTCTGCGCTTATGCGTGCAGGGGGGTTTCGAACCAGCTGAAATGCTGGAAATTGACGTTTTTACAGTAGAGCGTGGCGGCTATGATGAGCAGCGCGGTTTGTAGGCGGGAATTGGGGAGGAAGGGGGGGGAAAGGCGAAGAAGGATGAAAAGAAAGGAAGGAAGTCAAATCTAGCCGCAACGCACGTTTTCAATTCTCTTCTTTCTCTTCACTAACCCCCCTCCCCCCCCCAATATCCCTGCCCTTCCTTCCCTAGTCCTCGTTCCAATCCCTACTTTTCTTTTCCCTCAATCACCACCCCATGCCCCGTGTTCAGTCTTTTGCAGATTAGCGGGTGTAAAGCCCGAGAGGATGGGGGGGGAGGGAAGATGAGAGGATGTTGGTTGGAGAAGGTAGGGATTGGGTTGGTTGGGGTGGGGATTGGATTGGAGAAGATAGGGATTTAGTGTGGTGCAGGAAGGGGGAAGAGGGCCGGGAATTGGGGTGTGGGATGGAATGGGGGAACGGGGGAAATCGGTAATAGAGGGGCCAGTTATGAAAGTGTGTGTGTGAATTGTCGCTGGAGAATGGGGGTGAGAGAGATGATGAGTGATGATGATGATGATTGCGGTTGTCGAGATCGAAACGAAGAAAGAAAAAGCTTCCTTTTGATATTCTTGTTCCTTCGTTTCTGCGATCCAGAAGTTGTTGTTTTTTTTGGGAAGTTTTCCAATTTGATCAAACTACATACAGTACAGTACACAACCAATAACGCACTGCAAAATGAACCGGTCATTTTTCTCAGGCGAGATCATTTTACGTGTATACAATCTAACAACTACTGTAAGACACACTCTGCAGGAGTTGTCTCCAAGATAAAAAATCGCGTGAGGAGGGTTTTAAATTGGTGTCACAGATAACAAAGAAACGAACGAAGGAAATATTTCCAAGATGGCAAGAAGATGAAAAGTAGGGGTATTTGTGAAAAAGGGGCATGTACATATGTCGAGGCAATGTGGGCGAGGATGTTTTTTGTGTTGGGGTTTTTCATCACATGCTGCAGCGAAGGATATTTTTTTTGGATAAAGCTTTTTGCAGATTTGTTTGTCGTTGTGTTTTTAATTTTGAGATTATGATCATTTTTGACAGAAGCATATCATTTCATTATTAGATCATCGAATTTCTTCGACGAAAAAAGTCCTCCTTTGATATGCATGCCCTTCCGCCGAGGTGCAGCTGGTAAGGGGTTGGAAAAGATTCTTGGCGTCGGGTTGAACTTTAAAAATGGCATATGCCCCGCACATTCAAGACCTGGCGTCGGGTTGGAAAAGTCTCAGGCCCTATGCGAAGCATATGTCAAGAGCATTAAGCGAGGCCACAAATAAATTCACATCTGATCATCAAAGTCTCGTCTGTGCATATGCGCAGCATCAACTGAGCACAAAGAAACCACTTCGCATATTTCGTATGTCACGCATATACTAAGAAGAAACTCAAGATTCTCTCAATGCAAATATCGCAAATCACGAGCAGAACAACGAGAATGAAGAAGAAAATGCAGAAGAAAGATCTGACAAAGATAACATGAACGATAGCTTGTGAATGAGAATGTCACAAGTTGAGTTCATAATTCGCATGTTTGATGCATATGCTAAGCATATGTAGAAGAATCTTTGCTCGTCTTGCTATTCATGATATGTATATGCATGATCTGTGATTGTGCTGTTTTCTCGATGCTTCGCTCAAGCTGTGCATATGCACGACTTCAATATTTCGCTCTTGCTGTTTATCTTCTAACTACTTTAGCTATATAGTATTAATTCTTCAGCTCATGATTTGCATATGCAGAAAGCTGAGTCGAGGTTGGAATAATTTTGAACTCATGATTAGCATATGCAGAAAGTTGAGTCGGGGTCGGAATCAAAAAAAAAAAGTTCCGGCTCTGACTCAACTTTTCCAACCCCCCACCAACTGTAACCCCCCCTTCCGCTCTGAAACGAATCGGGCAGTTAGTTAGTCTTGCCGTTTAGGGGAGAGAAATTGGTTAATTGCAACTGTTGTGCTGTTGTGCTGTTACATAGGATCATCTATGTACTGTACTGTACTGTATATTGTGTGTGTATGTGCAACGAGCTTTAAAGAAAGCTATAGATATAGATATAGATATAGATATAGAAAAAAGGGACTTTCTCTTTCGTGAATGGCTCTTGCGTCGGATAATCGGTGCAAAGATAACCGGTTATTTTTTGAGCATGATACATATATATTAGTGCTAGTGGAGACTGCAATACGGTGAAGCCTATCAGGGAAACCGATTTTCAACCATCTTCCAAAAAGTCATGAGGAAGCGCCCCCCCTACCGAAAGTGCCCCTGAACCCATCTGCTTTGATCAGTGTTTCCAGTTCGCTCCCGACCTGTCGCATCAGCAATGCCCTTGGCTGTTCGGTACCGCACTTCCAAACCAGCCGTTCTGGCGTAGGAGTACCTCAACAGGGTGACGATATCCCAGATGGGATTGTGGTAGAGTGTGAATGCGGCGAGTGTCCCATGGAGCTGATGCACGGCCAGGGCCTTGAGCGGTTGTATATCGTACTGCTCTGCGAACACGAAGATTCAGGCTTGGTAAAGGAAGACATCTGGGTAGTCTTCAGCCGGTCCGCGATTGGCCCTAAGAGGTACAGGATTGTGAACAGTCTCAGAGACTAGGGATTTGAGCAGAAGGAAGGCCTCTTTAAAGGCATCCTTGGACCGGTAGAATCTGGCACGTATTGAGAGAAATCTTGCTTTTTTTGCCGTAGCGAGAAAGGCTAGAATTAAAGGGCCATCGTTCTGAAAAGTCCAATGCTTGATCGTCTTCGGGGAGATTCCGCTCACTGGGTGCTTCATCTCTCGGTGCACCTAGATAGGCTTCGTGATAACTCCTCTCACTGGTAGGTTCTTCGTCCGCTATTTTAGGGGCCGGGACCAGGAGCAGCTTGGGAACTCGCTGCCTCAAGGATTTCGGAGTTTGGAGCTACGTGATAGCAGTTGTGTGCCCATTGGCAGAAGCGAACAAATGTCTCCTCGCTGACGTCCTCGAGTTCCGCTGAGCCTTTCTGAGCCTTTGACATGGGTCCATCGACTAACGATCTAAAGGTTCCGAACGATGAGTAACCAAGGCTGAGGAAACATAACAAGACGTCCCTTCAACGATGAACCGGAAGGGTTTGGAAATGAAAACACTGTAAAATTGATTAGAGTCATGATGTAAACGGCGGTAGTGGATGGTGCTTACGACTTGTTTAGGATAGACATCTATAGGCAAATCCCAGTGAGAGTGGTGCCCCAAATTCGGAGTCTCGGGCTATAAAAGCTACTGGAAATGCCGAATATTGATAACAGAGTCTCAGTCGAATGAAAGTCACTCAAAAGTGGGAGCTTGTGAGATATATGTAAGTCAGAGGGCTGACTCTGGTAAGGTCTGTTACGCTGATCCTGCAAGGCATAGTGTCACCGCAGGTAACCAGTACATCCGTTACAGATTCCACTGGAATTTCACTACTGCTGCAACAGAGCGAAGTCCGTAGTATTAGGTTCACTGGATATTCCTGTAACAGCAAAAGCGTCATATGAAAACTTGCATTGGCGATTGACAGACCCACATGCAAGCGCATGGGTATATAGCTCCGACCGTATACGCAGTTCGAAATATTTAATAGTGTGAGCATCGGCTCGAATACGATTGTCTCCTACCTTTACGTTATCCCACGAAACAGGTTCAAACTAACTTTCTTGGTCCAACGCAGCTAACGACAGGCCGAGCGGTTGGTCGTTACTTGCTTTCGAAGCAAATATAGGGCCCAAGCTCTATTTGGGCCGCTTCCTGCCACAATGATATCAATCTATGTCGGCTTAGTTGACTTGATGGGCAGAATCTCGGTTACAGTAAAAATCGCGATTGCCGTTGGAACCAATGATTGGCACAAGATAAATCGTAAATATATTAAATATTATATTGCTAGTCCAACTACACCGAGGGTTGCTGCTGCCCATTCTGACAAGGTTGACTTCTCTCTTTCTCAGATTTCTTTTTGTAGATCAGTGTTTTCGAGACATTGTAGAAAACCAGCACCAGCAGTACGGAGGATACGAAGGCAACCACAATCAAAGGCGTGAGAATCGAAAAGACTGTAAAGCCATAGGAGGCATCCTGAAACCTCGAGCTCCCCTTCAGCTGATCGGTAGCCAGCCCGACTTGCATAGCAGAAAGTACGACAGTTATATAGAGAAAAGCGACGGCCAGCCAGGCAAAATTGCGGGTTAAGAATACGCTGAAACGGTTATAACCATAGAGATACCCTCTCATGAAGTCTCGGAATGTTAGACGATAAATCCAATTAACCCTACCTAATCGAAGTTCGCCATATTCATAGCGTGCATTGAAATTGTTCAAGCTTTCGTAATCGACCGTGTCAAGGAATGCGCAGGTAAATGTTACCCAATCCGTCCACGTCATCCAAGATGGTAGCAAACCATGATCCTTTGCAATCTTGAGATCGCTTTGGTAGCGGACTAACCAAGTGTACGAGAGAAGAAGGCCGCAAGCGTTTTTGTGATCCTTCTGGTTGCCGCACAAGTTCCCCGTCCAAAAGTCGTGATCCATCAAGAACTCTGGAAGCGGCTTTATGAAGATTCGGGACCGCTGCCAAAGCAGATGCAAATCTATCTGCTCTGTGACCAGTATCTCACGGTCTATCATCTTTTGCTTGTAGAGAGGCCGAGCACACATTGGCCGGCCGGCAAGCCAAAGCCATTTGTGGATGTCATTTAGCCTCGAGACGTCGAGTTCCCACTCAAGGTATTCTTGAAGATCATCATGCCGTACTCGCACTGTTTGATGTTTCTTGTTCTGGAATACGACAGGTAGATTCGACAATCGTTTCCCTTGCACATTCCTGGCCTCGCCCTGCGCGTTGTCGAGGTGAACACTTTTAAATTGGACGAGACTGGCTTCTGGAGGGAACGGAGCGCGCATAAGCTACACGATATTAGTATATGTAGGACACATCGAAGATGACATGAACATACTGCGTCCGTCGCCATGTTGTTTAGGCATGAAGGCGAGGCTGCCACAACGACTCTACTGTAGATATCAACACGTTCGAATTAAGCGCCCTCGCAGATCGCGCTAGAATACGGCAGACCGTATCGTGCAAACTGAAATAACTCGAAACGTCGAACGTCGAACGTCGAACGTCGAACGTCAGACGAGCGAAGTCGTGAACCCACCTCAAAATTCAAAACCCACCTCATAGATGTTAGATAATCTGATGTTCGTAGTTAATAATGTAAATTGTAGTACAATCTTTAGATCAATCTACACTGTGTAGATGCATTGTTCTATGATAGTATTGAGTGACACATTGAATATGAGCGAAAGCATGAGATGAGTGATGAAACATCGTGACTACGAGCGACACGACACTGTGAGTACAGACAACACAGTGACTACGAATGACTCAGAGCAGAATACACATATCAGTATGACTACAGCGTGAATATGAAGCAGAATACAAGAAGCAGAATACAAGAAGTAGAACACAAGAAGTAGAATACAAGAAGCAGAATACAAGAAGTAGAACATAAGAAGCAGAATGCAAGAAGCAGAATACAAGAAGCAGAATATGAGAAGCAGAACATAAGAAGCAGAACATAAAAAGCAGAATACAAGAAGCAGAATACAAGAAGCAGAATACAAGAAGCAGAATACAAGAAGCAGAATATAAGAAGCAGAATACAAGAAGCAAAACACAAGAAGCAAAATATACATATGAGTAACATCATGATTAAAATGATGCAATCTTGTGATTATAGACAACATGATGATTACAAATAATTCAATGATTATAAACAACATAATAATTACAGATAATATAAAACAAAATACATTAATATGATTGCAACGTAAGTATGATTAATAAGCAGTAAAATATAAAGAGCAGAATACACGTATGAGCGACATAATAATTAAGATGATGCAATCTTATGATTATGAGCAATATGATGATTATGAGCAACACAAAGCAGCATACACATGTCTGTATGAAGATTGATCGCAACAGATGCATAGTTTGTAACTAAAGAATATAATGTCATTGTATTGTGATGCATGTAAATCATCTTCTCTCTTTATTTTCTTGATTTAATAGATCAATGATCTGAAGATTCATTGATTGACACTTGAAATTATGTGCATTTACATTTCAATTTTGAGCGAGTCACATTTTGATTTTGCATTTTGCTTGAATTGACATCAGCATTATCATCATGATTCTGAAAACTTCATCAACAATCTTTATATTAATATGAACGTGAAATATATAATCTTGAAAGTCAGTTTAAAACGTGATAAGATTGTAATGCTGTAGAATGTAAGTGTCTGATATCTCATCGAGATGATGTTCATTTATCTCGTCGAAATATTGAGATGATGATGACAGATTCTTTTCTTCATCATTAAATTAAAATTTATCAATGTCTTCAAATTCATTCAGAGCAAATAACTGTTATGAGTTTGCATAAAGTGAATCATATGAGTGTATTCTAACTAGAAGTTCAAAGCTAAAGAAGAAAGAAGATGTAACACGTCGAAGATCTTGTACTCATGAAGACACATTAAATTATTAGCGTGTCAACATCAGCTCTGTATTAGTCTATGATAGTTTGACATGATTTATGTTAGATTAACTTGAAATGCATGTTCATAACATTATTTCTTCTCTTTATTTAGCAATGTTCTCATTACTGCAATTCAGTCAATCTTTCTTGAGTTGATTTCTATCTTGACTTGTTTGAATAACGTTCATGAAAGTCATTAATGACTTTCAAGCAATCTTTGAATTCACTTTCATTGACGTTGTATCAATGTAAATCAACGTTGTATTCTTTTCAATTGACACGACATTGTAGTCATTTGCTTCGTTCGTAGTGTCTGAAGTTCAATATGTTCTTCACTTTTCATTCATCTTCATTTTCAATCACTATAGAATCAAACAACTCATTTTGTTGTTCTTCTAAAGCATTTTTTGAATTTAATCGCAGCAGATTTGACGCAAACTTTGAATGAATCTTCATAGTCAACGACAGTTTCAGTCAATATACATGTTCGATCTTGATCAAAATCTTGAAGAGTTCTAGCATCTTATCATTTAGTTTCTTTGATGATCTTGAGATCATAATGTTTCTTAAGTTCAGAAACATCATGTCATTTATCTTGTAAATCATTTCTTTTCGATGCTTGTCAATCTGTTTCTTCATTGTGACTCTGACTCTTGCTAATGCTTGCTTGATTAATGCTAGTGATCATTTCATGTGTTTGAATATATTCTTCACTTTGCTTGCTTCAATTCTAGCTTAAGTGATCTCATATTCAGTTGAATTCGAATCAAAGCTCATACGAAAGTGAAAGTTCTTATTCAGAAAGAACGCTGACTGTTCAATTGATGACGAAATAGCATTGTTATTGACAAATTCAGTCATAGATAATCAGATGAATCAATCATCTTGCATATATGAGCAATAGCTTCGTAGATATCATTTCACATTCTGATTCGCTCTTTCTGTTTAATCATCGATCTGCGAATTATAGTCTGTGAATAGTTTCATCTTGATGTCAAGTCTCAGACATAAAGACGTTCAAACAATCAATATGAATTGTGAATCACGATTGAATACTATTGATCTTGATAGTTCATGAATTCTGAAGACTCATATCAACAGTAGCTTGACTGTTTGTTCTGCGAAGATTTCTTTATCATCTGATCAACACGATATATAATGTCGTTTCTTAGACAATCGATCTATGACTGTCAGAATCGCGTTGTTTTCATCACTTTCTGATAAATCAATAATGAAGTCTAATAATATGTTCTGTCATTACTGCTTGAATATGAGCAATGACTTCAGCAGTTCATTGATTTGATCTCTCAATGCTTTTGACCTACGACAAACGTAACAGTTTCGAATGTAGCGCTTGATTGTCGTTCTCATCTTTGATCAGCAATATGATCATCTTAACAAGTTCAATGTTCAATTCATGTCAGAATGATTATTGATCGAAAGATCATATGCTTCTCTTATTAATCGAATGATCATTGACTGAAAAACTCATAGTCTATCATCTTTTCAAAGTACTTCATCAAGTACTTTGCAATTGTCTAGATTAATATCTTGATAAGTTCTTCTGTTCTGTTTCATGATTATTTGAATATTGAAGCACAGTTGATTTGTTCAATTTTCGACTATAATCTGATTCTGAATAGAAATCATCTCTTTGATCGAATTTTGATTAGCTTTTGATTCAAGTTTTGAATCTGAGTCAGATTCTGAGTCAGATTCTGAGTCAAATCTGAGCAAGATTTGAGTCAAATCTTGATCAGCTTTTTGATCATCTTCTTGATCAACTTCTATTGACTGCAGTTCAAATTTGTCTTCAAGCAATAGCATTTGATGCTGATATAACTTTTGATCATCGTTTGCTTCAACTGACTTGACGTCTGACATTCTGATCAGCACGTCGACTTTCAGATTCTGTTTTCTCGACTGATATATGATCTTGAAGTTATATTCAGATAACTTCTCAGTTCATTTAACTTGTCGTCTGATCAGTTCTTTGATGATCATGAAGTACTTCAAATTCAGATGATCGATGAAGATCTTGATTAAAATATTCGTACATTTCAATTCAAGACGTTAATGTTTCAAACAGCGAATAATGATCAGCATTTCTTTATCATAGATCTCGTAGTTGCATTCTGCGAAAATCATGTTCTTGCTATAGAAGATCATTGAATGTAAGATGTTTTCATCGTCATATTGAGACAATACTTCATCATTCACATAGTTCAAGAAGTTCATTTTCAGAATAGCTTTTCTGATCGAGTTGAAATGCTTCAGAATGAAAGCTGTCATCATCTATTGCTTTAGTTCTTCAAAGATCATCTGACAAATCTTTATTCATTCAAAGAAATGATCTTTTTAAGTCAGCTTTATCATGAGTTGAATGATCTTTGAGAAGTTCTTTATGAATCGTTGATAGAAATTGCAGAAGTCAATGAAGATCTGCACATGAGTCAACGATCACGACACTTTTTAGTTTCAAATCACATTTACTTTTCAAGAATTTATTCGTAGATCATTGATGAACATCAATAGTTCAAGAAACGAGATTTTCTGAATCTTGAATTCACACTTGTCAATGTTTATCTGCAGATCGACTTCACGAAGCTTGTTTAGCACTTCTTTCACATGAGTTCTATGTTCTTTCAAGATCTTGCTGTAAATGAGAATATCATTCAAATATGTCTGACAGAATTTATGTAGACAGTTGAATAATACATCATTGATATAGTGCTGAAAGAACGTAAGTTCATTGATTAATTTGAAGAACATTACTCTATACTTGTAAACATCGAAGAAAGTAATGAATGTGATTAGATTCTCACTTTCAGTACTCATGCAAAGCTTATTGAACGTGATGATAATGTTAAGTCAAGTCAGATACTTACTGTCTTGAATTCAAGCGAGTACTTCGTTTATCAAAAGTATTGAATAACGATCTCTTTTGATCAGAGCATTCAGTTTTCAATAATTCATGCAAAAGTGAAGACTATCATCTTTCTTTTCAACAAATGATATTGACGAAGCGAAAGAAGCTTTACTGAGTGTGATGAACTTCTTCTTCAAATTCTTTTCTAAATACTCTTTGATCTTCTGCAACTTATAGCTTGACATGAAATACAATCAACTTCTAGATGATTAATTCTCATCTTCTAATTCAATCTTATGATCATATGATTGATGCAAAGACAACTGCGTTGTCTTTTCTCTATCAAAAACATTCAGAAAGTCATGATAAACTATCAAAAGCTTCTTCTTCAGTTCATTTAATGACATGACAGAGATCATTTCATTCAGTTTCGCGAAATCTTCAACTGAGCTAAGCGCTTTGTTGATTTCATTAATGATCAAGAAAAAGATTCTGATCTTCTTATTCTTGACTAAAGTTCAATACACAGTGACTTCGATCATGACAATATTGACGAGTCTCTTTTTCTCAGTTGACTGAAAGAAGCGAAGTTGATCAAGATCAACTTGAGTGCTTTGCTTTCATATGAATACAGATTCAATGAATTGAACAAATTTAATGAACTGATTCACTAGTTTCTGATTCGTGAATCGCTTCAAGATAATTGTCAACATAATCATCAAGTTCAAGTTCTTTCATTTCATTTTGCAGATTTCGCTTGACTCAGATCTGTAAAATGCTGATTGACTGCTTACTTTCAAAATAACAGATTTCAATGTTTGAATCTTCAACAATGATATTAATCGATCGTTTGCAGAATCTATCAAAATTTGATTTCTTTTCAATCAAAGATTTTCAATGATTATCTTGTGCTGATCTAAATGAGTTATCAATAAAAACATCATTTCATTCTTGTGTTCTTGTATCATGATCAATGTATACAAAGCGTATGTAATCAACTTTCGATCAAAGATTTCATCATATGATTGAATTAACTTTGATTTTGACAGCGATATTGACTGAATATCAAAGCATTCACATAACTCTGACATCAAAGATTCATCAATGAAAGTCATGTCAATGACTTCAGTATCTATCAGAGTGAAGAATCTGAATATCTTTCTCAGACTACTCAAAATGATGTCAATAATGAACGACTTGAAATCAAATGAATCGTCAGACATGCTGATGAAACAAAATATGAGTATATTGCTCTCAGTCACTACTTTGACGAAAGCAGATCGTTTTTCAAACTCGCAGCGATCTCATGCACTTGAGTTGTTTTAAGACAGTCATATGCTTTATGTTTTAACTTCTTGCATTTGAAGCAAAGTTCTTTTTTAAACAACTCTTTCTGAATAGAATTGAGCTTCAATCTTTCAAGTTTCTTTCATGAAGAAACTGATGACGTGAGTCGAGTAATCGATGTGCTGATGACAGAGTGAGCAGCTTGAGTAACTGATGCTTTGATGACTGATCAAGCATTCAATTCAGTCAATCTAACATTGACTTGCATGCAGATATCAACAAACTCGTTCAAGTTCATGATTCATTCATTGAGCGTTGCTCGCTGAAGATCTGAGCTGATCTTATGCTGAAAATCATTTAGTAGAATCTTGTTATTGTATTCTAGTTCTGCACTAAATCTCTGAAATTTCATTCAAAATTCATGAAAGAAGATCTTGTTCTGATACAGCTTCAAGTATTGACGTTGAGTCATGTGATGATGATTGAAATCGTTGTACATCTTATTAATCATTGATAGTACTTCTTTGACTTCTAGAAACGAGTTCAAGAAGATATTTTGCATGCAAGATACAATATGTTTGATCGCAGCTTCACTGACTCAACTTTCAATGTATGCAATCTTCAACTCTTTGATAGAAAAATGATTCTTGTTTATCTTCAGCTTGTTTTGCATTTAAGACAGTCAATTGTCTACATTCTGCAACGAATCTTCAAACAATAAAGAGTTCAATAACTTGATTGACTTCGAGAAATGATCTTCAGAAATCAAAGTGCTTTGTCGACTTGATGCAGCTTTTAAATGATGTATAATCATGTTCTTGTCTTTACTCTTTTTCTGCAGATGCGTCTGCATAATCTTCAATGTGATGTTTATCTCGTTGACATCTTCTAACATCTGAATCATGTCATTGTGAATCTTGATTTCAATGTCATGCTGTTGACACATGTACTTGATAAAGACAACGAGATCGTCTGCTTCATGAGCGCTTATTCAAGCATTCAGTTCAGTGCTGATGCTGATCTTGATCATTTCATGATCAAAGAATAACGCGTTCGTGTTCTCTTCTTCTGTATTCAATGATGCATTCGTGTCTTCTTCTTCTGATGCTGTTCGATTCTGTGATAGAAGTGATTCTCTTCTAGCATCTTGAAGTTCGTAGCGAGCAATGCTCGCTGATTCTGAGCTTCTAGTCATTGTATGAGTAGCAAATTGCTGATCGAGATTCTGATGTTACTCTATCGAACTTTCTGAGTTCAAGCAACGACTAGTACTTTATCGAACTTTCTGAGTTCAAGTACTGCTGAAATTTCTGATTTCTGATGACGAACTCAATAAAGAGTTAGTCAAGAGCAACGCGTTCGTGTTCTTTAATTCTGATTCTATCGAAATTTCTGATTTCAAATCAAGATTCTTCTTTAGAAATTTCTGATTTCTATTGAACTTTCTGAGCTTGAGTTCTGCTATCAAAATTTCTGAGTTCGACTTTTGATTTGAGTTGTGTAGCTTATTTTTATATCATTTACACGTCGATAGCAAGATTAATGAGCTTTGAACTAATGTTATGAATCTGCATAAAGCGAATCATATGAGTGTATTTTAACTAGAAGTTCAAAGCTAAAGAAGAAAAAAGATGTAACACGTCAAAGATCTTATATTCACGAAGACACGCTAAATCACTAGCGTATCAACATCAGCTCTGTACTAGTCTATGATAGTCTGACACGATCTATGTTGGACTAACTCGAAGTGCATGTTCGTAACAATGACATGAAGTTTGAACTGCAACTGAGTGTTCTGAGTTCTATATCAGTTAACAAATCAGATCATGTCATAGTACATGAAGCTTCATACTGATATGAGACTTTCTCTTAATAGAAGATTTCTTCTTGATGTCGAGTTTCTTCTTGATGTCGAGTTTTTTCTTGATGTCGAGTTTCTTCTTAATGTCAAGTTTCTTCTTGACGTTGAATTTCTTCTTGATGTTGAGTTTCTTGATGATGTCTTGAATCGAATATTTCAAGTCACTATGCAAGACAACTTCATCTTGTTTTTCAATAATGACATATATCTGATATGTTGATTCAAACAATCTCTTGAAATATGAAAGTAATTCATTGATGCACACAGCATTCTGAATCTTCATTGTCATGTGTGTAATTTCACTTCTATCATTTCAATCATTAACAAGATATGATTTGCAAAGTATATTCATAAACGCATCGATATATCATTTTGTCTGAAACAAAAGACATCATTGAATAAAGTCATTCAGATCTTCAATCTGAACATTGAAAATTGAAAATTGAGCATGATTTATTTAGAAAGTTAGTCAGTCTGTTGTTTCATACAGATATGAAGATTGATGTACAAAACACATTTTATTTTCACTTTTTACAAGTTATTGATTGTTGAGTGTTATCAATGAAACATCATCTCATGATATAATATGTCTCAAACTGATAGCTTGCTGCAGAAGATTACACAATATGAGTCTTTGTAATCTTGCTTACTGCTGATAGATTTCATTTGATGAAGAGTTTGCTTGTTGAAATTGATTTCTGTCGTACAATCTCTGCTTGATGATGATTTAATTGTGAGAATCGAGCAATAAGCTGTAATTCAATGAAAGCTTGAGAATTTGATGATTAAGATGTTGAAGCAACAGAAGAAGAGTCAATAAGATCAATAAATTCAACATGATGTGATCTGAAAGTCAAAAATGATTCAAAAGAAACATTTCGTGAGTTTGAATCATCGCATTCATGACAGAATTTGACGCTGAATGACAAGTCAATATGAAAGTCATCTGTTTCAAGACAATACTGTCTGATCATATCAATACAAGTGCAACATATGATGTTTTTTCACTTCATATGAATCATTGAGAATTAACGAAATTACACATACAACAGAGTCATAGCTAATGTGATACATGCTGAGCAGCGACTTTCTTGTCTATCAAGTCTATGACATATTCGATTGCTCATTATCTTCATTGATTTCAAGCATTCAATGTACATCATCATTTGAATGTGCTGTCTCATGCATGTCAGATAAACTATCTGATGCAATGTGATGATAAATTAACTCTCTCAAACGAAGATATTTCTGATAGTGCAATTGACTACGATGTGCAAATCTCTTTTCAAAGTTAACGTTCAGCTGCTTTGTATCAATATGAAGATCAATCATGACTTTCAAACATCAATTAAGAACATTGACAGATAAATACTCATTAATCACTATCATTTATTAGCATGATAAATCAAGTATATCAAGACAAGAGCATATCATATTTCTTTACATCTGTTGATAATTCATCAAGCAGAATTGAATCAAGTTGAAAAGTTAGATCTGAAATCTGTTCTGAGTGATGATAGAGAATTCATGATTGATCTGAAACACAGTTGAATCAATTCTTTTGTCGATAAATCTTATGATAGTTTCAGCTTTTAACATATAAATATACTTTTCGATGTAGTATGAGCATGTAGATAGCATGAAGACAAATGCAATCTGCTGATGACTTAAAGTTGAAACTGTTTTCTTCATGAAGATTGTGAAAGTATATTTATGCTCATATTAGTATGAAGATGAATTGATGTTGAGTAAATAACATACACATAAACAATAGATCAACATTTTATTTAGCTGATTTCATCAAGACTCAATATGTTGATTCTTAATGCTCATTTCATAGAAAAAGCAATTCTTGAAGAGAATATTTGATTCATGATCTCGACAAAGACAATGATGTGTGACAGCAAGCAAGTCTGTTTTCACTTCTCGATTGAATTTTATAACTTTCAAAATCTTGTTTGTTTTCTTTGTTGAATCTAGAAACTGTTGAAGACAGCTTATATTGATATGAAATGATATCTCAACATAGATTCAGACAGTATATCGAGAGTATGCATCAATGATTTCATATATTTCAAATTCAAACATGTTCAGTTTGCAATAATCATTGATTGATCATATGAAGTTAAAATCTGAAACAATGTATTCATCTTAAGTTCATTGCAAGTCATATTTTCGTTGAGTAACATCATCAGAGTTCAAGATCTTAATCAAATCATAGAGTCAAGTGCTATAATGTGTTAGTAAAGTAAGACAACATGTTGAAGATGTGAATGATCATGATATTAGATGATCTTGCTCTCAGAAATGAGCATGAAGCATATCATACTCATAATTCTCAATGATTCTCTTTTGAAGTTCAACTTCTACAATAGACAGCATTTCTGCATCTGCTATCTTTTTATTGATTAAATCAACGCGATTCTTCAATCTCAGCTTCTTTCATATGCATATAAAAGAGAATCGTGTGATTTTAGAATCTTTGTTCTCAAGAATTCGAAGTATATTCTTGTCAAACAGATGAAGTAGATAAAGTTCTCTGATTCAATCATGAAATTCATCACTTGTGTTCGCTCAAGTATTTCTGATTATCTGTCATATGTAAAGTCGATTGTGCAGAGTTTGTTGAGTTATGTTGACATGATATTCATCTTGTAGAATTTGATGAATATCTGATATCTTGACATCATTATGAGATAGTTCAAGAATTCTTTTCTTGTGATCTTCAAGAAAAATAACTGATTGAGACATGATGAGATTGAGTATCATTGTATATCGACAAATGTGCGACTCGCATTTTAGCAGAAGCTTCAAAATTTGACGTAATTGATGTAATCAATGATTTATTATCTATTTAGTTACTTTGTGCATCACATCAAAATATTTGATTATCTTTGACATAATTATTTGTAACAAACATAGAGAGTTACAAGTGAACAGAAAGAACTGTCGCTTTGTTACATTAATGTTCAATAGCTGTGATTAATGTAACTTGAAGCAGTCATGATTCATTGATTTGTTTATTATATGTTGAAAGCTTCTGTTCTTATGCAAATCTTGATTAATTCTTTCTGCTCTGATCTTATTTCTATTCAATTACTTGAATCTCATCTACACTCTTTTACTCAGATATTTTACTCAGATCTTACTCAAATCTTACTCATATCTTGCTCAGATTTTGCTCAGATATCTTGCTCAAATCTATTTGCTTTGTCAACACTTGTCGACTTGAGAATCTTCTTACTCAGATATTTTGCTCAGATCTTGCTCAGATCTTACTCAGATCTTGTTCAATCAACATTTGTTAACTTGAGAATCTTCTTACTCAGATATCTTGTTCAAATCTTACTCAGATATCTTGCTTAAATCTTACTCAAATATCTTGTTTAAATCTTGCTCAAATCTTGCTCAGATTTATTTGCTTTGTCAATACTTGTTAACTTGAGAATCTTCTTGCTCAGATTTGAATCAAGCAAAATATCTGAGTAAGAAATGTATTTTGCTTCTTGTATTTTGCTTCTTGTATCATGCTTCATACTCACGCTGTAGTCATACTGATATGTGTATTCTGCTCTGAATCATTCGTAGTCACTGTGTTGTTTATACTCACAGTGTCATGTCACTCATAGTCACGATGATCTTCTTTTTTCAAGTTGAATGATGATGATGACTACGTGTTTCTGAACTGAGTTGATTGTATGTGATTTGTTGACTATGACTTCTGATCTCTGACTTATGACATGATCAAGAGTAAATATGAGTTGACTTTGACTTGTGATACTTGATTGATGATATTGCATGACATGATATTGAGACATTTGCTTTAGCACTTGAGAGAATATTTCATAACATTGCTGTTGTTTGCAGCTATTCAGATACTTCATAGCATTGCTGTTGTTTGTCACTATTTAAATATCTTATAGCATTGCTTTTGTTTATCACTATTTAAATATTTTACATAACTTAAACTTGAAGCAGACTAGAAACACTTCAGAATCAGACTCTGCGTCACGTAGCAGAAGCATTCAAAAGAGTAAACATTGAAACTCTAGAGACAGAAACATACATGAGTTCGCTACATGTTCATTTGAACATGCTACAAAACAAGATCACGTTACACAGTCGAGTTAATGATTGAACGCAAGAGATCAGACAAGCATGCGAACTAATACGCGTTCGTTTGACGAAAGTCAATCACGTCATTTCTCGCTTACTCATCATCAAGAAAATAATACTTCTGAATGTTTTTATTCAAGAAGATGCGAATATACAGTTGAGATGCAGACGATGCACTCTCTTCTTCACAATGATTTCAACAAGCAATAACATCGCAATATGTTATGATGTCAGATCATCAACTTGATTTAAAACATAGATTGTCAATATCTTAGATAATCTCGATTCATTGAATCTGTTTCGCAGTTCAATGAATCAAGTCATCAATTTAGTCATCATCATCTTAATCTAGTTTCAGCAATTCTGTTTTGATCATCTCAATCATTTTGCAATCTTAAGTCAATAAAACTACTGTCTAGTCTTGATTCTGCTCAATTCATGTATATAGAAGTCAAACTTTCGTTCTTTTCTTTCACTCTTTATCTTTCATCTTGTACATTATTTGATGTATTGTCTTGTATTTAGATTCTATCAAAGTAATAATAATATCAGTCTTTTATATTAATAGTATCTCTAATCTAGCTCAGTCTTTGACATTATGAAAGATTTACACTTTCTGCAATGTTTTCATACATTGAAATCTCATCTAGTTATTCTTTTACTCAAATGAAGTCATCTTACAATTTCTTGATCAACGATGAGCGTGCTGTTAAACAGTTCGCTCAAAGTATGATCGAAAATTCAGTTGAGATCTTTCGCATAATGCATGAGCTTCAAAATCAAGTTCGACAACATGATGTTATCATCTTGTTCTTGTTCATCATTTTCAGTTCTTCAATCTATATAGAATTGAATTCTCAGTTTCTTGCAATGATAACTCAGATCGTCACATAAATCTTGAACAATCAATCTTCTTTCATCATTCATCTTTTTGCAAATTCTGTCGCTGTCATCATCGCTTCTAGATTTGAGAAGCTTCTCGACATATTTGAATATGAGAAGAACAAAGATTGATTGAATGCATGAGAGCAGAGTCTGATACAGCGCATGAACGTGAACGATGATCATTATTTCTCTTATCAAGTCAAGATCATCTATGTCGAGTCACGACTCATCATAAATAAGTAGACTCACAATTTAATGAGTCAATATCAAATCAATGATCTTTGCATCATTTTCATCTTTGCAGATTGATAACACAAGTTGCATCATTGCTGCGACAATTCTTTCAAGACAGAAGATGCTCATTTATATCTTCGCAAAACTCTGAAGTAAGACATGAATAACTTTGTTAACTATTACAATCTCTTCTATCAAAAGAAAGAATGTTCTTTGATGAAAGATTTTTCATTAACTGACTGTCTGAAGCGTAATGTCAATTATTTCACTCAAGTCATCGTCTTCTTCTGACGAAATCTCAATGAAACTCAATCATTCATCTTTCATCAATGAGTTCAAGCATTTTTTGACATCAACAAAGAGTTTCAACAGCTTAAGCATCATCAATCTCGCTTTGTTTTCATCATTGTTTTGTTCATCAAAGTCAAGAGCATCTCTGCATTGACTAGTAATTCTTTAAGTTCAAAAATCATCATTTCTGTGACTGTTGTTTCAACAATATCTTCATCTCTTTCTCTTTCATCTCTTGATGAGTCAATGAATCTAAACTTCGTCATTATCATCGTTCAAGATAAGATTCTGATCGTTTCTGAGATCAAGAAAATCTGCAATAAGTGAAAGCTGTATTACTATTGCAAGTTACAACATTCAAGCAAAATTGCTAAAGAATGCTCAAATAAGAAACTCTTCACTCTGCATATCATGAATGTCTATGACAATGACATCATCAATATAAATGAAGAAGTCTCGCTGTCTGCAAGAAAAATCTAGTTTCTGAGCTAAGTCACGCTCAGAAATCTGTATACATATCATCTTGTTTACTAGTCTCAATCTTTTCATTCTCACTTCAATCATATAAAAAGTTTTCTGCTAAATCTGTCTTGAAACTCTTTGAATTCAATTCGACATTCAAAGATAGTCACATGATAGTATTTTATATTCTACGTCAAGTTCAATCTAAAGTTCTCGTTCTCGCTCTGATTGATAGTGAAGTCTTCACTTATGTCTTTATAAATAAATTCTTCACGCAACAATATCATCTTCTCTTGCATCAATTAATTCACTCTTGCAGACTTTGAGAATTTGATGATCAAGTCGCTTTAATCAACGACATTATTCATGTCGTTGAAATCACAATAATTCTCGATGAACACATCAAAAAACTATTCTTTTATGTCATTGAATTAAATCAATATCTCATCATCATGAGTTTATCATGACTTCATCATCACGTCATTGATGTCAATTTTGAACACAATATTCTCATCTTGTTTTTCTTCTTCTGTCTTAATCATTGTTGTCAATTTCTCGTCAAGATCTATGATCTTAATCAACAAGAAGAAGATTTTTCGCTTGAAGTTAACAAAGTAACTTCTTCTCAATCTCGCTCTCAATTCACTCACAAGAAGCAACTCAGTCTACAGATCGCTTACAAGAAGCAATTCAGCATTCAGTTCGCTCATAAGAAGTAATCTAGTTTCTCATTCATTCAAAAGAAGCAACTCAGTTTTCAGTTCACTCGCAAGAAGCAATCTAGTTTCTCATTCATTTGAAAGAAGCAATTCAGTTTTCAGTTCGCTCACAAAAAGCAATTCAGTCTTTAATTTACTTGCAAGAAGCAACTCAGTTTTTAGTTCGCTCACAAGAAGCAATTCAGTTTTCAATTTGCTTGCAAGAAGTAACTCAGTTTTTCATTTGCTCACAAGAAGCAATATAATTTTCCGTTTGCTCATGAGAAGTCAATTAATACTCAACTCATTTACAAGAAATAAATTTCATTCAATCTTGTTTCTCATCTGAAATAAGAAGCTTTTAGTCGTATTCTTCAAGTCATTCAAAAAGAATACTCATCAAAAATCAAGTTTCAAATTTCTTTCTTCTTTAGAACTTCTGTTGTTCTTCAAGCAGATTAATTCAATTGATCTTTTATACAACTTGACATAGTCGAGTTGAAAGTTCGAAGCTTTGATCATGCTGCTCATGTCAAAGACATTAAAGTGTTTAGCATCATTCTAAAGAAAATTGATGTCTTCTTGAATCTCGAGTCAATCTCGTCTTCTAATCTAGACTCTGATGAGTTAAAATCGCGTCATGCGACTTTGATTGTTTATTCAAAGAACAGTTCAACTCTTGCTCAGTTTTCATCTCGTTTTCAAGACAGTATGTATGATAAAAATCATCGTCTGAATCTTCATCAAATGAAAAAGAAATTTCATTTAACTGCATTCACGACACAAGAAGATCTTGAAGTCTATTGATAAAGTAAGAACATCGATTCAGTCACAATTCTATCATTCAAATATTTCAAGTTTCTAGACATCTTCTTCAAGAAGAATTTCGATATCTTGTTTTTGCATCAAGCTCATGATCATGTCATACATCTTAAAGAAGATGCTCAATTCTCAGTCTTCGCTTTGTATGACATGAGTTGTGACAAATTTCTAGAACTTTGTTGTTATCTGAATGAAAATCTGAGCAAAGATTTCATTTGAATCAGTCACTCTCAGATGATCATCTCTGTTCTTTTCATTAAGAAACTCGAAGAAGAACTTTGCTTCTGTATGAACTATCGAGATCTGAACGCTATCACAGTCAAGAATTGATATTCTCTGCTTCTGATTTCAGAAACGCTGAATCGTCTAAGTCGAGCTAAAATCTTTATCAAGCTGAATATCATCTCTGCATTCAATCGACTTCAAATCAAAGAAGAAGATGAAGCTTTCATCATCTTTTGCACTCAATTTGAATTATTCAAGTATCTAATCATGCTCTTCAATTTATGTAATGAATCTGTCTAATTTCAGAAGTACATCAACAATACTCTTCATGAACATTTAAATAAGTTCTGTACAGCTTATTTGAATGACATCTTGATCTATTTCAACAATGAACTCAAGCACGAGATTCATGTCAAGCTCATTCTGCGAAAGCTGCAAGAAGCAGATCTTCAGATGAATATAATCAAATGCAAGTTTCACGTCACTCAAGTTTCATATTTAGAATTGATAATCATCATCAAAAAGATTAAGATGAATTCTTCTAAAATTAGACTGATCGTCGAGTCGAGTTTCAAGTTGACATTTTGAACCCGAATCGTACTCGAATCGAGTTGCTCACATTTTCAATCCGATTCGAGTCGAGTTGAGCATATTTTCAACTCGACGCGACTCGACCCGACTGGGAATTGGGTCAACTCGACTCGACCCGTCAAGGACCCGAGCTTGGCGCCAAGAGGGCTAAATATAGAAAATTTTCCGGTTTTCGACTTTTGCATTACCTTTTTGCATTATCTTTTGATAGAGAGTCATGAAGAGAAACATGAAGATCGTTTGGTAGAAAGTCATAAAGAGGAACATGAAGATCGTTTGATAGAGAGTCATGGCGAGAAACATGAAGGTCGTTTGATAGAAGATCATGACGAGAAACATAAAGAGAAACATGAAGGGAAACATGAAGGGAAACATGAAGGCCGTTTGATAGAAGATCATGACGGGAAACATAAAGAGAAACATGAAGAGAAACATGAAGAAGAAACATGAAGATCGTTTGACTTTGATAGAGAGTCATGACGGGAAAACATGGTAGAAAGCCATGAAGGAAAATCATGTAGACTGTTCGACCAAGCTATTTACACCTACCTAATATCTTGTCGAGTCGAGTCGGGTTTTCGAGTCGGATTGTCGGGTCAAGCTTCTCAACTCGACTCGAGTGCTCGAATTCAACTTCTCAACTCGACTCAACACTTTTTCAAAAAAATTCCAACTCGATTCGACACTTTTCGAATCGAGTACTCGATCCGAACTCGAGTACTTGACTCGACGCGATCAGTCTATCTAAAATAGACATCATTGTCAATTGATTCATTTTGATCAACGTTAAAGACATTTAAAGTTTTCTAGATTTCACGAACTTCTATAGAAAATTCATCTATGACTATAGTAGAATAGCTATTTCGCTCACTCGTTTCATCAGGAAAGATGTATTCTTTGTCTGATCTCAGAAATGTCAGATTGCATTCAACACTCTTAAGAAAGTCTTCACTTTCAAGATTATTCTTCATCATTATAATTCAGATCACAAGATTGTGATAGAAATCAATGCTTCAAACTA
>JAABUH010000965.1_pt1 | contig 36158 bp, 39 predicted proteins | sample 5559121 | NCBI WGS metagenome assembly JAABUH01 (sample SAMN10711871, study PRJNA513364) | rock metagenome | isolation source: Antarctica rocks | place: Antarctica: Victoria Land, Battleship Promontory nord | collected 2015-12-28
AATTGATTGGAGAGTGTCGTCGAAGCAGAGGGCGGAGGTCGACGTAGAGGATGAATGTTGGGCGGTTGGGGTGGATGAGGGGGTAGAGGAGGAATTGGAGGAAACAGACGGAGGCGGCGAAAACACTGTGGAAGAAGTTTGTTTTCCCACAGATGACGAAGTGGTGGACGAGGACACGAAAATTGTTGACGTAATAATAACCGGAAAAGGAGGCCTAGTTACCGTGGTATTCGGAATTGCCAGGGACACTGAGCCAGAACCTTCGGGATTGACTGTGACGGTTTCAGTGAGTGTGGTGGTGGAGCTCCAAGTAGTTGTCATCCCAGCCTCTGTAGCATTTGCACTCGACGCAAATCCTGGAGAAGCAAATCCTACTGTAGCACTCGCAGCCGGAAGACTCGACATGGCATAGCACCCCAGACCGTTTGGCTGAAAGTCCCGACAGAACGGAATGTTTGGGGGACAGCATTGCTGAGCTGGGAAGAAGGTGTTCGTACAGTTGGGGGCGGAGTGGTCGTAGCAGATTGCGGGTGATGAGCAGATATGACCTTTTGGGCAACAGCCAGAGCCTGTTGTTTGGATGTTGCAGGTAGTATCCTGTTGGGGAAGTCAGTAGGATTGGTGGGAGAAGGAAGGGATTCGTGGCTTACTGCTGGGCAGCAAGAATCACCACAGCATGTTTCGCCGGGGTTGCAGAAGGCATCAGAACAGCAAGTCGAAGACTTGGGGATGCAGAAAGGAGCAACGTTATTGGATTTCGCCATGCAGCAGGTCTCTGTTATTCCGCCGTGTCAGTATGTTTCTCTGGTCAAACAGTGTGAGTTTGTAAGATCCTTAGCATACCGCTGGGATCAAAGCATTCGCAGCTCATATCTCTGGCACCCAGATCATATGCACTGCTCGGAATAACCCATGCTGCTCCTGTGGAGACATTTCGGTGGTAGGGCGCTGAAAGCCAAGTCACATTTGTCGAGACGTTGGCTGGAAGGCCGCGGAGGAAGACGTCCTTGTGGCCATGGTGGAAGACGTTTCCGACAGCGCTGGCTAGCAATACACTGCTGGCCAGCAGCACGGATAACATCGTTGCTTGATAAGATGCCATTGCTCATGTAACTGAAGATAGCTGGAACTTATTGGTGACGACCAGATCTGAGGCGGAGGTAACGTTAGTATGATATGCTGAATGGCAATAGAGTATCAATTGGATCTAGAAACAACGTATTTCTGTCAATCCAGAAGATCTAGTGAGATCAAAGCAAAATCCAGTGTTAAAGAGAGTGGAGGATATTGATCGTTATCATGTTGGGATTCGAAAAATGCTTTGTTTACATCTAGGCGGTCGGTGTTATGGTTGCTAGCAGCCTGATCCTTGGGGCCAAACATTCACTTCGGACTCATCATTGAGGTGTGCTTAGGCCTCTAATGACAAGAGGCGGCCATCGAATGAGCATCATTGGAAGACGTTGGGGTTCGTGGAGACCTACGGTTCTCAACAAGCAGGACCAAGTGAGCTTAATTGAATGAACCACAATGACCACAATGACCACAATAGCAGCATAGAATACAACAACTGGGTAAAAATATCTTCACCACCATTACTTGGCTTTCATGCAATGCCGCTACGGCTACATGCACTTTGTGCGGCGGGGCGAGCCCGCGATAGAACGATACGAGGTACCTGCATCGTTTCAGGAGCAAGCAAACACTCTGTCTATGGTAACACAAGATGCACTCGACAGATATATGAAACCGTATTATTCCATTCTATCTCGATGATAAGATACCTACAACTTACAGGGGTGAATATTGGAAGAGTCAATAAAGATAGCAGGTTTATTAACGTTGGGCATTGAAGATCAGTCCCAACCAGGATTTTTCTTTCTTAAGGGTGGATCCCGAGAAGTGTCGGTGGCGAGGGGTTGGTGCAGTATGTATATGTGAGAAGAAAATCATAATTCCAGCCAGTGCTTTCCTGTCGGCCAATTAATTTATACTTCCAAACAAGATGCAAGCTGATGCAAACTCCGAACCTTATACTACTCTCCCCAACTTCACATGTCGAGAACTTGTAGTGTTGGACCATGAACTACTGTTTCCATAGAGCCTCCCCGTCGATTTCGCTCGCGCATGGGAAAGCCAATGAATGGGTTTAACAACTGCGACAGTTGGCTCCGGTCAACCTCTCAAACGTCGAGAAACAGCAAATGCGACTTCATAATCTGAGCTTAAAACGACGTACTGTACCTTCGGATCGACGGTCCCCTAGATCGGCTAGACGCGATGAATGAAAGTATTGACGGCTGAGGTTTTCCCACGAGCAAGAAAGCCAGGCACACAGATTCGAAAAAGTAAAATCCCAGAATTCTCTCGCAACCGCGGCATCATTAGAATTGTAATCTGGCGTTGCAAGCTTTGGTCTAGATGAAGACTTGAAATCGATTTACCCTGGCCTTTCGTCGCCGTGGAGATCCCCAGATACTGTTCGTTGCGACACTTCACCGGTTTTGCACTCATGAAGGGTACTGTTCCAATGCCGGTCGTCGAGGCCATAGAGAGAAAAGGCCAATTCAGCGAGATTGTGGTCCAAATATTAAAATGATTCAGTATGTTCCTAAGGAATTTTCCAAGTGAACCTTGCCGGGTTGCGGTGGAAGCAAGAAAGCCATTAAAGCCCACAAAAGATTGTTTTACTCTTTTGAAATGATGTACTTGCAAAGTATTTCTCAGCAGCGTCATCCAGTATATCGAGCGCTCTCGGACGAAGAGTGTATTGATGTAACAGTCCTGTCTCCAACAATTCGAAGCACCATCTGGCCTGACTTCGACGAGCTCTGGGAAGCTGTGTCAAAGGTTGGAGTCATGCCTTGGATTTTCGTTCACACCGAGCGAGTAGATGTTCTATGTATGGCTTCGAAACCAACAGTAGATACTTCAACGGATTGCAGAAAGTCAGTGAAGAATAGCCGATAGCACATCAAGACTTGGACTAAAGGACAGTCTGAGTATTAAAACTCGAGTTTGATCGGTTTTCACATGTTCCATCTGTCCAGTTCTTCTTGTCGCACCAGCTCTATAACAAGGGGGCTTCCGGGCCAATGCTTGTAGGCTTTTCAATGAGGACGATGAGCTCAGTCCGTGCATCTCGATATCGATTATGGCTCAAGCTACTTACTGGCTCCCATTGGTGATTAGCAGTAGATGAGTAAAGTAGGTAAGGTAGGTAGGTAGATATGATGTCGTGGGGCTACTAGGCCTTTGACCGGCTCAGTCGGTTCGCATAGCACGGGTGTTTAACCCATTCATCGTCATTCATGCTGTTGTGGTCATTGCATTGGTGATTGTTTCGTGTGCGTTCCTGACTAAGGTAAGGTAAGTACCGTCACAACCGGCAGCCTTGAAGTTCGGATCAAAAGTGTTCCGGTGTTCATCTACCTTACTGTAGGTGAAATGCTGTACATAGCTGGACTTCCGTAGGTACCTTACTTTGCGGTCCCCCAGGAGGAGATCGAGGCGATAAGAAGAATTGGAAGCTTCAATTCAGCGGTTCATAATCTTTTGGAGGATTGGAGGATTAGGCGGACGAGGGAGTATGTAGTTGGATTAATACGTAGAGAGTAGCGAGAGAATGTTGACGGGTCTAGACTCTAGAGTAGAAGACTGACTACCTACCTACTGAGTACTGACTACTAGGTAAGGTACTGTACGGGGTACGGAATACTGTGGGGTAGATCCTAAACCTACCTTACCTTACCTTACTGTATCTAATCATGGCGGGGGCGCAGTCCTGGCATTGATCGGTAGAATAAGGTAGATAGCACAAGCTAGCCGTCGTCATCATTGAAATGTCTTTATGAACACTCAGTACGGAGTCCTCGGTATAGAAGACAATACTGCTCTTAATCTACCCTTCGATCCAACACAGCAATTTCACCTCCAACTTCATCTAACACCATCCTCGCGCTCGTCGACGCTACCACTCCACGTCGCCACTGCTTGAACAATCCCCACCATGGATCTTGTCGAATCGCCGAGAGCGCTCTTGGCCCTATGTATATCCCTCTCACTTCTATCTCTGGCTTCTGCTCAGGTAGTGGGGCCGACAAATGGCACCTTCTCAGGGAATCCTCCGCAATCAACCTTGCAGACCACACAAGTCATGGGAACCAGTTCTATCACAATCTACCCTCTCACTAACGCCGCTCAAGAGCAACTTAATGTTCGTCAGCTTCTTGATTGTTAGAAATAGATGGCTGACACTAAACAGAAAACCTCCGTCAATGGCCGCATGATGCTCGTCAACCCTTCGACTTCCGCAGATATACGAAGTGGAGATATTGCGTACATTAGCTGCGATTCCTTCGCCTACTCGGGAAACCTCAATGCCACCTGGACCATCAATAAGGCGGTGACGACAGGTCCAGGTGCCATTCTGCTCTACAGCACTGCTTCCGGAAGATGCACTTTCGCCCCGACAAACGACTTTATCTACGACATCCTCTTCACTATGCCCGATGCAAATACCTCCATGGTCTTGGAGAAGGGGCTGACAGTCAATTCTCCACCAAATGCGTCGATAAAGTTATATCAACAACAATCGAACAATGGGAGTAGTGGCGACGTTCTAGGGAAATCACCAAGCACAGCAGTTGCGATGATTATTCTCTACAGCATCACGGGAATCATCACAGCTTTGTTCTTGATCATTATTGTGGTCGGTGCGCTGAGAGCGCATCGTCATCCGGAGCGGTACGGCCCGAGGCATGTGATTGGAAGAGCAAGGCAGAGCAGAGCAAAGGGAATCGCAAGAGCAATGTTAGAGACACTCCCGATTGTCAAGTTTGGGGAACGGGAAGATCGGAAACACGTCGAAGCAGGCGGAACCTCGTCGCAAGGTGAAGGTACTCATCCGGATCCAGACGTTGAGCTGGGAACTACGGAAGGCAGAGACCGTACCGCATCTCCCACAGCTACAGAAGATCAAATCCCGAGCGCCTCACATCCCCCAACCGTCAATCCGCAACCAACCGAAAACGAACCCAACGCAGTCCCCGATACTGTAACTACCGAAACCCACCCTGGTACCTCTGCACCCAACCCTGAAGCCTTAGATAGCGCAAACACCGACAACGGCCTCGCCTGCTCCGTCTGCACCGACGACTTTGTAAAAGGCCAAGACATCCGCGTCTTACCATGCAATCACAAATTCCACCCCGAGTGTATCGACCCCTGGCTCCTCAACGTCTCAGGAACCTGCCCCTTATGCCGCGTCGATCTACGGCCCACCACTTCCCGCAATTCCACCGACGACCCCTCCTCAGAACCTCCCCTAACCGATCTTCCACCAGACACCAACACCCCCTCCAACCGCCGCTCCCGCACCGGCCTCTCCACCTACCTTCACCACACCCTCAACATCCACCGCATGCGCGACGCCACGCCCCAAGAGCGCATCGCCGCCCTCCGCCGCCTGCGAACGCAACAGCAGGAAGCCCAAGCCGAAGCTTCAGAGCGACCGAGGAATCGCATGAGCGCGCGGTTGAGTCGCGCGTTTCATTTCGGCTCGAGGCCACAGAGCACGGTCGTGGATCCGCATAGTAGCCTTTCGACGCCGGCGCCGGGGAGGGAGCCGGAGAGGGTTAGTGAGAGCGATAGGGCGTTGAATGACCTGTAGGAAGCGGGTTGTGTAACAGGGCGTTCCGGTATGGGGATTTGGGATTTGGGATGATGTATATTTGTGCTCGAAACAAAAAAAATCTGCCGGGCGAGGGATTTTTTTTTAGCATGATACGCTGCACAAGGCACATATTACTGGCTCTTTTTTTATTTGGTCCCAAAGCAACGTTCCGAAGAGGCAATAGTAGTTAGTAGTGTCTATACCTCCGCAAGAGGGCTAGGAATCGTAAAAGCTACAAGTCAGCTACATATGTATGTAGCTAGGGGGGGGTTATGTTTGTTTATTGAAAAAAATAAAATCCATCTCACCAATCTCGCTTTTGTGGGTATGGTGTTTATCGTGCACAAGGCACATATTACTGGCTTTTTTTTTTTTTTGGGTCCCAAAGCAACGTTCCGAAGAGGCAATAGTAGTAGTGTCTATACCTCCTCCGTAAGAGGGCTCGGAATCGTAAAAGCTACAAGTCAGCTACATATGTAGCTACTAGGGGGGTTATGTTGTTTATTTAAAAAAACAGAATCTCGCTTTTGTGGGGTATGGTGCAGGAAAACAACATCTCAGACGAGTCGAGATACTGCAAAAGGGGGGTGGTTTTATAGCTTTATAGCAAAATTTCCCCACGGTACTCGAGGAGCAGTTTTTCACCCAACTATGTCACACCACGCTGGTTTATGAGGTTCGTACACTCTAGGTATGTGGGTTTGGAGAGGGAGAAAATGGGAAGGTGGGCTAGAGGGTAAATCCGGGTCATTAATGATCCATTATTGTACACCTCTGAAAAAAAACGACAACGACGCCGGCCTTGGTGGATCTAACAACGCCAAGATTTGAGAGATGCTTTTAGGAGATGTTCTCGGGAAATCGCCATGCCATGCCACCCTTTTAGACCCCTAAAGATTGATATCCAGATCCTATCAGCAAAACCCCCACGCACATCCTCAAATCCCCCAACCCCCACTACTCCCCCCGCCTAAGCGCCGGATGATCCTCCTCCCTGACCACCCTCCCCTCCACCGCCGTCCCCACAAAAACACTCCCCCCCGGCACCGGTCTTCTAGCCAGCGGCACGCCCTGCTGCTGTCCCCTGGGCGTGAGCAGCGTGTACGGATTCGCGACGGGGCTTTCGGCCCTGACCTCTCTCGAACTCGTCCTGGGTGGGACGTTGTCGCTGTTTGGTACGGATACCTGGGGTAGGGCTTGGTGCGTGTGGGATATTGGGTTTTGGGGGGAGGTTACGTCGTAGGCCGGGAGGCCCTGGGGGACATAGGGGTGATATTCGACTTCTACTCTGGGCGGGTCTTCGGAGATGGGGCTTGGGCCGTCGTAGGGAGCGGGTGCTGAGCCGGGGGCGCGGCGTTTGCCGCGGGTGGATTGGCGGCGTAGGAGGCCGCGGACTTCTTCGAGGGAGGTGGAGCGGGCGATGTCGTTGCCGTCTCGGTCGGGGAGGTGGGTATCGAGGTCTAAGTCGTTGGGGTTGGCGGCAGTATCGGCGGCGGGGTGTCGTGAGTTCAGCGATGTCATTGCATTCGTCTCAGTGATAGGAAGGGGCCGGTAGCGGAGTGGCGGCGGTGTGGCCGGATCCTGAGGGTCCGGAACTTCGGTCGTAGAGGAGAAGTCAGTAATTGGTGGCACTGGGTCTTTCTTAGGTACAAGACGCTTTCCGTCTTGCTTTTTGGCATAGGCGGCGCGAGCGGTGGCGGCTTCGGTGTCGGAGACAGCAACCGAGTAGGTTGGCTTGTCTGAGGAGCCAAGGGCGGCATCGGCGCCACCGGGAGGGTTGATGGGAACTTTGCGGATGGCGAGAACAAGGGCACACATGAATTTGGAGCGGCGGGCAGCGCGGATGGTTTCGTTTGCCCAGTTGGACTAAGGGAAAGGAGATTAGTTTGAGGTGACATGCGTACAGGAGGATATTACCTTGTGTCTGATTTCAACTCGAAGTTCAAGTTTGTTCATTTCTGCGATGCCAGTGATTTCGAGATCGACGTCAGGTTGAAAGTCTCGAGAATTCTCCTTGTCCAGAACAAACGCCTGCATCTCATTCTTGAGGACTTGAATGTCTTCGAGGGATGTGTCAAAGGCAATGTACATGAACAGTTGCTCTCTCATGGCTTTCGACCTGGAAACGTTTTGGATCCAGACTGTGTTGAGCACAATGTTCGGGACTTGAGTCGTTTTGTGGTCTCTGACTCTCTTGAAAACGGTGAATAGCAAGGAGATGTGCTCCACTATTAGCTGCTCGTCTCCAATATCAACTCGATCAAGTACATCGAATGGATGCTTGACGAAGAGAAAGATGCAAGAGCCAAGTACTTCTTGTGCAGTAGTGGCAAAGACAAAAGATAGTGAGAGCAGAGCGGTACCAGTGGTCGCGAGCGTTGTAGTGAAGGATTTGTTGAGGAAAGCCACTGTAGTAGCGTAAGCACAAGCAGTATGAATGTCTTCGTTGTATGATTCTTACCAAAGACGAAAACAGACATCACAAACACAACAGCGCACAGCATCCCATCCAAAACGTTGATAGCCTGATCAACGTCATGCAAGCTGTTTGCAATTGAGTGTCGCTCGCGGCCAAACTCGCATACAGTCAGGATCATCTCGTCCAGACTGATGTCCCCATTCCCATCACGGTCAAGAGATGCAAAGCACTCCTCTGCTTCAGCTTGGCGATCATTACCAAGCACTTCCATGATGTCTTCCTTGTACAAAGCATCCTTGCCCTCCACCACAAAGCTCATCCACAGTCGTTTCGCCAATGCCTCTGATGACTTGTTCTTCTCCAAAGCCTCAACGACGATCGAGTGTGCCGAACCAGGGTTGAAGACTTGCTTGCCAGCGATTTCAGATGCGATGTTCCCAAAAGCCGAAGTTATCTTATCGCCAAAGCGACCCACGTCCTGTAGGAGCCGTAGAGGCGTAGCAGAGCCTGACTGACGGTTACCGGTACCTGGTTTGATGACATGGATATCGATGGAGGAATTGATAAGGTAATCCTCCTCTGCAAATTCGGGGCAGTAAGCAGGAAACAAAGCTCGGGAGGCATCATATAGCAGGCTAAGGAGGTATATGTTGTGCTTCGAGTCCATGATCTTCGCATTGAATTGCTTGCGATGATAGCCAATGCTTATGAGCTGGATTATCAGCTTTTCGAGGAGGAAAATCAGTGTTGCTACCAGAATGGCCGCTAGTGTCGACTGAACAACAGACTCCCAATTTGGGACGCCTGGATTTTTGGGATCCTTCTTGGCCGCAGCTCTTTGGTCAGGATTCCGGGTCATTACCTGTGAAGTCTTAGTCTGAAGTGTGGAACTGGGGACACTAGGAAGAGGCTCACAGGCATGAAGGTAGCAAGTGAAGTCAATGCCCAGCCACTCAGTGACAAAGGAGTCTCCAATGACTGTATCACGAGTGCATATTTCCGGGTACCGGAGCTGACAATTCCGCAGAGGAATTGGAATATTTGTGGCAAGAACTTTGCAAAGAGCTTAGAAGCCCAAAGGCTGAGCCATACAATCTCGACCCATGAGAATATCCACACAATGCGAACTCCTCCAGCTTCGGCTTTAGGGGCCGCAGTGGCTCCGACAACGATGGGAACGGCGAACAGCAGGGCCAGGGGAAGAACGTAAACCAAGTAGCGAGTGATGATGGAAAAATTCAATATCTTGTTATAAATCTTTCCCATCTGTGTCAGGACCTCCTCTTCCCCAGCAGCACCCCGTCTGCCATTTTCCTTTGCCACTTTTCGTCGGCCAGCGACATGTTGTGGGAAGTAGCCGGCTTTTTCGTTCTGCTGCTCAGTGGAGAAGGCGGAATGGGAGCCGTAGCCCGAAGGAGAGGTCTCCAATTTCCGGGCCCCAGTCTTGGTGGTAACTTGAGTTAAAGGTATGTCGATGGTAGCATCGTTGGGATTGATCATGTTCTGTGTACTTGAGTTGGGAAGTTGTTGGAAACCCTCTTTGGAAAAACGTTTTTGATGAGGCATCGAGCACTCAGGGGAGGGAGGGTTAGTCAATGGTTGAGGGGAAACTTTCGCCCACGTTGCTCAAACGACAGTTGTTGCAGTGGAATGAAAGCGGCTGGGCCTGCCGTGCCACCACCAGGGCTATGTGTGATATGTAAAGACGGTGTTTGTGCGTGTCTCAACACGACGAAAGATGGGGTGCAAATCAGCAAGTCAAATGCTGGAATGTGAAAAGAATGAGAGGTTGGTTGAAAAACGAGAATAAAGAGTGAAATTAGCTGGTGGGGGAAAGATGTAAGATTCTTACTCCGTAGAGCATGTTTCGATCATACAGAAGGAATTCGGCAAGGAGGGAGTGTGGGAGTCGTCTTTGGTTGTCGCGGCGGGTTGGCACTAAGGCAAGGCCCCGGAAAGCTGAAACGCTACCTAGTGATCCGTCACTTCAAACCGAGGCGTCGCTTAAACCAACCTCGTACAGATACATACCTATCTAATCATTCCTTCTCGTCACTTCGCCAGTCGCCACCTTTTACCCACTTTCATCAGACTGTCAAAGTCACACTGGCATGCATGGACTACATGCTTCTACAAGGACCACCGTTTTGTCACTTTTGAATATGCTTGGATTCCGGAGTACACTGTACGGGATTTGCATGTTGATTAAGGTACCTCCAACCTATCTCAGGAGGTTGGCAACAGCAACTTGGCTGAGATCATTCCTCTCCAAATCACCCCCAAGAAGTCTCATGCATCTCAAAAACATCCTTCATTCTCCACCTTACTAACCACCAAACACCAAATTTTGCCCCAGGCCTCGAAACACCATGTCGAAGACACCCCGTATGGGTTGATGCCCCGGCCTGGACTTTACTTCAACCGCTCCCCCCGTACTTGCGTTATAGTAAAAATGCATATTCGTTTGAGAGCAGCCCTCTGACCGATTAGCCCTCGATGAAACGTTGAGCAGCCATGAGTGCGCTTTGCGTCACAGTTGCTGCGAGATCTTTGCCGAGCTGCATCCTTGTGGTTACATCGTTGTTAGGGATGCTAAAATACACACCGTGAGCGTTCTTGCGAGAAGAAAGGGGGATGTGGACTGTCAGAGGTTGTCTTGATTGTAAGGACAGATTAAAAACTGCTCACCTCAGTTTTCCGCTGGATTGTGTCGCTCTACAACATTGGATCCAACGTCCACATTAGCATCCCCAATGCGGGCCCAGCAACATTTGGCAACGCCCATAGGGGCCCAAGGACGTGGACCAACCAAAGAAATGAACGCAGAACGGGTCTGTACATAACAAATCGTATAAACCAAAAAGATGGTATTCCACAAAACCTTTTCGACTTGCGCTACACAATAATAAGGAACCGGATCATTTTTGAACAACTGGCCAGATGCCATCGCGATTGTGTGAATCCCGCTTCTTGGCTTCTCCCCAAACAAGCGTCACTAAAATAAAAGGATCACAAAGCGAAATCTACAACGTCACTTTTGGGAATGTCAGAGTATTCGGCGTGACCGTGCCATCCCTTTCTGACAGCCGAGTCTACTCCAGCTAGCGAATGGCGAGAAGCGAATATAAAGAGTTAGGAGCACAAGCTACAAGTGGATGGGATGTTGCCGCATCTGCTTATCATTGAACGTAAGTCCTAAAAATGCTTGGACGGAGCTTCGACTGTCCGGAACCTACTCTCATCCAGCGGGATTCGATGCCGGCAGAGGACGTCTCCCTCGGAGGCGCCCAAAGGTACTCACTATCTCTAAGTACCTATTCTTCGAAACGCAAGGAATTCGACGATTTACACGTCATTTCGTCCAATCAATGCTCTGGTGGTGCGCCTTATCGACCGAATACAAAAATTTAAGCTTACCATCTCCAATATGGCCCCTAAACATGATTATACCAACTCAACAGAAACGGTGACAGTCCAAGCACTTGCCACTTTCCTGCTATTAGGCAACACATGGTGTTAGGAAAAAACGTGCTGGTACCAATGCTGTGACTGACTTTAGGAAAAAAACACAACAGGGCAAAATACCAGAATTAGTTGACAGGTTGGCCAAGCATCAACGGGTACAGAAAGCTAGCACATAGCAAACGGTTCTCATACGTAACTGAGATGTTCGAATGAACAGCTGGACTCATCTCTTCGTGAAATAATACCAGCATTGACTTGAGTTCATTACGAAGCTTGTGCGACGAGCAGAATTGGACAAAGGGAAAGTATAACTGATCAGTCCCGAATCTCTATACTCACACTGTCACTTAGTTGACTTAACGTATTTACATAGCGGTTATTGTAGTGACTTTCTACAATCCCTGATAGAGGTGCCATCAGAAATTTCGAGAAAGCTTTCGTCAAATCATAATACTATGACTTTACCAAATACAGAAGAATGTCTTAGAAGCATGTTTCAATGCCACGCGAGTATCGTTAGGATCGCTATCTGCAACCACTCACCTGGCCCCTCAAACATTTCTCTGACTCGACATGACCTGGTTCAAGTGCAACCATTCCCAACCTCCCCCGGCGCCGGTTCTTTTAGAAATTCACATCACACAATAACTATCCCACCTGACCGTCATTAGACTAACTTGCAGCAACCGAAGCATCATCCGCGAGTCTCTTTCTGCATATGTATGTTACGAAGTCTTGCGATTCTAAAGACAATGGATTGGCGACACTGTGTATAGGACTGAGTCGGGTAGGGACATGTAAGACAAGGTACAAGGCTTAGTTGGATGTGGTTTTATGGGGAGGTATTGTCTCACAACGAATCAAGCTGTTACATCAGACACATATGCTACTATGGGAAGAAGACAATGGATTGTATGATACAAATAGACAAGCTGACAAAGGCCAGTAGGGGACTGAGGCTTGTGAATACAGATTGAGCTTTTCATGAGAAACAGTCTTCTATCTTCCATGAGACTTGCAAGACTCAGATCTGAATTTTCATAGAACTCAAGTTCAACATGTCGATACAAAAGCAAGAAGTCGCCGCGCAGATACAACCACAGACGACGCGATCCCGAGCAGACCATGCCAACAGGAACTCCCCCTTCATTAGTCCAGATCAAACGAATACTTCGACGCCTTTTCAACCATCGTCAGCATGGAACATCCCGCCCAGACGTTCACATCTCCATCTCCACCTCCCCCTCACCCCCTGAGCCCAGAGGATATCTCTTCTCTCCGCCGTCATGTCAATCTGAGCGCGTGCACGGTCCCGAGCTCCAACCCCGTTATATGCCTTTTATCTGCGGCCCTGACTCGGTGCCAGACTCCCCTAGCATGAGTTCGGTTAGTATTGACACATCAAGCTCAGGCGTCGACCTCCCAAGCATAAGTACGATTAGTATCGACACATCAAGCTCAGGCGTCAATTCCCCTATCAGCCTTCGATCGCCGTTGAAACGCTCAGCAGAAAAACCCCCTTCCAAAGCCAAGATCAGGCGACTGTTGACAGACCTATACAACCGTTGCCGGCTTGGTATCTCTCACCGAGACGACCACATCTGCATCTCCCAAACCGATGATGGCTCATCACCATCTAGTCAACCTGTAGTCTGCGATAGAGACTACCTCACCCCCCCAATGCCACTCCCCCAGAATGAGCGCATCCACGGTCCGGAGCCCCAGTTTCTTCGCATGCCGTTCTGCAGCCCTGACTCCGAGCCCAGCTCCCCTCCCATAAGTCCGATCAGCAATGACGGATCGATATCACGCAGCAGATCCCTAGTCAGCCCGTTGTCACATTTGGAACGCTTAGCAGCTTCCTGGAGAAAGCACTTAATAATTCCCCAACATCGCAATCTAGGTCCCAGCGCTGCTTCCACCACGGCGACGTTGAATCTTCCCTTATCGCCATCTTCGAGCCGGAGATTAAGTCTCGCTTCAAGCACCGGATCTCAAGTGAGTTTTGTCTCTGCTTTGGAGTATCCAGCAGCTGCCGTGCCGCAATTCGCAACGAAGCAATCAGTATATTCTCCTTACACGGAGCGAAGTCCCTGCGCTGCTTCTTCGACGACAGCGATGTCAGATTCTCCACTTCCATCGTCTTCGAACCTGATCCCAAGCCTCAAATCAAGCATCCAACCCTCAGTTATTCCCTCATCTCCTGTACAGCGCCCAGCAGTTCCCAGCCCGCAACCTGCAGTGATGGAATCAAGATGCTTCCCCAATCCGTATTCACGACCCAGCAGCGATGCTTCCATCAAGACGATGTGGAATTTTCCACCTCCAAGCCGGAGAGCGAGTCTAGTGGACTTCCCCAATGTAAGACCGAGCAGTGGAGCATCAGCCGCAAGTCAACGTCCAAGAGATATATCCCCAATGCGTCCTCCATTGCCGTCAGTTCGCTCAGCAGCTTCTGGCCCTGACTTCCCAGTGCAGGAGCCCAGGTTTGCCAAGCCACGATCGAGTGCCAGGGCGGCTTCTTCGACGGCGATGTTTGGGTACCCACTCGAGCGATGGCCGAGGCGGGGTTCGAGTCTAGAGTACTTTTCTAGCACAAGCCCAACCAGTGACGCACCAGGCTCACGTTCTCGATACCCCATTGTCCCCGTATCTCCCATAATCCGCCCATCAGCTCCCAGCCCAGAATCCGCAATGAGAGGAGGTCGACTCCCGAACCCACGACTAAGTGCCAACACCGCCTCCACCAAGGCTAACTCCCATCTCCCACCCTCACCGTCCCCAAATTTAGATACTATCCCCTCTCCCCCAGTAACACCCCCAACAACCCCATCCCCCCAACCACCCCGCCCAGCAATAATCCTCTTCATCCGCCACAACGACGCCCACACCTTCATCACCACCACTCTCCCAACAAGCCTACAGCACCTCTGGACTCAAGCACTCACAAAACTTCGTTTATGGGATGGGACGGAAAGGGTGAGAAGAGGGAGGATGATGGTTCGGTGGCGCGGGCGGGGCATGTATTGGGACGGGTTGCCAGAGAGGACTGTGATTACGGAGGTTAATATTGGGTGGGTGCTTGGGATTATTCGGGAGAGGAGGGGGGTGGATGTTGTTGAGGTTGTGCTTTTCTGATGGGTGGGAGTGTGGGACGGTGAGTAGTTCGGGTTGGGATTGTCACTCTCCTTCGTCGTTCGTGCGGCTTAATGGTTTGGTCAAATATGTAACGTTCTCTTCCTTCTGCTTTTTTTTTTGGCCTCTATGCTCGTCATCGACGATGTTAAGATCCTTGTCTTAGCATTAGCGTTCCGCCCGTGTCTGCTTAACCTTTTCTTTAAGAATAACTAAACGGTCACGTTTAACGATCTGTGATTATTCGCGTTTAGTTTGTTATCGACTTGAGTTTCCTGCCACGGCATCACTGATTACATCAATGGAGGATGGTTCAAATAGGGGAAAGAAGAAAAAGAAAGAGCCAGTAAAGAGCCACATCACAAAAATCCAATTACTAAAACAACTTAATCACGCAAGTATCAATCCCCAAACATCATTTCAATTGTCTCAATCACAACGTCAAAAACCCGCTATCTTATACCCCTTCTTCCATTCTCTGTTCCTATTTCCCCTCCTTTCTCCTCCCTAATTTCCCCTCCTCGCCATCCCTCCCTTCGCTTCACCTTGGAAAAACAATTTCAAACACAAATTTAACAAAATCGGTCAATTATATTTTCCTTGAAAAAAATATACTCACATCTGTTTTATATGTTCTGACATTCTACGCTGAGGTATACCTAAACTTTGTGTGCACAATTTTTTCAATCTTCTATTTCAAGAGTGATAACGGTAGTTAATTGTACAAATTGAAAGGGAGAGAAAGTGTCAGACGGGAGAAGACAGGTAGGTGCATGATGGGGATTGTAGGGAAGGGGGGTTTACTGAAACAGAAAGAATGAAAAACGAACAGTTAAAAGGAAGGGGGAACTGGGGAGAACAAATTCAATTTGATGCCCATCTCTTCCCTTTCCAAAACTCCCTACCCTCACCCCCCAAATCACTCATCCTAACCCCCTTTTCCCGAATCCCCTTCCAGTTCAACTTCCCCTTCTTCAACCCGCGACATCTCACCCCCATCACTTATCACCCCTACAGCAAAAAAAAAAAAAAACATTACACCACTAATCCCAACCCATTGTTACTGATGACTAGTCTAACCCGCACAAAGTTCAATCACATCGTAATGAATGATATTTGGGCTCTTGGCTTTTTGATCACGTATAAACCAGTTTCCCTTTTTCCCCCCTTTGTTGTGTTTTTTAAAAGCGGAATCTTTATCTCTGGATTCGACCCGGGGGGGGGAAACAAAAGTTAACTCGGAAGGCTAAGCAAATCGCTTTTTTTCTGGGATGTTCGAGTGTGGTTTATGTATCCGTGGTTGTTTATAATACTCGTGTGCTAGGTTTGTGCGTGTTCCGAAGCAGAGGGGTAGAGAAAGAAGAAGAAGAAGAAGAAGGGCGGAGTGACGTGACTCGAGAATGTCTATCGAAGACCATTCCTCGGGTATTGAAAGGAGTGCAGCAGCTTTGGGGCACAGAGTTGGCTTACGGTCTATGTCTATGTACATACACTTCCCCCCCCCTTCTAAACCAAGAAATTTTGACGTAGGAGTTCATGCATCTGTAGGCGTGTTTTGCGCAAACAATAATGTCACGTCAAAGTAAACTGTACTCACGGCACTCACGAACGCCGGAAATTCTATCCTTTTCGAAACCAGGGCGAGCCAGAAACTAGCTTCGGTATCTCAAATCCTTTTTAAACAGATAATAGCATCCATCGAATAATCTTTTTCCTAAAAGTCCAGTAAACGCACATTCTTCCTTGCACTCCACCTCGTTACTTTCCCCCGTTCCCCTTTCTCCCCACCTTCTAAACCACCCCACCCCGTTCATCATCCAACTGTACCCAACAAATCTCCTTCACATTGTCAGAAACCCGTCACGCTCTTCAAAGTCCTCTGGCTTTCAAGTCGAGCTGGACTGATGGAAAGATTACTGGCGGCAATGATGGGTATGTAAGTTTTTTTTTTTAATGGTCAGAGCAATGGAGGAAAGTAGTCGAGAGGGGGGAGACGGGATGTCTTCGTAGTGGTCGGAACTCATGAGGTTTGAGATATAGACTTCTAAGCTTTTAGGGTATGTTGTGAGTGCTTTTGGTGTTGTTTCTCAAGGCTTTATGAGAGAATCTTTATTGCATATGTTCGGACCCCGGAAGATGGATCGGTAAGGTTCTAGTAAGTTCCTGAACACTGTGGCGAAGAAGTTTTCTGTGCTGTTAGATTCACTTACACCTTAAAAAATCGACAGGGTTGCCTTTGTGGTAAACAATGTTTGGAACACCGGAGATGTTTAGTGAGGCGATTTCGGAACTGCTGGTTAGGCGGGTTGAGGAGCTGGGGTTGTTTGTGGAGGGATTGGAAAGGAGTAGAAGCATCCTAGGGGATGTCGAAAGGGAGATGCAATCTCTTGAGAAATAATGTTCAAAACCACTGCTGACTGGCGGTTCCGGAAAAGTCTGCTCGGAATTGCAAAGAGCAAGCAGCCGGTATTGGTCGGGACAGTAAAAACGCAGTAATGCGCGATATGCTTGCCCGAAAGATTGCCAGTGCAGCTTCAGAATGAAGTATACTTGGACATATAGCCAGTGTCATACCCAGGCATTAAGAGCAGAATTAACAAATACCAATAGAGGTTTTGCAGCTTCCAACACCATCGCCATGACCGCTTGGGACCAACACACCGCTGCCGCCTCGGCTTCCCCCTGGAAGGAGCAGGCGACGAACAATCTTCTCGCATTGATTTAGCGTATATCTCTCCGCCTCCCTTCGTTCACTCCGCTCCACCGGCCAATCACATCTCACGACATCATTCTCGTTCACTCCAGTCCACCCCCGAGGGTCCCCCATGTCCCGGCCAATCACATTCAACGACACCATACGCTATGCCCCGTTTTTCGTTTTTTCTTTGTCCTGTGCCTTTTCCGTCAACACATCGGACGAAAAGTAATTCTTGAGTGCAATACCCCCTAAATAATCATTCAACCTTTAGCACACCAAATACGCTTTTTAGCTTCTTTTAGCATATTAAGTAGACGCTGTATGCGCAAGGCAGGAGTTTTAGGACGTGCTTTGAACGGTAGGGGATTTATGCTGTATTGGCATGCAAAGTCGCTGACGCCTTTCTGATCTTACCTAGATTGAAGCTATCGACGCTGTGCGCCTCTCGACTCTTCCGGAGCATAACCAAACTGAGCTATCAACCTCTGTGTGCGTAAGTTAACAACTTCGAGACAGTTTCTAAAACGGTAGAAGTCCCAGTGCTTGTTGATTATGTATGCAAAGTGTTGATATTTTCTAGGTCCCTTTTGGAGTACCCAGATAGAGGGCAGGGTAGAGGTCTAGCTGAAAGCGCACAGAGGACGTAGGTATGCAGAGATTTGCGAATTCCATACTTGGTGATGAGAAAGCTGACCGACAACTTTAGTTTCTAGGACAAAGACAATGCCAGATATGGATACAGTATCGCCCAGCACCCATGTGGGCTCACCGAGTACGTTTTTAGAATCGCCAAGCACTGTAACGGGTTCGCCAGGGACGATGCTGGGTGACGACGATGAACAAGACCGGGAAAAATCCGTCAAGCCAGACACGGTCCCTCAAGCCAGCTTTCAAAGCCGAAGCAGCAGAGCAGAAAAGGTTGACGATGAAGAAGTGGATGATCTTGAGGACGACGATACAAGGGTATTTAAAGCACCAAAATTGATTCCTCTCGTGCCTTCACGAGCCCATGGGGTAAAACCGATCAACTATCGGCGCAATTCCCGAGGTATTCATAAGTTATACGTATGCCAAAGCGGAGGTATCCCTGACCGAAGGTGGAGCATCTCGATCCAACGAAGAGCAAAAACCTCTGGAAAAACCAAGGCAGCGGACAAGAACTTCCTGGACCGCACAACAACGAACACCAGCCCACCTCTTGAACCCACCAACTTCAACACCGACCCACAGTCGTCATCAGAGCGCGATTTAGACGCGTTTTGACTTGTACTTAAGGATCGGTTGACAAGCGGTGGCAATGTGGAGAAAATGTTGGGTCCCACTGATTGTTTGATATGGAGCGTCTCCCGCTTTTACCACTGTTGATTTCCGATTACGCTGCTGGACCGGAAAAGAAATCCCCTTCGGAGCTCTGAGCCTGCATAGATAAGATAGGGGCGCAAGGCACTAGATTCTCGCACAGGGCCATCGGAATTTTCACGGTATTGCAGTTGGATGCAAACGGTTTCAGTCAAGACTGTTATCATGGATGAAAAAAATTGCATCGGCGGCGTTCGTTGCTGCGTTTCTCCGTAGGAACGTCGGGGATGATGTCGTGGAGGTTTTCTCTTTTCTTGATCGAGGAGCTTTTTAAGCGGTCTGTAAGCCGGACAGATATTTCATGACAGATCGAGCAAATTAGAAATGAGGTTTTTGCTGAGATGTGAACCTACTTTGCTTCGCAGATCATGGATTAGACAATGTAGCTCCATACTTTCAATCCATTTCCCAAAACCTCGATTCCTATAAATGCCCAAGTAGGCCCTAGGAGGCCATTATCATTATTCTGGACCATTATTCGTAGTTGGGGTAGACAAAGATGGGCAAAAGCAGATGTAGTAAAGGAAAGAGGTGGGATGTGATCCAGCGAAAGGATACCCTGGATCGGCGGCAACGCGGCTTAGCGCGGTGCATCTTTATAGACGTGAGCGAGCGAGCTAGCTGCTTCTAGGAATTGCCCTGCAATTGTATGTTTGTTCTCCTTACAGGGCGTTGTGAAATGGCTAGACAAGGTTCAGGAGCGATACGAAAGTTTTTTTGATCCTTTGAAAATATATAAAAAGCGCGAAGTACCTCACCAGAAGGTAGCCATTTCAAATTCAGCTCGTGGTCGCCATGTCTCGCCGCTACGGAAACGCCCGCGAAGAAGCTGCTGGTAACGACGAAGCCAGCCAACTCCCTGTTCACAACTACCAGACTTCGAGCCTTGATCCGAGCCCAATTTCGAGAGTATCGATGTTGCCAAAACAGCAATTTAGTGATAGGAGCGCCGGCCCTCAGAATAGCTTCTCTCCTCCCATCTGGCCGGGTTCGACGCCCACTCTTCGGTCGAGTCGACGGAGCTATGCACCTTGATCAGGCCAATCTGCCTCAAGCCAACCTAGTTCTTTTAGTACACCCAGAAGATGCCCAATTTCCGCAACATCAGGACCTCCATTCACAGAGGCGGCTTCCGCTCCGGATCGTTTAATCGCGTTAGTCATCATGTTAACAAGCAGGTAGCAGGGGCGCACTTCTTCCTCACCGTAGACCTTTCTATCAAGCTAGAGCGACTGAAAGCCACGATACGGGAAAAGCTGAGATGTGCGGGCCTTGATCAAAACATTCGAGAGATCATCCCAGATGGATTGGTGATTCAAGATCTGGCTGTCCTATGGAACACCGTCGTGGATGTGCGCTTCTCTCCTCGGACTTTTGTTAACAATCGAAATATAGAGCCGCTGTTGCTCTACATGAAAGAAGGGAAGATTTGGCATGAAGTAGTGGATGTGGAGACCTAAAAAAGGATTCTAGTTCAGACACAGAATATGGAGGAGAGGAAGAAGAGAATGGCTTTGTTGAGTCACCATCTAGAATACTGGGAAAGAATCGGATAAACTAGATGGTTAATAATTCAAACTGGTATCAAATCCTTCTAGAGGATCAACGGTGTAGTCAGAATGCCGGCCGGCACTGATAAGGCCGAAGCTATTAGATTATGTGAACCAACGACGGTTCTGGTATATAGGTGGTCAAGGTCATAAAGGATCGTCAACCAATCTCCTCCCGCCATTGCATCTAATGAAAATTTTTCACCCGCGAGAAGGGGCGTCAGCACCGGACATGATCATGCGCCGTTCATCTTCGCCCATCATCAAGGCGCGGTCCAGAAAAATTGCATCAAACCACTTCCAATCCGAGAAAATCTGCCGTTTCGTCATCAAGGCGAACCGAGCCACTCTAGTGGTCTCTTCAATCTGCTGCTGCTGCTTGTCCGTTCTCTTATCGAAATCCTGCAACACCATTGCTCCACGCTTCTGCCATTTTTGAACCTCGTGTATGTGCTGAGACTTTAATGTCGTTCGCTCTAGTTGCTGTGCCGATAACAGCATTTCATGCACGGCCGCTTTCTTGACATCTGCATCTTGTACTTCTTGTGGAACAGGCTTCAAGAGGTAGTTGTCCTCGTCTTTGCGGTGCCTTGCAATCGTTTCGACAAGTTCCTTCGCATGCTTCCGTTGCAGCTCCCGCACTTTACTGTCTGTGCTGGCGATGATCTTAGCCCTCTCAGAAGCTACAATAGCTGCTCCTAGAGCCCCGACGCCAGATATCGTGGGTGCCTCCGGCTGGGCAATCTCTTCCAGTTCTGCCTTGTGACGCTTGTCTATAGCCTCACTTTGTTCCCTGCTGACCTTGTCCATCACTGTACGCAATTTTTCAAAGAATCGCTGGATAGCGTCTAGCCTCGCATACTCTTTCGCGGATATTCGCCGCGATTCCTCTGCAAGGCGTGCTTGTTCAGCTTCTCGCTCTGCGACTAATTCACGCTCTGCTGCCTCTACAGCTGCGATTGCTGCTCTTATTTCAGCTTCTTTTTTTCTCGCCTGTGCTTCCATTATGTCACGGCGTTCAGCAATCTCATTTTGCCTTCGAACTTGATCTTGCTCTGTACATCCACAAGTCCTCCACTTTGCACCACAGGTGTAACTGAGAAAGGTCAGCGCGGCTATTCCCTTTATGTTGTTGACTTACCAAAACTCGGCTTTGCACTTGCAAGTGATGTGCCTGCAGCCTGTATTAAGCTCTACCATCGCTCTGCAATTATAACATCTCTGCCATCCTGCCCGTTCAGCTTCTTCCAATGTCGCATCTAGACCAAAGTCGTGGGGACACTCCTCGTGTTCGGCATGTTGAGGGCCGCGACAGCAACCACAGGTATGAAAACTGCAGTAGCTGCACGTTAAAATACCGCCCGATGTTTGAGATAGGCGGGTATTGATCCACCGAGCACAATCGGGCTTCGCACAGTAGTAGCGACTTCCGATCGAAACCGCATATTCCAAGCTTTTCTGGTCGAAATCTGCCATTTGCTTAGGATTTAGGTGCAACCGCAGCGTTGACCTGGGGATTTCTTGCAGGCAGCATTTTGGTGGGAATGTGTCTTCGTTAGTAATTGCTGTGTTGACGAGGTGTGAGAAGCATGTAGAACAGTACTTGTGGCGGCATGGCAAGGTCACGGCCTTCTTTTGGGGAAGATCGTCAAAGCAGCTCGTACATTCATAATGTCTCAGCTCATCATGCGAAGGTGCTGGCGATATGGTTTGTTTATTTTTCCGACCTGAGAACAGCCATAGGAATCCATCTCTTTTCGAACGCTTGTCTTTGCCTGTCAGCGGGGTGGCAGTACCTGAGCTTGGGTCGGATAACAGGCTCTCTTGAGAGCTCATGGCACCTGAATGTTCAAAAATTCTAGGCGGCGGCTGGAGGCACCCACTGCTAGTATCGCTTTGAGTTGGACTTATGGCAGAATCGTCACTAGACAGTGAAGATTTGCCGCGTCGGTGGGATACCATAGCAGAACTTTCGACAGCCGCTGGTCCCTTGCCTTTGTCATTTGCACTTGAGGATTGAGTTATGGTAGTTCTGACTATGATTGCTTGAGCGTGCAATCTCGAAGCTCTCATAGCTCGATGCTCGTCAAGTGACTCTTGGATAATATTTCGGATTTCCTCTGGCGTATCATGGTAAACAAGTTCGAGCTCTTGTGGGATGTCATATTCTTGCCAAGGAGTGTCTTCAACACCTTCAGTATTTATCCTTGAAATCGAAGTTCTAGGAGTGTCTGGAATGAACAGTTTACTTATTATGTTTCGCTGTCCACGCTGTAGGTGTGGTGGGCTTTCAAAGATGGAGGCTGGTGGGCTTTGAGTGGGCGCTTTCGCTGGGGTGCGACAGGTATTATTTGGTACGCCTATAACCGGCGAATTGGGGGGTCCTCGAAGTCTTCGGTTTCGTGGACGTCGCGAACGCTGGACCGTTACAGCATGAGAGGGAGTTCGCGTAGGTGTTTCGGGTGGGTCTGGAGGGAGAGATTTCGATGACCGTTGAGACGAAGGGTGTGGAGGCAGAGACTTCGATGAACGTCGTGATGATGAGTATAGTTGGTGCTGCGAGGATTTCCGGACTCGGTCGGGCTGAGCTTGAGACGGTCGGCTTCGAGAAGATGGGACTTTTCGGAGTCCTCGAGGAGAGGCATTGACGGGGTTAAACGGTAGGCGAGTAATGGTTTTGGTGCGCGTGAGTTTATGCCCACTGTTGGGCAGTCTGTCCATCTGGACCTTGGTCCGTCGTCCAACGGCAACCTCCTTTGCCCTAACTGAAGCAAAGGTTGTGCAATGAGCTTCTCTAATTGACACAACGCTTTTAGTCGTCTCTGTACTTCTGATAGAGCCAGAATGGCTTATTCCGAGAGCATCGACTCCGGACGGAAGCTGCATAGCAAAAGCCATGACTCTGTCCGACCTTGACTGGTACAACCTGTGCAGCAGCAGGTAAAAAATATGCAAGTACAATAGAGAGGAAGAAATCTCTGCGATTTCAAATTCATAAGTGAGACATGAAGAGATCAAAGCACACGACACTTAGGACAGTCTAGAGATCTAGTCTCCTGAAGGGCCATGGAAGTTCTAGGGGCTAGTTGACGAAGGAAATTAAAAGCGGACTTGATAGAAACAAACAACTGACTCTAGCCATAAGCGTTGGAATTTGCCATCGGTTGACGGCTGTAGGCCCCGCTTAGCTTGAAGCCATCAAAATTGCCTGTGACAGCCTGACAGGGGACAACTAGAACTGCTGAGCCGCGACGTAGCCTGTAAGCAAAGAGTCAAATGCTTGTTGGTCTTGGAGAGGCGATGATACAGGGACTCACTCATGCAAGACGTCCTGGCGGTATCTGCTGGAACACAAACTTACGCGAGGGTGTAAGATGAAGTCCAACCACAACCTAGAGGTAGCAGTCGCTTGCGAGCGCTGAAGGTATGGGACGAGCTTTGAACCGTAAGATGGACATTGGCGCGCAATGCGCAAGATGCTTGTTTCGCCTGGCGATCTGCGGGAGTGCCTTTCGTTCCGTGTACTACGTGGTAGTATCTCCGTAGTAGTGTCAAGTAGTGCTACGTTCAACAGGCCAAAATATACAATAGTACTCCGGAAGGTACTTCTAAAGCCTAGGGCTGCAAAGCATCTTTATAGTTCTTGACGCCGGTGTGCCAGCATTGGGGTCTGTGCGGCACGATTATAGAGACACAATCGTTTGACCCATCGGACAATAAATATGAGAACAATATTTAACGAGCGCGCCTGGTTAGCAGGAATGGTGTTCTTTCGATTTGGATACCTAGAAGGTACGGAGGTTGGATAGAGGCGAGGGTCTTCTAGGCGTTGAGCTTCGACGAGAAATCTAAAATTAACTAGAGTAAATGCACTAGGCTGGATGCGGCCAAACGAAATTCCAGTACCGATGGCTGATACATCTGCTTCAAGGTATCCATGCGGAAGATACCTATGCACAGCACTGAACCGATACACAACGGGCATCCCCAACGGTAGGATCTCGGAGCCTACTTTGCGGATGCGGGCTGAAACGGTAGCCAGACTCCCCTTGAGTTGGTCACAACGCACAGCTCACCAGCTGTGCTTCCTGACTACCAACCCACGGGCCACCTGAAATGGCCAACAGTGCCGTCTCACGCTGATTGGATAGCGGCCGAGTTGGTAGCCATCATCTCATCATCTGGCACAGGAACTCAGCTGTGCTCAGCCTGTGTTGGCACATAAATCTCACGCCTCAAAATGTCGGACTGGCCCAATGTGGGGAGACTTCAGTGCTGGGGGATGAGATCTGTTGCACGTAGGGGAATCCTTTTGATTCAGGCTATCCAACTTCATTCCTTCTTGTTACATGTTCGACTCGGAACTTGAAATGACTCATACACCCGAAATGCTTGTCCGTCTTTGACACCTGCAGCGCAATTTCTCCCGGCCCGTGCCTTGTCTTATACCTCCGAAGAGCCTCAGTCTCGCATCTGAACATGGTTGCGCGATGACCTAATTTCGGTATGACAGCCTAGTCGTTGCTCTCCATCTCTTCGAGTCCTTCAAGTCGCCATGGACAAGCTTTGTTTGAAATCATAGAGAAGAGACGGTGTGGCGGCCTACCGAGAATGAAGCAGAGGACAACGCATCTTCTTAGCAGAAGCACGCACTGGGTGAGGCATAGCTCACCCTCGTTCGATGATGCTATTGTCCTCTTGTGATCACATCGTCAAACATTATTCTTGAGACGTCAAAGAATTCTGAATAGCAAGATACTTTATGTGCACGTGACTGCCCCTCACCCTTTGGAATATCTCCCCCGCCTTCGGGGTTGAGCTTGACTATTGCGTGCTCGATTTGGCGTAAATCGTCCTATCATGGCACGATTGTGCCCCCAATATCTGCGTAAATCGGTTTGCAAATATCAAAAACTACGATTCCCCCCTTTCCTCTAAAGAACCCGACGACTTGAAAGATTGCTAGAGAATGGCAACCTCAATCCAAGAAAACCTTGTCAAGGCAAACAAAAATTATGCCGCTGATTTCAAGGAAGGTGACCTCGCCCTGCCGCCTGCAAAGAAATATGCCGTTGGTAGGTCGACTTCGCCATATTTTGACAATAATTTATCACTCGGGTTTCTAACTCTACTGCTTTGTCTACAGTAACATGCATGGATGCTCGCATTGATCCTGCCTCTGCATACGGCATCCCCCTTGGTGACGCCCACATAATCCGCAATGCTGGAGGCAGTGCTCGCGACGCTCTCCGATCGCTCGTGATCTCCGAACAGCTGCTCGGCACAACCGAGATCCTCGTTATCAAGCATACAGGATGCGGCATGTTAACGTTCAAGAACGATGACGTCCACGCGGTTGTGGAAAAAAACATTGGGGCGGAGGCGAAGAAGGAGTTGGCGGGGTTGGACTTCCAGCTATTCTCCAATCTGGAACAAGCAGTCGAGGACGACGTAAAATATTTGAAGGAGAGCAAAGCGATTCCGGAATCGGCGGTCGTTAGCGGCTGGGTTTATGAGGTGGAAACGGGAAAGATTAGGAGCGTGGTTTAGGCTTCAGAGGCCTGCGGCGGCGTATAGAGTGGCTCTTGTTTGTGTGGGGCATAGTAATAGCTCCAGCCTCTCCCATCTCCAACATGCAATATGCAACTATACAGCGGAGACGTCTCGTCTATTTTTCAACTCGCTTCGTTTTTCTGGCCCTTTGAAACCACCTTCGTCCTTGTCTTCACCCTTTTGCGGCCACAAAATCTGCTTGAGGATGATGGCCCGAATCATCATGCCGAAGACCAAGAACCAGACAAAAATCAGGATTGGGGTCATCACACAGCCGACAATCTGTATGGCCTTCGAATCGAAAGCTTTCCCAACTGCAAATGTAGCGGTGATGAGTGCGGTGTTGGGAAACACAAAGGAAAACCAGGTCAGACCAAAGGTCATTCTCTCATGGCCGACACATGACCAATGAGCGCCGACGGAGACGAAGAAAAACCAGAGCGCTAGACCCCAAATCCAAAGGCCCATCCAGTTGGCCGTAACCCTAAGAATCATTGCCGCTAGTATTCCATCGCCCATGAACTCCTTGGGTATTGCTCGCTGTAAAGCTTCTGCCATTGCAAGGACACCAGCTACCGTGAAGCCACTTGGGCCGACAGAGACAAACATACCGGGTCTGGTGCTCTCTTGTGGTAGCTTTTGCGTCATGAGACGGTAGATAAAAGCCGAGTAGATCATTAACGAGACCATGAATCCGATGCCTCTGTCGTAAGTTTCAGAGTCAGCATTGCCTGATCTTTTTGTAAGAGTAGAATTTGTGATGGATCTAGATAGAGAGAAAGGGGACAAAAGCTCAATGTGATCCAGGAGCACGTGTAGAAATCAGGACAAGGCTCAGATAATGAAGAATTGGTTCAGAAAACACGTACTGTATTGTGAATCCCCCAATGATAATGTCAAGTGCTTGCTTAGATTCCAGTGTCGTGCTGAGGACGCCTGCATGCGGGCCAATTATAAGAAGTAGGTAGGCGGGGAATATCTAGATCAAATCAGGGAAACATCTTCCTCTGGCGTCATAAGAGAACACATACCCAGATCGGAGTCATGGTTGATATTGTAAAAGATTTAGTAGACCACCTGCGCTATGTTAGTGTTGCATGATGACAAACTAGGAGTTTCCGCCCACATCAGTAGATATATTCCAGCCGAAGAGATGAGAGCTAACGTAGCATCTAACCAGAACATAACAAGAACGGCACGACTCAACCAAGGGCCGGCTCTTGACACTCCGTACTGCGATATATTGATAAGAATAGTCCCAAACGAAACCACCGCTGCTGGCATGAACAATCGCTCGCTAGGGTGCATGAAAGAGGCTTTGAAAGTTTCTGGATAGGTATAAAATCGTAGAGATATCATAACTACATTGAAAATAAATAACAGTATATTGAAGAGAAAGAAGACGATGCCAATAGTCGCGAGGCCCTTGAAACGGAAGGGAACTGTCACAGGCCATTTAGCTACCATCTACTTGCCAACATGGTTTCGGGATCTTACCACTATATATTACATTTGCAATTCCTCCAGTAGCCATTGTGACGGTAAAAAATGTCCATGTAAAGTGACGGATGCGCTCCCTCCACTGCAGCTTTTCCTCTATTCGGTGGCTGACATTGAGTCTGCTTAGGTTGCGGTGCTTTCCGAAGATTCCTGAGTGGAGGACGGGTAGGCGAGTGCGAGAGCTGCCACTTGACTTGCCACCTCGAATATGCTCATCGCGAGCGGAATGGGCAATCTGGTGCTCATAATCCTCAATTGTAGGAGTACGATAGCCATCTTGACCGGGTGGGATCATGTGCTTTGGCAAGAATATGCCCCGGTGGACCGCATCATCTTGGTTGAGGCAACTGCTGGATTTCTCCCAGAACATGCTTTCGACCGCTACCTAGAATGCGAAAAGCGTTGACCTCTGTCGTGGACATCAGGAAATTTATGGGGGATGCAATCGGTAATATAGGTGACATGATGGGCAGATGGTCGACTAACGATGACGGCAGAGCGGCAACCTGGAACTTGGAAGTCGTACCTATGACTCTAAGCTTGGCTGCGTTAGGGCTTGGCAAACCCAGCGCTAACCTGTTCGAGGTCATGCTGTCACATGGCTGGCCTCTGGAACTGTGACTGACAATCTGCAGAGCTCGGAGAAAAGTTTTCCGTTACCGGGCACGTGACGGGCAACAATACTCGTAGGTATGTCTGTCGTTGCCTGAAGGAGCGGAGCGCATACTTAGACTTTACTCCACGCTCCAGCCTGTAGGCGGAAGGACCGAGTATGACTCACGTCTACCTTACGGATGAATGGTCATAGAGGGCGGCACCTGCTGTCTATAAGTTTCCCAGAAATAACAGCAGAAGCAACGACAGAAATATGGCTCCCTTAGAGATCACCTTGAAAGGCAGCTCTATCATTTCCCGATATGCCGAGAGAGCAATTCTCCTTGTCAATGTATCTTCCGAAGGCACCTCTCAAGAAGCCGTGTCCGAGGATGTAACCTCAACTTCCAATAAGCTCGTGAAGATATTCAAAGAACTTGCTCCTAAAGATGAAAGATGGTAACGCCACCCCCGATGCGCCTGTTACCGTTTTCTCCATCACTTCCTCGAACACTAGGTCATGGATCCCTTCAGCTTCACGGAACAACGAGAATGTGCAACTTCCGCGCCAGTTCGAAGCGAGCACAGACTTTAATGTGATTTTCCGGGATTTTGAGAAGCTCAGCGAAGTTACCAGTACTCTGTTCAAAATGCCCCACACTACCGTCGAGAATACCGAGTACATACTCACCGACCGAACAAAGGAAGACCTAGGATCTGAGTCTCGCAAGGCTGCTTTGCGTGATGCTATCCAAAAGGCTCACGATTATGCTGAGGTCATAGGGAAGAATGTCATAGCAGTCGAGATCAAGGATCAAGGGTCTTCGTCAGGTGGAAGGACAAAACAGACGGCCAGGCGCAACAATTACAAGACATCGCCATCACATGTGGATGGACTCTCTGTAGAACCAGAGGATGTGGAGCTAAAATCGTCGGTTGAGGTGAAATTTGTCGCAGAGTGATGGCAAGCACACTTGAGCTGTAATCTTGATTACCCTGACTTTCAATGGTAGGCAGACCCTTCTTCAACCCTCTTGACACTGATACAAATCATTATCAAATTAGTTACCTCACGGTTCTCGAATCTTCGGTGTAGGGAGTCTTTCAATGGGATGACGTGAGTGCGTGAATCGACTCGATAGCTTGACTTATTGACGTTCTGGCGGGTTAACGACTTATGATTTTGCTGTTCGTTCAGGTCTCTTATGTCAATTGTCGATACTAATTTACGATTCAACGATCATCTCAACGGCCATGATTCGGTAGCTTGGTTTGGATCAGATTTCGAGCAAGCCACTTGCGAATGATTTAATACTTCCTCCCATCAGTCCCAATTACTTAGCTTGCTCATCGCTCCACTTCTCTCTAATACCTCTCTCTTCCCTCAAAAAGTCTCTTTGCTCCTCTCTACTCCGTTTCAAATCTACACCCCATGCCAACAACGCAAAGCTTGCCAAACTCAGACCGAACAGGAAATAGAACGGCGTTGAGTTATTCAGACCAGGTGATGCATCGATGACCGCACTCGAGACCAAAGGACCTATGAAAGACGATGTCTTGCCGATGATGGAAAAGAGCGAGAAGAACAAGAATTCTTTGCCGCGGGGTGTAACTTCTGATATCATTATTTGCGAGTATGAATACCAAGGGCAAACAAAAAGGCCATAGAAAGTCTGATAGAGCCAGCTATGCGGAATATGTAAGCCAGAGAAAGAAGGGTGAAAGGACAAGATAGCTTACAATTCCCAAACGTGGTGAAAGCCAAAATTTTGCGACCAGATGCCTATCATACCCCAACCGTCCCTGTCATCTCAAATGTAAGTCTGCTAGCAGGATCAAAATGACAGAGACTTACAGCAAGATGATACCGATCATGACTGCATTGAACATGAGCTTTGTTCCAATACGGAAACGCTGCTGGATCCACCAGAAACTGTAGATACCAATGGCTTGGGCACCAATACCAAGGAGAAGGAGGTAGGTCAAGGTGAGAGTGTCATACGACACGACAGTGTTTTGAAGTGTAGCGACTACAGTGACGGTGGTGTTGAGCGAGTCGCCCAGGAGGAAGTAGCCTGTTGATCCTGTTAGTTTTCTTCGCCCATCAATGAGAACTGTATTCGATTACCTATAAGATACAACAAATTCTGCTTCAATCGCCAAATTTGTGTAATGGCTCGGTACAATTGCCAGACGCCCACCGTGATTCTACATCCAAAATCAGCATGACGCAATTACGAGTCCTGGGATACTTACATGTTCATATGAGGAGGCACAGGTTGGCCCGGTCTGCGCTTCTCTAGAGCAAACCACGGAAGCGCCAATAGCAGCCATATACCGGTAGCAAAGGCAATCAAAACACTCAATCCCCAGTTGTTCTTATCCTGACTAGCCCTAACATTCACGCCATACAGCACTCCCACAATGACGGCCAAAATGACGATTTCGCCACAAGACTGAACATAGAACGCCATGTTTGACAGCCGACTCCGCTGCATCATGTCTGCGAAATCGTATTCGTCGCGTGTAATAGTGCCATGATTATACTGCTCGGCTTTCGCTCTCAGTCATGGTGTGTTACGCGCGAGGCCAGGGAAAGCAGCAGTCCAGAATGTTAGGGTTGTCTGATACGCAATTACTGCAGAAGTTCAGCTTCCGGTCAGGAACACAACCTCAGCAAATACTCACATCCAACTATATACAACCCCGTCGCGACCTCCCACTTATTCGCCGTATGTACACCCAACCACCCGAATCCAATCGCAAAAGCCACAATTGAAAACACAATCAAAATATTCGGCCTCGACCGTCCAAAATCTATCTTAATCAGCCCTCATCCCCCCTAACCAAACACCCCCCAGACCCACCAGCATAACTGCCCACCACCAAAAACAGCACAACCTGAATCGCAAAACTAATCCCATTAGCCAGCAACACAATACTATTAATTGTCCTGCCCCTCCCCGCAAACCGCAGCACCCCACCATCACCCGCTGCCTGAGAAAGCAGGTTCTGGAATGCTGTGGGCGCGAAGTTGAACAGGGTCAGGCCGTTGTTGCCAGTGTAGTAGGCGTAATAAGCCCAGATTTCCCAGCGCGTGGTCTCGTATCTGGGGTCGAATTGGTCCGGGGCGACGGGGCGCTCTTCGGTGGTGCCGGAGAGACCTCCTTTGATCGGATCTTCTGCCAAAGGGAGGGGGAGGATGCCTGGGTTGGCCGCCATTGTTGAGGAAGTCTAACGGCGAGAGCCTAGTCGGCGCTGGTGTCTGAGGACGTCGACCATTCCTGAGCTGTAACTTGAACAGCCAGCCATAGCTCAATGGAAATCTCAAGTGCCGGTGGGGCAGCCGTTGCTATCTGATGCTGTGTGGGGTGATAAGGCGATATGATAAGGCGATAAGATAAGGAACCCCTAAACTCCGGGAGGCTGTTACCAGGTGACGTAGTCACAACACATGTTTTTTGAACATCTCTTACTTTTCTTTTCTCTGCAACGACGAGAACCTAATAATAGTGTAGTCTTTGAACCAAAGAGATCATGGGCGTTCTCAAGATCTATCTAGGTCGCTAACATTGCAGCTATATCACAGCGTATACTCCAGAGCTTGCTCGACTCCATAGCCAGCGTCCCCAAAGAATGGTCGAGACTTCTTTCTTCAACGATGCAAATCACGTGTACAATTATGAATGCGGATTCAGCAAGGACTACCTTGGATTATTGACTGGTGATTTGTGCAGCTTACAGATTCCTAGCTGATAGCTAAGGGACTATCTGGATCTACAGTAGGAAATGCCTTGACCGATTTCCTGTTCCGGTTCCTGTTTCTTCAATGGATATTGAATGAACTACTCTTGACCTAAAATACCTATGTATTTGACTATTAAGCTACCATCGCTCCATGGTTCAAGAATTAGATTTCATTGACTTTCTAGGCTCGCTCTTGGTACGCTCGAGTGCTACACTGTCGAAACATTTGATCTATCTTTGCAATGCTTCTTTTGATACAGCTGCTAGACAAACAATAAACTTGGTATGGAAAAGTATGCTCATTATTGGGCTGGCGTTCAACAGGCCGAGGAATCGACTCTTCTAATTACCAAGTAAGGCCCGCCTATCGTTGAACCATTGGATCCCCTGGTTCCGAAAATCGTCCTTCTCGATATGCAGGTTCAACACGTTATCCAATGTCCCATTGAATACAAAATTACTCGGGCTTTCGTCATAACTCGGCCATCGCGGCACCCAGCTCAGGCCATGACGATTTGGGCTTCCCGTCGCTGCCAAACTCACCCAAGTCGCCTGCATTGCATAGCTAACCTTTTGCATGGCCGTCACGTTCGGCAGTGGCGGGTATGGTGTGGGACTGATATAAGGTATGCGGAATTCGTAGCTCAGTTCCGAGCCGTGCTGAGCAAATCCGGGTCCCAAACCTGGCGTTACGACGAGGGGGAAACGTGAGGGGTCAGTATCGAAGCGGAAAGAGTACGCTTGGTGTCCAGATACAGCTTTCCAGTGCGCAGCGGTAAAGCGTCTGCCGGCCATGAATATCCAATCTCCAACTATTGCGTAGGCGCGCCGAGTCTGGGTGCCGGACGCGAGTCCAACTGCGGCGGTCAGACCTACCCAGTCAATTGATAGTGGCTGCGAGTATGGCGGCGCTGGGGCATCTATGGGATAAAGATCAAGTAACTCCTGCGCCTCTGTGGCATTGATTTTTATGCCACCCTGCAGAATGGCGGAAAGCTGTGCTTCGGTATTTACGGGAAATTGGGCAAAGGATATGCCTTCGTCGGAGTTGCAGCCTGTGATTATGGGGACCCGGGCGACTAGGCCCTGCTGGAATTGGGTCAAAGCAGTGTCCCGAATAATGTCGCCGTCGACCTGTGGCTCGAAGACTTGCCCCTCGTTCTGGCCAAAGAGCGTGGCGTTCAGTTTCTCAAAGGGCACTGGTTCTCGTCAATCGCCGCTCAACTCTTAAGCCGCCGGAAGGACTATACTCACGATCTCTCAAGCACTGCAATGTATCAATCGCTCTGCCACACCCCGTCGCATTGGTTATATTGTTATATATCACCTGCGCTGCACCAACATCTGGCGCTAACCTCGGAAAACTTGTCCCACTCGCCATAATGGCTCCGTGGAAGAGTCCTCTATTATTCCCTCCATATGCCTGAAGCAAGTCGCTTACTGAAAACGCGCCCGCCGACTCACCCCAAATCGTCACTTTATAAGGGTCTCCTCCGAAGCCTTCAATATTCTCATGGATCCACTCCAATGCTTTCCATTGGTCGTGGATGCCGAGATTCGTGATTCCTTGCGCGCGCACTTGGTCAGAGTCGAGGAAGCCAAAACCGGAAAGGCGATAGTTGATCGATACAACGATGACTGGATGGTTTATCTGTATTGAAGTTTGCACGATATAACTTGTATTGAACTCCGGATCCCGATTCGTGCCTTGCCTGAAGCCACCCCCGTATATCCAAACCATCACAGGCAAATCACTTCCTGATTTTGTATCGTTGGGTCTCACGACATTCAGGTTCAAACAATCTTCGCCTACGGGCCAGTTTTCGCGCGGGTTGGTTCCGAATCCAGCGCATACGATCCCGAATTCTGTTGCGGGTTTGGGCGAGCTCCATGTGGAAGTCAAAGAGTCGGCGACTTCATACCGGCGGGCATGTGCAAAGGGTATACCCAGGAAGATCTCCTGTGATAGCTGAGGAAGAGATGTTCCTATATCTACAAGACGAGACTCAGTGTTTCGCGGTGCTAGAAACATCGTGCTTCTGGGAAACTTACATGTGCCGTTCCTGGTATGCGCACTCGGCCCTGGAGAGAACTTTTCATATGCAGTGAGCGTTGCAAACACATAGGCTGCTGCCACCAGTAGCAACGATGGGGAGAAATACATTATAACGAAAAATAATCCGAACACAGACAACAGGATCCTGGAAAAATTGCGCTTGGGAACTTTCAAAGCTGATATCTAAGAATTCTTGGAGCTTTCATCAGAAAACCCCAGCAAACGTCGTACCGATGCTACCGTCCCTTTTCCCCTAAGCTTCATTGGGTATATGAGGCCGAATAATCCCTCAGTCAGCGGGGAAACACGAGGTGAAGTGCGTACACAAGATCTGAGACCATGAAATTCGCAATATAGCCTTATCGTTCCGGATTGATTTTACACGAGTGAACCAATGGGTGGAGTCGAGTTGCAGCGGTTTGTAATAGAGCAAATCTTTTGCAATACGGATTAATGCAAGGCACATGGACCCATGACAGCGACTCAGTGAGACGGGGAGCGTCGGTGAACAACCCTACATTACTAATCAAACCCGGCTACCCGCTTCGGGAATGGTGGCGTGGAAGACTGGTCAGGTAAGGGGCAGGAATGTTTGAATCACTCCATTGTTCTGAGCTTCCTACACAGACCAAAACTTTTCAAAGATGTTCGGACTCCTAGAACAGTTTAAAAGCATACACCGTTCGTGAAAAGTGGATACTCAAAGACGCCCTTCATGAGATATCCCCTCACTTATTCCCCTTCCATCACCGGCACTTAATATTGTTATCATTTGGTCAACTCAGAGTAGCATTTCAACAATCTCTACTACGGGCTAGAAAATCAAATTTCCGATGCTGCAATAGGATATTCTATACACATTAGCACATAAAGGCCAAATGTACACCTATTCCTCTAACCTTTTCATACATTGCTTCTAATACCATCTGTCGACTGTGAAATCCTCTTCGTAAACTATATGTTCCTTCTTACTGTATCCTATCTATCCCCTCTCGATTTCTTTCTACCGTGTAGACTGTAATCTTCGTATCTACAAGATGTAGCCACTTACCGCCCTTTTATCTCTACACCCTATTTATTCCAACCTCAAAACAAAAAGATTTTAAAAACAACATTCGATCACTCGCAGCGGACCGAAACCACAGACTCTGCCCACTCATTAAATTCATCAACCTGAAGTTGACTCGGATAACATACGTTAACGCAAGAACCTTTTTCGCGGGGATGAGTTCGAATCCTATAAAAAAAAAAGAGGGGCCATTAGCCGTACGCGATCTTTCTACACATATACACCACCTTCTCAATCGAACGTGCTGGGGCGAAAGATGGCGAGCCTAGAGCGATTTCTCAAGAGAAAATGAAATGGAACTTTTGTCGCGCTGTGCCAAGTCCATGTTCAAGCGGTTTGTTTTTAAAGATCGAAAGCTCAAATGATTGAAAATCTCGAAACAAAATTCAAATAGACGAGCGACGACGGAGCACAGTGCACCACATGGCGACGAGTTCTGCCGTCAGCGTTTCCTTGTAATCTAGCACATGTTTCTTCCAAACGAGACCCGACTTACGGTGATATGTAACCACAGCCTCCCAAAAAAAATCCCCCAGATTCCCCCCCCCCCAGAGCCGCTCTCGAAAATCACAAGTCTCTACATACTTTTCTCCTTTGGCCCCCCTCCTCGTTGCGCAAAGCCGTTCGTACTACCACGCCAGAACCTCTCGGGAAACGTGTTGATCGAGGCTTGTAATGTTTTGATTTGACGAAGCTGGCTGGCTTGGATCAAAAGCGATGAATAGAGGATAGTTGGCCAGTCAAGAGGATGGTTGGAGTTCTCGAGAAAAGGGGTTGTGGGGTTGAGACCTTGCGAGTCTACTGGTAATCGCATGCAATCAATCTCTTTACGCACAGCTTGTACCGTCTGTATTCAAGTCAGATACCTTCGGCAGCAAAGAACTTGGGGGAATTGAGCAAACTTCCCGCGAAGAATCGAACCCATTATTGTCAAAAGGTACTTTTTTGTCCAGATTACCAGGACCGGACCAAAATTTTTAGGAAAAAGCAATCAGGTACAGAACGGTACGATAGACGAGCTTTTTACTTTCTCCCTCATGACCCCAGCCTGTCTCCAACCCCAACACCAACCTCTCCATACCAAGCCTCCTCCGCCCTCATCTTCTCCTCCCAAACCTCCTCCACAATTTTTTTCTTCCCCCATCTCCCACCTCTCATCCCCCCACGCCCTATATACCGGATACCTCGCCGCTAAATTCTCATTCCAGCCTTCCTTGTATCCCAACCGGAGCGTTGGCAGCCGGGCTCTCCCAGCACCCGAAACCAAGCTCGAGATCCCAGTCCGGTCTGTACGAGGGTGAGCTTTTGTCCTGGAGGTCTTGCTTGTCGATGGTGCCGA
>JAABUH010000966.1_pt1 | contig 36116 bp, 26 predicted proteins | sample 5559121 | NCBI WGS metagenome assembly JAABUH01 (sample SAMN10711871, study PRJNA513364) | rock metagenome | isolation source: Antarctica rocks | place: Antarctica: Victoria Land, Battleship Promontory nord | collected 2015-12-28
CCTCCTCGACCTGCGGCGCGTCGCGGTCGTCCATAATCTCCACGTTCTCCAGCGACAGCCACCCGACGCGGCACAGGTCGCGTGACTACTTGACCGGCTCTCTAGGATGTGGCACCCCTCTCACAATCTTTGAGAGGAATTATCGGAACTTTCGATAGTATAACAACGAATCCTATCTTTTGCATATGGATAGGACAATTGGGAGTCGTGAATGGGCCGTGTTATTGGTGCTGCTCCGTGAGGTGCGGCGCGAAGCCGGATTAACGCAAATCGAATTGGCGCAACGCTTGGGGCGCACGCAGTCACTCGTCAGCGACATCGAGAGCGGTCAGCGACGAGTCGATATTGTTGAATTACGAACTCTTTGTGGTGTCTTGGGCTTGTCGCTGGAACAACTGGTCCAACGTTGGGAACAGCGCCTATCCGAAAAATAAGAAAGACATTCTGTAAGCGAAAAAAACTAGGCTGGCAAACTTGGCTTGTCTAGGGGATACTGCATCCCCCTGGCTGCGTTGACGAGGGAGGAGGAGCAGGATGCCTCGCCGCCAAGCCCGTCCCGTCGCCCCACAGCAGTATGCACTCGAACCGTATCGCACCCGGTGTGTCCAGTGTGACCAGCCTGCCCACGTCGCCTACCATAGTCGCCGCACCATCGCCACGCTCGACGGGCTGTATCGCCTCGATCTGGCGGTGCGGCGCTGCCGGAATGCGGCCTGCCCGCAGTACCGGCGCGCCTACCGCCCAGAGGAGGAGGGGCACTGGGCGCTGCCGCACGGCGAGTTCGGACTGGATGTTATCGCCCTGGTCGGGCGGTTACGCTTCGCCGAGCATCGCAGCGTGCCCGAGATCCACCAGGCGCTCGTTGGGCGCGGTCTCGCCATCGCCGAGCGCAGCGTCACGAATCTGCTGCAGCGCTACGAGGAATTGGTGGCGCTGCGGCTGACCGACCACGCGCGCCTCGCGGAGCGCCTGCGCGAGCAGGGGCAGGTCATCCTCGCGCTCGACGGGTTGCAGCCCGATGTGGGGCACGAGGTCTTGTGGGTGCTGCGCGACTGCGTGTCGGGGGAAGTGCTCCTCGCCCGCAGCCTCCTCGGCAGCACCGCGACCGAATTGGTGCCGCTGCTGCGCGAAGTCGCGGCCGCGCTGCCGGTGCCGATTGGCGGGGTCATCTCCGACGGGCAGGCGTCGATCCGCAACGCCGTGCGGACGGCGCTGCCGGACGTGCCGCACCAGTTGTGCCAGTTCCACTACCTGCGCGAGGCGGCCAAGCCCGTCTTCGAGGCCGACCGCCACGCCAAGAAGCTGCTCAAGAAGGCGGTGCGCGGCGTCCGGCCCATCGAACGGGCGCTCGAAGGGCGCGACGATGCCGCCGCGACGGCGGTGCGCGGCTATTGTCTAGCCGTGCGCAGCGCGTTGACCGATGATGGCCGCCCGCCACTGGGGGCAGCGGGCCTCCGTCTGCACGACCGCCTCAGCGCCATCCGTGCCTCGCTCGGGCGGGTGGCGGAAAAGGGGGGTGCCCCAAGGAACTCGGACGGCTCCAGCGCCTCCTCGACCGGGGCCTCGCCGCGACCGCCGACCAGTGGGCGGCCCTCCGCACCGCCTATGGCTGGGTCCATCAGGCGGCGCACCTCCTCGCCAACCGCGACGGCCAGCCTGGGGCGGCGGTGCAGGCCGACTGTCAGGCGCTCCTCGCCACGATGATCGCCGCGCAAGACACGCTCGGCACGTTGGCACCGGCGGTCACCCAGTTCCGGAAGGTGACCGCCAGCTACGGGACGGGTTTGTTCCACTGCTACGACGTGCCCGACCTGCCACCCACCAACAACGCGCTGGAGCAGTATTTCGGCTCGGCGCGCTACCACGAGCGCCGGGCGACCGGCCGCAAGGGAGCCTCACCCGGCTTGGTCGTCCGTGGTGCTGTCCGGCTCCTCGCGGCGGTGGCGACGCGTAGCCAGCACGTCGCCGACGCCGACCTGTGCCCGGCCGATCTGGCCGCCTGGCGCACCCTCCGCGGCCAACTCCAGACCCGCCAGGACGCCCGCTGCGCCCAACGCCGCTTCCGCAAGGACCCGGACGCCTACCTCAGCGCCCTCGAACACCAACTTTCCCAGCCAAGTTTGCCAGCCTAGAAAAAAAGACACCCCGTTATCGTTCAACGGATGCCTACAACGCCCCTTCATCAATTGCCCATTCGCTGATCGTGTCCGCCGACTCGTAGAGGAAATAGGCGTGAAGCTGCTTGCCCGCGAGGACGAGCGGGAGCCAATGGATATCGTCGGGCCACATCTCGGCGAGGGGCAGGGCGTCGAGCGGGAACCAGCGCGGGGCCATCTCCTCGCTCTCGGTCGGCTCGCCGTCCCACGCCTCGCCGAGGAAGACGCAAACCTGCTGGTCCCAGCCGTCGTATTCGGGCGTCTGCGGAAAGAAGAAGTCGAGCGTCGCCACACGACGGAGATCGCGCGGAACCACGCCGAGTTCTTCCTGCGTCTCGCGGATCGCGGTCCGCTCGATCGGCTCACCCGGCTCGGGTTTGCCGCCCGCGCCGTTCCACTTGCCGACGCCGAAGCCGCGCTTCTTCCGCGCCAGCAGGATCTCGCCCTCGCGCAGCAGGAGGCAAAGAGACGCCTGGCGCAGCGGCGCGTGCTGTGCCGCGAGTCGCGCGGCGAGTGCCGCCGTCGTGTCGGTCATGCCGATGCCACCGTCTGCGTGGTAGCCTGCGCCGCCCCGGCGCGATAGGCGTCGCGCAGGATCTCGATCGGGTGCTGCGTCGCCACCCCGGAGCCGTGCGTGATTTGCCAACGGCAGGTCTCGCTGTCGCAGAGGGCGAGCGCGCCGTCCCCCTCCCCGGCGACCTCGCGCACGAACGAGAAGAGGGACGCGCCGACCGCCATGCCGATGTCGTACTTCTCGCGTTTCAGCCCATAGGTGCCCGCGATCCCGCAACACGCCTCCTCGCTCTCCGCGATTCGCAGGCCGGGGACCAGTTCCAGCAGATCGAGCGCCGGGCGACCGATCCGGTGGGCGCGCAACTGGCAGGGCGGATGATAGGGCAGCGTCCGGTCGCGGAACGCCTCCGGCAGGGCGAAGTCGGTCCGCAGTTCCCCGCGATCGTGCAGTTCGCGCAGGAACTCGCAGATATCCCAGGTGTTCGCGGCCAGCAACCGCGCCGCATCCGTGTGGAGTCCGAGGAGTTCCGGGGCCTCCTCCTTCAGCGTCAGGGTGCAGCTGGTGGACGTGCCGACGATCGCGTAGCCGCGGCGCACCCACGGCAGCAGCGTCCGCATGTTCGCCTCGTGCTGTCGCCGCGCCGCGTCGAACTCGCCGTTGGAGAGCATCGGCAGGCCGCAGCAGGCTTGTCGCGCCAGGATCACCTCGTAGCCGTTGTGTTCCAGGATCTCCACCGCCGCCTCGCCGATGCGCGGCTCGTAGTAGTTGGTCGAGCAACCGTGGAAGTAGACGACCTTCTTCGTCGCCGCACGCGGGCGGTCGCGCCGCCTGCGGAACGCCCCGCGAAAGGTGCGCCCGGCAAACGGCGGCAACGGCGCGCGCCGATCGACGCCGATCGTCCGCTCGATCGCCCAGCGAAGCAATGGGTTCTGGAGGGTCCAGTTGGCGACCGGCGCGACCGGCGTCCCCACCATTCCGAGCAGTTCCGCGCGCCCGAGGAGGCGGTTCCGCAGCGGCATCCCCCGGTCGGCGACGATCCGCGCCCGCGCCCGCGCGTTCAACTCGGCGATCCGCACGCCGGTGGGGCAGACGGTGTTGCAGACCCGGCAACCGGAGCAGTAATCGACGGAGGCATCGGGCGAGGGCTGCCCTGCACGTCGGAAGCGCTGCGCCTGTGGCCCCACGTACTTCGGGCCGGGGAAGAGATCGGTCACGGCGGCGACAGGGCAGGCGCTCGTGCAGACGTTGCATTTGATACAGCTATCGAGCGACTGTTCGAGTGAGCCTTCGATGTGATCGCGCACGGGACGCCTCCGTGATGAGTCGGCGGTCGGCGGTCGGCAGTCGGCAGAGAGAACGGGTCCGTGGTCCGTAGAAAAGAGTCACGCTAATCGACGGATGATACGGATGAGCGGAGTGGGACGGCCCGGGAAGCATCTTCGAGCAGGGTGGTGGCGGCGTGCCAGCCGGTTGCCAGGGCCACGCCCTCGTAGGAGCGTTCGCGGAGCAGATCGGCTCCGCCGAGCGCCGCGCCCGCGACGACGACGTTGTCGTAGAGCGGCTCGCCAGCGGGGTCGATCGGGCGGAGCGCGGCGTCGGTGGCGAGCCCGGCGTGGTGGATCGGCTGCGCGCCGCTGAAACGCGGGCCGAACCAGTCGGCGCGCGCGGCGGGGGCGCGCACCGGCAACCCGAACGCCGTCTCGACGATCGCGCCGGTGTGATCGGTACGGAAGCCCCCGCCGGCGACCCCACCGGTCGCCAGCAGATAGGCGTTGGCGACGTAGCGCGCCTCGCGCGCGGCGGCCTCGGTGCGGACCGCGATCACGCGCCGCCCCTCCGTCTCGGCACGGAGCACCCAGGAGCCGATCTGCAAGCGTCCGCCCGCGCGCTGGAAGGCGCGCGCCAGGATATCGTAGAGGCGGATACCGGGGACGGAGGGGGGCAGGGTCGGGATCTCGAAGACCGGGGCACCGGCCAGCGCCGTCAGTTCGCCCACGACTGCGCTCGCCGCGCGCGCGCCGAGGACAGCGGGCAAGCCGATCCGCGTCGCGCCGCCGCGCATCGCGCGCAACTGCCGCCCCACCGCCGCGCGAAAGGCCGCGTCCTCGAAGAGTTCCGCGAGAACGGTGGAGGTGAATTCGAGGCGGCGGCGGGTCGGCGGGAGATCGAGCCAAACCGCGCGCGCAGCGTACCCCGCCGCGCGCAAATTGGCGGCGGCGAAGGGCGGGAAGAAGTCGCGCAGTTGCCGGAACCCGGCGATCAGCAGCGGTCCCGCGTCCTGTCCGGGGACCAGCGCCCCCGCCGCCATCGTCGCGGGGTAGAGCGCGGCGGGGAGGGTCGCGCCGACCGCCGTGGGGAGGAGCGTGTTGCGATCGAGCGTCCCGGCGAGCGGATAGTCCGCCGCCGCGCAGAGGGCGCGCAGCCGCTTGGCCGCCGCCGTGAGGGTCGCGAGGTCGACGCGCGCATAGGGATGAGCGACGTCGGAGGCGAGGCGCGCGAAACCAACTAGCGGCTCCGCATCGCGCGACACCCCGATCGCGCCGTTCGCCCAGTGGGTGGTGCCATGCCCCTTCGCCAGCAGCAGGACGCGCCGCCCCGCCTCCGCGAGGCGGATACCGCCGAGCAAACCGGACAACCCGGCACCGATCACGATCACGTCGTAGGCCATCGCTCGTCACCCCCACCAGCCCCCACCAGCGCCCACCAGCGCCCACCAGCGCCCACCAGCGCGGCAAGTGTCCGCGATCGGCGGGGAGTTTTCAATCGGGTGCGTAGTAAGATTACTTTTCCGTGGGAGAGAAGGGGAAGGTCACCGCAGAGACGCGGAGACGCGGAGAACGGGAAAAGAGAGGGGACGAAACAGGAGGCACAGAGGCGCAGAGATACTGGGGAGAAAGGATGTGAATATGTACAGCCGCGAACGTCGCTGCAATGGCACGGCGGATCGCTATCCGGTCGCATAGTGCGTGCATACGTGACCCACAACGGGCGCTACCGATCGCCAGACACGAGGAGGCACCGATGCCACAGCCCTATGATGTGATCGTGATCGGCCTCGGCGGGATGGGGAGCGCCACCGCCTATCAACTCGCCGCGCGCGGGCAGCGCGTCCTCGGGCTGGAGCGCCACACCCCGGCGCACGACAAGGGTTCCAGTCACGGGCAATCGCGGATCATCCGGCAGGCGTACTTCGAGGATCCCGCCTACGTGCCCCTCCTCCTGCGCGCCTACGAACTCTGGCGACAGATCGAGGCGGAGACCGGTAGCGATCTGCTGATCGTGACCGGTGGGCTGATGATCGGCACGCCGGAGAGCCATGTGGTCACGGGCGCGATCCGCAGCGCGGAGGAGTGGGGGCTGGCGCACGAAGTCCTCGACGCCGCGACGATCGCGCGCCGGTTCCCGCAGTTCACGCCACAGCCGCGCGAGATCGCCCTCTACGAGGAATTGGCCGGCTTCGTCCGCCCGGAGGCCACCGTCGCCGCCCACCTCGACCGCGCGGCGACGCTCGGCGCGGAGTTGCACTTCGGGGAGCCGGTGATGAGTTGGGAGGCCAGCGCGAGCGGCGAAGGGGTCCGCGTGACGACCACGCGCGGCACCTACGAGGCCGCGCGACTCGTCGTCTCCCCCGGCCCTTGGGCGCCCGATCTGCTGGCGCGGCTCGCACTGCCGCTCGAAGTCGAGCGGCAGGTGATGTACTGGTTCGCACCGGTCGGTGGCGACGCGGCGTTCGCGCCCGACCGCTTCCCGATCTACATCTGGGAAGCGCAGGAGAACGTGACGATCTACGGCTTCCCGACGAGCGATGGACCGGGCACCGGCGCGAAGGTCGCGTTCTTCCGCGTCCCCGGCCCCCATCAGGTGACGACGCCGGAGACGATCGCGCGCGAGGTCGCGGCGGCGGAGGTGGCGCAGATGCGCGACAACATCGCCGAGCGCATCCCCGCACTGAACGGCGAATTGCTGGACGCGAAGACCTGCATGTACACCAACACGCCGGACGAGCACTTCGTGATCGCGACCCTGCCGGACGCGCCGCAGGTGGCGGTCGCGGCGGGTTTCTCCGGGCACGGCTACAAGTTTGCCTCGGTGATCGGCGAGATCATGGCCGACCTCGCGACCGCTGGCACGACGCGGCACCCGATCGCGCTCTTCGGGCCGGAGCGCTTCGCCAACGTGCGGTAAGGGGCGCTTGCCACAGAGCGCACAGAGCACTAGTACAGCGCGGCCTGGGTGCCCCAGTAGTTTTTATGGCGCTGTAGCACGCCTGCTGCCGTCAAGAAACTACGGGGTTATCTACGCCGCAGTGTACTAGGGAGAGAAAGGGAGAGAAAGGGACAAGAAAAGAAGGATGGAGAAGAGTATGGGAGGGGTGGGAGATGATCCGCTGACACGGCGGATCATCGGGGCGGCGATAGAGGTACATCGGGCGCTGGGACCGGGATTGCTCGAATCGGTCTGTGAATCGTGCCTGGCGTATGAGCTACGCGACCGAGGCATGCACGTCGAGGAACAGCAGCCGCTTCCAGTTGTCTATCGCGATATACGCCTCGAATGCGCGCACCGCTTAGTACTACAGCGACACTTTGACGTTCGTACTGGGCTCCTGCCCGCCAATGGTAGTTTGGTAGGCCGCGAACGTACTCGTCTTGGCACCGAAGAACAGGATAAGTGTCGCTGTAGTATTAGACCTTGTCGTCAATGATGACACCATCATCGAATTGAAAGCGGTCGAAAAGCTCAATCCCCTTTACGAGGCGCAACTCCTATCGTACCTTCGGTTGTCGCAGTATCGCGTCGACTTGCTGATCAATTTCAACGTCCGATACCTGACACAGGGTATCCGTCGCTTCATTCGTTAAGAACACTCCACTACAAACCTCTTCTCGTTCCCTTCTCTCTTTCGTTCTCTGCGCGCTCTGCGTACTCTGTGGCAAACGTCCTTCCCTTCCCGGGTCAGAAGTAGACCAGTTCGCTCTCGGCGCTGACGATCTCGACCGGGAGATGGAAGGCGTCGATGAAGTCGGCGATTTTTCCCAGGGTGGCGCGGGCGTGGACGGCGTCGCTGGCGGCACAGGCGATCGTCAGCTCGGCGGTCTGCCAGACATCCTGCGCGCCGGTTTCGGCGATCGAGACGCCGAACTGGTCGCGGATGCGGCTCTGGAGCGAGCGTAACACTTGGCGCTTATCTTTGAGGGAATGGCTCATCGGGAGGTGCAACCGCACCCGCCCGGCAGCGACCACGGCGACCATCCGGCCCTAACGGGGCGGGCGCGGGCGTTCGCCGCGCGCGCCGAGAGTGGCGATCGGGGAGGGTGCGGCGGGAGCGGGGTCGCTGCCCTGCCCCTGATCGAAGTTGAGGACGCTCGCCAGGAGTTGTTCGCGCTCGCCGCGCTCGCGCTCCATCTGTAATTCCATCTTCTTCACCCGGTAGAGGGTATCCTCCTGCAAGCGGCGGACACTGGCGATCAGGTCGGCGACGAGGCCGATCAGGGCGATCAGGATGCCGATCGTCAGGAGGATGCTGCCGACGATCACCGACTGCACGTAGCGCGTACCGGTCGCCCCACCGGTGATGCGGTAGAAGAGGTAGCGCAGCAGCAGCAGCGCCCCGAACGCGCAAAGAGCCAGCCCCGCCAGCCCGAAGAATTTGAGCGGCTCGTACATCGCGTAGATGCGGACGATCGTCGCGCCCTGCTTCTTGATGTAGTCATACGTGCCGCGCATCAGGCGCGAGGGGCGCGTGACGGGATTCGTCCGCACCGGGACCGACTCGATCACCAGATTCTTCTTGCCGGCCTGGATGATCGTCTCCATCGTGTACGAGTGCTTGGTGACGATGTTCAGGCGCAGCGCCGCCTCGCGCGAGTAGGCGCGAAAGCCGCTCGGGGCGTCGGGGACGTTGGTGCCGGACCCCTTGCGGACGACCCAGGAGCCGAACTTCTGCAACACCTTCTTGGTGGGGGAGAAGTGCTCGATCGTATCGGTCTGACGGTCGCCGATCACGATGTCGGCGCGGTGGGCCAGGAGCGGCGCGACGAGTTCCGGGATCGCGTCCTGGGGATATTGATTGTCGCCATCGGTGTTGACGATGATGTCGGCTCCGAGGCGCAGGCAGGCGTCGATGCCGTTCTGGAACGCCTCGGCCAGCCCCTTGTTCCTGACGTGCCGCACGACGTGATGGACGCCGTGCGCGCGCGCGACCTCGACCGTGCGATCGGTGCTGCCATCGTCGATGATCAGAATCTCGATCTCGTCGATGCCGGGGATACTGCGCGGGATCGTCGCGAGCGCGGCGGGCAACGTCTCTTCTTCATTGAGGCAGGGGATCTGGACGATCAGCTTCATGCCTTTACCCCTCGCGCCGTGCTGCGTCGGCGGTGCCGTGTTGTCCGGCTGCGCGAAGCTCAATACTTGCACGCCACCCCACCCCCCTCATCGCTGCCCCGTGCGTGCCCTCGATATAGCGTATCGCCAGCGTCGGTGTCAAGCACCACGCACAGCGCGCACCGCCGCCGGCGGCGTCACGAACGACCCTGATAGCAGATTGCGGTGTCACCGTATACAACGCACGCCCGATCCAATGGATGCGCCCTGCACACAGCAACGCCCCGCCTCGGCCTTGATAGCCGGGGCGGGGCAGATGCCGCGCGCTGATTCGCCGGGCGCGATCGCGATCACTCGCGGCGGTGCGAGCGCCCCGCCGGGACGTTCGCCGCGTTGCTGACGCCGGTGAAGATCGGCAACGACTGGTGGCCGACGATGAAGCGCTCGGTATCGACCTCGGTGTCCCCCTCGATCACGCGGTCGCCGTTCGGGTTGCGGCCCGGCAGGCCACCGATCGACGCGATCAACTCCGGGGTGACCGGCGTATCGATCCCGGCGAGCTTGTTGATCTCCTCGATCAGGGTCGGCAGGATGTCGATCTCGGCGCAGGTGCGGAAGACCTCACCCTTCGCGTAGATGACCCCCTTGCCACGGCCCCCGGCCACGCCGAGGTCGGCGTCGCGCGATTCGCCGGGACCATTGACCACGCAGCCCATCACGGCCACCTTGATCGGCTGCCGCACGCGCTCCAGATACTTCTCGACCCGCTCCGCCAGGGCGATCAGGTCGATCTCCACGCGCCCGCAGGTCGGGCAGGCGACCATCGTCGCGCCGCGCTGGCGCAGATTCAGCCCCTTGAGGATCTCGAAGCCGGTATAGACCTCCTCCACCGGGTCGCCCGCGAGCGAGACGCGCAGGGTGTCACCGATGCCGTTCGCCAGCAGGTAGCCGAGGCCGAGGGTGGAGCGGATCGAGCCGGCCTTCGGGGTGCCGGACTCGGTGACGCCGAGGTGGAGCGGATAATCGACCCGGTCGGCGATCCGCGTATACGCCTCGATCATCGTCGGCACGTCGAACGCTTTGAGGGAGATCTTGATGTTATGGTAGTCCATATCCTCCAGGATACGGATGTGCTTGAGGGCACCGCGCACCATCTGCTCGGCGATCAATTCGGTCGTGTTCGCCACCGTCCGGGTGATCTCGTCCGACTCTTCCTTGCTGATCTTCGGGATCGAGCCGAAGTTGACGCCGATGCGGATCGGAATGTTGCGCTCCTTCGCCTTGGCGACGACCTGGCGGACGTACTCTTCCTTCTCGATGTTGCCGGGATTGAGGCGCAGCGCGTGGATGCCACCCTCGATCGCGGCGAGCGCGAGGCGATAGTCGAAGTGGATATCGGCGACGAGCGGCACCGGCGTCGCCTTGACGATCTCCGGCACGGCGGCGGCGGCCTGCTTATCGGGGACGGCGATGCGGATGATGTCCACGCCCGCATCGACGAGGCGGGCGATCTGTTCCAGCGTCGCCTTCACGTCGGCGGTGTCGGTGGTCGTCATCGACTGGACGCTGATCGGGGCGTTCCCACCGATCAGCACATCGCCGATCCGAATCTGGCGGGACTTGCGACGCTTCGGCAACATTGCGGGTTTTCTCCCTCTATGGCGTTCCAACGGGACACCACTACGGTTAAGGCTCAACAGGGCGAACGAGGCGAGATTGGCTTACGGGATGAACGAGTCGCCGCGCACGAGGCGCAGAATATCCTGGAAACCGATCACGAACATCAGGGTCAGCAGCAGCATCAGGCCGACGAAGTGGACCATCCCCTCGCGCTCCGGGGCGATCTTGCGCCCGCCCCGCAACATCTCCAGGATGACGAAGACGAGGCGACCGCCATCGAGCGCGGGCAGGGGCAGGAGGTTGAGGATGAAGAGATTGAGCGACAGGAGCGCGGCCAGATTGCCGAGCGTCACCCAGAGCGGCAGGGTGCTACGCTGCACGATCTCGCCGGTCAACTGCCCCATCCCGATCGGCCCGGCTAGCTCATTCGTGCTGACCCGCCCGCTGAAGAGCTGGCGCAGGCCGTCGATCTGGAGGGTGATCGCGTCCCACGCGCCGCGCACCCCCTCGATCGGCGCGCGCCACAGCGGCACCCGTTCGTAGATCGCCTGGGTGGCGAGGGTCGTGCCGGTCCGGCCTTGCCCTTCTGGCGGGGTGGCGCGCGGGGTGACTTCGGTGGCGATCTCCTGACCCTTACGGGTGATCGTCACCGGCATCGCACGCCCGGCGTAGGTGTCGGTGATCGAGCGGAGCGTGTCGGCGCTCGTCACCGGCTGCCCGGCGGCGGCGATGATCCGGTCGCCCGGCAACCACCCGGCGGCGGCGGCGGGGGTGTCGGCCACCACGCTTTGCACCACGACCTCGCTGTTCGGGCCGGGTCGCCCCTGCCCGATGGCGATCGCCATGAAGATGAGGATCGCCAGCAACAGGTTCATCACCACGCCCGCCACCAGCACGAACGCGCGTTGTGGCGCGGTCTTGGCGGTGAAGGAATCGCTCCCCTCGGCGACGCCGCCATCGACGCGCATGTCGTCTTGCCCGTGCATCTTAACGAAGCCGCCGAACGGAATCCAGTTGATCGAGTAGATCACCCCACTCTTCGCCTTGTAACCCCAGAGGCGCGGCGGCAGGCCCATGCCGAACTCTTCGACGCGGATACCGACGAGCCGCGCCGCGACGAAGTGGCCGAGTTCGTGAACGAGGATCAGGATACCGAGGATCGGGACGATCCAGAGGGAGTTCAGGAGGCCGCTTGGCATACTTATTCACTCATTTCTTGGCCTTGCCGCAGCTCGCAGCGGGAGCGGCGCAAGCGCACTATTCCACTCGAAAGTATAGCATACGCACCTTTCCTATCGACACACGACAGCGGGCGGACGTTCCTCAGGATTGGTGACGATCGCGCCGCCACTGAAGATTTGCCGAGCGGCGCGGCGCTATACTTGCTCGACACCCCTGTGTCTGCCGCACCATCGGCGCACAGGCCACACCGTCGCCCCCGATGCGGCCCCGGCCCTTGATTAAGGAGTACTACGTATGAATCGCTTCTTCCGCCTGAATGTCGAGGAAGGCGTCCTGGCCGACGCGCTCTACGAGTTCGTCGTCGATCCGAGCGCGTCGTCGCGCAACGCGCTGCCGGTGATCCAGGAGTTGAACGATGTCGCGCCGGAGATGGTCGAGGTGATGGAGAGCATGGTCCTCGATGGCGTGGACGAGCGCCACTACGTCGCCGATTATGTCCACGCCATCGTCACCGGCGAGGGGCTGGCGGAGGGATAACCCCTTGATTGTGCCACCCGCCCCGAGAGACGCCCCACGATCGGCCTGAGCCGGGCAAGATTCCTCTTGCCCGGTCCGGGCCGATCGGCTACCTTAATGCTGTCACCAGAGCCGAAGAGCGGCAGGACCGAGAGCCGGGCGACGAGCGCCCGTAGCGAGGGGTAGGCGTGCGATGACGGGGCGGACCGGGGCACTCGGCGACGGGCAGGGCGGGGCGATCGAGCGCTTCTTCAAGCTGCGCGAGTGGAACACGACGGTCGGCACGGAGCTGATGGCCGGCCTGACGACCTTCATGGTGATGGGCTACATCATCTTCGTGAATCCGACCATCCTCACCACGACGCAACAGGACGCCTCGCGGGCGGGGATCACCACCGCCACCTGCCTGGTCGCGGGGATCATGACGCTGATCATGGGGCTCTTCACCAATCGCGCCTTCGCGATCGCGCCCGGCCTGGGGATCAACGCCATCGTCGCCTTCCAGCTCGTCGGCGCGCAGAAGCTGACCTATGCCGAGGCGATGGGCGTGATCGTCGTCGAGGGACTCGTCATCACCCTGCTCGTCCTCGTCGGGCTGCGACGGATAGTGATGGACGCGATACCGGAGGATCTGAAGAAGGCGATCGCCGTCGGCATCGGCCTCTTCATCCTCTTCATCGGCCTGGTCGATGCGGGGATCGTGCGGCAGGGGCAGGGGACGCCGCTGGAGATGGCCCCGCTGAATGGCTGGCCCCTCCTGGTCGCGGTGCTCGGCCTGCTGCTGACGGTCGTGCTGATGGCGCGCGAGGTGCGCGGCGCACTCCTCTGGGGGGTGCTAGGCACCACCGCCCTCGCCATCATCGCCAACGCGATTAACGGCAACCGACTCTGGCTCGTGCCGGACGCCGCCAATCCGGGCCAATTCCTCGATAACGGCATCGCCGAATTGCCGACCCGCCTCTTCGCCGCGCCGGACTTCTCCACCCTCGGACTCGTCTCATTCGGCTTCTTCGGCAAGCTCGGCCTCCTCTCCGCCGTCCTGATCGTCTTCGCCATCATGCTGGCCGACTTCTTCGATACCCTCGGCACCCTCATCGGTGTCGGCGGGCAGGCGGGGTATCTGCGCGCGAACGGCGAGCTGCCGGACGCCCAGAAGCCGCTCCTGGTCGATTCGCTCGCGGCGGTCGCGGGCGGGCTCAGCGGCACCTCCTCCGCCACCACCTACATCGAGTCGGCGGCGGGGGTCGGGGTCGGCGGGCGCACCGGCCTGACCTCCGTGGTCACCGGTGTCCTCTTCCTGCTGGCGATGCCCTTCTGGCCGATCGTGGGGGCGGTGCCGACCCAGGCGACCGCGCCCGCGTTGATCCTCGTCGGCTTCCTGATGACCGGGGTGCTGGCGCAGCGCGAGACGATCGCGGCGGATGGGAGCCGCACGAAGACTGGGGGGATCGACTTCACCAATCTGGCGATCGGCCTCCCCGCGTTGGCGACGATCGTCCTGATGCCGCTGACCTACAACATCACCAACGGCATCGGCGCGGGCTTCCTCCTCTACACGCTGATCCGCGTCGTCAAGGGCGAGGCGCGCGCGATCCACCCGGCCCTCTATGTCGTCTCGGCGGCCTTCCTGATCTATTTCCTGCGCCTGCCCCTCTTCGGCATCGCGATCTGAGGCGTCCCGCAGGTGTTGCCCCGTAGTCCGCCCGGCCGTGCTTGACGCTTGTACGTACGGACGGGTAGACTACGGGCAATTTAGCGTGCGCGGCAACCGAGTGAGGGGAGGGCGAGCGTGACCTTGAAGGGGCGAAATATCGTCAGCATCGGCGACCTGAGCCGAGCGGAGATCGAGTTGATCTTCCGTTGTGCCGAACGATTCGCGGCGCAACCGCGAGCACAAACCCATCTCGGTCGCGGCTTCCAGCTCGCGACCCTTTTTTTTGAGCCGAGCACGCGCACCCGGCTCTCGTTCGAGTCGGCGATGAATCGGCTCGGCGGCGCGGTGCTGACCGTGGCCGACGGGGCGCAATCCTCCGTCTCCAAGGGGGAAACCCTCTCCGACACCGCGCGGATCGTCAGCGGCTACGCCGATGTGATCGTCCTGCGGCACCCCGCCGAGGGGGCGGCACGCGTCGCCGCCGATGCCGCCGGGGTGCCGGTGATCAACGGCGGCGACGGCGCGCACGAGCATCCCACGCAGACCCTCTGCGACCTCTACACCCTGGGCATCGAGTGCGGGCGGATCGAGGGGCTGACCGTCACCCTCTACGGCGACCTGAAGTACGGGCGCACGGTCCACTCGCTCGCCTACGGACTGGCCCTCTTCGGCGCGACGATCATCTTCGCCCCGGCGGACCCGGCACTCGCCCCCCCGGCCTACGTGCTGGAGCGGCTGCGCGACGAGTACGGTGTCGAGCCGCGGTGGTGGGATCCGAACGACGGCACGCCGATGCCCGCGTCCGACGCCCTCTACCTGACGCGCGTGCAGAAGGAGCGCTTCAGCGGTAACGCCGGGCTGCGCGAATACCCGCGCATCGACAAGGCGACCCTGCGCCGGTGGGGGGTCGGGGAGCAGACGGTGCTGCTGCACCCGCTGCCGCGCGCCGGGGAACTCGACCCCGAACTCGATAGCGAGACGCGCAGCGCCTACTTCCGTCAGGCGGCCTACGGGGTGCCGGTGCGGATGGCGACGATCGCGCTGATCCTCGGCATCGCCGAAGAGGAATGGGCGAGCGGGTGGGGTGCGCGCCGGACGAGTCCCCCGCCCGTGCCCGCAGCGTCCCCCGAGGAGCCGCAGGAGACGAGCTTCCGCGCGGAGAGCCAGCGCTGCGCCAACGCGAATTGCATCAGCAACCGCGAAGGGGCGGTGGAGCCGCGCTTCAAGCGTGTCGCCGACACGGCGCTGCGCTGCTACTGGTGTGACACGCTGGTCCCCGCTGCGACCCCGGCAACTGTTGCCCCAGCGTCCGTCGCCCCGGCGATCGTGCCGCCGCTCACCGACGCGGTGATCGCTGAGACGCACGCGCTCGGCGCGGCGCAGTAACAGCCCACCAAGAACGACAATCCGCGAGGGGGTGCGGAACGTATCCGCGCCCTCTCACGACTCGCGACTCGCGACTCGCGACTCACGACCCCCCGCCAGCGGCAGGGTAAACGTGAAGGTCGCCCCCTGCGCGTCGGCGTTGTTCTGCGCGGCGACCGTCCCCTCATGCGCCCCGACGAGGTGCTTAACGATCGCCAGCCCCAACCCCGTCCCACCGCCGCTCCGCGCCTTATCGGCCTTGTAGAAGCGCTCGAAGATACGCGGCAGATCGTCCGGGTCGATGCCGGTCCCGCTGTCGCGGACGCTGAAGGCCACCGCGTCGTCCCGCTGCGCCGCTCCGACGACGACGCGCCCGCCAGCGGGCGTGAACTTGATCGCGTTGTGCAGCAGATTGAGCAGCACCTGGCCGATCCGCTCCGGATCGGCCAGCACCAGCGGGAGATCGTCCGCCGCATCCGCGACGAGGGTGACTCCCTCGCGCTCGGCCTGCGCGACAAGGCGGGTCAGCACCTGCTCGACCAGCGTGCGTGGCGCGATCGCCTCGCGCGCGAGCGACAGCTGCCCAGACTCGATCCGCGAGAGTTCGAGCAGTTCCCGCACGAGTTGGGTCAGGTGCTCGACCTCGCCATTCATCAATTGCAAGAAGTAACGCGCCGCCTCCTCGTCATCGAGCGCACCGCCCTCCAACGTCTCCACCAGCGCCTTGATCGAGGCGAGCGGTGTCCGCAATTCGTGCGAGATGTTGGCGACGAAGTCGCGCCGCGCCGTTTCGAGGCGGCGGACCTCGGTGAGGTCTTGCAGCACGAGGAGGGTCGCATCGCTCTCTACCCCGCGCGCCGGGGCGGCGACCGCGCGGATCGTCCGCTGCCCGTTCGGCGCTTCGAGCAGCAGGCTCGATACCGTGCCGCGCCGCTGCGTCTCCCGCACGAGTTGATCGAGTTCGTGGTCGATCGCCACCGCGATCAGCGCCCGCCCGCGCACCTCGCGCCGTCGGCCATCGCGCAAGGGGCGCGCGTAGGGTTGCAGCAGGCGCTCGGCGGCGCTGTTGGCGAGGAGGATCAGCCCGTCGTGGTCGATCACCAGCAGGCCGTCGCCCATCGTCTCCAGGATCGCCGCGAGCTTCGCGCGCTCATCGGAGATGATCTCGATCGTCTCGCTCAGCTCATCGGCCATGCGATTGAAGGCGAGGCCGAGCCGCCCGATCTCGTCGGTGCCGCGCGGATCGCTGCGGCGGTCGAGGTCGCCCGCCGCCATCGCCCCGGCCACCCCCGTCAGCGCGTCGATCGGGCGGATGATGTAGCGCGAGAGGAGCCAGGCGAGCAGCGCCGCCAGCACCCCGCTGAGGACAATGCCGATGATGGCGATGTTCCGCAGGAGGTCGAGGCGCGCGTTGACCTGAGCGAGCGGCCAGGCCACCCGCGCCACCCCGAGCATCGCCGTCGCGCGGGTGATCGGCACGGCGGCGTACACCATCTCCCGCCCGGTGGTGGCGCTGTAGCGCACGCTGACCCCGCTTTGCCGGGTGACGAGATCGACCACCTCCGGGCGGGCGGCGTGATTCTCCATCGTGGCCGGATCGACCTCCGAGTCGCCGAGCACGGTGCCGTCCAGCGCGATGATCGTGATCCGTGCCCCCCCGCGCGCGCCGAGGTTCTTGGCGAGGCGATCGAGCGCGGCGTTGTCGCCCCAGGAGGTCGCCGCCGACTCCGAGACCATCCGGGCCTGCCCGAGCAGCAGCGTCTCCGTATTGTCGAGATAGAGGGTGCGCGCCAGCGCGAGGAGCAGGACGGTCAGCAACGTCATCGTCAGGAGGACGAGCGGCACGGTGGTCAGCGTGAGGCGGGTGCGGAGGCCGATCGTGCGGCTCATGGACGCTCACCTCGGGCTACAGCGCGTCGATCGGGATACGGCAGGTCAGGCGGTGAAGCGATAGCCGAGCCCACGCACGGTCAGCAGATGCACCGGACGGCTCGGCTCGGGCTCGATCTTCTCGCGCAGCCAGCGGATATGGACATCGACGGTGCGCGTATCGACCGGATAATCGTAGCCCCAGACCCGCTCCAGCAGGATATCGCGCGAGAGGACCGCGTGCTGGTTGCGCGCGAGGAAGAGGAGGAGTTCGAACTCCTTGGGCTTCAGGTCGAGGGCACGATCGTCCCAGGTGGCGCGATGCTGCACCGGATCGATCCGCAGCGGCCCGGCCTCCACGGACTGGCTCGCGGCATCCGGCGTGGCGGCGAGCGTGGCCGCGCCGACGATCTCGCTCCGCCGCAGCAGCGCCTTCACACGCGCCAGCAACTCGCGCATCGAGAAGGGCTTGGTCAGATAATCGTCCGCGCCGAGTTCCAGGCCCAGCACCTTGTCCAGTTCGCTCTCGCGCGCCGTGAGGAGGAGGATCGGGGTCGCCATCTCGCGGCGCAGGGTGCGGCAGACCTCGAAACCATCGAGGCCGGGGAGCATCACGTCGAGGACGATCGCATCGGGGCGCTCGCGCCGGGCCATCGTCAGCGCGCCCGGCCCATCGTGCGCGGCGACGGTGGCATACCCATCGCGGCGGAGGTTGTAGCCGATCGTCTCGGCCAACACCCGCTCATCATCGACAACGAGGATCTTCTTCGTCGCGCGCGCTTCGCTCGTGGCTGTCATCCCGCCTCTTTTCGCTCGCGTCGCTCGGTCATCTATCGCCGCTCGGTCGCGCAATCATATTTGGCTGGCTGGCTCAGTCGGCACCACCGCGAATCGTGGCCTCGTGTCGCTCGCTTCATCGCGCCGGATAACGGAATTGTACCCGAGGATTGAGGGGAAGGGCGACGAACCTGTAAAATGGCTCCAGCGTGCGACAGCGGACGACGAGAGGGATGGAAATGCTACGGATCGCGATCGATGCGATGGGCGGCGATCATGCCCCGGCGGAAGCGATCGCCGGGGCGGTGGCGGCGGCGCGCGCTTACGGTATCGAGGTGGCGCTCGTCGGGCGTACCGCCGCGATCGAGGCCGAGCTGCGGAAACACAACATAAGCGGTCTGACCATCCGCATCGTCGAGGCGGCGGACGTGATCGCGATGGACGAGCACGCGGCAAACGCCGCGCGGCGCAAGCCCAATGCGTCGATCAACGTCGCCCTGCGTCAGGTCAAAGATGGGCACGCCGCCGGGATGATCTCCGCCGGGAACAGCGGCGCGGTGATGGCCGCCGCCCTCTTCACGCTAGGCCGGATCCCCGGCATCGAGCGCCCGGCGATCGGCGCGGTGATGCCGACGACGACCGGCCACGTCCTGCTGATCGATGCCGGGGCCAACACCGACCCCAAGCCGTCGCAACTCCTCCAGTTCGGCCAGATGGGCGCGATCTTCATGGAGCGGGTGCGCGGCGTGCGTAATCCGCGCGTCGGGCTGCTGGCGAACGGCGAGGAGGTGGGGAAGGGGAACGAGCTGGTCCAGGCCACCCATCCCCTGTTGGCGGCGAGCGACCTCAACTTCGTCGGCAACATCGAGGGGAAGGACGTCCCCGCCGGACTCGTCGATGTGGTCGTGACCGATGGCTACACCGGCAACGTGGTCCTCAAGCTGTCCGAAGGGGTCGCGACGACGCTGCTCGGCATGGTTCGCGCGGAGCTGACCACCAACCTCACGACCAGGCTGCTCGCGGCGGCGCTGCGCCCCGCCTTTCGGCGGGTGCGCGAGCGGCTCGACTACCGGGAGGTCGGCGGTGCGCCGCTGCTCGGGATCGAAGGGGTGGTGGTAATCGCCCACGGGCGCTCCGACGCCCGCGCGATCCAGAACGCGATCCGCGCCTGCAAGGAGGCCGTCGAGGGGGGCGCGGTCGGCGCGATCCGCTCGCTGCGTACAGGATCGAAGGGCGCGGGGATCGAGTAATCACGCCGACAGCCACCGCAGGCGGGGAGCGACGAGTCGGTGCGCGACCGTCCTCGCCGCGCCAGTTGCCATGCTAACCATCACGCCGGCCGCCGAGAGAAGTTGATCGGGAAGGGGACGCGGGTGCGTGACAGGCAAGCGGGGGCGGGACTCCTGACGATTCAGCACCACCCGGTGCTGCTGGTGCGGCGTGCCTGGCAACCGGGCGCGCTGATCCTGATCGCGGCCATCCTTGTCGTCGCCATCGCCACCAACCCGGCGGGCGTGGGGCTGGCCGGGATCTGGCTCGGCGTCGCGGCGGGGCTCTTCGTGATCGGCGGCGGCTGGGGCGCCGCCGAATATCTCCGCTGGAGCAATCACCGCCTCTATCTGACCCCGACGCGCCTGATCGAGGTCTCCGGGATCGCCGGGATCAGCCAGGAGCGGCGCGAACTGCGGCTGGAACGCCTCCAAAGCGTCGAGTTGGACGTGCGGAATCTGCTCCTGCGCTGGACCGGCACCGCCGACATCATCATCTCGGTCACCGGCACCGGGCCGCTCCGCTTCGCCGCCGCCCGCAAGCCGCTGCTGGTGCGCGACGGCATCCTCGCGCGCCTGGACGAGCGGCACCGCGTCCACGAACAGGTCGATGATTCGAGCGTGCGCGACAGCGTCGAAGCATTGCTCGGCCTCGATCCGACGCCCCTCCTGCCGGAGACAGAGCCCGCGCCCCGGCGGGCGCAGGCGGGCCGACGCTTCCGCCTGCCGCGATCGTCGCCGGTCTATTTCGGGCGGCGGATCGGCGGTGTGGCGTGGCGGCGGCACCCCTGGTTCCTCGTGCGCGCCTGCCCGGGGCCGGGGATCATCCTGCTGCTCGGGATGGCGCTGCCCTTCGGGCTCGACCGCCTGGGGCTGCTCATGTTCATCGACTACGCCGGTTTCTGCAGTCTCTTCCTGGTCATCGTGGCCCTCGCCTGGGCGTGGTGGCTCTGGGCGGACTGGCGCAACGACCATTATGTGGTCACGCCAGACCGCCTGATCGAGATCGAGCAATTGCCGCTCGGCCTGCGCCAGCAGTTCACCGAGGCGGCGCTGGACAAGGTGGAGGATATCCGCTATCGCATCCCTAACCCGCTCGCCAGCCTCCTCAATTACGGCGACGTGATCGTCCGTACCGCCAGCGCCGACGAACCATTCACCTTCCGAGGTATCGCGCGCCCACGCCAGCTCGCGGCGCAGATCGACCGCTATGTCACCGCCCTCCAGCTCGGCGCGCAGCAAGCGCGCCACGACGCCATGCGCGTCGAGTTCGCGCGCTGGCTCACGAGCTATGACGAGGTCACCGCCGAGGCGCGTGAGCGCGAGGGGCACCGGGAAGAGACGGAAGAGACGCCGGAGGCGCACACCCCCCACGAAGGACGCCGCTCCCCGCCGACGCGCGAGTGACAGCAGCATCGGGCGCGGCGGCCAAGGGATGTTCGATGCGGCAACTCTGACAGCTAGGCGGGGCGGGCGATCCCGCGACGCAGAAGTGCCACACGATGGTGTAAGGGCTGCGCGTGGCGAAGAGGAAAGATGAGGCGAGGCGGGCTGATCTAACCGAGCGATCGGAGAAAAGGGGTGCAGCCGGGCCTGAAGTGAGCGGTGCTGCCTGTATCGGCCAAAATACGGCACCACCCTCTACCAGGAAGATCAGGCCCGGCTGAGGGCGAGTTCATCCCGTAGCTAGTTTCCCGCACCGCTCCCCGAGATGGCAAGGGCGAAATCCGCGAGAATCCCCGCAGTTTCACCTGACAAAACAGCCCTTGCGCGCGCCCACGATGGCGATTCGGCATTCTCGAATCGCCATGTCACGTCTCTGTACTCTATCGAAATCGAAGCGAGTACCGAGGTGCATAGGCAGCCCGATCGTTCGCACCGGATAGTGGCGTTGCGGCAATATCGTGCCAATACGCCACATGCGAGCGAGGACACGATGTGGAATATCTTGAGAAGCACGAGTCGGGAATGATTGTTTTTCGGCGCGCTGGCGCTATAATTAGCGGCAAAGCGTCGAGCAGGACGAGCGCGACGGGATGCGGATCACCAGGGAAACGCGGCCAGGGACTGGAAGCCGCCCGATCCACCGACCCGCCACGCGGCCCCCTGTGAGCTGGCCCCGCAACGGCACGATCGTGCCGCGAAGGAGGCCCGGCACGCCACCGTTATGGCGCAGGATGAGGGTGCCGTGGGGCTGGCGTGCGGCACCGAATTCGGGTGGTATCGCGGAAGGAACCTTTCGCCCCGTGCGGGGTGGAGGGTTTTTTGCTGCATCCGATCGCGTGCGGCGAGGTGGCGAATTTGCCCGCGATAGAACGCAAATTCGTGGGCGGAGCCTTGACATAGTACGTTCGCGGCCCGATAATGTACGTACATCTGGGCCGCGTTGACGGAGGCCGGATCGCCGCCAGGGTGCCGATCCGCGCCGCGAGTCGATGTGGGGAGTGAGAGATGACGACCGTGAGCTTGCCGCCGATCCAGCCACTACCGGGACCGGAGTTGCGCCGCCGCTTCGTCGATTTCTTCGAGGAGCGGCTGGGGACGGAGTTGCCGTCGTCGTCGCTCGTCCCGCAGAACGACCCGACGGTGTTGCTGACCGTCGCCGGGGTGCAGCAGATGGTCCCCTTCTTCATGGGCGTCGAGCAGCCGCCGACGCCGCGCCTCACCTCGGTGCAGAAGTGCTTCCGCACGGTGGACATCGACGAGGTCGGCGACGAGAGCCACCTGACCTTCTTCGAGATGCTCGGCAACTTCTCGGTCGGCGACTACTTCAAGCGCGAGGCGATCGGCTGGGCCTGGGAGTTGCTGACGCAGGTTTACCAGATCCCGCGCGACTATCTCTGGGTGACGGTTCATCCGAAGGATGAGGAAGCACGCAAGATTTGGCGCGATGACATCGGTATCCCCACGGAGCGGATCGTGGACGATTCCTCGAACTGGTGGGGACCGATCGGCACGTCCGGTCCATGCGGGCCGGACTCCGAGATTTACTTCGACTTTGGTCTCGGCGAAGGTCGGACTGGTAATGTGCCAACCGACGATGGCGGGCGCTTCCTCGAAATCTGGAACCTCGTCTTCGTGGAGTTCTACCGCAACGAGGACGGCACGGACAGCCCCCTGCCGCGCAAGAACATCGACACCGGCATGGGTCTGGAACGCCTGACGATGGCGATGCAGGGGAAGCGGTCGGTCTACGACACCGATCTCTACCGGCCGATCATCGCGCGCGCGGCGGAACTGACCGGCACCGTCTACGGCACCGATCCCAGGACCGACCGGGCGCTGCGCGTCGTGGCCGACCACAGCCGCTCGATCGTCTTCCTGATCGGCGATGGGGTGCTGCCGGACAACGAGGGGCGCGGCTACATCCTCCGCCGCATCCTGCGCCGCGCGGTCCGCTACGGGCGGCTGCTCGGGCTGGAGCGCCCCTTCCTCGCCGAGACGGCGGGCGTGGTGCTCGAACTGATGCGCGATCAATACCCCGAACTGGTCGAGCGCCGCGAGCGGATCTTCCAGGTCATCCGCCACGAGGAGGAAACCTTCGGGCGGACGCTGGCGCGCGGCCTCGGCCGCTTCGCGACCCTGGTCGCGGGGCTCCAGGCCGAAGGGAAGAACGCGATCCCCGGCGCGGAGGTCTTCCGCCTCTACGACACCTATGGCTTCCCGTTCGATCTGACCGTCGAGCTGGCGAACGAGGCGGGGCTGACCATCGACCGCGACGAGTTCGATCAGGCGATGGACGTGCAGCGGCGGCTCAGCCAGGAGGCGTCGAACTTCCGCAAGCAGTCGCACCAGGGGCTGGAGACGTACGCTGGATTGAAGCTGCCGGCGACCGAGTTCGTCGGCTACGAGCAAGAGCGCTCGACCGGCACGATCACGGCGATCATCGGGCCGCGCGGCGCGCAGGAGAGCGCGACGACCGGCGATGAGGTCGAGATCGTCCTCGATCGGACGCCGTTCTACGCCGAGTCCGGCGGCCAGGTGGGCGACACCGGCCTGCTGACGAGCGGCGCGGGGCACTTCCGCGTGCGCGACACACAGCGCCCGGTGACCGGGCTGACCGGCCATCGCGGACAGGTCGAGGAGGGCCAGTTCAGCGTCGGCGACACCGTGGAGGCGGGGATCGACGTGGAGCGCCGCGCCGATATCCGCCGCAACCACACCGCGACCCACCTCCTGCACCGCGCGCTGCGGCTCGTCCTCGGCTCGCACGCGCAGCAGGCGGGCTCGCTCGTCGCGCCGGAGCGCCTGCGCTTCGATTTCACGCACATGCAGGCGCTGGCCCCGGAGGAGTTGCGGCGGGTCGCGGAACTCGCGAACGGGGCGGTCCTGGAGAACGACGCGGTCTACGCGGACGTGATGGATCAGCAGGCGGCGCTGGCGACCGGCGCGATGGCCCTCTTCGGCGAGAAGTACGGCGATCAGGTGCGCGTCGTGACGGTCGAGGACTTCTCGAAGGAACTCTGCGGCGGCACGCACGTCGGTGCGACCGGCGAGATCGGCCCGATCGTCGTCACCGGCGAGGCGGGAGTCGCGGCGGGGGTCCGGCGGATCGAGGCGCTGACCGGGCGCGGGGCGCTCGCCTACCTGGAAGGGGTCCAGACGGCGACCAACGCGCTCTTCGCGCAGTTCCGCACCCGCGCGCCGGAGCAGTTGCCGACCCAGGTCGATGGGCTGCGCGGGCGGATTCGCGAGCTGGAACGCGAGATCGATCAGTTGAAGGGCCAGGTGGCGGGCGGCCAGGCGAGCGGCCTGCTGGCGCAGGTCTGCGAGGTCGCGGGGGTCAAGGTGCTGGCGGCGCGCGCCGATGTGCCGGACGCGGGCGCGCTGGCCCAGCTAGGCGACCGGCTGCGCGACAGCCTCGGCGCGGGGGTGCTGGTCCTCGGCGCGATCGTGGGCGACCGCCCGGCGCTGCTGACGCTGGTGACCCCGGAGTTGGTGGCGCGCGGCCTGAAGGCGGGCGACATTCTGGGCGAGACGGCGCGCGCGCTCGGCGGGCGCGGCGGCGGGCGACCCGACCGCGCACAGGGCGGCGGGGGTGACCCGACGCAGCTCGACAGCGCCCTCGCCGCTGTCCCGAGCATCGTTGAACGAGTACTCGGTTCGGAGTCCTGAGATCGCGGGCGCGGCGAGTCGCTGAGCCGCCGCGCCCGATTCTCGGCACACACGACCGGCACTCCCTGGAGGGGTTGTGGGCGACGTGATGACCGGCCCCGCGCGACTTGCCGTGGCGGCGGGAGATTCCCTGGATCGGGTGTTAGCGGGGGTGCGCGCCGCCGAGGGGCGCGATCTGGTCCTCGATGTGGATGAGCGCAGCCCCCTCCTGCTCAGCCTGCAACACCTGCACACCCTCGACGAGGTGGCCCAGGAATATACCGTCCACCTCACGATCGCCACGGCGAACAGCAAGACCCTCAACGCGGCGCGGGTCTTCGGTCTGGATGTGCTCGACGCGCGCGAGACGCCCCCCCCCACGATCGCGGCGGGGCCGACTCGTCTGCTCGCGGGACAGCCGCTCGACCGTCAGGGAACGGTCGCCCCGGATGAGGATCAACCGCCGGACAACCGCCTCGCCGACGAGACGCCGATCGTGCGCCTGACCCCGTCGCGCCGACAGCCAGCACCCATCGCGGAGACAGCAGAAGAGCTGGCGGAGCCACCCTATCTGACCGAAGGGCGTGCTGCGGCGCGGCTCGATCCCTACGGCCAACCCTATGGTGACGAGGACGACGAGAGTGACGACGACACGCTGAACCCGCCCCGGAAACAGCGCGGTCTACGCTCGCTCGGCATCGCCGAGCGCGACGCCGCCGCCGAGGAGGGCTGGGACGACGAGCGGTCCCAGGCACAGCCCGCCCCGCGTGCGGGTCGGTTCGGCGCGTTCTGGCAGGATGTGCGCGACTGGGTTGAGGCACGGCGACAGCCCGCGCCCGCCGCGCCCGCCGCGTACGACGATGAGGACGACGAGGACGACTGGGACGACGAGCCGGAACGTGACCCGCGTGCGGCGCGGCTCGCCCCGATACAGACGGGCGTGGCGGACGCCGATGGTTGGGATGCGGACGAGGAGGAGGAAGCGGCCCCACCAGTCGCCGCGCCGCGTCGTCGTCTCCCGTTCGGTCGTGCGGCGATCCGTCCCGTGACACAGGATGAGGACGACGAGGAAGGCGAACGGCGCAATCCGACCGCGCGCCTGCCGATCGTCCCTCCGGTGATCGCGCACAACGACGAGCCCTACGAGGACGAGGACGAGGACGAGGAGGACGACCGCTACGCCGCCGCGCCGCAGCGCGAGCGCCGACGCGGTCCGGCCCGCCTGCTGACCGGCGGATTGCTCTTCACGCTCGTGACGATCGCGATGGCGTTGCTGATCGCCCTCTATCTCCTGCTGCCGACCGCCACGGTGACGCTCGCCGCACGGACCGGACAGGTGGCGACCGATTTCAAGGTCGTTGTCGCGGAGATCGATCCCACCAGCCCGCAGGGACAGCCGACGAACGAGCAGATCGTGATCCCGGCGAAGCGCGTGACCGTGCCGGTGACCGCGACCGCCTCGCGCAGCGCGACCGGTTCGCGCTCGGAGCCGAATACGACCGCCGGAGGCCCGGTCGTGCTGATTAATCGGGCGTCCTCGGCGGTGACGGTGGCGCGCGGCACGACGCTGACATCGGCCAACAGGGGCGAATACGTCACGCAAGAGGCGATAATGATCGGCCCGGCAGACCCGCTCTCGAATGCGTTCGGCTCGGCATCGGTTAATGTCGCGGCGGCGCGCAAGGGTATCGGCGGGAACGCGGCGACCGGCGCGGTGAGCGGCCAACTGTCGAACGATATCTTCTACACCAACCGTAACGCGCCGATTGCGGGAGGGACCGACCGCGTCATCTCCACCATCTCCACGCAGGACATCGCGGCGGCGAGCGCGGCGGCGGAAGAGGCGACGCGCGGCAAGGGTCAGGCGGCGCTGGCGGCCGCGATCCCTAGTGGCAGCACGGTTATGCACGACACCACCGGCGTCGGCAACTTCAAGACGACGACCGACCTCCAGATCGATGCCGATGGCACCAGCGTGACCGCCACGACGAGCGCCAATGCCACTACGCTGGTCTATACCCCCGCCACGGTCGAGGCGCAGGCGCGCGCCGAGGCGGAACGCCGGATCGGGGCGGCGGTCAAGCCGGGCGAGCCGATCGTGGCCGGCTCGGCGCAGATCGCCGCCCCGCAAGTGGTCGAGGATGTCCCCGGTCGGCTGACCTACCGGATCACCGGCACGGCGCAGACGCGCGCCGCCATCGGGTCGGACGCCGACCGCGCGGCCCTGGCGAAAGCCCTCGCGCATCAGGACGATGACCAGGCGCACGCGATCCTCGCGGGGTTGCTGGGGGTCTCCTCCACGCGGATCGACTATCAGTCCGGCCCGTTCCCGCAACGGATGCCCTGGCTCGCCTCGCACATCACCGTGCGGATCGCGGAGGGGCGCTAAAGGATGCGGGCGCTGGGGATCGATGTGGGCGCGCGCCGGATCGGCACGGCCCTCTCGGACGAACTTGGCCTACTGGCCGCCCCCTGGCGCGTGGTGCGTGTGGTGCGCGGTCAGCAGGCCGAGTTCGCGGAACTGGCGGCGATGGCCCGCGAGCGCGCGGTCGAGATCGTGGTGATCGGGCTACCGACGAGCCTCGATGGGACCGAGGGGTCGCAGGCGCGCGCGGTGCGCTCCTTCGCGGAACGCCTCGCGTCCCATCTCGATGGGCTGCCGATCGTCTTCGCGGACGAGCGTTTCACCACCGCCGAGGCGGAGCGCCAGATGATCGATCGGCGCCTCACGCGCGAGCAGCGCCGCGACAAGATCGATGCTGCGGCGGCGGCGATCATGCTGCAAGGCTGGCTCGATGCGCGCCGACCGCAGGGCGCGCGCTGGTTCGCCTTCGAGGAGGAGTGAGCACCGGAACGCTCCCCGTCCGGTATTATGTCCATCCATGCTATACTTAGGTGATGATCGGGTCGGGATACGCCGAACGTGTGCCCGGCATCCGGCAAAAGCGGTTCCCGGTGAGTGTGAGTGCCAGTCCATCCGTCCGGCATGGAGCTACGTCGGGGCCAACAAGCGCGATGATGTAGTGTTCCCGCAGGATTGGAAGGATACGTGGATACGATCGCCCCCGGCAATGGGCCGCAACTGGAGACCCCCGCCGACCTCCCCGTTATTTCACCCCCCGCACCAAACGCAGAAAACCTCCCCCGATTCAGCGATTTCGCGCTCCGCCCGGAGTTGCTGAGCGCGATCGAAGCGATCGGCTATACCCAGCCCACGCGGATTCAGGCGGCGGTCCTCCCGGCCTTGCTCGATGGCCGCGACATCGTCGGGCAGGCGCAGACCGGCTCCGGCAAGACAGCGGCGTTCAGCATCCCGACGATCAACCGCCTGCGCCCGACCGGGACAGTCGGCGCGATCGTGATGGTGCCGACCCGCGAGCTCTGCCGCCAGGTCGGCGAGGAGATGGAACGACTCGCCCAGGGGAGCGGCCTGCGCGTCCTCTCGATGTACGGCGGGACACGGATGCGCGGGCAGTTCACCGCGCTGGAGCAGGGCGTCGATATCATCGTCGGCACACCGGGGCGCGTCCTCGACCACCTCGGGCGCGGCACCCTGCGCGTCGACGGGGTGCGGATCGTGATCCTCGATGAAGCCGACGAGATGCTCGATATCGGCTTCGCGGAGGACATCGAGAACATCCTGCGCCGCACCCCGCGCGAGCGGCAGACGATGCTCTTCTCGGCCACGATGCCGGGCTGGGTGCAGCGCCTGATCCGGCGCTATCAGCGCAACCCGATCCACATCGCGATCGAGCCGGAGCGCTCGACCGTCGCCACGGTGGAGCAGCGCTATTACGAGGTCGCCGAGCGCGACAAGCTGGCCGGTTTCCTCTCGTTCGAGGAGGACTTCGGGCGCGACGCGCGGCTGCTGATCTTCCGTCGGATGCAGGTCGGGGTCGATCGGCTCGCCCAGCAACTCACCAACGAAGGGTGGCTGGCGCAGGCGCTCCACGGCGGGATGGCCCAGGCCGACCGCACGAAAACGATCGATGCCTACCGCAGCGGCGATCTGCGCGTCCTGATCGCCACCAACGTGGCGGCGCGCGGCCTCGACATCCCTGACATCAGCCACGTCATCAATTACGACATCCCCCAGAATCCGGAGGAATACATCCACCGGATCGGGCGCACGGCGCGCGCCGGGAAGAAAGGCGTGGCGATGACCTTCGTCGGGGAGTGGGATTATCCCTTCCTAGAGGCGATCAAGGCGCAGGTCGGCGATGCGCTGCAACCGGCCACCCTGCCGATCTACGAACGTTAAGCGCTTGCGGCGATCATCGCGCGCCTTACGGAGGGCGGCCAGGAATTGGTCGCCCTTTTCGCGCCCGCCCGCTCGGGCCAGCTTGTCGCAGCGCGCGGCTGGCACGCACCAGCCGTTCGTCGCGTAGATGCGAGGGTGTGGCGGTGTCCACGTTCACACCGATCGGCGATTTTATCGATCGGTAGGGGATATTCCGCCGTGCGTGGCATAATTCGTGCTTGCGCGTAGGGCCGATACGGGCGCACAATCGCGCCGGATACGTGCGGACGCGCGGCAGAAGGAGAGAATCGGCGGCGATGAGTGGCTTGATGCGTGGCATGATCGATCAAGTCCTGAAGAATATGGGCGAGCAAGAACGCGCCCAGTCGGTCAACTATGTCACCGACAAAATGGTTTCGGAGATGAGCAACGCGGAGCGGGTCGAGTTGCTGATGGCGATCCTCGACCGCGTGATGAGCAATCTCTCCGCCGACGAGCGGACCGACCTCGCGACGCGCGTCGCCGGGAAGCTCGGCACGGGTGCCGCAGCCCCGGTGGCGGATGTCCCCACATCACCAGAGCGCGCCGATAGCGACCCGCTGCTCGGTGGCGCGGCGACCAATCCGGCCAGCGGCGCGGCACCCTACTGAGGCGTGAAGAACGGCGGACAACGCATTCCCGCCAATGAGGAGAGGAGCACAGTGAACGAGAATAACGCCGCAACAGGCGGCTTCGATCCGAACGATCTCACGACCGGCCAGGTCGTCGGCATGGCGGCGGGCGCGGCTTTCGCCCTAGGCGCGGTCGTGGCGGCGCTCGGGCCGAACGAGCCGGAGAAGCCCGCGCATGGTGGCGGACGACGCACGGTGGTGCGCGGGGCGCATAGCGTCGTGCGCGATAATCCCTCGGCGGCGGGCCTGTCGGTGGTCCAGAATGGCAAAGTATCCGGTAGGACACGGAAGCGTCTCGAACAAGAGGCGGTGGCGCTCCAACAGGAGATCGAGCGCCTCGGGAAGATCGCGGAGCAGCAGGAGCGCAAGGACCAGCCACCGATAGCGGCTGCGAGCGTGATGCTCTCCGTCTCAGGAATGGAGAGTGTAAAGATGGCCGACGATCCGGTGGTCGCGGTACTCAAGAATGGCAAACTGACCCGGCGGACCCGCAAACAGCTGGAGAAGCAGGTCAATGCCATCCAGAAAGATATCAACCGGCTCGATAAGGCGGTGCGTACCGCATCCTTCCGTCAGACACACCCGGCCCCGACCGCCGATGATGTGCGCGAGACGGTCAACACCTTCGGTCAGGACGCCAGCAAGCGCCTCGCGGTCGCCAGGGCGGCGACCACCGCCGCGCTCGCACCGCTGATCGAGCGGGCGCAGGCGATCGAAGTGCCGAAGGGCGCGCAACAGGCGGCGGAGCGCGCGCAGCAGAACATCGGCCAGTTCGCCAGTAGCGCCCAGAAGAGTGCCGGGCAACTCGTCGAGGCCGGACAGAAGAACGCGGGTCAGTTCTCGGATACGGCGCAGAAGAGCCTCGGGCAGTTAGCGGATGTGGCGCAGAAGAGCGCACGCCAGTTCGCCGACACGACGCGCGAGCAGACGGCGGACCTGAGCGACCGCGTCCGCAGCGACTTCTTGCCGCAACTCGCCGCGCAGGCCAGCAAGGTGCAGGAGCGGGTCCAGGAAGGGGTGCCGCAACTCGCCGAGCGGGTGCGCGACGACTTCGTGCCGCAGGTTGCGGAGCGCCTGCAACAGTTCCGCGATGAGGTGCTGCCGCAGGTGGTGGAGCGCGCACAGCAATTGCGCGACGATGTGACGCCGCAACTGGCCGACGCCGCCGCGAAGGTGGGCGCGCAGGCCAGCGCTCTGGCCGCGACCGGCGTGGCGCTGGGCCGCGACAAGGCGAAGGAGCTGGCGAACAGCGATCTGGCCGGGCAGGTCAGCAAACAGGCGAACAAGGCGGTCGAGCGCGGGGAGAAGCAGACACGCAAGGGCCACAAGGAAGCCGCGAAGAACGTCTCTGCCCTCACGGCGCAACTCGCCCCGCCGCCGCAGCGCAGCCTGAGCGGGCTGTGGACCGTCGCGGCGATGGCGGCGGTGGGGGGAGGACTCTACTACGTCTTCGGCAACGAAGAGCGGCGGAACAAGGTCATCGGCACGGCGCGCTCGATCATCGAGCAGGGCCGCGAGATTATCCGCGACTTCCGGGGCTACGACGAAGAGTTCTAGACCGCAGCACAATTTGCACAAGGGGCGCGGCAATTGCCGCGCCCCTTTCCTCGTAGCCACAGCGGAGCGTTAGAATGTTCCCACACCCCTTCCTCGCGAAGCGCGCGGTGCTCCGGCCGCCGCCCCACGCGATCACGCGGGCGAGGGACGCTGGTCGAAGGCGCTTGGCCCCTTACTCGACGCGCTTGTAGGTGATGGGCAGATCCCGCTCCCAGGCGACGCCATCCCGGCAGAGTTCCCCGATGCCGTCGATGCTCCGGCCGTCGGCGCTGAGCGTGCCGGTGAAGCGCTGCGAGAACCCGGGGGCCTCCCGCCAGTACCGCCATACGCCGGCCTCCGCGCCAAGATGATAGAGGCGCGTGACGCCGCGCTGGTCGAAGTAGTGCAGTGTGCAGCCCCCGCCGGGGTGGCGCAGATCGCCCGTGTCGTCGCAGCCCATGATGGCGATGCTATCCGGAATGTCCGGATGATCGTAGTGGGCCCGCCAGATGAGGCAGACGCCCTCCCCCAGCCACGCGAAGGTCGCCCGGCCGCGGATGACGGCACCGGGCAAGTCCTGGTGGGTCGCCTCGGTTTCCCACTCGCCCACCAGCGCCGCGAGATGACCGAGCACGGGATGCGGTGTGTGTGGTTGCATCGGTTCGCACTCCCTGTCGAAGCAGCGTCACCGCTACGTTTGTATCCAGATCGTGGGGCGTGTCGCGCCCGGAGCAGCGATAACGCGGGTGTCTCCTACAAGGCCCAGAGCCTTTACCAGCGCTTCTCCGGCGGCACGATCGCCGGGAGCTGCACTTCCTGCACAGCGGCGTTGAATGCGCCGAGCTGCGTCACCAGCACCGCTTCGAGTCCTTCGAGTTGCGCGTCGATCCGCCCGGCAACATCGTCGAAGACCTGGCGCGCGCCCCGGGTCGGGGCGGCGTCGGCGCTGGCGACCACGCCGGACAGCGCGGCGAGCTTGTTGTTCAGCTTGATCGCGAAGTTCAGCGGATCCTCGTGCGACTTCGAGCGCTTCTGGATCAGCTCCTCCTCGATCGCATCCAGGGCGTCGCGCAGCGGCCCCGCCGCTTTGCTGACCCGTTCGGCCTGCGGCGTTCCCGCCGTGCGCCCCACCCAGTCATCCGCCTGTTTGCCGATGGCGCGGAGCATGTTCACCGCCTCGTGCGTCTCCGAGAGCTTGTCGCGGATCTGCTTCAAGAGGGCGAACTGCGCGGCGAAGTCGTCGTCCGTGGCGTCGGTGCGCGGGTCGCGCACGAAGTCGAACGAGGCCGACTGCGCCACGCCGTCCACATAGAGATCGACGGTGTAGCGGCCCGGCGCGGCCAGCGGCCCGGTCGTCCCCCCGGCCCAGAAGACCGCCCCCGGCACGACCGCCGCATCGGGATAGCGCGCGTTCCAGACGAAGCGGTTCAGGCCGATCGCCGTCTTCGGCTTCGGCTCGGGCGGCGTGCCATGCCCATCGTCCTTCTTCTCCGTCTCGCCCTCGCCGCCGACCTTCGCGGTGAATGCCCTGATCTCCGCACCCGCCGCGTCGCGAAAGCGCAGCGTCAGCGACTCCTGCGGCTTACGCGCGAGGTAGTAGAGGACGGTGATGCCCGACTCCGGGTTCTGCCCGGCATCGAGGAAACCGAGCGCCCAGCTGTCATCCGGCTTCGTGACTACCTTGGTGCGGACCGCCAGCCCGCCCACGTTGCCGAAACCGCGCGGCACGTTCGGGTCGGGCGCGGCGAGACGCCCCCCGGTGAGGAAGCGGACCGTGGTACGCGGCGTGAAGAGGTGCGTGGTGTCGCCCGCGCCCCCTGCGGCCAATTGATGGAGAGGCGTCAGATCGTCCAGGATCCAGAAGCCGCGCCCGTGCGTCGCCGCGACCAGATCGGTCCCCTGCACCGCCAGATCGTGGATCGGGACGACCGGCAACCCTTCGCCCAGGCGTGCCCAGGTCGCCCCGTCGTCGATCGAGGCCCAGATACCCGCCTCGGTCCCGGCGTAGAGGATGCCGGGGCGCGCGGGGTCGGCGCGGATGGCGCGCGTGAGTTCGTCAGTCGGCAGCCCGGCGGTGATCAGGGTCCAGCTCGCGCCCCCATCGGTCGTCTTGAGGAGATACGGGGTCAGATCGTCGGACTTGTAGCGCGTCGCGGCGACGTAGCACGTATCCGCGTCGTGCGGCGACGGCTCGATGATGCTGATCAGCGCCCACTCCGGGAGGAGATCGGCGGGCGGCGTCACGTTCGCCCAGGTCGTGCCGCCGTCGCGCGAGACATGGATCAGCCCATCGTCCGACCCGGCCCAGAAGGTGCCGCGCGCGCGCGGCGACTCTGCAAAGGCGAAGATCGTCCCGTAATACTCGACGCTGGTATTGTCCTGCGTGATCGGGCCGCCGGACGAGCCCATCTTCGTCTGGTCATCGCGGGTGAGATCGGGGCTGAGTACCGTCCAACTCGCCCCCTCATCGGTCGAGCAATGGACGTACTGCGAGGTCACGGAGAGTTCGTTCGGGTCGTGCGGCGAGAGGACGATCGGGAAGGTCCACTGGAAGCGGTAGGGCTGCTCGCTGGCCGGCCAGCCGATCGGATTCTCCGGCCAGACCGCAATGTTCCGCATCTGCCGCGTGCGCGCGTCGAAGCGGGTCAGCAGGCCGCCATACGACCCGGCGAAGACGATGTGCGGGGCGTCGGCGCGCACGGCGATGTAGCCGCTCTCGCCGCCGCCGACCGGGAAGGTCTCGGCCCAGGTGATCCCCCCGCTATCGGAGCGGCTCGGCAGGCTGAGGGTGCTGTTGTCCTGCTGCGCGCCGTAGACGCGGTAGGGGGTCTGCGTGTCCGCGATGACGTGGTAGAACTCGGCGGTCGGCTGGTTGTAGATCGACGACCAGGATGCGCCGCCATCGAACGAGACGACCGCGCCGCCGTCATTCCCCTGGATCATCCGCCGCGCGTCCTGCGGATCGATCCAGATGTCGTGGTTATCACCGTGCGGGGTCGGGTAGGCGGCGAAGCTCTTGCCGCCATCGATCGAGCGCCAGTTGTTGACGTTCGGCACCCAAACGACCTCGGGGTTCTGCGGATCGGCGATAATGTGCGCGTAATACCAGGCGCGCTGGAGGAGTTCGCGGTCCTCGTTCAGCTTCGTCCAGTGCGCGCCACCATCGTCCGAGCGGAAGAAGCCGCCCCCCTCCGCCTCAATGAGCGCCCAGACCCGCTCCGGGCGCGCGGGCGAGACCGCGACGCCGATCTTCCCTTTGACACCCTTCGGCAAACCGGGCGCGTCGCTGATCTCGGTCCAGCTATCGCCGCCATCGGTCGACTTGAAGAGGCCGCTGCCGGGTCCGCCGCTCGTCAGCTGCCAGGGGGTGCGCCCGGCCTCCCAGAAGGCGGCGTAGAGGATGCGCGGGTTGGTCGGGTCGATCGAGAGGTCGATCGCGCCGCTCCGCTCGTCGCGGTAGAGGATCTTCTCCCAGTTTTTGCCGCCATCGCGCGAGCGATAGAGGCCGCGTTCCTCGTTCGGCCCCCAGACGTGCCCCAACGCCGCCACGTAGACCGTGTTCGGATCGCGCGGGTCGATGCGTACGCGGGCGATCGCGCGGGTGTCGGCGAGGCCGAGGTGCCGCCAGGTCTTGCCGCCATCGGTCGAGCCGTAGACGCCATCGCCGTGCGCGATGTTGCCACGGATCGTCGTCTCGCCCATCCCGGCGTAGAGGACGTTCGGATCGGAGGGGGCGACGGCCAGCGCACCGACCGAGGCGGTCTTGAAGAAGCCGTCCGAGCAGTTCGCCCAGCTCAGCCCGCCATCGGTCGTCTTCCAGACACCGCCGCCGGTCGAGCCGAAGTAGAAGACGCGCGGATGCTGCGGATCGCCGGCGACGGCGACGACGCGCCCGCCGCGAAAGGGACCGATGTTGCGCCAAGCGAGCCCTCCGACGGTCGCGGCGGCGACCGGTGCGGCGATACTCCCGGTGATCGTGGCGGTCCTTCCCGACATTGTTGTCCCTTTCCTAATCGACTCGTTGGCGCGATCATCGTGCAATATACGGCGATCGCGGCGCTACCATACAGCCCGCACAGCCCGCGCGCGACGGTGTGAACGTGGACAGGCCGCGCGGCGCGGGCGTTTCCGTTCGTCTGCGATGTGGGCGATCGGGCCGTTGCCCCGGCGCTGTCCACGTTCACACCGCCGTCCAGCCGCCATCCACCAGCAAGGTTTGCCCGGTCACCATGTCCGAGGCGGGGGAGGCGAGATAGACGATCGCCCCGGCGATGTCCTGCGGGGTGGCGAGCCGCCCGAGCGGGATCCTTCCCAACACATCCTCCCGGAACGCCTGATCCTCGAACATCGGACGGGTCAGCGGCGTCTCCACGAAGGTCGGGCCGACCGCGTTGACGCGGACGCCGTGCTGCGCCCACTCGAAGGCGAGGACGCGCGTCAGGTTGACGACCCCCGCCTTGCTGGAACAATAGGCGGCGCGCTTCCAGTAGCCGACGACGCCCATCTGCGAGGCGATGTTAATGATCTTGCCGCTGCCACGCGCGATCATCTCCTTCCCGACCGCCTGGGTCGTGAAGAAGAGCCCCTTCAGGTTGATGTCCATCACGCGGTCCCAGTCTTCCTCAGTCACATCGACGGCGAGCTTCGGGATGTTGACCCCGGCATTATTGACGAGGATGTCGATCTGGCCGAAGTTGGCGAGCGCGCCGCCGACCAGCTCATCGATCTGGTCGCGCCGCTGCACGTCCAGCGGCAGCACCAGCGTCTCCGCACCGTAATCGTCGCGCGCCATCCGGGCGGTCGCCTCGGCGGCGTCGGTGCGCCCCGGCAACTCGGTCAGGATGATTTTGGCACCAGCCTGCGCCAGCGCCAGCGCCGCCGCCTGACCCAGGCCGGTGCCAGTGCCGGTGACGATCGCGACTTTCCCCTCGACCCGCGCGCTCGGAAATTCCATCGTCTACTCTCCATCCTTTACGGCCGCATTTCGCGGCACCACGTTTTCCCATTGATCCATGCTTCGGCATTGCGTCGGCATGGTACGCTCATGGCTATAGTGCGTCAATGATTCGTGAGGATGAGCGACAATGTGGGCGAGTACAACTGATATCAATGGGTACCCGATGTATGAAGTTGGTATGGAGGATATGGGAGGAAACATACCGAGCGATAGCTGGCCTTTTACACTCGATAGCCTTGGTATCATCGATACCGGTACTTTGTGGACTCGGGGCGCTGGTGGTAGAACGGGAGGCGGAGGTGAGGCCATGACGAAGCGCCTGCCCGCGACTGCCGCGCCGCTGCCCTTGGAGGAGTACGCCGCACAATTT